>Ga0326597_10007034_pt1 | contig 15346 bp, 14 predicted proteins | sample RVTome_12_FD_203789 | JGI IMG/M metagenome (GOLD analysis project Ga0326597, IMG submission 203789) | Soil microbial communities from uranium-contaminated site in the Upper Colorado River Basin, Wyoming, United States - RVT100D185 | ecosystem: Environmental > Terrestrial > Soil > Contaminated >... | reverse complement strand
CATCGCTCTCCTCGGCCTGCTGGAAGATCGCCTTCAGTTGCTCCAGCGGAGCCGAGACGACCTGCACGCCTGCCGCGGCGTCGGCGCAACGCAGTTCGAGCTCATCGTCCTGCAGGGACAGCAGGACTTCCTTGTCCGTCAATCGCCCGAGCAATTCCTCGCTTCGGCTGCCGGCGGAAGCCAGGTAGCCACGGGGATCCTGTTGAATGCGCTCCGGACTCCACTTGCGAAATTCCTGGACGGCGGAAAAGACCCGCGCCCGGAACGCGTCGCTGAAACTGAACAAGGCCCCCCACACGAGCATGCTGCAGGCGACAGTCCCCACGATGAACGGACCCAGCGTGGCCCCACGATCTCGGTACGGCATGAGCAGTTGCCTCGGGAAGCGGCCAGCCGGCGGGCGGATCGGTGCATCCGCTTCGTCTGGACTATCGACAGCGCGCCTGAAATGGCTTGAGCGAATACGGGAACCTCGCTCCCGCCTTCCTTCCTTCTCCTGCCCCACCAAAACGACCGGAACCCCGTGGGCGCCGGTACTTCTCGCCGACCTAGTAGCACTGGCAGCGATGCCGGCCGTGAAAATCAGTGGATTTTCCGGGCTGCGGTGAAGTCTACCAGTCGGCGATCAGCCGGCGCAGCCGCTGGTTGAACTCGACGGGTTTCTCGAGCATCAGGAAGTGACTGACGTCGTCGATCAATACGACTTCGAAACCGGGCGCGTACTTGCGGTTGATCTCGACCTTGGTCACGTTCGGCGCGGCCGAGTTGATGCACCGGACCGGGACGGGACAATCGGCCAGCAGCTTGCGCGCGTCCAGCTCGATGAAGGAGCGCATCAAACCGATGACCACGTCCGGCCCGGCGGCCAGCATGTCGGCCTCGATCCGGCGGAGCAGCCTTGAATCGACCTCCCGCTGGGCGAAAAACGCCGACTGCACCGTGGTCTTGCAGGCCCCCTCGAAATCCGCCTCCAGGGCGGTGATGTACGGGCTCAACTGTTCCGCGCTGAGGACCCGCTCGGCGTCATGCAACGTATCCGCGCCGATCACGCCGATCACCCGCTCCGGACTCCTCGCGGCCGCGAGCAGCGAAACCGGGCCGCCCATCGAATGGCCGACCAGCAGCACGTCATGGAGATCCAGCTCCTCGAGCACCGCGGTCAGGTCACGCGACAGGCCGTCAACGGACCAGCGCGCGCGGTCCTTGCCCGATTCTCCATGTCCGCCCAGATCGACGGCCACCACCCGGTGGTCCTCCTGGAATGCGTCCATCTGCGCCTGCCAGTGCGTTCGGTTGCAGGCCCAACCGTGAACGAACACCAACGCCGGCGAGCCCGCACCCCGCGCTTCGTAGCGGACCGGCAGGCCGTCGAAGGACGTCACTGTTCGGGACGCACTGGTTCCTTCCGGCGGCAGGAGCCCGCAGCCGGCGAGCAAGAGCGGGACCCACGAGAGACTCGATCTCCTCATCTATCGGGAGTCTCCAAGGGAAGTGCCGGTCAGCTTCCCGTCGCCTTGTGCCCGCCGTCGTTCATGGCCACGACCGGGGCATCGGCCCACAGTCCATCCAGGTCATAGAACTCGCGCGACTCGGCGTCGAACAGGTGCACGATCGCATCGCCCAGATCCAACAGCAGCCAGCGGCCGCCGTCATCGCCGCCTTCCTCCCGGGGGACGTCACGGCCGTGCTCTCTCAGCACTCGGCGAATCTCGTCCGCCATGGACCGCAGATGCCGGCGGTTCTTGCCGCTGGCGATGATGAAGTAGTCGAGAATCGGCAAGGTCTCACGCACGTCGAGGACCTTGATCTCCTCACCTTTCTTGTCGTTGCAGGCCTGGGCACACAGCCGGGCCAATTCCAGGGTCTCGATAGTCTGCCTCTTTCTAGCTCGCGGCCTTGATCAGCATCGGTGCGACGATGATCGAAACCACGCACATCAGCTTGATGAGAATGTTGATCGACGGACCGGAGGTGTCCTTGAAGGGATCGCCCACGGTGTCGCCCACCACGGCGGCCTTGTGGGCCTCGGAACCCTTGCCGCCGTGAGCGCCGCCTTCGATGTACTTCTTGGCATTGTCCCAGGCGCCGCCGGCATTGGCCATGAAGATCGCCATCAACACTCCGGTCACGGTGGCGCCGGCCAGCATGCCGCCGAGCGCCGGCAATCCGAGGATGTAGCCCACCAGCACCGGAGAAGCCACCGCCAGGAGGCCGGGCAGGATCATCTCGCGGATCGCGCCCTTGGTGGAGATGGCCACGCACTTGCCGTAGTCCGGCTCGGCCGTGCCCTCCATGATACCCGGGATCTCCTTGAACTGCCGGCGGACTTCCTCGATCATCGCGTGGGCCGCGCGACCCACCGCCAACATCGTCAGCGAGGCGAACAAGAACGGCAGCATGCCGCCGATCAGCAGTCCGGCCAGGGTTTCCACGCTGGCCACCGACAGATCGGCCACGTCCAATTTGGAGGCCAGGATGAACGCGTGGAACAGCGCCAGCGCGGTCAGCGCCGCGGAGCCGATGGCAAAGCCCTTGCCGATGGCGGCGGTGGTGTTGCCCGCCGCGTCGAGCGCGTCGGTCCGTTGGCGAACGGAAGGATCTTGTCCGGTCATCTCGGCGATGCCGCCGGCGTTGTCGGCCACCGGCCCGTAGGCGTCCACGCCCAGCGAGATTCCCAGGGTGGAGAGCATGCCGACGGCCGAGATCGAAACCCCGTAGATGCCCGCCAGCTTGTAGGAAAAGAAGCTCGCCAGGGCGATCAGGATCAAGGGCGCCCAGGTCGACTGCATCCCGATCGCCAGGCCCTGGATCAGATTGGTCGCCGCGCCGGTCTCGCTCTGCCGGGCGATCTCGCGCACCGGCTTCTGGCTCGCGGTGGTGAAGTACTCGGTGATCAGACCGATCAGCACGCCCAGCGCCAGGCCGAGGAGGATCGCGCCGTAGACACCCCAGCGGGACCAACCCGATTCGAAGCCCGCCCGCTGCCCCGCCTTGATCAGCGCTTCCTCCGGCAGCAAGGCACAGGCGCCCGCGGCCGCCACGGCGAAGATCGCCGAGGCGACCCAGAGTCCTTTATGCAGCGCCGTGCCCAGTTTGGTCTCGTCCTCGGTGTAGACGAAGCGGCGCCCCAGCATCGAGGCGGCCGTGCCCACGCCCGCCAGGATCAGCGGCAGCACCAGCATGTAGGCGTACTCTTGTGGATCGAGCTTGGCTTCGGAAATGTAGTAGGCGCCCAACACCATGGTGGCGATGATCGATCCGACGTATGACTCGAACAGGTCGGCGCCCATGCCGGCCACGTCGCCGACATTGTCGCCCACGTTGTCGGCGATCGTGGCCGGATTGCGGGGATCGTCTTCCGGGATGCCCTGCTCGACCTTGCCCACCAGGTCGGCGCCGACGTCGGCCGCCTTGGTGTAGATGCCGCCGCCGACACGCGCGAACAACGCGATCGATGAGGCGCCGAACGAGTAACCGAAGATCATGTTCGGATCGTCGAAGGCCCAGTAGAAGATGCACACTCCGGCCAGGCCCAGGCCGACCACCGCGAGCCCCATGACCATGCCGCTCTGGAACGCGATCTGCAGCGCCGGGCCGAGGCCGGTCTTGGCCCGCTCGGTGGTCCGGACCGCCGCGCGGGTGGCGGTGTGCATGCCGAAGTAGCCGGCCACGGCGGAGAAGAACGCTCCGCAGACGAACGCCACCGCGGTCAACCGCTGATCCCCGAACACCAGCAGGAAGGCCACCAGCACCACGAACACCGCCAGCACCTTGTACTCGGTGACCAGGAATGCCCGGGCCCCGACCTGCACGTGCCGGGCGATGCGCTGCATGTTCTCATCGCCTTCGGGCTGCTGCATGATGTCCGTGAACAGCAGGAATGCGTAGCCGATGGCTCCGATCGAAATCACGAACGCGACGATGGAGAGAGCAAGCGCCATGAAAGTTGTTCCCTGAGTGGTCTTCCGGACGATTCAAAGGGTCATCGACCGATCTTGAATCGTCCGGCTCGAGACCCTGCATTGGGCGTGTTGAGGAAAAAGGGCGAGCCAAGCTAGCTTTTGATCCATCTCAAAGCAACCCGCGAAGCCCTGATCAAGCCGCCGGTCATGAGATTCGCGTCCTAATCGTGAAATCGGGCGCGTTCCGCCAGCAGCAGGGCATTGTCCGGTTCCCGCGCCAGCCCCTCGTCGAGGATCTCCACGGCTTCCTGAATCCGCTCGCGGCGCGCGTCCGGGTCGGATTCGAGCGGGGCCAGCAGCTCGGCCAGGATCCGACCGAGGCGGACCCGGCCGGAGGGTAGCTCAGGCCCCTCCCGGAGCGCCTGCCGGACCGCCCGGACCCGCTCCAGCAGGCTCCGCCCATCGACCGGCTCGCCCGCGCGCCGGGCCTGTTCGAAGCGAGTCTCCTGAAGGCACGCTTCCGCCAGCGCCAGGTCGATCTGCAGCGCCGGCCGCGTGAAGCCGGAGAAGAGGATCAGCTCGCGCAGGAAGGCCGCCGCCTGCTCGTAGTCCCGCCCGGCCCGCTCCAGCGAACCGAGGGCGCCGTCCCGAGCCTGCTCCAGATACCAATCACCGCGCCGCATGAGACCCACGCTGGCCGCTCGTACCGCCCGCCAGCGCCCGCGCGCCAGCTCGGCCCCGCGCACCAGCGACTCCACCCCCGCCTCCAGCGTGCTTTGGCCATGCGTTCGGCGGAAGGCCCGTTCGAACTCGGGCAGTACGCTGCCGCGGAACCAGATCAGGAATCCCCGCCCGGTGTGCAGGAGCGAGCTGCCGGGAGAACGGAGCAAGCCCTCGTCGAGGATCGAGAGCGCCTCTCCGATCCAGGCCAGCTGCCGGTCCGGCTCCGACTCCAGCGGCGCCACCTGGTAGGCCAGGATGTCCGACAGGCGCAGGCGCGCCGCGGGGAGGTCGGGCGCCATCGCCAGCACCTCGCGGGACAGACGCAGCGCTTCGTAGGGACGTCCCGCGCGCAGGCCGGCATCGATGCGCACCAGCCAGACTTGAACCAGGAAGGCTCGCAGCGCCGGGATGAGTCCGCGCCGTTGCCCGTCGCCGCGGTCGCCTTCGTACTCGAACGCGAGCGCCTGCTCGCGCCGCAGCACCCGCTCAGCCGCCTGATCCGAGAGGAACAGCAAGAGCAGCACGCAGGGCGCCGCCGCCAGCCACGGCCGCGCCATCTCAGCGCTCCTTGACCGGAAGGACCAGCACCGACAGCAAAAGCGTGGCCAGGAAGACGGCCAGGCTCACCGCCAGCGCCCCCGGCAGCGTGCCCTGCGCCAGCGCCTCGCCGGCGCCGAGTCGAGCCGCGGGATTGAACCGGTCGAGGTCCGGCACCAGCCGGGTCAACACGGTCAGCGCCGAGCGCAGCCAGCCGGCCGCCGGCTCGGGCGGTTCACCCGGGACATCCGCTCCGATGCCGGCGATGATGTCGAGCACGGCGCCCCGGCCCAGGGCCACCAGGATCAGGAAGCTGGCCAGCAGCGAGGCCGGGCCCGACGAGAATCCCAGTCCGCACAGGTACGCCAGCCAGGCGGAGATGCCGCCCGCCAGCAGGAGCAGCAGCAAGGCTCCCGCGGCCTGGACGGGAAACGGCACGCGGCCGCCGACCGTGGTCAGGGAATCCGCCTCGACCTCCAGCAGGAAGCTCTCATTCCGCGGCTCGACTTCGATCACGAAGGGCGCGCCGGGCGCCGGATGTTCGAAGCGGATCGGCAGCTCGAAGAGCGGCCGGAAGGGCGGCGGGGACTGAGTCCACCGGCGCCCGTCCGGGAGTTCGAGCGTCAGGTCGAGTTCGAGATAGCCGGACAGGTGGGAGGCTCTTCCGAAGGCGATCTTGGGCCGCAGGATCAGCAGGGCCTGGGGCCGCGCGCCCGCCGCGAACGAAAACCGGCCGGGGCCGCCCTGCTTGATCTGGCCCAGCTCATCCGCCGCGAGCACCCGCTGATCGATCGTGATCTGCTCCGGGCGAACCCGCCACCGTGCGTCGGGGAGATCGCGTCCCTTCAGGCCGCACAGCAGGACCGTGCCGGCCGCGAGCAGCGCCAGGCCGCACACCATCACCAGCCCGAGACCCAGCAGGCGGCCGGCCACGTAGGTTCCGCGCCCGACCGGACGCACCTGGACCTCGTCGAGCAGTCCCGAGCGGCGGTCCTCCACCGCGAGCAAAAGGCCGGCCACCAATCCGAAGACCACCGCCAGGAGGAACAGCGTGCTGGCCAGGGTCTCCAGGGCGGCGCCCGGAAACTCGGCGCCCTGGAGGCCGACCGAACCGGTGGCCCGGGTCGCGCGCACGAACCCGCCCACCAGCAGGCCGGCGATCAGGACCAGCAGTGCACCCTTGCCGCGCAGCAGCAGGCGCAACGCATCGAACATCAGCGCGACGATCAAGGCCGGCCCTCGCGCATTTTCCGGCGAAAGAGATCCTCGAGGCTCTCCCGGTCCGGCGAACTGGAGAGCAGCTCCGCGCCCTGTTGCGAAAGCTCGCGCCGCAGCCGCGGGATCGCTTCCTTTGCGAGCCCCTTCACGACCAGCTGCATCTGGTCGCGGCGCGCGAGCACCTCGTCGATCGCGCCCTGCTCGAGAATCCGCCCGGAAGCCAACACCGTCAGATGGGTGGCGACCGCCTCCAGATCGGCCAGGGCGTGGGAGGAGAGCAGCACCGCGGCGCCCGATGCGGCCCGGCGGAGCAGCTCATCCCGCACGATTCCGCTGCCCAGCGGATCGAGGCCGTCGAACGGCTCGTCCAGCACCAGGAGTTCCGGGTCGGACAGCAACGAACCCACGATCGAGAGCCGGCGCAGCATCCCCTTGGAGTACCCGGCGAGCCGGCGGTCGGCGGCCCCGGCGAGTTCGAACCGCGAGAGCAATGCTTCGATCCGCCGGGCGGCTTCACGCCGGTCGAGCCGGGCCAGGGCGCACAGCAAGCGCAGCGTCTCGCGGCCGGTCCGGCGGCGGCTGAGATTGCAGAATTCCGGCGCATAGCCAAGCGGCCGCCTTGGCGCGCGGCCGCCCGCCGCAACGCCGAACAGGAGTGCCTGCCCGGCGGTCGGCTGGAGCAAGCCCAGGCAACAGCGGATCGCGGTGGTCTTCCCGGACCCGTTGGGACCGACCAGCCCCGCGATCATGCCGGGTGACAGGGAGAGCTCGAACCGGTCCAGCGCGGGCGCTTTGCCGCGGAAAAAGGAGCCGCGGTAGACGCGGGTGAGGTTCCGCGCTAGAAGCGGTTTCTCGACATTCATTGAAGGGCATCCTACCCTCGGCGCGTTTCGATCCATTCCAGTTCATCGGACCTGCTCCGGAAAGCCTTCCATGCGACGACCCATTCGACCGATGTACCTGGCGATGTACCTGCCGGCCCCGTTCCTGCTGGTGGCGCTTGGCTCCTGTTGCACCGACCCGGTCGATCAGAGCAGCTACTTCTGTCTGGGCGAGATGAGCGTTCAGGAGGAACAGGAGCTGGGCCAGGCCTATGCCCCGAACATCGACGCGATGTACGACGGCGTGCTCGACGATCCCCAGGCGGCCGCCTACCTGGGACAACTGATCGAGGAGATGGCCGCGCACTCGGTGCGGGCCGACGACTTCACCTGGAATTTCACGATCCTGAACACTTCCGCTCCGAACGCCTTCGCGGTGCCCGGCGGCTACATCTATGTCACTCGCGGTCTCCTGGCGGCGATGGAGACCGAGGGACAGTTCATCTCGGTCATGGGTCACGAGTTGGGCCACGTGGAGCACCGGCACTCGCAGAAGGGGCTGGGCGGCAAGATCCTGGGAGGCGTGCTGGTGGGCTTGATCGGTACCGCGGAATCGACCGTGACGGGCCGGGATGAGCCCGGCCTGGCGACCACCGTGGCCGGCGCCGGCACGCAGTTGTTCATGCTGCGCTATGACCGCGGGCAGGAACTCCAGTCCGACAAGCGCGGGGTGTACTACGCCGCCACGATGGGGTACGACCCCGCGGACGCGGTCAAGACGTTCGAGTATTTCCAGCGCATCGAGGAGGAGGCCGGCGCCTCGCAGCTGGAGTGGTTCCGCACGCACCCGTTGAACGAGAACCGCATCGCGGACATCCGTTCGGAGATCCGGGCCAGTCATCCCGAGCTGGTCGAGCGGGACCCGTCCAGCTTCCGGCCGAGGAATGACGGCAACCAGCGTTTCCAGCAGGTGGTGGCCCGCATCCGGCAGCGCCAGCCGGTCTACGACCGCTACGACGAGGGCTGGAAGAAGCTGACGGAGGCGTTGAAGAAGGAGGACCAGGTCGGCGTCCGGGAGTCGCTTTCGATCTTCGAGTCGTGCGCGGACTCCCTGCCGGACGAGGCGCTGTTCCACACCGCGATCGGCACGGCGCACGTGGCCCTGGAAGAGTTCGGGGCGGCCAAGTCAGCCCTGAACCGCGCGATCGCCCTGGACGACGCGGCGCTGCCCGACCGCAAGCTCTACCGGCCCCACCTGCTGTTGGGGCTCGTGCTGTACGAGCAGGAGCAGTACGCCGAAGCCGAACGTGAGTTCGGCATCTCGATCGGCGCCTACCCGATGGGCATCCAGTCGATCTACTACCAGGGCCGTTGCCAGGAGGAGCAGGGCCGGCGCGAAGCGGCGATCGAGTCCTACCGGCAGGTGATCAAGATCGAAGGCAATGACCGGGGGGTCTTCACGACCCGCGCGAAGGAGCGCTTGACCGAGATGGGGGTTCAGTAGAGCTTTCAGGATTCATCAAGTTCCTCGAAGTCGCATCGAAAACGTTCCGGAGGTTCTCCATGGCCGCCCCGTTGATCCTGATCACCACCGACTTTTCGGCCGAGGCCGAGCGCGCGTACGCTCCCGCGTTGGAGCTGGCGCAAAAGCTCGACGCCCGCGTCACGATCCTGCATGTCGTCCAGGATCTGGTGACCATTCCGCGCGGGGCCGCGCTGGCGCCGCCCCAGCATGAGCCGGATCTGTCCCTGCGGGTGGATGAGGCCGAGAAACGCCTGGAGGAAGTCGTCAAGCAATTCAAGACCGGCGTGCAGGTGGAGGCGATCGTGCGCACCGCCGAGCATCCCGCCAAGGAAGTGGCGCACTTTGCCGAGAGCCAGAAGGCCGCCTTCATCGCCATGGCGTCCCACGGCCGCTCCGGCATCCGCCGGGTGCTGATGGGCAGCTTCGCGGAGACGGTGCTGCGCCATGTCATCACGCCGGTGATCATCTATCCGAGACCCACGTGACCGTTTGAACCTGACGGTTTGAACCCGGTTTGATTTGCCACGGTACCGTCCGGGTGGCGGCCGAGCGTTCCGGCGGCCTCCCGTGCGAGAAGCTGGATGGCGGCGAGTGATTCGGCCGGCAGCGCCTGCTACCATTTCGCGAATGGAGCGAATTCCGGCCCACCGGCGCCTTGGGCAATACCTGAAGACGTCCGCGCGCGCGGACCTGTCCGCGGGTTTCACGGTGGCCGTGATCGGCGTGCCGCAGGCCATGGCCTACGCCATGATCGCCGATCTCCCGCCGGTCTACGGACTCTACACGGCAATCATCACCTGTGCCGTGGGAGGCCTGCTGGGCAGCTCCAGCCACCTGGTGATCGGGCCCACCAACGCCACCTGCATGATCATCCTGAGCTTGATGACGCACCTGACCGGGCGCTACCTGATCGAGCCGCTCGAGATCGTGCTCCTACTGACCTTCCTGGCCGGGTGTCTGCAACTGCTCTTCGGCCTGCTCCACATGGGCGGAGTCATCCGCTACATCTCGAACTCGGTCGTGGTCGGTTTCACCGCCGGCGTCGGCATCCTGATCATCGGCAATCAACTGCACAACATCCTGGGAATCAGTCTGTCCGGCGAGCGGACCGAGGGTTTCCTGGAGGTGCTGCGGGCCACGTTCCGACATCTTTCCGAAACCAATCCGTATGCGCTGGCGCTGGGCCTGCTGACCGCCGTGCTGATCCTCGTCCTGCCGAAGCTCGACCGGCGCCTGCCGGCCGCGTTGCTGGGCATGCTCGTCACCGGCACGCTGGCCTACCTGATGGGCTGGTACCGCCCCGAGATGGGCGCACACCAGGTCGAGATCGTCCGCGACATCGGCCCGATCAGCGCCTCGCTGGCCGACGCGTTCCGGATTCCCGAGTTCGTCACCGACCCCAATTTCGAACTGGCCCGCGACCTCGGCACCGGCGCGCTGTCGGTGGCCATCCTGGGATTGATCGAGGCGGCATCGATCGCGCGCACGGTGGCCGCCGCGTCCCGCCAGCGGGTCGACTTCAACCGGCAGTTTTCGGCCCAGGGCGCCGCCAACATCGTTGGTTCGTTCTTTTCCTGTTTCGTTGGATCGGGCTCGCCCACTCGCACGGCGGTCTGCTTCAACGCCGGCGGCCGGACGCGCATGGCGCCGGTCTTCTCGGCCGGATTCGTCGCCCTGACCGTGCTGCTGCTGGCGCCGGTCGCGAATTACATCCCCAAGGCCTCGCTGGCCGGGCTGTTGATCGTGGTGGCCTACTCGATGATCGAGAAGCATCGCCTGCGGCTGGCCTACAGCTCCGGCGCCAACTCCCGCATCGTGCTGTTCGGAACCCTGGCTGCCGCGCTGGTGCTGCCGCTCGAGTACGCCACCTTCGTGGGAGTGCTCCTTTCGATCCTGATTCTCCTGCGGGTGACCGGCAAGACCGATCTGACCCAACTGGTGCCGAGTGCCGACTCGGGGTTCGAGGAAGTCCCCTTCAACCGGGCCGCGCCCTCCTCGGTCGTGACCATCAACCTGGAGGGCGACTTCTACTTCGCCGCGGTGGAGAATCTGGAATACGAACTGTTGCGCTGCCTGACCCCCAAGACGCGGGTCGTGGTCCTGCGCATGAAGCGGCTGCGCGCGGCCGGCTCGACCGCCATGTCGATTCTCGAACACTTCGGCACCATCCTGGGCGAGAAGGGAATCCGGCTGGTCATCTCCGGTCTCGAGGACGAACTCAAGGCGGTCATGACCAAGTCGGGCCTGGTGTCGAAGCTCGGCGAACAGAACATCTTCTACGCCGACAACAAGCTGTTCCAATCGACCGAGCTGGCGCATGCGCGCGCCTGGAGCATCGTGCGGGCGGAACGCCGCCAGGCCGGGCAGGCCCCGGAGTCGGTCGCCGCCGGCCAGCCGTTCAACATCACCGCGGCCGACATCATGTCCACCCGGGCGATCCGCTTCGGCAGCACGCATCAGCTGCGCGAAGCGCTGTGGCTGGTTTCGGAGATGCAAAAGCGCCTCGCCCGGCCGACCGCCCAGACGCTGTTCCTGCAGGATCGCGAAGGCAAGCTGGCGGGAGAGCTGTCCATGTGGGCTCAGCTCGATCAACTGTCCAAGGGCTTGCCGGAGGATCCCGCCTCGCAGCTCGATGATCGGCGGCTCGGCGAACTCTCTCGCCGGCACCTGACCCGTTCGATCGGCACGCTGGCGAACATCGGGCTTCCACGCCAGACCAAGAGCACCTCGCTGGCGGCGTTGATCAAGCTCTCGGTAGAATCCGGCATGCACGTCCTGCCGATCTGCGATGACGACGGCCGGCTGGCCGGGCTGGTGGATCAGATGGATCTCCTGACGGGACTTTGCATCGCGCTCGACCTGGCGCCGGGAAGCTCGGGTTCGCCGGGCGGGAGCAGAACGAATGCGTAAGGTCATCACCGCCGGCGATCTCCTCAAGTCGAGCTACCACACGATTGCTCCGGATCGGCGCGTGGCCGATGCGATCGGCCTGATGCTGGACGCCCGGGCGGACGGCTGCGGGGCCGAGACCCTGCTGGTGATCGACGAAGGCGGCGCGTTCCGGGGCCTCCTGACCACCCGGCAGTTGTTCCAGAGCCTGCTTTCCCGCTGGCTGCCCGAGGGCGCGGATGCCACCCCGCAGGACCTCGACGACCGCCAGGCGATCGAGGAACGCCTGGCCGACGAGGGGCGCGAGTACTTGATGCTCGAGGTGGGACAGCTCATGAAGGAGGACGTGGAGCCGCTCGCGCCCGGCGACCGGCTCCCGCGAATGATGAGGAGCTTCGCAAGGCAGCAACTCCAGTCGATTCCGGTGGTGGAAGCAGGCCGCGTGCTGGGAGTGGTGCTGGTCGTGGACGTCTACGAGACCGTCGCCCAGCTCACGATCACGCCGGAGGATGAGGGGATTCGCCTGGACCGCTGACTCTTTTGCCCCGGCCGAACCGCTCCGCGAGAAAGGTTCCGGTCACGAAGACGATGGTCAGTCCCAGGCAGAGATAGGTCAGCTCGATGCCGAGCGCCCCCTCGGGCAGACTCCGGCCGACCAGGTACTCACCCGCGAAGAACCCCGCGAAGTAGATCGCGAGCAACTTCGGCCGCCGCCCGAAGTGGAATCGGAATGCAAACAGCGCCGTCCACAGCAGAGCGAACGAAAGAGCATTCAGGAAAACGACCATGCCGCCCGCAGCCTACACCCCACACCGGCACGAGCCGTCGCACCATTTCCTCCACTTTCCCACTCCCTCTCCAGCGTCCAGAAACCCAACAAGAATGATAGTTGCATGTTTGCGCACACGTGCTATTGTCTCGGGCATGACCGCTTCCCGCACGACCCTGACCCGCCACCTGAAGCCCGAGTTCTTCAAGGCGCTCGGCGACGAGAACCGGCTGGCCTTGCTGGCCCGACTGGCCTTCGCCGGGCGGCCGATGACGGTGAGCGAGGTGAGCACCTGCTGCGGAGTCCACCTCTCGGGCGTCTCGCGCCATCTGGCGCTGCTGCGCCAGGCCGGCCTGGTGCGGGCCCGGAAGGCGGGACGCGAAGTGACCTATGAAGTCGAATTCGAGCGCGCCACCTCGACCTTTCGTCAACTGGCCGAGGCTCTCGAAAGCTGCCGAAAAGAAGGATGTTGCTGAGATGAACCCGAACGACGTGCGCGAACAGGTTTCCCGGGCCTACACCGAGGCGCTCTCGAAGAGCCGCGGCAACGAGGGCGGCTGCTGCGGCGGCGGCCCCGCGCCACAAAGCGCGGCGGCACGACTCGCCGGCTACGAACAGGAGGCCGCGCTCCACGGCGAAGCCGCCTCCGCCTCATTCGGTTGCGGCAACCCGCTGGCCTTCTCGGGAGTCACACCCAGCCAGACCGTGCTCGACCTGGGCTCGGGCGCGGGGCTGGACCTGCTGATCGCATCCGACCGGGTCGGACCCGCCGGCCGGGTGATCGGAATCGACATGACCGACGCCATGCTCGACGCCGCGCGGGCCGCCGCCGGCCGGGAGGGCCGGACCAACATCGAACTCCGCCGGGGCCTCATCGAGGATCTCCCGGTCGACGATCAGAGCGTCGACTGGGTCATCTCGAACTGCGTGATCAACCTCTCGCCCGACAAGCCCAAGGTGTTCGCCGAGATCCGGCGCGTGCTGCGGCCGGGCGGCCGCTTCAGCATCTCCGACATCGTGGTCGAGTCGCTGCCCGACTGGCTCCGCACCCACGCCGCGGCCTACGCCGCCTGCATCGGCGGCGCGATCTCAGAAGCCGAATACCTGCGAGGCCTCGCGGCCGCGGGCCTGTCCGACCTGCGGGTCGAAGGGCGCACGGTCTACGACGCGGATCAACTCGCCGCGATCACCGCGGGCGAACAGGAGCTCCTCGGCCTCGACCGAAAGACGCTCGACCAGACCCTGGCCGAACTGGCCGGCCAGGTCTGGAGCGCCCAGTTCACCGGCCGCCGCTGAACTCTAGCGCAGCAGCGCCCGGAGATCCTCGATCGTCAGGTCCTCGCGGATCATCTGGCCCTTCGCCCGAAGCGCCCCGTACAGCGCCTCGCTGTACTCCGCCGCCGGGTTCTCGATCTCGAACCGGAACCGGCCCGGCTCATCCGGCCGGAAGGTCCCGACCACACGATCCGGCTCGAACGAGACGCTGCTGACCGAAGCCAGCAGCACCGCGCCGAGATCGGCGAAGGCCTCATCCTCGTCGTCCGACTTCAGGAGTTCGTGGAACAGCACGCTGCGTCCCTGGCGCGTGGTCTCCAGGGAGAACGGCAGATCGACGGTGAGACCGTCCGAATCCAGCCGGAACCAGGGCTTCCCGCTCTCCGCCCGCTGGATCAACAATTGAATCGTCCGCGCGTCGAACGCTTCATCCGGTTTCAGCTTCCCCCGCTCCCGCTCGTCCAGGACGTCCGCCGAGATCATCCGGTTCAAGAGTTCGGCCACCCGCCCGAGCTCGCGCACGCGGAACTGCTGATACCCCGCAAGCCGCTGCTCCGCGTCCAGAAACAACCCGTGTGAAACCAGCGCGATCCGCTCCGCGACCTCGAGGAACCGCCGCGCCTGCGCCCGGTCGTGGCTGGAAGCCTCCGCATCCGCCAACGTCTCCGCCGCTTCCCGGGCCCATTTGTCGATCTCGAAGTAGAGCGGCCAGTCGACGATCATGAATTCCCGCGCGCCCCCCATCAGGCGCTCCACCGCGCGCACGCCCTTTTCGACCGCCTCCGAACTCTCCTCCGGAGCGGTCAGCCCCCGGTAGATCAGCAACAGGTCGAGGCTGTCGGTGCTCACCCGGTACTTCAGCTGGACTTCCTGGTCGGGGAACTCCAGGTCACAGGAACTCAGGGCCACCAGGCCCACCAGACACAGCGGCGCCAGCGCCCGAAGCGGCAGCGAGGCGGGATTCGGCCGAATGCTCGACATGACGGACTCCTTTGGTTGGATCCTCGAGATGGTCTCGATAGAAAGGAGAGGCGACCGAATCCCGACCGAACAGGAAACCGCCGCTTTTCCGAATTCACCCCATCGACGCATGGAAGACGAACGGGTTGCCACGCAGGAACTGCTCGCCCGCTGGCGCACGGGCGACGAGCAGGCGCTGGGACGGCTGCTCGCCCGCCATCTGCCCTGGATCGAACGCCAGGTCCGGAACCAGCTCGGCGACCGCCTGCGCGGCAAGGCCGAAACCCAGGACTTCGTCCAGGACGCCTTGCTCGAGGCGCTCCGTTACACCCCGCGCTTCACGCTCGCGAGCGGCGACACCTTCCGCCGCCTGATGCTGCTGATCATTCGCAACGTCCTCTGCGACCGCGCCGACTGGTTCAACGCGAGACGCCGTGAAATGCACCGCGAGCGGCCGCTCGCCCGCGACACCGTCCTCGAGCTCGACCCGCCGGTGGAACAGGTCGCCCCGGCCGACCGGCGGCTCGAGATCGAGGAAGAGGAGGCGCGCATCCGATTCGCCCTGGAACTGCTCGACCCGGACGACCGTCACCTGATCCTGCGCCGCGAATGGGACGGCCTCGACTTCGCCAGGATCGGCGAGGAACTCTCGATCTCGCCCGACGCCGCGCGGATGCGCTTCCATCGGGCGCTGCTCCGGCTCCAGCAGCGCGTCGGCGAGCTTTCG
>Ga0326597_10007033_pt1 | contig 15346 bp, 13 predicted proteins | sample RVTome_12_FD_203789 | JGI IMG/M metagenome (GOLD analysis project Ga0326597, IMG submission 203789) | Soil microbial communities from uranium-contaminated site in the Upper Colorado River Basin, Wyoming, United States - RVT100D185 | ecosystem: Environmental > Terrestrial > Soil > Contaminated >... | reverse complement strand
GCCTTCCAAAGGACGTTCTCCCCGGTTTCGCCATTCCATCGGTCCGGAAGGTTCTGTCCCTCGGCGACGCCCGCGGCGCGCGGGCCGCGGAACGATGGCCAGCTCCCCGATGCGCTTTCGGGTTTGGGGAGGGGGCGCCGTCCGTCGGCCGAGCTCAGCGTAAGGCGACGTTCGGGAGAAGACTCGCTCTCGCCGGCCGGACGCCAGACGCTGCCATCGAGAATCATCCGGCGGGGCGTGCAGTCATCGGATGCGAGCCGAAGGGACAATCGGCCCGCCTCGACCTCGAACGTGTAGCGACCCGGTCCGGTGCATTCGCTCGCTCCCTCCGTGGGCACCATGACGAGCTCGGAATCCGTGACGTTGAACGTTCCGACGAGCGCCGGCCAACCCTCCCCCTCGATGCGATACGACCCGTTCGCGAAAAACTCGCCGGAGAAGCCGCCAAAAACGAGGAGTCCGCCTGGAATCGCCCCTTGCACCGCGAACCAAGAGGCGAGTACCGTGACCAAGTTCATTCTCGTGACGGCGATTCTGGCCCCATCCGGGGCGCGGAGCTACTTCGATCTCGAGTGGGTGTCTCCATACACCTGATTCCAGTCGCCCTTAACGTGCCCGGGGGTGAGGCGGCACTCGTGGGGGAACTTCAACGTGCAATTGGTCTCGGTGAGGGGTTTGCGGAGCTTCGGGTTCATGAGCTCGTGGATGTCGAGCTGCATCGCGCCTCGGGAGTAGGCGGCGACGTCGACGATGCCGGTGTCCATGCGGATGGCGTCCTCGGGGCAGACCTCGACGCAGTATCCGCAGTAGACGCAGACCCCGAGGTCGATGTCGAAGCGCACGGGGTACTTCTCGACTCCGGGGTCGGGGTGCTCGCCGGCGACGATAGTGATGCACTTCGCCGGACACACGGTCTCGCAGAGCATGCAGCCGACGCAGCGCGGCGTTCCCTCTTCCCGGACGGTGAGGCGATGGCGGCCGCGGAAGCGCATCGCGAGCGGTCTCAGAATCTCCGGGTACTGGAAGGTGACCGCTGCCGGGATGTGCTTGAGGAGCCCGACGCTGTGCGCCGCGTGCAGGAACAGATTCCGGAAGAAATGGGCGCTCGTGATCTTGAGCCCGCTCAGGATCTGGGGGAGGTAGGTCTTCTCCCAGAACGTCAGCTCCGGCCGGCGCATCACCTTCACGTTTGCCGCCATCACAGCCCTCTCTAGAAGAACGTGAGCGCGAGAGCGGTCACGAAGACGTTCACGACGGAGATGGGAAACAGGCCGAGCCATCCGAGCCGCATGAGCTGATCATAGCGGAAACGGGGGAGCGTCCAGCGAATCTGCATGAAGAGCCAGCAGAAGACCAGGACCTTAATCGAGAAGCTCGCGACCCCCAGAAGGACGTAGGTCCACTGAGAGAGAGGGAGCGTCGCTCCCCAGGGGACGTGTGGATGCTGCGCCAACTCGTTTGACGGCCAATCGCTGCATCTGCTAAAAATAAGTTCTTCTATTCGAGCCGGACAAAGACTAGTTCGATCCGAAACCCTAGCGGACGGTGCGAAATGAGAGTTCTTTTGTTCTCCATGCCCGACGTGATTCCGCACATCGCGAAGCGTCAGTGGGAAGCGCCAAACCTTGGACTCTCGTCCATTGCGGGAAACATCGACGGTCGACATCAAGTCGCGGTCGCGGACCTAGTGGTCCGTCAATGGAGCGTGCCATCGTCCGTGCGTCGCTGCCTGAAGAAGTACCAGCCGGAGATCGTGGGACTGTCCGCCATGATTTTTCAGTACTTCACGGCACGCAAGATCGCGCGATTGATCAAACAGGAACGACCTGGAACGCTGATCGCACTCGGCGGATATCATGCCACCACGATGTACCAGGAACTGGCCGATAGCCCCGAGTCGGAAGTATTGGACTTCATCTTTCACGGTGAAGCCGATCACGCCTTCAATGAGCTGCTGGATGCTCTCGAGGGACGTCGGGCCATCGAGAGCGTTCGAGGCTTGTCCTACAAACAGAACGGGATGTTTCGACGCAACCCGTCGCGCCCGCTCGAGGATGTTGCCGAGATCGCGCTCCCCGATCGAGATCGGCGTGTCTACGGCGGCTATCATTTCTACTTCGACAAAACCGATGTGATGGAAACGTCGCGCGGCTGCCTGCTCCGCTGCAACTTTTGCTCGATGAATCAAATGTACGGGACGAGTTTTCGAACCTACACCACCGAACGGGTCTTGGCCGATATCGAGGCGATGTATCAACGAGGAGTCCGCCACATCCTCTTGGTCGACGACAACATTACACTTGACGTACCGCGACTTGCGGAACTCTGCGACGCCATTGCCGCGCTCAAACGCCCGAACTTGCAGTTCATCATCCAGGCGAGCTCCGCCGGGATCGCCAAGGATCCCTCTTTGCCGCGCAGGATGGTCGATGCCGGAGTCACCCAAGTTTTCCTCGGGATCGAGAACGGGAACGAGGAAAACCTGAAGCAGATGAAGAAAGGAAAGATCGTCGGGGTGACGCAAACCGCCGTCAAGAGGCTCATCGATGCCGGCATCATCGTCGCCGGGGGGATGATCACCGGCATGCCTGACGATGACGTTGCCTCCATCCGCAGAAACTACGAATTCTTCGTGGAAATGGGAATTCACAACGTCCTCGATCAGATCATCACGCCCTATCCCAACACCGAAATGCGACAGGAGCTCCTCTCCGACGGCCTGGTGACGAACCCGTACGACTACCAGTGGTACAACGGCTATTGGCCGCAGGTCAGAACCAGGCATCTTTCGTCGAAAGAGCTGCTATTCGAGCGCTGGAAAGCGAAACGCGACCTGGTGGGTGTGTGGCGCGCGGATGGCGAGTTCCAGCGCAATTTTCCGCGCTGGAGCTGGTTCTGGAACAACGTCCTTCGAAATATCATCATCCTCAACGAGCGCAGAATGCTGTGGATGTACGGCGAAAACGGAAGATTCAAGAGGCAGATGAACCAGTGGGCCCGACTCAACGATTACTTCGGGGACATCGTGATCGATGAAGATTTCTTCGACCTCGACTCCGACGAACCCCGAGGCCTGGGCAATGCCCCCGCGGAGCGCGATTTCGGCGCTCACCCGAGGATGGATTCCGCTGCCAAGCCCGCCTTCGTGAGCACACGAGACCTGCGTTGGAGCCATCGACTGACCGGCGCTCCCGAGGTCAAGACGGGAGATCATGCCCCAACGCTATAAAGTGGCGATCTCTGCTCAGGAAGAGCCTCCGCAAAGCCGAGTTCGCAGGCTCTCGCTGTTCAGTGCATTGGCGATCGCGCGGTCGAGAGCGTGGTTGACCGTCTCCTGGTAGTTTTCTTCGTTTCCCGGACGGCCGTAGTTCTGAGCCGCGCCTTCGAAGCGTTCGCTCCACGCGAAGCTGTCGCTGCCCGACTCCTTGACTCCGACCTCCAAGACAACTTTCCCGTCGAATGTCGAGTTCCGATAGGCGGTCTCAGCGATGCGAAGGCTCTCGAGCTCCATGGCCAGGTCGAGCTTGCCGGCGGGGTCTTGCGGGAACTGTGTCTGGACCAATGCCCGCTTCACTCCGGCCTCAAACCAACTCTCGACGTCACCTTCGATGAAGATGTCGCTGCGGTCGGGCTTTTCCTGCAGCGAGCGGGTACCCGCGGTGCGCTTGTCCGTCCGTTCATCGCTCAACGAGAGGTTGCGGAAGGCCGCACAGGCCGGAACCGATGCAATGTCGGCGCCGCTGCCTTCCGGCTGATACACTGCCGGGAACGAGACCGGCGTGAGTCTGGAAACCGTACAACCCCCGATCCCGGCGACGCCGATCGCGATCAGCGCTAATCTCCGAAGCACCATCGTTCACCTCCGATCCACGACAGAAGAGGCCTGCCGAGGGCGCAAAATTCCAGAATCGGCAGTGGTTGGACTGTAATCTGCTCTCAGGATACTAGCAAGCCGTGCTCGGGCCTTATCAGCGAGGGTTCGGCTCTCTACGGCGATGGCTCAACACGCAGAACGACGGAATAGTTCGCTCCACCACTTGCGAAGCTGTTGACGAGAGCCACTCGCCCCGAGGTGCAACGGGACTCGTTCCTCACGTCCACGGGACAATCCGGCGCCACCTCCCGGAGCCCCGTGGTTGGCGGAATTCGATTCCGCCCGAGGCTGAGGATGGCGGCGGTTATCGACGCGGCACCCGAGACACCCGATTCGCCGAGCGCACCTTTGATGGAAACCACCGGTACGCCGCGGTCACCAAACACTTCGCGAATGGCCTCCGCTTCGGCTCGATCCAGGACAACCGTGCCGTTTGCGGAGGCAAACACCGCGGCCACGTCTTTGGCCGTACAGCCGGCGTCGGATAGTGCGAGCTGCATCGCGCGCGAGAGATGCGTCGGCTCGTCCGGCCAGCGGTTGATGCCTACTGGAGACGACGTGCCTCCGACGCCCAGCATCTCCGCGTAGATCCGCGCGCCGCGCTCGGTCGCCCGCGACCGCGGCTCCGTGAACATAGCAAACGCGCCTTCGCCAAGAACGAAACCATTCCGAAACCGATCGAACGGCCGAGCCGCCTCTTCCTCTCCATCCACCGGTGACATCACGTTGAATCGGTCGTGGATGCGAAAGAAGTTCGCTTCGATATCGTCCACGCCGCCCGTAATCAAGGCCGATGCGCGCTGGTGACGCAATAAATTCATGGAGTAGGCAACGGCGGCCAGCGAAGACGCTTCCTTGTTCGTCACGGTGACGTTTCCGCCCTTGAGCCCGAACTCGAGAGCGCAGAGACTTGCCGGCGCGTTACCCACCGTATTGCTGAAGAGCAGCGGTGACACGTCGGCTGGACCGCCGCGGACCAGCCCCCTCAGGAAATCGATTGTGCTGTGGAGGCCGGCGGTATACGTGCCGAGCACGACACCGACCTCGCTCGCGGCGGCTCCATTCGTCTCGACGCCGGCATCGGCGAGGGCGAGCTTCCCGGATGAGACGGCGAGGCGTCCTACTTCGTCGATCCGACGAAGCTTGTTGGGATCGATGTACTCGGCAGGATCAAAATCCCTGAGCTTGCCCGCTCGATGAGAGCGGCAGGCTCTCGTATCGAAGGCGGTGATTTCCGAGATTCCCCCGGTCCCGGCGAGCAACGCGTCGACGAAACTCGTCGCGTCTCGACCCAGAGTCGAGATGACCCCAAGCCCCGTTATGGCGATGCGTTCCACCACGGAAGTCTATCGTACAGAGCAACTTGCTCGTCAACTCGACCGTATGCTACGTTCTGAACGTGCAATTCGTCGGTGCGCTCACGGCGTTTAGCTGCGCGCTTCTTGCGGCGAGCGCCCCAGCGCAGGAGCCAGATTCCTTCACTGAGCTTCACCAGCGGGCGCGGGAAGTGGAAAGGAGCCTCGTCACCCTCCGGGCGGACTTCGTCGAGACGACGGAGTCTGACCTGCTGTTCGAGCCCATCATCGAGAGCGGGAAGATGATCGCCGCTCGCCCCATTCGTGTGTTGCTTCGCTACGAAAAGCCCGAGAAGAAACTGCTCCTCATCGACGGGGATCAGCTACTCATGGTCTGGCCCGAGCGCGCCCAATCGGAACGCATGCCGATCGCCAAGATTCAGCAAACCGTGGACAAGTACTTCTACCAGGCTTCGGAGAAAGAGCTTCAGGGGCAGTTCGATATTCACGTTACCTCGGATCCCGAGCTCCCAGGCACACGCCTGATCGAGATGATCGCCAAGCGAAAGCAGATCCAAAAGGGTCTCGAACGGCTGGAATTGTGGGTCGAGGATCGAACGCTCTACATGGTGAAAATGCGATTGGTTTATCCTCACGGCGCAGGCGCCAAGACCATCGAACTTTCGAACCTTCTTGCCAATGTCCCAATCGAGGACGGAGAGTTCCGAATCGAGCTTCCATCGCAGACTTCCGATCGACCGCCTGAATTTCACAGTCGCGCCGTTCCCGGAACCCGGAACGCGCGTAAGACCCGGTGACTGAGCGGTACGAGCTCGTCCTCGACTTCGCTCGAAGAAGGCGTACCATTGTACTGGCTTCGGGTTTGGTTCTTGCCATCGGTGCAACCGCGGCCTTGACTCGAGTGCCCTTCGAATCCGACATTCTGAAGCTCATACCGCAAGGCGGGCCAGCGGTGCAGGCCTTTCAGACCTACGTCGATCATTTCGACAGTCTCGACTTCGTCTACGTTTTGTTCGACGCCCCTCCCGGGCATACGATTTCGGAGTACGACGATCTCGTCGAAGCGTACATCGCCGAATTGAGAAGCGTTCCCCAAATCGCCTACGTGGATGCGGCGTTTCTCGACTCCGGCAGAGAGTGGGATTATTTGCTCGACCGGACTCTGTTGTTGCTGGGACGAGAGGGTGCCCGAAGCGCACTCGCGAGATTCCAGCCAGAAGGCCTGGAGGCCGCACTTCTCCGCTCCCGAGATGCGTTGACGATCCCTGGAACATCGGCAAGGGCGCTGATCCAGCTGGATCCGCTGGGCTTGACCTTCGATCTCCGATCGCGCTTCGCCGGTAACAGAGGAATCTCGCAGTTCGATCCAGCGGCAGACCGCTATGTGAGCTCCGATGGCAGCTCGCGACTGGTCATTGCCAAGCCTATCGGGCCGGCCTTCGACGCGGCGTTCTGCAAGGAGCTCCTCGACGAACTCACCAAGGTAGAGACCCGCGTTCGGTCGGCGGCCACGAGTGTCGTCGACGAAGAGGACGATGAGGTGCTCCCGCCGGTTCTGATCGAGGTTGCAGGTGCTTATCGCGATACACTCGAAGCCGAGAGTCTCATCCGCAGGGAAATGACGCGCAACACGTTCGTTTCGCTCGCACTCCTCCTGGCGGTAATCTTCGTCGCTTTTCGCAGCTACTCGATCCTCCTGTGCGCGGCAACGACACTCGGTCTGGCAGGCCTCCTGGCGATGGTGCTCGTTGGGCTGGCACGGGGCGACTTGCTGGCGGCGGCAAGCGGTGGGGCGGCCATGGTCTTTGGGCTCGGGGACGACGGGCTCATGCTGCTCTATGTGCGGTTCCTGGAGGAGCGCGCACGGGGAGCGAATCTGGAGGTGGCGACGAGACGCTTGAGCCAGACCGTGTCCAGCGTCTTCCTTGCGTACATCACTACCGTGGCAACCTTCGCCGCACTGATGTTCATCGATTTTCCGAGTCTCGAAGAGCTGGGGCGCCTCGTCGCGCTCGGCATGCTTCTATCCGCCGGTCTCACGCTGTTCTTCGTCCCTGCCTTTCTGTCTTTTCACCGGTCGACCGGTTCGCACAGGTCTCCGCGCCTGCCTCGATTGACCGAGCTCGTGGAACGGCGATCGACCGCTATTCTTTGGACCGCGGGTGCACTTACGATGGCGTCGCTGCTGGTGTTGCCGCGACTCGAGGTCATCACCAGCCTGGAGAAGATTCAGCCGCACACCGCGGGCTCAGCAATCGAGGACGAGCTCGAGGAACGGTTCGAGTTCGAGAGGAACGTGATGCTGGTTTTGGCGCAAGGCCGTGAGCTCGACTCGGTTCTGGAGAAGCATCGCACTCTCGAGCGCGAGCTCATGGAACGAGGGGAAAAAGTATCCATCAGCGGCCCCCTCGCCTTCTTACCGCCGTCGAGTGAGCAGGCGGCCGTGAGCGAGCTGATCGAAAGTGCCGGTTTGACCGCGGACAGCGTTTCCCCGCGTTTCGACGAGGCGGTGAAGGCGGCAGGGTTCCGCCCGGGTGTGTTCCGGGCCTTCGATGAGCGACTCTCGATACTCTTGGATCCCGGGGAGCGGATTACCTTCGATGGGTTACTGCAGCATGGGCTCGGCCCCGTCGTGTCGCGCTTCGTCGTGCGCGAGGACAGGGACTACATGGCGGTGACCTACCTCTACCCGGAGACCGAATCCGACGTCTCGAGATTGGCGGGGATCGTGGCCGCCATCGATCCCTCGTTCCTCGTGACCGGGCAGGCGCTGGTGAATGGCGAGCTCCGGGCAAGCTTGCTTCCCGAGTTTCTCAAAGGCATCGCCATCGGTTCGGTCGCCGTCATCCTGCTGATTTATCGTGATTTTCGCTCGGTGCGGCTGACGTTGTTATGTCTTCTCCCGACCGTTCTCGGACTACTTTGGAGCGCGGGTCTTTTAGCTATCGCCGGGATAGAACTGGATCTCTTCAGTATCTTCGGTATCGTCATGGCCGTCGGGATAGGTGTCGACTACGGCATCCATATCCTGCACCGATTGCTGTCCCACGACGGAAGGCTCGCCGAGTTCTTGCCGTGGACCGGGGCCGCCATCGCTCTGGCCGCGGTGACGACGATCATCGCCTTCGGGACCTTGGCGTTTTCCAGCTATCAGCCGCTCGCGAGACTCGGCGTCGTGGTGGCCACGAATATCACGTTCGCAGCCTTCGCGTCGCTTCTCGTCTTGCCTGCCCTCCTCCAGGAGGGAAGACGTTGAGAATCTGCGGATTGGTTGCCGCGTTCAACGAGGAGTCGACCATCGTCTCTGTCCTAGAGGGCGCGGGGCCGTTTCTGGAGGAAATCGTCGTTGTTGACGACGGCTCCGTGGACCAGACGGCGGCGCTGGCTGAAGGGGCTGGTGCTCGAGTGATTGGTCATCGAGCGAACGAAGGCAAAGGTGTAGCCGTTCGCACGGGGCTCTCCTACGTTCTTCGACAAGACTTCACCCACGTGCTCTTCATCGATGCCGACCTGCAGCACAACCCGTCCGATATCAGGCTGCTTATCGACAAAGCCAGGGACGGCGTTGGAGATTTCGTCTTGGCTGAGCGGGTTTTCGACAAAGAGAGCATGCCGAGATCTCGTTACTATGCCAACACCATCGGGAGCCGAGTTATGTCCACGTTGACGGCCACACCGCTCCGCGACAGCCAGAGTGGGTTCCGTTTGATCAAAAGCGACCTCCTGAGACCCTTGACCTTGACCGCGCGACGCTATGAGATCGAGGCGGAGATTCTGGTGAAGCTCGTCAGGCGAGGCGCTAGGATCGAGCGCGTGGCTGTGGCGAGCACGTACGGTGGAGCGAGGAGTAAGATGCGGCCCATCCGAGACGTTTTCCGAATCTGCATGTTGACGATGCACTATCGCTATTTCTGCCGCGCCTAACGTCCATCATGACGGCCCCGCCCCCTCAACGCGCTCAAGAGCTCGACCAGATCGGCAAAGTGCGTTGGGCGGCGCATGCCCTCAACAACGGGCTCATTTTCAGCGCCACCTACCATGGCGTGAGCCGCTTGCCCGTTAGTATCAGCTACGGTATCGGCAAAGGTGGAACTTGGCTCGCGTCGAAGACCATGCGGCGCGTCACTTCGGCACTCGTCGATAATCTTCGCCAGGTCCTCCCCGGGCTCGACGAAGGACAACTCGGAGCGCTTGCCGCTCTGACCTATCGCAGCTACGCCTACGACGCCATCGACTTCATCCGAAGCCTCTCGACGCCGCCCGACGTGCTCGCACGCAAAATCGCCAATCTCGATCGAGGGATCTTCGATCGCCTGCTGGCCGAGGGGAGAGGAATCCTCCTTGTAGCCGCCCATTTTGGCAGCTGGGAGCTCGGCGCCATGATTCTGCGAAGGCTTTTGGGCTACCCGTTGACGATGGTGGCGATGGCGGAGCCAAGCCCGGGCGTGAACCGCATCCGAACGGACATGCGGACTTCCTTGGGCGTCGAGCTCATTGAAGTAAGGCAGAGTATTGACACTCCGTTGCAGATACGGCGACACCTGGCAGAGAATCGAATCGTCGCCATGCTTCTCGATCGGCACCTTGGGCGCGATCACGTCGCCGTCGACTTCTTCGGCCGGGAGGCCCATTTTTTGAAGACGCCGTCGTTGCTGAGCTACCTCAGCGGCGCTCCGATGCTCTCCGCGTGGATCGTCCGGCATCCCAACGGTCACTTTCAATGTTTCTTCGATGAGCCGGTTTGGGCAGTGCGAGGGGGCGACCGCGAGGCCACGTTGCGCAGCGCGACCCAGACGATCGCCGATGGGCTCGCGGCGAAAATCAGACAGTACCCGCACCTCTGGTATCAGTTCTATCCGTTCTGGGAGTCCCAGCCGCGAACGGAGACGTAGACCCTTTCTCCGTGGCAGTCCGCAGGTGACTCGATTTCGCAGGGGCCGCGGCGCCCGTCGAGCGCCATCGCGAGCCGAACGAGGGGAAGTGCCGCGAGAGCGCCGAAAGGGTGGAGCGCTCGAGAGAGGCTTTCGTCATCCCAATTGCCCCACGCCGCTTCCCTGCGTGCGAGGCCGGTTCGTCTCACCTCGAGCTCGACCTCTTGCCCCAATTCACCGCTGGCTGACTCCAGGCAGAGCGCGACGGCGATTCGAGCCATCGAGGGCTGGCCCTCTCCCGGCACCGCGGATGCGGATACGCTCAGGGTGGCGACCAACGCGCGTGCCAAACGCCCCACGGCCATCAAATCGAGGGCGTGGCCCAACGCCAAAACACCGGAGAACGGCCCCTGCACCAGTGTCGCCTGGTAGTCGGAGAGTCCGTAGAGCTTCGCAAGAAGTGACGCGGCGGTCGATGGGAGCGAGTGGATGAAGTCCGAAGGCGAGATATTCGCGGAATAGCGGGCGGCGATCTGATGTGCGAATCTGGCGCTCGGGCCGAGAAAACCGCCATCCGCACCGACGATCACGCCGCCACTGCAGACACTGCCCGTGCCTTCTCGCCAGCATCCAGCGCGCTCGAGTGCCTGTCCAGCCACGCGGGGGAGCGGCTCGAGCTCCTCCGGAAAAGATCGCGTCGGGTTCCACCGTCCGGGAAACACGTCAGGGGTGATGCGATCGTGTCCGATATCGGTCAGAAGCCGCCGATCTCCGTTCTCGTCGATCCACCCGCCCCACGCCGCCGAGACCCGGCAGAGATGGCGCGAAACACCGATTGACCGCGTCACGTCACTCCGCGCTTCCAACGATTGCCACGCCGTTGAAGCCTCCGAACCCGACGCTCAACGTGAGGATGTTCCGTTCGCGAAGCGGCATCGAGCACGGCGACGCACTCACGAGCGCCGCCGTGCCCAATGAGTCGAGAGAGAACGCGGGACGTACGTTGCCCTCTGAGAGCAACCGAGCGGCGTAGGCGAGGACGAGGACGCCGGATGCAGCCAGCACGTGTCCGATCGCAGCTTCGTGGGAGGTGACAGGAATCTCGCTCGCGCGGCTGCCGAGACTGCTCGACAGGGCATCCTTCAGCATCCGTTCGTGGAGCATCGAGCCCAAGGCGGTCATTACGATAGCCCCGATATCCGAGGGCTCGAGCTCGGCGTCGTCGAGCGCGAGGGTGATGGCCTGCGCCATCCCGCTTCCTGAAGGATCCGGGCTGGCCAGATGGTACCCGTCGCTCGTAAGGCGTTGGGCTTTGAGGGCCGCGCCATAGGCGCGGTCTCGGGCCCGTGCGGCCTCTCGCGGCTCCAAAACCACGAAAGCCGCTCCTTCGCCGAGGACCAGACCCTCCCTGCCATGCTCGCTGTCCCCAGCAGAGGGTGCGAAGGCATGGAGCGAACAGAAACCACCTTGCATGAAGCGTCCCAGAGTATCCGCGCCACCTACGACCATGGCATCGGCGCGACCCAGCTCGAGCTCCAGAGCCGCCTGCTCCGCCGCGCAGAGACCCGAAGCGCAAGCGAGGCTGAAGACGGTCTTGGGGCCCTCCAGCACCGCACCTCGCGACACATCGTCGATCAACGTGTCGAACGCCAACCTTCGTCGCGTTTCGTTCAGCGACAGGGGGCCAGCGCCCCGGGTAAGCTCGTCGACGAGCCCGAGGGTTGTGCCGAGCGCAACCCCGGTTCGAGCCCGGGGAAGCGGACAGCGGGAAACGTCGGCATCTGCCAGGGCGTCTTCGAGAGCGAGCCTCGAGTATCGAACGAAACGAGGTTCTGAGAGTTCGGTCGCGAGCGCGTTTCCGATCTCGGCACCCCGCTGCCAAGGAAAGTCGGAGACGTCGACATTCTTTATTCGTGCGACGCGGGAGCGGCCGTTGCTCGAATCGGAGAATAGCGAATCCATCCCTCGTCCCGAGGCGCTCCTGACGCCACAACCGGTGATGACGATTGGGGCCCGGGCTCCGCCGAAGCGGTGGCGCGATGCGCTCACGAGGGGCGGCGAACGCCGTGGACGAGGACGTTTTTGAACGGGGTTCGCCCTCCCATCTCCTGAACCCGTGTCTGGAATCCCAAACTCGCGATCCGTTGCGCCCAGTCGACGGCGCTGCGATAGTGAAAACGCTGTCGCCAGCGGCCGCGAAAGGTTGCGCGCAGGGTTTCCGACCACCGGACGGCTTCGAAACCGCTCCTGCCGCTTGCGTCTGCCTCCCGGACGATGATCGCCCCGCCGATCTCGACCGCGCGTCCAACTTTCGCGAGAAGAGCCTCTTGATCTGGAGGTTCCATATAGTGAAGAGCGTCGAAGATGACCGCCCCGGTGCAAGGGGGAAGCTGCACCATCCGAAGATCCGCGGCCTCGATGTGAGCCTCGCCCGAAAGGGCCTTTCGTGCGATGGATACCTGTCTCTCGCGGATGTCGAACCCAATCAATTCGACGTCGAGGGGCGGCGGTTGCCAGTTGCTCGGGAAATCTTGCTTCTCGTATTGGCGCTGGGCCGAGCGAATCGCAGAGAGCGTAAGCGCTTGCCCGCATCCGAGGTCGATGATACGCCCGGAACGTGGGAGCATCCCCTGCCTGAGGATTTCCTTGTAAACGGGATCGATGCGGAGCTTGACAGTCGCAAAGGCCCAAGGCCCCACGCCGGCCCGCGAGAACCGTCGTGCCGCATCCTTGAGAAGACGATCCTCGGCCGTAGAGTCCCGTCCCGCGACGTCAACCAACTTGACGCGGCCCGGATCCCTCGACGAGGTCGCTCGGGAGGTCATGAGTCTGCTTCTCGATGGCATCGCTCCGGAGCGGAAGAAGAAACGTCATGCTCCCGCCGGGTGGTGGCTGCACCCGTGAGAGCAGGTCGTGCTCATCGCGCGATTCGACGGCATATGACCTCGCAACCATCCGATGAGGAAGAAGAGCTCCAGCCTCCAACGCAGTCGAAGCCGCCGATCGAAGTTGCCGGCGATCATCGTGGCCACAGCCCCTTTGAGCTGGAGCGCGCCGACCGGGTTCATGAACATATCGAGAAACGCCGGACGGTAATAGGAACGAATAAGCCGAAATATTGAGTGGACCTTCCTCCGGTGCTCCCGCTCGTAAGGGCGCAGCGCCCGCGCGCTGAAATCGTCGTTCTGGAATGCGGAGTGGATCGCCTTCGCTGCGTCCTTTGCCGAGCTCATGGCCATGAGAACCCCAGAAGAAAAAACTGGATCGATAAAGGCGGCGGCGTCGCCGACGATGAGAAAACGGTCGCCGACGAACCGCGTGGATTCGTAGGAGAAGTCGGCAATCGCATGGACCGGCTCGACCTGTTGGGCCCCGGTCATCGTGCGCTTCAAGGCGTGGGTCTCGTCGATGGTCCTCTCGAAGTAGCCCTGGATGTCGTCACGATGTTGTCGGATCACCTCTTTGGTGACGACGGCCCCGACACTGGTGATGCCGTTCGCGAGAGGAATGACCCAGAACCAGTGGCCGTCGCCGAAAGGAATGATGCGAATGTTTCCCGCGTCATCTCCGGTATCGCGGTCGACGCCACGGAAGTGGCTGAAGAGGGCGAATCGGCGATGTTGGCGGTCCACCCTCTTCAGCTTGAGGCGGCTCGAGAGAAACGTCTCCTGGCCGCTGGCGTCGACCAACAGGCCCGCACCGATCCGATAGGGGTCACCGTCGTCCGGCTGCACCGTAATGTCGTAGCCATCGGCCCTTGGTACGACCTCGGTCACCGTGCTCTTTTCACGAACGTCGGCGCCCACCTCACGGGCGCGATTCAGTACAAGGTGGTCGAAATCGGAGCGGAGCACCTGGTAGGACATGGAACCAGCTGGGAGCAAGGCTTCGCGAAAATAGAACTTCCGGACGTGGTCTCCGCACTTGCTCGTGAACTCGGCCCCGAACTTCTGCGTATATCCCCGTTTCTTGATCTGATCGTGAATCCCAAGCTCGTCGAACAACGCGAGGTTCTGTGGCAGAAGCGATTCGCCGACGTGGAACCGGGGAAAACGCTGCTTCTCGAGAATGGTGGTCTGGTAGCCTCGTTGACGAAGGTAGATGGCAGTAGAGGCGCCTGCGGGACCGCCACCGATAACGGCGACGTCGCAAGAGTTTCTCTTCACGGCTGGCCGATGGTACCACAACGCATTACGAAAGAGTCTCGTGACGTTCGGTTCCGGACGGTGGTGGTATAGGATCGACCAATGAATGGACCGTTCATTGCCGGCTTCGAAGGATTGCTGGCTGAGCGTGCCGACCACCCGGCGATCTTCGCGCTCTCCGAACGCCGGGTGCTCAGCTTCGCCGACCTGGCGTACGAGTTTCAAGTGACGAAGGCGATATTCGACGCCGCGCGAGTGCCCGAGGGGGCCTGTGTTTTGTCACTCGCGGGAAACCGGCCTTCGTGGTTTGCCCTGTTCCTGGCCTGCCTCGCTAGGGGCGACGTTCTCATGTCGCTCGACGCGCAGACGTCGTCCATGGAGATCGGGCAACTTGCTTTGCGCTACGGCGCCTCGGCGATGGTCGCGCCGTCCTCGCGAGTGGACTTGGCCGGCAACGGGGTACTCGGCGTGCAGGAGCTGCCGGGCGATCTGCGCTTGTTGTCGCTGAACAGCCTGAACAGCGACCCGCCTGGGTCTTTCGAGGATGCTTCGCTGCTCAAGCTCACGTCCGGCTCCGTCGGCACGCCGCGGGCGGTGTTGGTTTCCCAAGAGAACCTTTGGAACGACGGACGGCACGTCGTCGAAGCCATGGGGATTCACGAAGACGACGTCAGCTACGGCGTCATCCCTTTGTCCCATTCCTACGGTCTGGGAAATCTCGTAGCCCCGCTTTTGATCCAGGGGACACCGGTCGCGCTTCGTGACCTCTTTCTTCCAGGTCAGCTGATCGAAGACGCTCGGGCGACTGGGATCTCGGTCTTTCCCGGAGTCCCGTTCCTCTTCGAGCAGATCCTCGCTCAGCTTCGAGAATGCGGCTTGCCGCCCTCGCTTCGCCTCCTCGTTACCGCCGGAGCGCGGATCAAGGAGACCCTCGTCGCGTCGTTCAAAGAGGACCTGGGCGTCAAGATTCATTCCTTCTATGGGAGCAGTGAAACTGGCGGAATCACCTACGATGACGAAGACCAGGTCCGCGATCCCCTGAGCGTCGGAAGAGCCATGCCCGAGACCGAGGTCACGCTCCGAGGAGATGATTGCGCCTCGACTCAGAAGCGTATCTACGTGCGCGGTAACGCCGTGGCG
>Ga0326597_10007032_pt1 | contig 15346 bp, 17 predicted proteins | sample RVTome_12_FD_203789 | JGI IMG/M metagenome (GOLD analysis project Ga0326597, IMG submission 203789) | Soil microbial communities from uranium-contaminated site in the Upper Colorado River Basin, Wyoming, United States - RVT100D185 | ecosystem: Environmental > Terrestrial > Soil > Contaminated >... | reverse complement strand
TCTCACTTTCGCTACAGTGATGGCAGTGGTACATTGCGTATGTCAACGTTCCCATTCACCAACCGAAAGGAGACCCTCATGCTCGTACGCAAGGTAACGCAACATGCTGCCAGAGGCAAGACACGCAGAGTTCCCACTGGGGTCTCGGCGGAATACGATCATCATATTTCCCTCGACTGGTCGCTGAAGATCATGGCCATCGCACAGCGTTCACGGCGCGACCGAATGTCAAAGCACGAATACCTACCTGTTCGTAAGGCGGAATCTTTTTCTCTTGTCGAAGATCCCGCTGCTTTCCAGCGGGGACATTCTTTTCTATAGATAACGTGTGCAAAAAGCACGCAACCCCGCACGGAATGGAGCGAAGCGGAATGGAGTGCCATTAGCCTTTGGTGGTTGCTCGCTTCCGAGCTTGTGTGCAAAGTTTGTGAGCCCGACGATTTGAAAGGCTATAATATTTCGGCGGGCGAACATACTTGCACACGCTTTTAACTTTGCTGCGTTTGCGAACTACAAACGACGAGCGTTGGCAAACAGAGAACACCAACACGTGAGCAAAAGCGTTGAGCGACCCCGCCCGAACGACCGATAGTAGTTCTCGAATCATTCGGTCGGGCGGGCACAATAATTCTCTATCAACAATGGGAGCGTCGTTGCTACTGCTGTTATACGCCGGCACGCCACACGGCAACCTACTGTTTCTTCTAACTCGTTCATTGATAGCACTCCGCTAAACAAAGATACCTCAACTCCTTAGTTGCAAGTAATAAGATCACCGCAAAGACAACAAAGAAAATTACGAATATGAATTGGAATGAGTCACGAACACCGAGCTTGCCTGTGAAAAACCCCCCAAGGAGTTGAAATAACTTTTTGTTCGCAGGTTGTGTAACTAGATCCAGTGGGGTAGAGGTAAAGACTTTGTTATGCTCTTCCACAAAAAGTTTGTAGGCACGTTGAAAGTGATTACCCTCCGAGTGCAAGATTCTGTAGGCAAGAAACGAAAACAGCATTCCCAGTAGAGAGATTGCGATGACAAACTGCAGCTTCAGGAAGTTTTCAAGGGCTGAGCTTGTGAAAACGAGATACTGAGCTGATAGTATGATGGAAAGTAACCACGTGAAGTGTTTCTCCTCCTCCCATATAGCCTTATGGTGATACTCTCGAATAGACTGCGCAGCGGAGAGTCTCGAACTGTTATCCTTGGGGCTATTTGGATTAGCCGTAGATTGCTGATTTGAATCAGACGGTTGCTTTTCCATTGACGAATTCTCGTTTATTGGAGTCCAAGTTGACTACCTTCTTGTCATGGCGTGCTGGCGTATAACGTTTTGCAGCTTTGCGTTGTGGCGGATTAGATGCACTGAACTGTCTGCCCGCACAATGTTTATTAAATGCACAACTGTTTATATTCCCACTTCCCCCGCCATAACGCAAAGGTGCTGTTACCTGCTGCCCTTTCTGTCTTTGCGTCATGGTTGTCCACCGATTATTTTTAGGTCGTACTTAAGTAAATACATATTTTCCTGCTCGGATACTTTTGTTATAGCTATAATGCAAATGACTTCACGGTCATCGAAGTCCTTGCGTGTCCACTTGGAATAATATTCTGTGTCTGTTGATTTTGTTTCAAGATTTTTCCATTGATGCATTTCTGCCATTTCAGGAATTTGAGCGTAAAACTCAGTGAAGGGCTCTTTTCTTATAGTTTCATATTCCGCCACCCAATGCGTCTCATCACCTTTATACTTTAATGTCCTGCCCCTTAATGGCGGCCCAAAATCATAAAGAGGAGCAAGCCAGTTGTCGGCAAGTTTGGCTCTTACATATTTGTATTCCCTATCCCAATTATATTCGATGTTGTTAGCAATTTCTTGTGCTTTCGGCTCACCATAGATTTTTGAAACAAGATACAGCGCACCGTCAATTCCTGAAACGTATGAACCGCAAGTGATAATTTTTCCGTTGTCAACGAAACGTTTGTCTGTTACAACTTTTGCTTTTTTAGCGTGTGCTTTTAGGTGGTCAATCAGGGGTCCGTAAGATGTAATTGTCATTCCGTCCAATAATCCAGCATCGTAAACGGGAAATACTCCACTGCAAACAGTAAGGATGTAATCTACTTTTTCGGCTCGCTGTTTAATCCAGTTTATCACAAGTGTGTCGCCATCGAATGGAGAAGGGACAACGAGTATGTCAAAGTCGGGAGAATTGTCAAGAGAATAGTTGGGGATGATTTGCATGTTTGAGCTTAACCTCACAGTGTCCATTCCTTTTGCAATTGTAAACACTTTCATTCTCGCCTGTCCCAAAACTTCATAGGCTCCAACATAGTCAAGAGGGAGCGTTCCGTCAGAAATTAGAAATGCTACACTATATTTTGTCTTTGAGGGTGTCGGAATTTCCGAGTCAGTGTTGGCCGAAGGTTCTGTCTTGTCATTGCTCTGATTGCAGCTAAAAAACAAAACTGTCAAGAGAAATAATATTTTTTTCATTGTCTTTTTATTTTGTTGTTGCTCTGTCATTGTTTATGTCTTTAAGGGTTGCAGGTAACGTCTCGCAGCACAACGAAACGGTGAGCACCTTGCTTTTTATGAATGAGCGAACCGTTTAGCAAACACAACTAAATCACGCCGTCAACAAAAGTGTGAGCGAGTTGTGCTGCGTGTTATATGCCGTTGCCACAACAGTGATTCTACACCTTTCCACGAGCTCGGATTAGAGCCCCAAGCGTCTCCAAGATTACAATGCCTAAGCCGAAAAGGGAGTACGCAACCCCGGCAGAGTACCTTGTCATCTGAAGTTGTACACCCAAATCACCATGGGATTGATAGTATTGGAAGAGGAACGATCCAAAAGCCAAAGCAGCGGGGACCCATAGCGAAAGCAATGACAGCATGATCCCGAAGGAAGTAAGTGCATCGCTCTGTTTCTCAGCGTCGGTGAGCCTGCTGTTCTTACTGTACGACAAGAAATACTTCCAGGCAACCAGACCAAGCAAGTAGATTGCAAGAAGGCCAATTTCGATGGCCAGCTTTGGAACACCTGATGCTGCAACTTGAGACCCAATAATAGAAGCGAGCCCTATTAGAGAGATGAATGCGAATGAAACCTCCGGTCTTTCAGGATTCCAGATTGACCTGAGCAAAGTATAAAGTACTGCATAGAAGACAATCCCAAGCACTAAGGAGAGCCTCCAGTCCACTTCAAGGGCAAATAGAACGTTTAGCTTTGTTATGGCCGATCCGTTGGATAGGCGGTCGTGCAGTCGATAGGACCACACATGCATCCAGTGGTTCATGAGCAGGCCGCTCGCATAGAAAAATGTGAGTCTCTCAGGAAGCGCACGGTGCATCGAAAAAAGGAGAACCACGGCTATCGGAAAGATGGCTAGTAACAAGGCAATTGACCACCAAGATGCGGGCGGCATTCGAATCACTCCTCTCGATACACACCCATTCGAGGTAGTCCTCTGGGGAAAAAATGCTGAAGCGATCTGATTACTTTGAGGAGTTTTCCCAGGAGGGGATGTGGGTAGAAGTCATCGTCGCCGGGCAAACCAGTGCTTTCACGGAACGAGTTGTTAGGTTGAAAAAAGTAGTGCTTCCATTCATGCTGCATGAGCATTTTCATCCACTGAAAATCGGTGTTGCTTCCCCTTACGTTGATCTGTGTCCTGTACTTCGGGCCTGTGGTTGGGATTGTGTTTGGCCCGAATGGGGCAACATAGTGGTTGCCGGCAACAAAGGATATGTACTCCCAATACGTAAAGTGGACGCCAGGCGCTGGTCTAGTTTGAACTTCCACAATTAGGCTCTCCGGTCTTAATAGAACCGAGTCTTGATGAAGGCCGCGGTACCAGAAAGAAGTTACCTGTTCCCAATTGATCTTCGCTGAGTCGAAAGCCATGTTCCACAGTGGGTTAGGCATGCTGTCTCGTCCCGCATGAGTTCTTGTGGGCTGATCTTCAGGGTATTCGGTGACCAGATATGTTCCCCGAGTCTCCGGATATGTGTCATCCGAGTATGTGTACCACTTGAGAAAGGCCAGCGGTGAATTACTGAACCCTGGGTGCTCAAATTTGAGTAAGGTGGGTCCTGGAAACAGAGTTATGTAAGGAGGGATGTTCGAAGATGATTCAAATGTGGAGTCGTAGTCATAGTAGTTTCCCACTCCGGTTGCGAATTCGTCCATTATTCGAACTCGAATCGGAACGGGAACAAATTGCTCTTTCGGTTGATTTGTATTGGCAAGAGGTTGAGACCTTTGATAGAGTGTCGCATTTTGACCTTGAAATACATTTCCATCCACATTTAGAAATTTGCCCGTAGTCGCCGGCTTGCCACCAACGTCGACTCGAAAGAGATAGAAACCGGTTGCAATCTGTTTCCCGTTAGTATTTCTCAGATCCCAAGAGAGTTCTCTATACTGAGTCAACTCGGGACCAAATATTTTGATCGTCTGCCCGAGAATGTTGAAGATTGTTAACGCTACGTTGTTGGGTTGATTGGAGAAAACAAATCGAATGTTCTCAGCGCTTCCAAAGATTTGAACGGTAAGCCCTTGGGCTTGATTTGAAGCATCGTAGCTCTCAACACTAGTAAGTGTGATATCAACGATTCCCTGTCCGTTGGTTTGCAGCGTGTCTCGCTGTGTTCCCTGTGTTACCTCTACATACATTCCTGGGAGAGCCGCAAGTGTGGAATCACTTGTCCCCCAATACTCCCTGTAGAACAGAGGGTCGACAACCTTCAGTTGGATTGTTTGACACATGATTGTCTCATTCATGACCAACAGCAATGCTATTTTCCAAACAGATCTTGGCAGATATAAGACCACCCTATAGGGAAACATCATGCATTTCATGATCGCGTCTCCTTGTCTTGATTCATTCACGTTAGTGCCAACAATGGCAATTGGAGGCAATGGCATATAACGTTCACCGTGGCCACGCCGTGCCGCGTTCCATGAGTTGACACTAATGTGCGCGGCATGGAGCGAGTACTTCTTGATTGATCTGTCTACTTTAACAACGCCTTTGCAGATGAACGAGCGTCGTGGCCACGGTTGTTAGCCGCCGCCCCGTTTCTTGGTTTTGGGTTCTTCCTCGTCTTCGACTGGCAGAATGATTTCCAGTTCTCCCTCAATGTCCAATCCATATTTCACGCACAACTCGGCTATGTGAATTCCAAAGACGCCTCGGAGTTCACCCAAAGCAGTAAGTGTGTCCGGGTAGTTGAATCGCCTACCGAGCTTTTTATTATCAAAGAAATCGAGAAACTTTCTGCATGCCGCTCTCATCGCGCGAAGATAAGCAATCAGATCAGAACCTTCATCGAGTGTCTGCAGCACCTCGGTTAAATGTCTTCGGATTTCAAGAACTGATTCAATCACATAATGTGGACTCTCCATATCGTATGGATGATAGAGAGCGCGTCGATCTTCGAGATACAGAACGAGCTTGCGAACAACCTCTCGATCTGTTTCAGGAGGAGTCCACGAAACACCAAATATAGGCACGGAGATTCCGGTAATTCTCTTCGCTATTCTCTTGAAGGATACGGCCATATCTATTCTCCTGGTACGGGGTGGCGGCTAACGTTTGGCGCAACACCGCCGTTGTTTTTGCCGCTAAGAACGAGCGCCGGACGCCGCTCATAACGACCAATTCCCGCGGCGGGAGGCGCCATACCAAGTCGCGGCAAAAACAATGGAGAGGCTGTGTTCTTCATATGGTGAGCGCCGGTGTTGCGCCTGTTATGCGCAGCGAGGCGCGCCGCTCGCCGATGTTGCCTCTCATCGACGGAGTCGGAATATGGTACGCACTTCCAATCGAATCAGTTTGTGCGTCTCGCACACAGGACATTTCTTCGCCCACTTTGGAATCGAAGCGGCCATTCCATTTTCTCTGGGCTCAAATCGATGAATCGCCAAACATTCCAACTTAGGCACGTGACTTGGTGTGGAAGTCGAATGAACGGTAATTGAGGTCACTCCGTTAAACCATGTCTTCACGAAATGTTGTTGTGGCCTACCCTTGCCTCGGATTGTTCGACCTACATAGCGACACCTGCTCCCTGCCCAAAAGATGTATATACAGTTTGGAAACTGGACTTCATTGTCAAACCAGTTGCTGAAATGCCGCTTCTTCTCGCGCCATCCGCGTCCCTTACGAACGGAGTTTCTCCAAGTCTTTGTTTGTTGGACAGTTTTCTCGAATTCCTCACGGGCAGTCGTTCTTACGACGGCTGACGAGGCAAGTTCCTGCAATCGTTCGATAGTCCTTGAGACCCTCCGACGCGTGAACTCTACGGGACGGCCAGGGTTTGGCCCATTGATAGCGTCGCTTAGCCACCGAATGCGGTCCTCAAAGAGTTCTTGCAGTCGTCGCCTAAATGCGACAGCGGAATGTTGAGACATTGGTCATGATCTCCGTTGCAGACTGGTGAATGTTGGCTGAGAAGCGAATCCCAGAGCGGCGCGCCGAGTTGCGCATAACGTCTCCGCAAAGCACGCCGCCGTTTTGCGAACTACAAAACGACAAATTCTCCGTGAGCAAAACGGTGGAACGAGTACAATTAAATTCTACCATAAAACGAGTGTCGTGCTTTGTCGGTGTTATGTGCCGTGCCAGAATCATTTTAACTTTGTTCTCAATTCCTCGATAGAAAATACAGGATTGCCTCGATGAATCATCCGGTGACAATTGGAACACAAAAGTGCAATATCCTCAATACGAACACGAGTTGATGTCTTGAGTTGAGAAACCGGTAAGAGATGATGCGCTTCTATGAAATCTCGACCTATGTCACCGTATCGCTCCTGAAACGATAGCTTGCATACTTCACATCGCAGTTCACCTCTTGTTGACAAAGCTATCGCTTTCGCAAGTTTAACCAAATTACGATCTCGTTCTTTAGCTAAATGGATTCGCAAGACAGTGCGTCCTTCAATAAACTCCTCGTCGACATCAGGGAACAATTCCGGTTTAGCAATAGAAGGGACGATGAAGTCACGTATAGTTATCTCAGCGTATTCGTTATCCTTGATGTTAGCGTGATACTTTTTCGGTAATAGAATCTCGCACCCACTTGCGATGCTTGCATCAAGTGTAAAATGATTCCCCTTTTGCGTTATGAAAGTGACGCTGCGTTTTTGGCCGTCCTGAACCTTGCATGCATCGATAATTTGATTTGGAACTTTATAGGAACCGAGCGTTACTCGATTTGCGATCGAATGACGCCATCGATTTGGGGCGAGTATTTGCTGACGCTTACTCATATTGGGTTCTGGAAACAATTCATGACTGACAACTTTGCGGAGCTATACAGATTCATTATTTCTTCGATCGTTTCCTTTCTGGTTTTACAGAATCATTCTTGAAAGTGATGAACGGTTTCTGCAGCGTTGGCAATTCTTCTCTGTATACTGTTGTCGTGCGAAAGTCGATGGTTTCCCCGGCAGGAAGGTAGTCTATATTAGTAGTGAAAATACAATCCTTGGTTGTATCCTTGGATTGCTCACACATAAACATAATCAGCACATTTACGGCATCTTTGTTTCCGATATTCTTCACTTTGCCCTTTATGTAGAACTGCACATGTGGCCCGATCGCTTGAACCATCAACGAGGATGGTTCGTCCCACTCGATGCTCTTGGTCAGAACCACAATCTTAGGCTGTGAAATGGAAGAACTAATGAGGAACAGGATTAAAGCTATGATGAATATTGAGCGTGTCGGCATGGTACGACTCCTATGATGGTTGCGGTTATTGTTTTACTATTCTTGATTCTGGCATGACACATAACGTCTGCGGTAACAAAGACGTGCCGTGTGAATGGAACGAAGTGAAATGAACACGGCATGGAGCGAACACTTTTCATCGAGCAAGAACCGAGAGTCACCATCGCTTATTCAAATGATGTGAGCGACTTTGTTACCGTTGTTATGCGCAGGGCGGCGCAATATCATTCAGAAGGCTCGATGTTGCTCTTGCCACCATTACACACTCCGCACAACGTCTGTAGGTTTTCGAAAACTGTTTCTCCGCCTTTGGAATATGGAACAACGTGATCAACCTCCAAATGAACTGACAGATCGGTCGCCGGTGATCGCCCACAGTGCCGGCACCTGAAATTGTCACGCCTCATTACAAGGTGTCGTAACCGCCAGTTGATTCGACGAGGGGTTCGATGCTTCCGCGCCAAACCCTTCGCCTTGGGAATGGCTTCCTCGGCAATGTTGTCCCCTTGCACTGAATCAACGAAACTTTGAAGTGCTTTCCGCCAACTGCCGAACCTATGTTCGTATGCTCCAGCAACATATTTGCTCAACGGCTTGACCATCTCGGAATACTTCGGCTGGCGACCTAAAGAGCGCCAGACGGATTCCAAGTTCTCAAAGTACTCTTCCTCGGTGACGTTGATAGTTCTAGTTTGTTGTAGTCCGGCCTTTTGGAGACTTTTCATCCAATTGCCGAACCGCCGGACGAGCGTGTCACTTTGGAATCGTCCGTGATGGTTGTATTCTTCTATTGTAACGGCCTTTTTGCCCAATTTGACGGCGACCGATTTGAGATCCATTAGTAGATCAGAATCTGGTGTATTTCGGTGATATTCGTCGAGTTCAAATTTCATCGGGATGTATACCTAAATCTGGCGCGCCGCCTTGCGCATAACGTGTGCACAAACCACGCCGTGCTGCACTCCATGCTTTTCTATCAAATGAGTGCGGCATGGAACGCCTGCCCGCTCGACGAGTCGATCTACGATCTCGTAGAGAATCGTCGACCGGCTTTTGTGGCGGGAGCACAACTGATTTTGAACTGAGTTTCATCATAGCCTATCAAATGAGCGAGTGTCGTGGTTTGTGCTGTTAGCTGCAGTTGGCAACCTCATTGGCTCAACAATGTGTCAAGGTGAATTACTCTTCCGTTCAATGCATCATTTCCAAGTTCGAGCCAAAGGTCCTCAGTGGTAACGAATGTGAAACTCCGTCCGTGAGCGTCAAGATGGGTGAAGAACTCCAGGTCGAAAAGCGCATTCCGTTCGGGAGTCCGTCCATCCGACATCTTTTTTTGAAAAGCCAAATACATCGTAATGTAGCTGTCGACCAAACCGTTGTAGCGGGCTACAGCTTCCTGGATGAGTTGTCCCATCCCATCGTTTTGGAGTGCTTCCGTTAGTTGTTGCTCAGTAAATAAACCAGCACGAACGGATAGTCCCGCTATTGCATTATTCCGAGAATGTTGGTGTTCAGTGCTCAAGGCGTTGAGAGACTTGGAAACATTTTTCAGCCCTCGTTCATTAGCGTCTGGATGCAATTGCTTCAAACGATTGAGAAAAAGAGATTGCATTCCCTTGTTACCCACCACAACAGCTTGCGTGAAATAGGCAGATAAATCGTCTTTCCACTCCTTAATCCGTGCCGGATGCAAGGTGATGAAAACGTTGTTCTCGAAATCGCTCACTCTGGTTGTGGCTTCACCGTATGAGTTTGCCAGAGTCAATGCACGGATCATTGTATCAATGGGTATCGTTTCCGTGATTGCAGGTAAGCCAAACGCCCGACGGATTATGCTATCTGGATTTTCAGCCAAGATGTTTGTTCCGATTGCGTTAAGAGCTTGGATGGCATTCTTTCGTCTGTCGAAATCATTTGCATCGTCACTGATTTTGAGAATCTCAAGTGGCGCAATGATACTTGTCGATGGCTTAGGATCAAAACCGGCAAGATGGCTTTGTTTGATCGTGCTACCACTTACAGAGTAGAAACAGTTTGTATCGAACAAAAAATGAGGCATAGTCTTCACTCCGCTGGTTGCCAATTGCAGCTAACGTGTGCGGTAACAACGCAGTGGCACGGAATGAAGCGAAGCGGAATGGAGTGCCATTGAACGAACACAATGATTCTTTTCAACAGAGTGAGTGTCGTTGCTACCGCTGTTAGCTGAAGTTGGTTTGCGCACCGTGCACTTAACGTCCAAAAAATGTATCAGCAACCTATAATCCAACTAAATGTGACCGAATGTTGTTTGATGACGGTTCCATTCCTTATGTGAGTGAGAATTCCTCCAAGAACTGGCTCATCGTTTTGACTGTCAGACTCTGAAGGAATCTGTAGAAATCGCCCTCGAAATTCATAGGCGTCTCGCGAGCATTCTTGAGACCGAAAGTAAAGAGAGTCACGGGATACATAAAGTTGTTCGGCGGATGTCCAACAGGTTGTGTCTGCGGATGTGACTGAACTATCCAGATAGAATACAACAATAGCGGTTAGCACGGGCGTGCTGTCTTTGGACATTGAGACGTGTAATTCGAATTGCTGAAAGTCTTCGAAACGATCGTCCCGGAATCCGTAGTAACCCTCGTAGTTTGGATACTCAGCAGGAGATAAACTCTGTGCATTGACAGTTACGTAGGATAGAAGGGTTATGATCAGTATCTTAGGTTTCATTTCGGTTACTCCTAGGTGCGCAAACCAATTTTCAGCTAACGTGTGCAGGCACAACGCCGCGCCGCACTCCACGCTTTTCTATCAAATGAGTGCGGCGTGGAGCGAACTCTACCGAGTTCGCTCTTACCAAACAAGTGAGCGACGTAGTTTGTCGCTGTTAGGCGAAGTAGTTGGCGCATTTGTCAACCCGTACCGATTAATGATTCGGGGAAAGGGCTTGGTTCCGGTGCCGACACTTGTTTCTCTGCCTTCTGTTGCCGAATAGCTAACGTCTCTCGATACTCCTTTGCTTCGGCAAGCTTCGTAATCGTTATTGATAGGTTGTTTACTTTGGCAAACTCTGCGAGCTCTTCAATTGTTACATTGAAGAATTCCTTCCGTTCGTTAATCAGGTTGACCCGTTTCCGTTCAAAGAAGTCATGAAGTTTGCCTTCTAGCTCAGGAGCGTTCTCCGAGTACACCATCGCATGCACATCAAACCCAAAGGGGACGGAAGCATCACCAAGCTCCTTGATCCTGTCAAATGGTTCAAGACGCCTTGTCATTCCAATCTTATATACGTTCTCGCCAAATGAACCGATATTTGAAATGATGTACACGTGACCAGACTTTGTCAACTGCGCTCTCGAGATTGCTCGTTCCTTTTCCTCGTGGGCTTGTTGCAATTGCTGTTCGAGTCCTCTGATCTTCTCGTTTAGTTCATCGAATTCCTCTCCCTTAGCTTTCTCCAATTCAATCTTAGCTTTCTCAAGAGCTTTCTGATACCGCTTTTCCTCGTCTTCTGCTTCCTTTTTTACTTGCTCAATTTCCCTTTGCAATTGTTCTTCTTCTCTCATCTGCTCTTGGATGCGACGTTGCTCTTCTTTCTCCTTGTACAGCTTTTCCACTCGCTCATGAGTCAGTCTCAATTCTTCGACCTTCATATTCAGATAGTCTTGTGTAATGAAGATGTTGTGTGATGTGCCCAACTTATTGATCGCCTCATGCGTCTTGCGGATCCGCTCTTCCATTGTAACAACATTGTTCCATTTGACTTTCAGGATACAGGAGTCGGACTCTCCGTTGAAAGCACGAACCATGAGTTTTGTGTACTGCTTGGTCATCCTTTCGCCTTCCCGACGGCTTCCCCCTACGGACCATTCCGTCGTGCAGCTAGCTGCTTTGTCATCTTTGATTAGCGCCTTTTGCTTTTCATAGTTCTGTTCCAGCTTTGCCTTGTATTCCTCAGAAGTCTTGAAATCAAAGTGGGGTTTGTACACGCCGAAAGATTGGATTTCCAGATTTTCTTCAACGAGGGCAAGCTCCTTTCTCAAAGCATCGTACATCGTCTTATACTTGGAGTACTCGTCATTCAGTTCCTGTAACCGCTTCTTGTGGTCACCATCGAGGGTTGATTGCTTTTGTGAGAGTTCTGAGATCGAGGCCTCCCGTTTTTGAATCTCAGCATCCCTATCTGCGATGCCTTTGTATCGCTCTTGCAAAACGTTGCGGGCTTTCTTGGCTTGGATGAGGCTAACGATCAGGAAAATGACTATTGCAATCAGTATGACCGATACAATGATGAGAACTATTTCCATATTGTCTCCTTGGTGTAAGCTGCGCGCCAACTATTTCGCATAACGTCTCGCTGCACCACGCCCGCCTGCCTATTTTGGATTCTCTAAGGCGGGCAGGCAGCGGCGAGCACTACGCTTTTTCTATCAAATGTGCGACCCGTTGAGCCCGCCTCAACTGGCAGTGCGTTTACCCGCCGAAGCGAGAGCGAAGGCGGGCGACGTGGTGCGGCGTGTTATGTGCCGTGCAGCGAGCAATCGTCTTGTAGCCACGCTAGAAAGATGTTTTGTAGGTCACTCTACATTTTGTAAAGAATTCCCTGTTAGATCTGTATTCCTTAAGGAGCCACGAGACGAACTCATTGCTGTACTGTGGTGCCGCAAATCTGGACTTGTAATAGAACTCCGGTTTTGAGGGCAAATCGTAAACATATTTCACTGCAAGGATATCAAACTGGTTTATCGCAATCCCGCGAGGTAGCTGTCGATTTATGTTAGCCAACACCTCCTTTTGCCGGAGAGGGTAAGTAGCATCCGGGTTTACCAAATGGTATTCGGGAGCTTCTGGGTCATCAGTGAGCCTTATAGGCGTTGCGGATGGTTCACTTGACTGGCGCACCTCGGGTGGCAAGACACTGATAGCTGAACCTCTCGGTGCGGTCATAACTTTTCTGACACCGCTGAGCAGCTCCCGTCTTACCTTGGCTAGTCTTCGTTCAATTGCGCGCTCGAGATCGGCTGATGTGGCGGGTTCGCTTTTTGCACCGTGTCTGAAATAGACTGTCCCCTCAGAGAATTCCCTCCCCTGATGTTTCCCATCAGGAAGAGCGTACGTACCGGGCTTATTGAATGCTATCGGAGAATGGGCTTCCGATATGAAGAGAGCGGCAATGGTCTGTCCGTTTTTTGAACCTTCAACGATCTCGAAGCTATCGAAGTTTACTCCAGTATACGCCCGTATTCTGTCCGTGATAACCGCTGGATCAAGAGAGAGTACTCCCTTTGGGGGATCGCCGACAGGGGAACCGTGACCGTCTACTCCAAACAATATGAAGCCTCCGTCAGTATTTGCAATTGCTACGATGTCCTTGACGATCCCACACCACTCTTTTGGAGATGATGTATCGAAGGAGCGTTTGAATTCAACGGTTCGAGACTCGCGTTGTCTTGACAAAGCACCTTGTAATTGCTCATCCTGCATACTGTAGAAACAATCTACTGATCACGCTGCATGGCACATAACGTTTATGTTTATGACGGCTTGGGCTTTCGAAGCGCGTCACTGTCCCACGTTGCCGAATGAAATTAAGAAAACAAAACTTCAAACCTACACATCACCCCAAGCTGGCATAAACATTTTGTTGTGCGCTGGCCTTCTTTTCAGTCGTCACGTTGTACCTCAATTGTCGCACTTGCCAAAAGCATTAAAAATTCTCCCACCCGAATGTCTTAATTTTTAAAAACAAGCTGTCCGCAGGGGATTAATGCAGAGGGAATTAATGCAGAATCAATATCTGGGTCTACGCTAATTTTGAAATAAAGGTCTTGTCCTTTCAAGACAAGTGCTGCGCGCGTGGTACCCCGTGCCTGATAAAAGAGTACCGAGATATAGAAAAGGCACTCCTCTTTAGGATTAATAGTTCTTTGTAACATGCTTGGTCTATTAAATCCAGCATCTAAAAAGGATTTTAAATTGGTCAGACCATAGTCACCCAATAGTACTTTGTCAAGTGTCATTGTGTCTGGAGGTAGAAATATCTTTATGTGCGAGTCGGGCGAAGGAAAAATTGTCAATGGATCTGTAGGAAATTTAATCGCTAATTCTATTGGAGTAGTCGATTCATTAATTACACGAGTCCAGAATATTACATAGCTATAGACTTTTCCTGCTGAATCAATGTATCTGCCTCCACCTTTTGGAAGACTGTTATGTACCATTACAGATTTTCCGACAGAATCAGTGTACATAACTTCAGTGTCAACCCACTTTCTTGTCAGAGAAGTTTGCCCTATTGCCGTTAAGCAAATTGTCAATAGTATGAAAGTCGTCAATAGTCTCATAAGTCTGTCACCAATCTGTTCTGAAGGCTTGCGCACAACGTCTGCGGTAACAACGCAGCGCTTTTGCGAACTATAAAATGACTATCTCAGCGTGCGGGGGATTTCGCCGTGAGCAAACGCTCAAAGCGAGCAACGACCAACGTTTTTTGTTGGTGGTTGCGAGCTTCCAGCTTGTGTGCAAAGTTTGTGAGCCCGCTGATTGAAGGGCTATGATATTTCAGCGGGCGAACATACTTGCACACGTTTTTACCCTCGCTGCGTTTGCAAACTACAAACAACGTGCGTTGGCAAACACAGAATACCAACACGCCTGCCTGCCGGCAGGCAGGTGAGCAAAAGCGTTGAGCGACCACAACTATCATTTCCATAGCTTTAACCGAGCCTATCAACAAAGGGAGCGTCGGTGTTTTGCTTGTTATGCGCCGGCCGATTCGGAACTAATTCTTGCTCTTGAGCACGGGGAAGACGAATTCGTCCATACCGCTAATTGACATTTCCTTCGCCCATCGGGTTAGCGCTGCCTTCATTGCGTTAAGATTGCCTTTCCACACTGGTCTCAGGTGTTTCACCCAAAGTTCAATCTCCTTGGGAGTGAACTGTCGCTTGGAGATAAGGTGCCGGGCAGTGTTTGCAAGATTTCTCGCTAAATCCTCATCGATTACGTTATATGGATCTGACCAGTGTGCCTTACCAAGACAGTCGGTGTAAACTGCTATTTGTTTGACTTGGTCTAGAACAAACGGATGATCCGATTCTTTGTCGAACAAGGTACGAAAGTCCTCCAAGTGGCGTGCCCCTTTTGCTGCCAATTCTGTCAGTATCCACATTCTGTTCTTCTCAGTGTGGCGTCGATAGTTCGACCATTCATCCTTAACTTCTGCTTGGGTTCTCGCGAGCGCTATCGCTCGGAGAATAGAGATTTTCCCCGATTCCTCAATCGACAGAATTGCCATCGCCGCACCCGATGGATAGCGCTGCCTCTCTATTAGAGATTCCGCATCCTCAACAAGCCGAAGAGCGTTCCTATTCGCCGCATTCATTCCATCGGCCACTTGGCGGGGACTAAGTAGTCCGCAGAATTGATCTAGCTTCTTCTTTCCCATGTTATGTTATTTTGAATCGGCTGGCGTATGGTAAATTAGAAAAGGGTCTCACTTTCGCTACAGTGATGGCAGTGGTACATTGCGTATGTCAACGTTCCCATTCACCAACCGAAAGGAGACCCTCATGCTCGTACGCAAGGTAACGCAACATGCTGCCAGAGGCAAGACACGCA
>Ga0326597_10007031_pt1 | contig 15348 bp, 11 predicted proteins | sample RVTome_12_FD_203789 | JGI IMG/M metagenome (GOLD analysis project Ga0326597, IMG submission 203789) | Soil microbial communities from uranium-contaminated site in the Upper Colorado River Basin, Wyoming, United States - RVT100D185 | ecosystem: Environmental > Terrestrial > Soil > Contaminated >... | reverse complement strand
CAAACGCATGACGAGGCAAGGCACTGTTAAGGTGAAACAGTTTACGCCAGCAACCGAATGAGGCATCGATGTCGGGCCGTTGCGGAACGGAAGTCTTTCGGCCCGCCTGTCTTCGTGGCGTTCGCTGACCGAGCTGTTTAAACGGGGGAAGGGTTCAAGGACGCGCAAGGAAAGGGAAATATCTGATAACACGAATGATTCTCTTTTGTATTGTTATTAATAATGATTCTTGTTATCCTATGCACACGTTTTATCTTAGCTCCGCCACCCAAACCGCGAGATCGACCCATGATCAGAAGGTTAGACGTCTGTTCCGCCCTCCTCGCCGTCGCGAGCACCCTGCTCGCGCCCGGCGCCCTTTCCCAGGAAAAAGTCCTCAATCTTTACTCGTCGCGTCATTACCAGACCGATGAAGCGCTCTACTCCGAATTCACGAAGCGCACCGGCATACGGATCAACCGCATCGAGGGCGGCGAGGATGCGCTCATCGAACGCATCCGCAACGAGGGGGACAAGAGCCCCGCAGACGTGCTCGTGACGGTGGACGCCGGGCGCCTGTGGCGCGCGGAGCGGCTGGGCCTGTTCCAGCCCGTCAAGTCGAAGGCGCTCGAAGCCCGCATTCCGGCGCCGGTCCGCCACCCCGATGGATTGTGGTTCGGCTTTTCCACCCGTGCGCGGATCATTGCCTACAGCAAGGCCCGCGTACGCGCCGACGACGTCGCGACCTACGAAGATCTCGCCAATCCGAGATGGAAAGGAAAGATCTGCTCGCGGTCGGCGGGGCACGTCTACAACCTCTCATTGATCAGTTCGCTCGTCGCCCACATGGGAGTGGCGGCGACCGAAAAATGGACGCGGGCCGTTGCCGGCAATCTCGCTCGCCCCCCCAAGGGCGGCGATACCGATCAGCTCCGGGCCGTCGCGGCCGGCGAGTGCGACCTGGCAATCAGCAACACCTATTATTACGTGCGCCTGCTGAAATCGCGGAAGCCGGCGGATCGGGCCGTGACCGACAATATCGGCGTCATCCTGCCCAACCAGAAGGACCGCGGCACGCACGTCAACGTCTCGGGCGCAGGCGTCCTCAAGCACGCACCCAACCGCGCCTCCGCCGTGCGCTTCCTCGAGTACCTGGCGAGCGACGAAGCGCAGCGGTATTTCGCCAACGGCAACAACGAATGGCCGGTCGTGCAGGCGGTCAAGCTCGACAACCCGGAGCTCGCCACGCTGGGCACATTCAAGTCCGACACCCTGAATCTAGCGGAGATCGGCAGGAACCAGCCCGTCGCGCAGAAGATCGCCGACCGATCCGGATTCAAGTAACCGCGGCGAGCAACGGACGGCCTTTCCCTGCCCTAGCGCCGTTCCGCTGCGACGCGCGCACGAATCAGTGAACGCGACAGCACGATCAGAGGCATCACGCCCACGGCGACGATCGTGAGCGACGGGGCCGCCAGCTCGCTCAGGCGCTCGTCGCTCGCCAGGTTGTATGCCTGCACCGCGAGCGTGTCGAAATTGAAAGGCCGCATCATGAACGTGACGGGCAGTTCCTTCATCACGTCCACGAACACCATCAGCGCGGCCACCATCACGCTGGGCATCAACAGGGGCACGTGCACCCGCGCCAGGATGCCGGCGCCGCTCGTGCCCAGGCTGCGCGCCACATCGTCCATGCTTGGCGTGATCTTGGCCAGTCCGGCCTCCACGCTTTGCAGCGCGACAGCGAGGAACCGGACGAGATAGGCGTACACCAGCGCCGCTATGCCCCCGGTGAGCAGGAGCCCGGTCGATACGCCAAACATCGCCTGCAGCCAGCCGGAGAGCGCGTGGTCGAGCCGGGTGACGGGGATCAGGACGCCGATCGCGATCACTGCGCCAGGCACCGCATAGCCCAGCGAAGCGAGGCGATACGCGATCAAGCCGATCAGGTTCGTCCCGGCGCGCGCTGAGTAGCCGACCAGCAGCGCAAGGATCACGGCACATGCCGCCGTCAGCGTCGCCAGCGAAACGCTGTTCCACACGAGCATGCCGTAGCGCGCACCAAATTGCAGGCCATCGTCTGCCAGCGACTGCTGGAGCAGTATCGACGCCGGCAGGGCAAACCCGGCGACGAGCGGCAACAGGCACGCCAACATTGCGCCCCACGCCGCCCAGCCGCGCAATCGCCGGGGAACGAGCTGGCGCCGCACCAAGCGGTTGTCGAATCGTGCCCGGCCACGGCTCACGCGCTCGGCGACGATCACCAGAGCCACGAATCCCAGCAGCGCGGCAGCGAGTTGCGCGGCGGCGACTCGATCTCCCAGGGAAAGCCAGGCGCGGTATATGCCCGTGGTGAAAGTCGGCAGCGCGAAATAGGAGACCGTGCCGAAATCGGCAAGCGTTTCCATCAGCGCCAGCGCGGCCCCGGCGGCGATGCCGGGACGGGCGAGCGGCAATGCCAGGCGAAAGAAACTCCTCCATGGCCCGTACCCCATGCTGCGGCCAGCCTCGATCATGCCCGCTGCCTGCTCCAGAAAGGCATTGCGCGCGAGCAGGTAGACGTAGGGATAAAACACGAAGGAGAAAATAATTGCCGCCCCGCCCAGTGACCTCACTTCCGGGAACCAGTATTCGCGCGGCCCCCAGCCGGTGACGGCGCGCAGCCAGCTCTGCACCGGCCCCGCAAACTGGAGAAAATCCGTGTAGGCGTAGGCCATCACGTACGCGGGCACCGCGAGCGGCAGGATCAATGCCCATTCGAAGAAACCCCGCCCGGGAAAGCGGCACATCGTGGTGAGCCAGGCGGTGGCGACACCGATGACGATGACGCCGGTGCCGACGCACGCCATCAGCCACAGCGTGTTGGTCACGTACTCGGGCAGGACCGTGGCGGCCAGGTGCGCCCAGGTATCCGTGCTGGGCGTGAAAACGCTCCCGAGCACGACCACGACCGGAACCGAAAGTAGGCCCGCGGCCAAACAGGCCGCGAGCGAAATCACATTCCAGTCGCGGACCCGCCCCATGCGCAGCGCGGGTCGGGCTCGTTCAGGAGGCGCAGGGCCTTTCCCCTCCGCGATCATCCCGCCAGCCATGGGCTAATCTTGAAATCCACTAAAAGACAACAGGTTATATAAGATATGGGTTTGGATCGCAATACTGACAATGAGAATGCTTCTTGTTACTGGGTATAATACCGCGATGGACAACCTCCTGGAAATCTCCGGCATCCGGCATGGCTACAACGGTCATCTGGTGCTGAACGATTTCTCGCTGGCGCTCCCGCGCGGCGAGATCGGCTGCGTGCTGGGCCCGAGCGGCTGCGGCAAGACCACAGCTCTGCGCTGCATCGCCGGCTTCGAAGAGATCACCGCCGGCCGCATCGCATTGAATGGCAAGGAAGTCAGCCATGGCCGGGGCACGGTTCCCCCAGAGCAACGGCGCATCGGGATGGTATTCCAGGACTATGCGTTGTTCCCCCATCTCACCGTCGCCGAGAACGTCGGATTCGGCCTGCACCGTATCCACCCCGACCGGCGCGCGCGGCGGGTCGCCGAAACGCTCGACGTCATCGGCATGTCTCACGCCGCGGCGCGCTATCCGCACGAGCTCTCCGGCGGACAGCAGCAGCGGGTGGCGCTCGCCCGCGCGCTCGCGCCGCAACCCGAGCTGCTGCTGCTCGACGAGCCGTTTTCGAATCTCGACGTGGACCTGCGCGAACGGCTGGGTCTGGAAGTTCGCGACATCCTCAAGCGGCAGGACATGACCGCGATACTGGTCACCCACGACCAGCACGACGCGTTCGCCATTGCCGACACGATCGGCGTCATGAAGGACGGCAGGATCGAGCAATGGGGCACGCCCTATGACCTCTATCACAAGCCCGAAACCCGCTTCGTGGCGGACTTCCTCGGCCAGGGTACCTTCCTGCCCGGCACGGTGCTGCCATCAGGGAGCATCCGGCTGGAACTCGGCGTATTTAAAGGAGCGGTGCGCGCCGACTGGCCTCCCGACACCGTCGTCGACGTGTTGCTGAGGCCCGATGACATCCTGCACGATGACGCGAGCCCGCTCCAGGCGCAGGTGCTGCACAAAACATTTCGGGGAGCGGAGTTCCTCTACACGCTGCAACTGCCCGGTGGTGGCCGGGTCATGTCGCTCGTGCCGAGCCATCACAACCATTCGATCGGCGAAAAGATCGGCATACGCCTCGAGATCGATCACCTGGTCGCGTTCCGCCGGGAATCGCCACCGGATGGACTGTTCAGCTCCGGGGCCTGACGAGCGCGCGGATTTCCCGCGCGAGCTCGAAAACGGCAAGCGCATAGTTGACGCTGCGGTTGTAACGCGTGATTACGTAGAAATTGCCGAATCCGAGGTAATAGCGGGGACCCGATTCGGATTCAACCTCGAACAGGGCCGCCACGGCCGCATCGTCGACCCCGGCAACCGGAGATACTCCCCGGCGCCGCAATTCGCCAACGGTCAGCTGTGGCTTGATGCCGGCTGCCAGCAAGGCTTCGATATCGCCGCCTGCCACCTCTGCCGGCACGACGACGGTCTGGCCCGGCAGCCAGCCGTGCGCCCGGTAATAGTTGGCGACGCTCCCGATGGCGTCGGCGGTGTTGCCCATGAGGTCGCGCCTGCCGTCGCCGTCGTAGTCGATCGCATAACGGCGATAGCTGCCCGGCAGGAATTGCGGGATTCCAATCGCGCCGGCGTAGGAGCCCTTGATAGTCATCGCATCGAGTCCCGATTCGCGGATCAGCAGCAGGTATTCCTCGAGCTGATCGCGAAACAAATCGGCGCGCGGGGGATATTGAAATGCCAGGGTGGTCAGCGCGTCCAGCACCCGGTAGCCGCCCGTATGGCGGCCATAGAGCGTTTCCACGCCAATGGTGGCGACGATGATCTCTTCGGGCACGCCGAACTCGCGGCTCGCCCGCTCCAGCGTGGACGCATGCCTGCGCCAGAATGCCGCCCCTCCCTGGATGCGGACGGCATCCACCGTACGGGCGCGGAATTCGTGCCAGGGCTTCGCGGTGCCGGGGGCCGATATGGCGCGGAGAATGGCGGGACGGGATTGGGCCCTGCCGAACAGCCGTCGCAGCGCATCGGCCTCGAACTGGTGCTTCCGCACCATTTCGCCGACAAACACCTCCACCTCGGGGCTCAGACCCTGCGCGACCGAGACCGGGGCCAGCACACCCGATGCCAGGACCCAAAGCAGGATCCGCAGCATTGCAATGCAGCCCCTATTGGTGGCGGAGAGGGTGGGATTCGAACCCACGATACGCTTGCGCGTATTCCGGTTTTCGAGACCGGCCCATTCAACCACTCTGGCACCTCTCCGATGCTTCACACGCTTCTACTACTGTAGGGAACCGGAACCGGTTTTGGCTCCGGCCGGCCCGAAGGGCCTTAACTTGCCCCTCGGTGCCAACCAAGGGGCAGTTAGCCTGCGCCGCAACGAGCCGACCGCTGAACGAACGCTCCGCGTCGCTGCGCGGGCACCAATTACGTCGGCTCGTTGTCGAGACCGGCCCATTCAACCACTCTGGCACCTCTCCGCGCGAAGGCGCGATTCTAGCAGCGCACCTCCGCCGCGACTAGCGCGCACGGATCGTCGTCTCACCGCCCATGTAGAGCCGCAGGGCCTCCGGTATCGTCACGCTGCCGTCCGCATTCTGGTAATTCTCGATGACGGCGACCAGCGTGCGGCCCACCGCGAGCCCCGAACCGTTGAGCGTGTGCACGAACTCGGTCTTGTGCTTCTCGTTGCGGAACCGGGCCTGCATGCGCCGCGCCTGGAACGCCTCGAAATTGCTGCATGACGAGATTTCGCGGTAGGCGTTCTGGCCGGGCAGCCACACCTCGATGTCGTAGGTCTTGGCCGCGGCGAATCCCATGTCGCCGGTGCACAGGATCACAGTTCGATACGGCAAGTCGAGCCGCTGCAGCACGGTCTCGGCGTGCGCCGTCAAATCCTCGAGCAGCGCATAGGATTGCGATGGATGGACGATCTGCACAAGCTCGACCTTGTCGAACTGGTGCTGGCGGATCATGCCGCGCGTGTCCTTGCCGTAAGACCCGGCCTCGCTGCGGAAGCACGGAGTGTGGCACACGTAGCGCAGCGGCAGGCTCGACATCGGCAGGATCTGGTCGCGAACGATGTTGGTGACGGGCACTTCGGCCGTGGGAATCAGGTACAGGTTCGCGTCGCGCAACCTGGCTGCCGCCGATTGCAGCGAGCCAGCTTCCGCTGCGGGCGCTTCGCCATCCAGGGACTGCCTGGGTACCTTGAACAGGTCTTCCTCGAACTTCGGCAGCTGCCCCGTCCCGCGCATGCTGTCGGCGTTGACCAGATACGGCGCGTAAATCTCCGTGTAGCCGTGCTCGAGGGTGTGGATATCCAGCATGAACTGGGTGAGCGCGCGGTGCAGCCGCGCGACCGGGCCTTTCATGAGGACGAACCGCGCGCCGCTGATCCGGGTGGCCGTTTCGAAATCGAGACCCAGAGGCGTTCCCACGTCGACGTGGTCCCTGACGGGGAAATCGCATTTCTTGAGCGCGCCCGACTTCCGCACTTCCGGGTTGTCCGCCGAGGACTTGCCCGCCGGCACGCTCGCATGGGGCACATTGGGAATGCCGAGGAGAAAATCGTCGAGCGCCCGCTGGATATCCCCCAGCCGCTGCTCGAGCCCCTTCAGGCGCTCCGCTTGCGCGTTGACCTGGGCGATGAGCGGCGAGGCGTCTTCGCCCTTCGCCTTCGTCTGCCCCACCTGCTTCGAGAGCTGGTTGCGTTTCGCCTGCAGTTCCTGGGTTTCGGTCTGCACCGACTTGCGGCTCGCTTCCAGCGCCTCGAATTCTGCTACCGGGAATTCAAAACCGCGATCGGCAAGTCGTTGCGATACGCCGGAAAGGTCGCTGCGGAGAATCTGGATATCGAGCATGATGAAGGTCGCGTAAGCGCGTATCTTGACGGCGCCACATTATCTCGAAGAACGCCCCTCGCCGCCACCGCCGGCCACGTTCCGTTACAGCATTTTTCCGAGCGCGCGCCGCCCGGCGGGATACTCGGATACGCTCAATCCTTCCTGCCGCGCGGGCGGGCTTTCCGATCAAGCGCGCGCAATGCTTCCATCCGTTCGCGGATTCGCGCTTCGACCCCGTGGTCGGTGGGCCGGTAGAACTCCGGAATCTCCATTCCCTCCGGAAAATAGCGCTCCCCGGCTGCATATCCGTCCGCTTCATCGTGGGCATAACGGTAGTCGCGGCCGTATCCCAGTTCCTTCATGAGCCGCGTCGGCGCATTGCGCAGGTGCTCGGGAACGGGGCGCGATGCATCATTTCGCACGAGCTCGCGCGCCGCGCCAAACGCGACGTAGGCGGCGTTGCTCTTGGGTGCGATCGCCAGGTAAATGACCGCTTCCGCCAGCGCCAGCTCGCCTTCGGGCGAGCCCAGCCGCTCGTAGGTTTCACAGGCGTCCAGCGCCATCCGCAGGGCGCGCGTATCCGAGAGCCCGATGTCTTCCGCGGCCATGCGCACGAGCCGCCTGCCGACGTAGAGCGGATCCACGCCGCCGTCGAGCATCCGCGTCAGCCAATACAGGGCAGCGTCCGGCGACGAGCCGCGCACCGACTTGTGCAGGGCCGAGATCTGGTCGTAGAACTGGTCGCCGCCCTTGTCGAAGCGGCGCAAGCGTTGCGCGAGAGCATCCCTGACGAAGGCCTCATCCGCCTCCGTGCGTTCCGCCTCCCCGGCCGCGATGCCCAGTTGCTCGAGCATGTTGTATAGCCGCCGGGCGTCGCCGTCCGCGGATTCGATGAGCAGTGTCCGGGCTCCCGGGGGGATCGCGACCGCGCCCAGCGCTTCCCGGCAGGCGCGGTCGAACAACTGTCCCAATTCTTCCTCCGTGAGGGGCTGCAGCACGTAAACCGCCGCGCGGGACAGCAACGCGCTATTCACCTCGAAAGAGGGGTTCTCGGTGGTCGCGCCGATGAAAGTCAACAGCCCCCGCTCCACGTGCGGCAGAAATGCATCCTGCTGCGCCTTGTTGAAGCGATGCACCTCGTCGACGAACAGGATGGTACCGCGCCCGGTCTGCTGCAGCACGAGTTCCGCGCGCGCCACGGCGTCGCGGATTTCCTTGACTCCCGAAAGCACCGCGGAGATGGCAATGAACTCGGCATCGAATGCCCGCGCCATCAGGCGCGCAAGCGTGGTTTTGCCGACGCCGGGCGGCCCCCACAGGATCATCGAATGGGGCCTGCCCGCCTCGAAGGCGAGCCGCAAAGGCTTGCCCGGACCGAGCAGGTGCGCCTGGCCTACGAAGTCCTCGAGCGCCTGCGGGCGTAGCCGGTCGGCGAGTGGCGCCTGGGGGTTCCTCTTCTCGAAGAGGGAACCTATCTCAGGGTTATTCACGTATGACGTCCGCGCCCGCGGGCGGCGTGAAGCGGAACACTTCCGGGGAAAGCGGCGCGTTGCGCTCGATGGTCGAAAACTTGAGGACGGTCACTTGACCGAACGCGTCTCGCAGCTCCATCGCCTCGAGGCCGGCTTTGCCGAACCCCAGCCGGATCTTCTCGAATCCGGTGTCCTGCGTCCTGGGCACGGCCTCCAGCCAGTCCAGCCCTTCCTGGCGGCCCGTCGCGGTCAGGATATAGCTCTTCTCGATATCGTTGCTGCCGGCGAGCAGTGCCGCCGGGCTGCTGCCAAGCACCCGGTCAAACCGTCGAACGGTGACCTGGTTGAGGTCCTTGTCGTAGAGCCATACGCGGGCGCCGTCGCTCACGATGACCTGCTCGTACGGCTTGTCGTATTGCCAGCGGAATTTGCCGGGACGGGCGAACTGCATGGTCCCAGTTGCCTGCTGCAGCATCTTCAAGTTCTTGTCGAGCACCCTCTGCGCGAATTTCGCGCGCGCGGTCGTCGTCTGCTCCAGGAGCGCCTTGAGCTCATCGATGGTCGAGCCCCACGCGGCAATGGGCAGCAGCAAGGCGAGAATCGCGAAGCGTCGCATCAGAATTTCTTGATCCGCTCAATCGAGGCGATGCGCCCGCCCCGCAGCTTGATGACGGTGGTGAAGGGGTTCGCGACCGTCGGAAAATAGTAGAAGCTCCGCTCGTAATCGACCAGATTGTCCACCGCCCGATAGTCGGGCGGCCCCGCCCGCATCAGGAGCTCGCCCTCGGACATGCCGCGGAAGAGGCGAATGTAAATGTCGAAATCCAGGCCCCTCGCGGCAGGTGCCGGCCGGCGCCGCGCCGGCGCCACGGCCACCCGGGCCTCTTCGGCGCGGCGCCGTCGATCGGCTTGCGCGATATCGGTGATCTGGGCGCCGCCTTCGACTATGCCGCCCGGACGGGTATCCACCGGCCGGGAAGGGCGATCCGCTGGCGCCTTTTCGCCGTAGTTGGTAATGCCACGCTCGTCCACCCAGCGATAGGCATCGGCGCCAAATGCGCCCCCCGCGCTCGTCAGGATCAACAGGACTATCAGCAGTCTCATCGGGAAGTCGCAGCGTCGTGAATGTTGCTGAATGGGACAGCACCCACGGCGGATAATTCCGCCGTCAGGCTATCGCTCATCGGCTGCCGCGGCTGGGGCCAGCACGTCGCGATTGCCGTTGGACTGCATCGCGGACACGAGGCCGGCCCGCTCCATCTGCTCGATCAGCCGCGCCGCCCGGTTATAGCCGATACGCAGGTGCCGCTGCACCAGGGAAATCGATGCACGCCGCGTCTTGAGCACGATGGCCACGGCCTGATCGTAAAGGGGATCCGATTCCGCGTCGCCGCCCTCGATTCCGCCCTCGCCGCCCTCCTCCGATTCCGGCCCCTCCAGCACGCTCTCCACGTACTGGGGCCGGGCGAGCTTCTTGAGGTAGTCCACCGCCTTGTGCACCTCGTGATCGGCGACGAAGGCGCCGTGAACGCGCTGCGGGAACCCCGTCCCCGGGGGCAAGTAGAGCATGTCGCCCTGCCCCAGCAGCGCCTCCGCGCCCATCTGGTCGAGGATGGTCCGAGAATCCACCCGCGCCGACACCTGGAACGCGATGCGCGAGGGAATATTGGCCTTGATCAGCCCCGTGATGACATCCACCGACGGTCGCTGGGTCGCCAGCACCAGGTGGATGCCCGCCGCGCGCGCTTTTTGCGCGAGCCGCGCGACCAGTTCCTCGAGCTTCTTGCCCACCACCATCATCAAATCGGCAAGTTCGTCGATGACGACGACTATCAGCGCCATCTCGTGCAGCGGCTCGGCGGTTTCTGGAGTCGGGGAAAGCGGATTCAGAATCGGCTTCTTGGCCCTGTCGGCATCGCGAACTTTCTGGTTGAAGCCGGCCATGTTGCGCACGCCCATGGCATTCATCAGCTTGTAGCGGCGGTCCATCTCGGCGACGCACCAATTGAGCGCGTTGGCGGCCTGCCGCATGTCGGTGACGACCGGCGCGAGCAGATGCGGGATGCCCTCGTAGATCGATAGTTCCAGCATCTTGGGGTCGATCAGGATCAACCGGACGCGGGACGGAGGCGACTTGTAGACCAGTGACAGCAGCATCGCATTGATTGCCACCGATTTGCCCGAGCCGGTCGTGCCGGCGATCAGGAGATGGGGCATGCGCTGCAGATCGACGACGACGGGATTTCCCGCGATGTCCTTCCCCAGCGCGAGGCTCAAAGGCGAGGTCATGTCAGCATAGACCTTGGAGCTCAGGATCTCCGACAACCGCACGATCTGGCGCGTCGGGTTCGGGATTTCGAGGCCCATCAGGCTCTTGCCCGGTATGGTCTCGATGACGCGTATGCTGACGACCGACAGCGCGCGAGCCAGGTCTTTCACCAGGTTGAGGATCTGGCTGCCTTTGACGCCGACCGCCGGCTCGATCTCGTAGCGCGTGACGACCGGACCCGGATACGCCGCGACGACCTTGACCTCGACGCCGAAATCCAACAGCTTCTTTTCGATGAGGCGGGACGTGAATTCGAGGGTCTCGGTGCTCAGGACCTCGAGGCTTTTCTCCGGCTCGTCGAGGAGGTTCAACGGCGGCAGCAGCGAATCCGGAAGATTCTCGAATAGCGGCACCTGCTTCTCGCGCTCGACACGCGCGGATTTCGGAATCTCGACTGCAGGCGGCTCGATTCGGATGGGCTGGTGGACCTCCAGCTTCTTCTTGCTCTCCTCGACCACTTCCTCGCGCTGGATTGTCGCCTGTTCACCGGCACGCCGGTCGGCGCGCTCCTGCCATTTCTGGACTGCATACAGGTAAGCGGTCTCCGCCCAGCCGCCAAGCCGCTCGAGCACCGTCAGCCACGATATGCCCGTAAACAGGCCAAGGCCGGCCGCGAGCGTGACCAGCAGCAGCAGCGTGGCGCCGGTGAATCCGAGCGCTTTTTCAAGGCTGCCTCCGACAACCGCGCCTAATATGCCTCCCGGCGCCTGAGGCAATGCGGCCTGAATGCTGTGCAGCCGGATTGCCTCGATCCCGCAGCTCGCAACCAGGACCACGAGGAACCCGGTCCCGACAACGAGATACGAACGCCGATCCCCCTGGGAGACATTCTCGATCCGGCGAAATCCCCACCAGACGATAATGCCGCAGTACGCAATCCACCAGTAGGCGGACAACCCGAAAATCGACAGCATCACGTCGGCAACCCAGGCGCCGACCTGCCCCCCGGCGTTGTGTATCGCGAATTCGGTCGCGCTCCGCGACCAGCCCGGATCATCCCGGTGGTAGGTATAGAGGATCAGCGCGAGGTAGAGAGCCAGCCCCAGCAGCGCAAACCACCAGAACTCACGAATCAGCGCGGCCAGCTTGGGCGGAAGCGGATTCCTGGCCGCCCGTGCCGATGTCTTCTCGCTCAGCAGCATCAACCCACTCGATTAAGGTTTTGATTGTACATCGAAAGCATGTGAAGCCATACAGCGGCCCGGGAGCCGACGGACTGCTTCTTGCCGAGTCGGCCGTCGGCCATAACACAAGGCCCAAAAAACAAGCCCCGCACTAGGCGGGGCTTGTTCCCGACGCGACGACCAGTTTACCGGACGGCGCACTCCGCCCCGGGGCCCAATCGGCCCGATCCACCGACGCCGAGCGTGAAGGGCAACTGGCTCACGTTGAGGCCAGGATCACCCGGCAGAATCACCGGCGGCGTCTTCGGGTCCTGGGCAAAGCCGAACTGCCCTTCCCCGATGATCTGGCTGCCACCCTCGTTCTGCATGATGTAGCTGCCGGTATAGGTCGTGTGATAGACGCCCGGCGGCAGCTTCTCGCACCCCGGCGTGACGCCTTCACAGGTGCCGGTCGAGTTATCGATCGTATCTCCCGAGGAGCCGCGGATACCGATCGACGCCGTGTTGGTGCCGATCTTGTACGCGTCCTGGTTGCCCCGCTTGCCAATGAGGCCCGTCACGGTGCGCAGGCCGCCCTTCACCAGCCGGAGAAAGGTGCCGTCCTCCTGCGGCTTGTCCTTCACGAAATTGTATTGCTCGATCTTGATCTGCGTATTGGGCCGCATCGTGAGGGAGCTGCCGTCCGTGAAGTTGATTTGCGCATAGCTGTCTCGCTGGGTCGTCAGGGCGTCTCCCGGCGTCACCTCGGATTTCTGCGAGAGAATCCGCACGCTGCCATCCGGGCGCTGCACGGAGAGCGTACCGCTCAGATGCGTCACGGTCCCCGCCCCGGCTGCGAAAACGGCCGCACTGAACGCCGTCAGCAACCAGAATCCCGCCTGTCTCAATACCAGTTTGGGTATGTTCATGTTCCCATCCCTTCGGTTATCACCTGTCGAGCGGGTCATCCCGCTGCGAAACTCGTTGTTCCAGCAGCAAAATTTATACCACAAGTGGACTTTCCAAACAGTGAACAAATGCTCAAATTCGCGGGGAGGCTTAGAAGATTAACCAAGAAAATTCAATAGGTTAATTCGATCGGGGTTTCCGCATCCCAGCCGAGAGTAGCGCGGTGACGCGGTGCGTCACCCTACTTCCTAACGGCGGCGGTCGCCGTGGCGGGTCGATGCCCGTTTTTGCATCGACTGCTTGTCGAGAACGAAGATACGGCGCTTTTCCGCACGTATAAGTCCTTTCTGGTGCAGGTCCTTCACCACGCGGCTGACCATCTCGCGCGATGCGCCGATCATTCGCGCGATCTCCTGCTTGGCCGGCGCGTGCTCGACTACCCAGTTTCCGTCGACGTTCTGCGCCATGTCGATCAGCAGCCGGGCGACACGTCCATAAACGTCGATCAGGGCAAGGCTCTCGATCTTGCGGTCGGCCTCCCGCAGACGCTTGACCAGGCTCCGTATGATCAGCATCGCGAGTTCGAAATTGTCCTTCAGGATGTTGGTGAAGCCGGCCTTGGACAGGCGCAGCATCTCGCAGGGCTCCAGCGTTTCCACGCTGGCCGACCGCGACTGTTCGTCGAGCAGCCCCATTTCCCCGAAAAACTCATGCGACCCCATGACCGACAGGATGACTTCGTGTCCCTCCTCGTCAGGAATGAGCACCTTGATCCGCCCCGAAAGGACGATATACAGAGCGTCCGTCTCCTCCCCGGCCCTCAGAATGAATGCATTGCGCGGATAGCTCCGGTGCTGGACGCAGGTCAGCAACTGAGCCAGCTGCGCGTCGGAAAACAGGGAAAACAGCGGTACGCTCTTGAGAATCTGCGGATTCAGCGCGAACTGTGCCGGCATGTCAGTGGTATCCCAGCTTTATTGTTCTACGTCACGGCACCGGACGGCGCCGTGCAAGCCAGCCCATAGTCTGCCAGATCAATCGTCTGGCGTCACGCCGGCCAGCTAGCGGCAGACGCCAGCCGTGGCTCTGCTACGCTGCTGCAGGTTGGCGTCCTGCGCAAAAGTGTCCTCGCGTCCCGCCTCGGTAGCGCGAAGGAAAGCTGCCAGGATCGACTCGTCGATCAGCGGCGCTCCCGCAACTGCCAAGCTGTCGGCGCGAGGGTAGAGCGCGGCCGGCGACTTGAGCTCGATACGGCCTGTGACTGTAATGGGATACGCCTTGCCCGTCACCCGGACGAGGCTCGGCCCGAGCGCATCGAAAAGTCCGGATCCGCCGGCCCCATCGAGAACCAACCCTTGCCCCAGTAGGTTGCCCGTAACCGTAATCCGGATAGCACCCGATGAAGTGAGGCTCGCAAAGCCGTCAGCCGCCCCGCCCAACAGGAAATCGGCGGTCCCGGAAGTAATGAACACGTTTCTAGCAGATACGACGAAGAGCTCACTTCCCGTGATCTGCGTGCCGATCTCCGTTCCCGCGATCGCGAGCGCCGTCGCTGCGCCGCCGGACGTTGTAGCGGTCCCGCCCATTATGGTAAAGCTGCCCCCCGCGCCCAGGTGTGAATCGGGACCGCCCCCGATGTCGATTTGCGCCGTCGTCGCGGAGATGATCAAGGCGGACGCCTCCGCTTTTGCGATCCCCGGATTGCTGGCGCTTGCCGTCCCCCCCGTGAGCGCGATGTTGCTGGCATTGAGGGCCGGAAGACCGATGCCCGGGTTGTCGGTATCCTTGAGCCCACGAATGATTACTAACCCACCCTTCAGCTCTGAATTGGCGGATGCTGTCGCCTTGTCGGTGGCCAATAGGGAGGTAGCCAATGCGCTCCCACCCGTTGCCGTGAGATCGCCGGACAGGAAAACCTCCAGCTTTCCCGTTGTGCTGAGCAAGGCATCGCCCTGGACCAGCTGGTTCCCGATTGCCGTGACGGTCCCGCCGCCCCCCGCATTCGATTCCCCGAACAAGTGCAACCCGCCCACGGGCAGCGGCTTCGCCAGGTTCTGATCCAGGAAACCGCCTACCACGATATTGGCAGCGCGCACTTCGACCGGCTGTGGAGCCGCGTATGCCGCCACACCCGCTGCTCGGAAGGCATTGAGGTTCCGCGCGTCTAGGATCGCGCTGCCGACACCGTCTCCCAGCCCCGCTGGCCCCCGATTCGCCTCGGCATTGCTGGCGTCGGCCCGTAATTGCAGATCTCCCTTGAGCATGATAGCGCCGCGAATGACGATATCGTTCTGCGCCACTATTTTCAGGTCGTGATTGAAGTTCTCGGCGTCCAGCTTGCCAAGGATGTCGCGCGACAGGCCCTTCCCAATCGTGACGCCGAAATTCGGATCGACGGGATTTAGGATGACGTTGCCGCCGCCGCTGCCACCGTCGGCGGCGTAAAGCTGCAGCGATCCGCCCGGGGCGCCGTTGTTGATCATGTCGTTGGTGACCTGGGCGTTCAGCTTCACGTCGCCGTCGTTGGCAATAAGAACGAGATTGCGAGCCTGCAACCCCTGCAGCGTGGCGAGCGTGATGTCCTGCTCGGTCGCTGTGGCAATGAAGTCAGCGGCGGTTCCAAC
>Ga0326597_10007030_pt1 | contig 15350 bp, 13 predicted proteins | sample RVTome_12_FD_203789 | JGI IMG/M metagenome (GOLD analysis project Ga0326597, IMG submission 203789) | Soil microbial communities from uranium-contaminated site in the Upper Colorado River Basin, Wyoming, United States - RVT100D185 | ecosystem: Environmental > Terrestrial > Soil > Contaminated >... | reverse complement strand
CTTCTAAAGCCCAAAACTTGCTTCATTCGTAAGGACACGGGCTTTAGAAGATGTCTAGGGCGAGTGGCCGAGCATTGAACTTGCGCCCACGGCCCTCAGATTCCTTCGATTTCCTCGCGCCAGAGAATCACCGCGTCCTCGACGGGACGCGTGTAGTAGCCGGGTCTGATCCCGCGCGGCTCGAAGCCCAGGCCCGCATACAGGCGCAACGCGGCGTCGTTGGACCGCCGCACCTCGAGCGTGGCGCGGCGCGCGCCCTCGGCTGCGGCCGCACGCAACACGCCGATCATGAGCGCACGCGCGACGCCCCGGCGCCGCCAGGCCGGCCGTACCGCGACCGTGTGGATATGGAGCTCGTCGAAGACCAGCCAGCAGGAGCAGAAGCCCCTAACCGGCTCCTCCGCGCCGCGCGCCACCCAGATCCGTGTCACGTCGGAGTGCTCGATCTCCCAGACCAGCATCTCGCGGGTGGTCGGGTTCGTGAAGGAGACGATCTCGATGTCGAGCACGGCCTCGAGGTCACGGGCCGGATCGAACCTGGCTATCTCGATCATCGGGTCAGGAGGGCTCTCGTTTCTCCCTCGCCAGCTCCGCATCGGGTCTCCGGACGTACACCGGGACGATGGCATGGGGGCGACCCGCACGGCCCTCGGCGGCGCGCGTCATCGCGATATTGGCGAGCGCCGCCGCGAGCGGCGGAGTCTCCGCCAGTACCTCGACGAGCGACGCGTGACGGACCTGCAGGATGGCGCCGCGGTACAGGTGCGCGCCGTCGCCCGCGAAGAGCACCGGGGCGTGACCGGCCGGTTCGACCCAGCGTTCCAGAATCTGGTCGGCCGTACCGACCGACGGGGCCGCGCGCTCCGCCAGGCCGAGCGACGGATCGGCGTCCGGCGTCTCGGGAGTCCGGACCGGCTCGTAGAGCGCGCCGAAGACTTCGCGGCGCTGCGCGTCGATCCAGGCGCCGATGAGCCGGTCTCCAGCACGCTCGCGTACGGCGTACGCGAGCGCCTCGAGCGCCGACACGGCGACGACCGGGCGCCCGGTGACCAGGGCCAGTCCCTGGATGGTGGCGATCCCGACCCGAAGGCCGGTGAACGAGCCGGGTCCGGCCGCGACGGCGAACAGGTCGACGTCCCGCGGCTGCAAGCCGTGCTCGTCGAGCAGCGAGACGAGGTCGCCCGGCAGGCGTTGGCCGTGCGTGCGCCGCGCATCTCCGACCCGCACGGCGAGCGGGTGCCGGTCGCGAAAGAGCGCCAGCGAGCCGGCGCGGCCGGTCGTGTCGAGCGCGAGGACCAGCATCGCCACAGCATCCACGCGGGCGGACCGAAAAGTCAATCTGCTCAATGCTATACTCGACGTACACGTCCCGGGCCATGACCGCATCCCCCACATCCTCGACGCGCGACGCCTCGTCGGCGACGCCCGCCATGCGGCAGTACCTCGACGCGAAGCGGCAGTATCGCGACGCGATCGTGTTCTTCCGCATGGGGGACTTCTACGAGATGTTCTACGAGGACGCGGTCACGGCGGCGCGGGCGCTCGAGCTGACGCTCACGAGCCGGTCGAAGGACGCGGGCGGCGGCGCGATCCCGATGTGCGGCGTGCCCCACCACGCCGCTGACGCCTACATCGCCCGGCTCGTCCAGAAGGGATTCCGAGTGGCCGTGTGCGAGCAGGTCGAGGACCCGCGCAAGGCCAAGGGACTCGTCCGGCGCGAGGTCGTGCGGGTGGTGTCGCCGGGCACGCTCACCGACGCGAGCTGCCTCGACGCGCGGGAACCGGCGTTTCTCATCGCGATTGCGCCGGGCGACGGCGCCGGCCGCGGCGCGGACCGGTTCGGCCTCGCGCTGCTCGACCTCTCGACCGGCGAGTTCACGTCGGCCGAGTACGAAGGCGAAGCCGGGCGCCAGGCCGTGCGCGACGAGCTGGCCGTGCTGCGCCCCCGCGAGATCCTCACGCCCGAGGGCTTCGATCCGGTCGCGGCCTTCGGCGCGCTCGAGGGAACGCCGCCCCATGTCACGCGGGCCGAACCCTGGACATTCGAGGTCGAAGCGGCACGGCGCGCGCTACTGACCCAGCTTCGGACCCAGAGCCTCGAAGGCTTCGGCCTCGAGGACCGCCCGGCCGCGGTGCGGGCGGCCGGCGCGCTCGTGCAGTACCTGCGCGACACGCAGAAGGCCGAGCTGGCGCACGTTCGGGGCGTCAGTTTCCGAACCGGCGGCGACGCGCTCGTCATCGATCCGACGACCCTCAAGCACCTGGAGGTCGTCGAAGGAACGGGCGGCGGACGCCCGGGCTCGCTCCTCGACACGATCGACCGGACGGTGACCTCGATGGGCGGGCGCCTGCTGCGCGGCTGGCTCCTCCGGCCGCTCGTGTCGCTCGAGCGGATCCAGGATCGGCTCGACGCGGTCGAGGATTTCGCCTTCCGCACGACCGAGCGGGGCAAGCTGCGCGACGCGCTGAAGGCCGTCCACGACCCGGAGCGGCTGGTCGCCCGGGCCGCGCTCGGCACGGCCGGACCGCGCGACCTCGTGGCGCTCAAACAGTCGCTGGCGGCCATCCCACGGATCCGCGCGGTGCTCGCCCCGCTCGAAGCGCCGCTCGGGCGGAGCCTGGTGGACGCGCTCGACGAGCTGCCGGACGTGCGCGACGTCATCGATGCGACGCTGGTGGACGAGCCGCCAGCCCAGGTTCGCGACGGCGGCGCGATCCGGGACGGCGTCGATCCAGAGCTCGACGAACTGCGGTCGGTCAGCCGCTCCGGCAAGCAGCGCATCGCGGAAATGGAGGAGGCCGAGCGGCGGCGCACCGGCATCGCCTCGCTCAAGATTCGTTTCAACCGCGTCTTCGGCTACTACATCGAGGTCTCGAAGGCCAACCTGGCGAACGTGCCGGATGACTACCACCGCAAGCAGACGATCGCCGGCGGCGAGCGGTACGTCACCCCGGCGCTCAAGGCGTACGAGGAGAAGGTGCTCGGCGCCGACGAGCGGATCCTCGAGCGCGAGGCGGAGATCTTCGAACGCCTCCGGGCGCAGGTGGCGACTGAGGCGCCGCGGATCCAGGACTCCGCGCGGGCGCTTGCCACGCTCGACGTGCTGGCCTCGCTCGCCGAAACGGCCGCCGTGGCGGATTACACCAAGCCGCAGATGCACGCCGGCGACGAGCTGGTCGCGGCCGACGCGCGGCACCCGGTCGTCGAGCGATACACCTCCGACCCGTTCGTGCCGAACGACATCCTGCTCGACGGGACCGGGCACCAGCTCGTGATCCTGACTGGCCCGAACATGGGCGGGAAGTCCACCTACCTGCGGCAGACGGCGCTGCTGTGTCTGCTGGCGCAGGCCGGCTCCTTCGTGCCGGCCCGCAGCGCCAAGCTGCCGATCGTGGATCGGCTGTTCGCCCGAGTCGGTGCGTCGGACAACATTGCGCGCGGCCAGTCCACGTTCATGCTCGAGATGCAGGAGACGGCCAACATCCTGCACAGCGCGACCTCGCGCAGCCTCGTGATCCTCGACGAGATCGGGCGCGGCACCGCCACGTTCGACGGCCTGAGCCTCGCGTGGGCCGTGGCCGAACAGCTGGCCATCAGCCCCAAGGCCCGGCCGAAGACGATCTTCGCGACCCACTATCACGAGCTCACCGACCTGGCCGACGCGCTCGAGGGGGTCACCAACCTGCACGTGGTCGTGCGCGAGTACCGCGACGACATCATCTTCCTCCGCAAGGTGGTGCCCGGCCGCTCGGATCGGAGCTACGGCATTCAGGTGGCGCGGCTGGCCGGCCTGCCGCCGACGGTGGTCGCGCGCGCGCGCGAGATCCTCAACGCCCTGGAACGCGACGAGCTGGAGCGCGGCGGCCGCCCGTCGTTCTCGGACCGGGCGGCGGATCCGCAGCACCAGCTCGGGCTGTTCGAGACCACCGGCGCCGAGTCGCCCGTGCTGCGGCGGCTGCGGGAAACGGATGTCGATCACCTCACGCCGCTCGAGGCGCTCACCCTGCTCGCCGAGCTGAGGAAGATGGCGGGGGAATGAACCTCGTGAGGAGGCCACGGAGGGACCGCGTCGTCACACCGCGGCGGGCACCAAGGGCCGCGGTGATGCTCGTGGCCGCGTTGCTGGCCGCCGCGTGCCAGTCCGCCGATCCGGTGCCGCCCGGCGTCGTCACGGTGGCGATCGCCAACTCCCCTGCGAATCTCGACCCGCGGGTCGGGTCCGACGAGTCCTCCCAGAAACTGCACCAGCTGCTCTACAACAGCCTCTTCCGAGTGGGCGACGACCTGCGCCTGGTGCCAGAGCTGGCCACGGCGCTCGAGCAGCCCGACGATCGCACCTACCTCGTACGGCTGCGGCGCGGCGTCCGGTTCCAGGACGGGCGGCCTTTCACGGCCGCCGATGTCGTTTACACGTTCCAATCGCTGCTCGATCCGGCGTTCGTGTCGCCGAAGAAGGGCGCCTACCGCCTGCTGTCGTCTGTCGAGGCGGTCGACGCCGAGACCGTCCGGTTCAATCTGGGCGAGCCGTTCGGTTCGTTTCCCGTGAACCTCGTACTCGGCATCGTCCCCGACGGGTCTGGCTCCGAGCTGGCGCGCGAGCCGGTCGGCACCGGCCTCTACCGCCTCGTGTCGTTCGTGCCGGACGACCGCGTCGTCCTGGCGCCATTCGCCGGGCACTTCGCCGGCGCGCCGGCCAACGCCGGGCTCGTGCTCAAGGTGGTGCCCGACGACACGATGCGGGGGCTGGAGCTCCGCAAGGGCACGGTGGACCTGATCGTGAACGACCTCTCCCCCGACATCGTGTTCGAGCTGCGGCGAGAGGGGCGGCTCTCGGTCGTTACCGCGCCGGGCACCGATTTCGCCTACGTCGGGCTCAACCTGCGGGATCCGCGGCTGGCCGACCGCCGCGTCCGCCAGGCCCTGGGCTTCGCGATCGACCGCGAGGCCATCGTGGAGTACCTGCGCCGGGGGCTCGCCACCGTCGCGGCCGGCATCGTTCCCTCCGCGTCGTGGGCGTTCGCCGACGACGTCTTCACGTTCGCACACGATCCGGCGCGGGCGCGACAGCTGCTGGACGAAGCCGGCCTGACCGATCCGGACGGCGACGGCCCACGGCCCCGGTTCCGGCTGTCCCTGAAGACCTCCACGGCGGAGGTCTACCGTGTGCAGGCTGCCGTGATCCAGCAGAACCTGCGCGAGGTCGGCATCGACGTGGACATCCGGTCCTACGAGTTCGCGACGCTTTACGCCGACGTGCTGCGCGGCAACTTTCAGTTGTACACGCTGCAATGGGTCGGCGTGTCGGATCCCGACATGCTGCGTCGCGTCTTCCACTCGGGTCAGATGCCGCCGGTGGGCTTCAACCGCGGGTTCTACGCGAACGCGGAGGTGGATCGGCTGATCGACCAGGCGACCGTGGCGACAGACGAAACGCGCCGCCGGGAGCTGTACGCGGACGTGCAGCGCCGGATCGCCGACGATGCGCCCTGCATTCCCCTCTGGACCAAGACGAACGTCGCGGTGTTCCAGCCGGACATCGAGGGCGTTCACCTGTCGCCGACGGCGTCGTTCGATTTCCTGGGGAGTGTCTCGAGGAGGGCTGGAGGTTCACCGCGGAATGAGTGAAGGGGCACCACAGAGTGCACCGACAGCCCAGGGCGTTTTCACCACGGAGGGCGCGGAGGGCACGGAGGACGCCAGGTCTTCTCACCGCGGAGGGCGCGGAGGGCACGGGGCTGCGCGTGATCTCGCCCCGGCCCGGAGGCTTTCGATAGCAGGAACTGCCCGGTCGACGAGCGCCACATCGAGCAGATTCCCCCAGCCTTTCGAGTCCCCAGAACCAAAACCCTCGAGATCGGGGCGCTCGTGTCCTGGCACGGGCCATGCTCTGACACGGCCACGCATGCTGGCTGGAGACGACGAGCTGAACGCCGCGCCCTCCGCGGTGCGACGACTCTGGGCTCTCCGCGCCCTCCGCGGTGAGACGGCTTTGGGTCCTCCGAGCCCTCCGGTCACCTCCCCGACTCCTCAGGGCGTCGCCACGATCCATCGACGCCTCTCTGCTAGAATGTGCCCGGCACGCCCATGGCCAAGACGAAGAAGTCGGAGTTCCTGCGAACGCCCGTCGAGCCGCTCGTGGCCGAGGCCGGCCTCAGCACCGACGCCCTGCTCCAGCGCATGGAGCGGATCTCCTTTCAAGGACGCAATCTGGCGCTGGCCCGCCGCGTGTGGGAGCGGATGCTGGCCGACGACGTCACGATTTTCCTGGGGATGGCGGGCGCGCTCAGCGCCGGGGGGCTGCGTCTCGTGGTGGCCGATCTGATCATGACCCGCGCCATCGACTGCCTCGTCTCCACCGGCGCGAACCTCTACCACGACCTGCACGAGACGCGCGGGCGCCGGCACTACCTGGGTTCGCCCCGCGAGGACGACTCCGCGCTGCAGAAGGCGCGGATCGACCGCGTCTACGACACCTACGCGGACGAGGAGGAGTTCGTCGACAACGACGAGTGGATCGCGGAATTCGCCCTCACGCTGGAGCGTCGCCCCTACACGTCGCGCGAGCTGCTCAATGCCATCGGTGGGCGCCTCTGGAGCGAGACGTCGCGTCACGGCATCCTCACCGCCGCCTACCGGGCGGGCGTGCCGGTCTTCTGTCCCGCCATCGCCGACTCCTCGATTGGCATGGGCCTGTCGCAGGCGCGTCACCGGGATGCCGGGGCGGGACAGGTCGACGTCATCGGCGACATCATCGAGTCGGCCAACATCGTGCTCGGGCATCCGCGCACCGCCTCGATTGTGCTCGGGGGCGGGACTCCCAAGAACTTCATCAACCAGGCCAGCCTGCAGGCCGAGTACTATGATCCCGCGGTGGCCGGACACCTCTACGCGCTCCAGATCGTCACCGACGTGCCCCACTTCGGCGGCGCGTCGGGGTCGAGCCTGCACGAGGCGGAGAGCTGGGGCAAGGTCGCCGGCGACGCGGAGAAGGTCACGGTACAAGCCGACGCCACGCTGGCGCTTCCGCTGCTCGCGGCGGCGCTCGCCACCAGCGCCCGGGACGCGTTGGCCGCCCGCCGCCCGGTCCAGTTCGACCCGAGCGGACCGCAGGTGGAGATGAACGGCCGGCGGCTGTCGGCGTCCCGATTCGAGGGTGCGTCATGAGCACTCCGGTGGACTACTCACACCTGGAGCCTGCGGTCTTCGGCGGCATCGCGTCGGCGTCGCTCGATCAAGCCCGTGTCGTCCTGCTGCCGATTCCACTCGACCGCACGACGTCGTTCGTGCCCGGCACGCGCCACGGCCCGCGCGAGATTCTCAACGCTTCCATTCAGACGGAGCTATGGGACGAGGAGCTGCAGTTCGACGTGTCCAGCGTCCCCGTGGCGACGCTGCCTGAAATGGACCTGCCGTTCGCCGATCAGGCGCGCTCGATTGCGGAGATCGAGCGCGTGGCGCGCGCCATCGTCGAGCGCGACAAGTTCCTCATCGTCCTCGGCGGAGAGCATTCGGTGACACCGCCGGTCGTGAAGGCGGTGGCGGGGAGCTACCCCGGCGTCTCGGTGCTCCAAATCGATGCGCACGCCGACCTGCGGGACACCTACCTGGGATCGCCACACAGCCATGCCTGCGCGATGCGGCGGACGCTCGAGTTCGCCCGCACGACCCAGGTCGCGATTCGGAGCATGTCGCGAGCCGAAGCCCAGGACGCGCCGGGGCTGAAGACGTCGATTTTCTTCGACGTCTCGATGCGCCGCGACCCGGCGTGGATCGACCGGGTCGTCGAGACGCTGGCCGAGACGGTCTACATCACCATCGACTGCGACGGGCTCGACCCGGCGATCATGCCGGCGGTCGGCACCCCCGAACCGGGCGGCCTGTCCTGGCCCGAGCTGTTGGCGCTCCTGCGGGCTACCTTTGCCGGGCGCCGGGTCGTCGGCTGCGACGTCGTGGAGCTCTGCCCAATCCCGGGCATGGTCGCCCCCAACCTGCTGGCGGCCCGGCTCGTGTATAAGCTGATCGCGTACCACGCCACGTCGGCCCGCCGACCCGGGTAGCCGGGCCGTCGGCGCCCCGCTCCGATTTCCCCGACTCGCCAGCCTGTATACGAGGTATACTCTCGGCCATGGTGGAGGCGGCCGAGCAGCCCCTGCTCGCGCAAGCGCTTGCGGCCCTCCAGCGCGGCCAGGGGGCCGAGGCCACCCGTGTGCTCCAGCGCGCCCTTCGCCAGCCCCATCGGGCCCGGGATGAAGACTGGCGCCTTCGGTTGGCGCTGGTCGAGGCCTTGCTCCTCCAGGACGACTTGAGTCAGGCGGCGCGCGTGCTGGGGCGTCCGCCCGACGAAGGGCGTGTGCGCCTCGAGCCCAGCCGCCATTCGGCGCTCTGGCGGCTGCACGGACGCATCGCGCTCGCGACGGGCGAGCCGTCGCGCGCCATCGCCCTCGTCGGGCGCGGGCTCAAGCAGGCCGAGCGGGCGCACGACTCCGACGCCATCGGCCTCGCCCACTACGAGCTCGCACGCTGTTACCGCCAGATCGGGGACCTCGCGACCGTCCGTGATCACCTCGCGACGGCCGCCACCGCCCTCCACGCGGCGGGCAACCGCCGTGCGCTGGCACTGGTGCACTCGCTGTCGGGCGTCGTGTTGGCCCAGGACGGGCGCTACGACGAGGCGATGTCGACGCTGCGTCAGGCGGAGCGCTTCGCCGCCATCGTGGGCGCCGACGACGTCGTGGCGACGGTCTGTGGGAACCAGGCCAACGTCGCGTTGATGCAGCATCGCCACGAGCAGGCGCTCGCACTGGCCGAGCGGAGCGTGACGCTCCAGGAGCAGGCGGACTCCCCCCACGGCATGGGGGTCGCGCTCGCCTCGCTGGGGCAGATCTGCGTGCGCCTCGGCAACCTGTCGCGGGCCGAGGAGGTGCTGCACCGCGCGCTCGAGACGCCCGGCGCGGAGCCGTTCCGCCGCGAGACGACCGGAGCGGTGTTCGACACCCTGGCACAGATCCACCTGATCCGAGGCGACTACGAGCAAACTAGCGAGTGTCTCCGTCAGGCCAGCGAGGCCTACGGCGAGTACGGGCAGCACGCCAGCCGCTGGTACCAGTGGTCGGTGCGCGTGCTCGAAGCGAAGCTGGCGCTCAAACGGGGCCGGCCCGAGCAGGCGCTCGCGCTCGCCGACGAGATCGCGCGGGCGCCGGCGGCCCCGGCGGCCTACGCGCTGCAGGCCGAGTTGATCTCGGCCGAGGCGGCACTGGCAGCGGACCGGGTCGGGCAGGCCGCCGAGCGGCTCGCCACGATCGGCGGACGGCTCCAGCCGACCGAGATGCCCGCGCCGTGGGGCGAGTTTCTGCGCGTGCGCGGCCGTGTCCACGCGCGGTCGGGCACGACGTCGGACGCGTATCACGACCTCAGTCAGAGCGTGAGCGTGTTCGAGCTGCTCGCCGAGCGATACCAGGTGGGACTGAGCTATCTGGCGCTGGGCGAGTTCGTCGCGGCGGCCGGCGCGCGCTCAAAGGCCCTGCACTACCTGCGTGAGGCCGCACGGGTGTTCCAGGCGCTCGGCGCAGCGCCGGACCTGGCCCAGGCGCGCAAGGCGACCGAGCGGGTGCCGAAGGCGGGCACGGGCGACTACGTCGGCGTGCACGCAGACGACTCCGCTCTGGTCCGCCGGCTCGTGGACGCCGCCGCGCTCCCCGAGGTCCTCGGGCGCGAGGCCGCCCGGACCCTCCAGGAGGCGTGCGCGGCCGACGCGGTGGCCATCTACGTGGGGCCGCCGTCCGGCGCCCTGCGCGTGATCGCCTACGCCGGGTGCGACGCCGAGGGCGCGCTGGCGCTCGCGTCGGCGGTGTCGCGGAGCGCGCCGGTACCGGATGCCGTGCTGGTGGAACCCCTCGGCAGCGCAGCTGACGGACCGCGCACGGCCGTGCTCGCCGGCCCGCATCCGGACGGATCGGTGACGGTTCAGCGATTCCGCGCCCTGTGCGCGATCGTCCGGCAGGGGTTCGAGCTGTGCCGCGCCCGCGAGCGCCCGGCCGAGCCGGCGGCGATGGGCACCGAGGCCGGTCTCGAGCCGCTGCTGCCCGGCTTCGTGTGCGCCAGCGCGGCGATGGCGCGCGTGTCCGAGCAGATCCAGCGCCTCCAGGGCAACGACCTGACCGTCCTGCTCACGGGCGAGAGCGGCACGGGCAAGGACCTGGTGGCGCGCGCCATCCACGCGGGTTCGCTGCGCCGCGGCGCCATGTTCCTTCCCTACAACTGCACGAGCGCGACCCGGGAACTCGCCGACAGCCAGCTGTTCGGGCATCGCCGCGGCAGCTTCACCGGCGCGGTCGCGGACCAGCCCGGCGTGCTGCGGTCGGCCGTCGGAGGGACGATTTTTCTCGACGAGGTGGCCGACCTGCCAACCGACGTCCAGCCCAAGCTGCTCCGATTCCTCGAGCAGGGAGAGATCCTGCCGGTCGGCGAGACGCGGCCCCTCCGCGTCGACGTCCGGGTCATCGCCGCCACGAACGCCGACCTGGAGCAACGGGTGGCCGACGGCAAGTTCCGCGAGGACCTCTTCTACCGCCTCAGCGTCATCCGCATCCACGTCCCGCCGCTGCGCGAACGGCGCGAGGAAATCCCCCACCTCACCACCTTCTTCCTGCGCGAAACGTGCGAGCGGCTTGGCACACCCGACGTCCGGCTCAGCCCGGCGACGCTGGAGTTCTTCGACGAGTATCAGTGGCCGGGCAACGTCCGCCAGCTCCGCAACGAGATCCAGCGCGCCGTCGCGATGGCGCCGCCGGGAGGGCTCGTCGAGCCGGACCACCTGTCGCCCCAGCTGGCGGGCCTGGCCGACGGCGGGGGGACCCTGACGGGACCCCGGAAGCTGACGCTCGCCACGGCGGTCGAGCGGGTCGAGCGGGACCTCATCCGGGCCGCCTTGGAGCGCTCCGGGGGGAACATCTCCGAAAGTGCCCGCGTGCTTGGGCTGACCCGCCGCGGGCTCTACCTGAAGCTCACGCGGCTGGGCATCCAGGTCCCGGCCGACACGAAATGACTACCTGGTATTCACCCTGTCTGGTCGATGTAACCGGAGTATCCAACACCGTCGCGCATTTCACCCCTGAAAGCCGTCTATAAACTCGTCTAGGTAAGTGGCTTAGTGCCTTCCTGCACAGTTTGGCCAACGACCCCCATACTGGGATCGGATCTTGATACCGATCCGGCAGAACGGAATCGTACCGGAGGAATCGATGGAACAGCGACTGCGGCTCGTCCCCGGCGGCCATCCCCGGCGAGAAAAGCGGTCCGGCGACCGGCGCCCGCTTCGTGTGCCGGGACAGCTGGTCTGGAAGGACTCCCGAGGCGCCACGCGCCTGGCCCGGGTCGTCACTCGGGACGTGAGCGAGTACGGCGTCTCGGTCGATTGCGTCGACGGCACCGCCATCCCGCTCTACCGCCTCGTGTACGTGCAGCTCGACCGGGAGGCGCGGGTGGGGTCCGACGACCTGCCCGACGCGCTCCGCAAGCCGGTCCTGTCGGCGGTCTACCGGACTGGGCCCTGCCAGCAGGCCACCGGCACGCCATCGAGCTACGCGCTGCGGCTCCTCGTCGAGCCGGCGAGGTCAACTTCCGGATCGGCGGCTGAGTACCGGAGCGCGTAGATGAAACGGAGGCCTGTGTCGCCGCGAGCCGGAGAAGCGCGCTCGGCACGGCCGTTGGGATGCCGGGTGCCGCAATGCACGTGCAACGGTGGGATGCGACACAGGACGGCGTCCTGACCGCGAGCCGCCTCCGCCAGCGGCTCGAGGCGCAGGGGTTGTGGGTGTCGGAGCGGCGGTATCCGCCAAGCGAGCCGCACGTCGAGCGCGCCGCCGATCACGACTCGGTCGAGGTGGTCCTGACCGGGTTGCTCAAGGTGAGTTTCAACGGTGAGGCGGCCATTCTCGCCGCCGGCGACGCGGCGTTCATCCCGCGCGGCGTGACGCGCCGTGTGGAGGTCATCGGATCGACGCCCGTCGTCGCGTTCAACGGGGCGTTCCTTCCCCACGGGCCCGGCGTGGGCGGCGGCGAACGCCCGCGCTATCCCCGATCGGTCTGGCGCTGAGGGCTGGAGCGGCCGGCTCACGACTGCCGGCTGGCTTCCATCTCGGCGAGCGCGTTTGTCGCGTCCGCCAGAAACAGCGACTCCGGGAACTCGTCCACGATTCGCCGGTAGACGCGGGCCGCCTCTTCCGGCTGGCCTGCCTTCACGAACGCCCGCCCGAGCTGGAGCAGCACCGCATCGATCGGGAGCCTCGTGTCGGCGGCCGACGAGAGCGACTGGTAGATGGCGATCGCCCGGTCTGGCTGCCCCTGGAGCACGTGCACGTTGGCAAGTCCGAGCTCGGCCATCTGCCCGTACAGGCCTCCCCTGTCCCGTTCGACGACCTGCTGGTACCGCGACGCGGCCTCGTCGAGCCGACCGACCGCTGCCAGCGTCGCCCCGGCGTGATAGAGCGCCGTCGTCGCCGCGTCACTGCCCGGATAGCTCGCCGCCACGGCGAGGAACGCCGGCAGCGCCGCCTCGAGCCTGGCGGTCCGGGTCGGGTACGAACCCGGCTGCGGCGCCGGCGGTGGCGTCGCCGTGTCCGTCGTGCCGGGCGCTGCAGGCGCGATGACCGGCGCTTCGGCGATGGTCAGGGCGGCGGCCAGCGCCGCGTCGGCCTCGCCCGAGATCCGGGCGCGCCAGTAGAAGTAGCCGGCCACGAGCGCCGCCACGACCACGAGTACCACGAGGCCATAGGTGATCTGACGGCCGTGAGTGGCGGCCGCCTCGGTGACATCGGCGACCCAGGTCGCAAAGGGGTTCTGTTTCAGGTGGTGCCGTTCCGCACGCTTCATGATCTCCGATCCCGCCTCGCGCCCGGCCGGGCGCGCGATTCAAACTGGTGCGCCCGACTGGATTCGAACCAGTGGCCCCCGCCTTAGGAGGGCGGTGCTCTATCCTTCTGAGCTACGGGCGCATGACAAACAGCCATTCTAGCCGATCTGTCCGGCGCGGACGAATCCCCCACCGCCGAGTTTGACCCCGTCCGTGCGTCCCCGTATAGTGCGGAGGTCGACCGGATCCCCGAATGCCGCGAACGCCGTTCGCCTGGGAAGTCCAATCGCGCCGCGACGTGCTCGACGACGAGGTGGCGCGGCTGCGCGAGCTGCCCTACACGCTCTGGCGCGACGTGCTGAAGGCGCCCATGACCCGCACGGTCAGCGGGCGCGACGAACGCAGCTACCGTCTTCGCATCGCCGCGGCCTACGCGGCCCGACACTCCGAGGACATTCGCGTGTCGGTCACGCTGGCCAGTCGCATCCTGCGGCGCCCCCTCATGCGGTCGAGCTTCGTGATCACGCCCGACAACCGGTTCATCGACTGACCACCACGCGGATCGTCCGATCCGTCAGTAGGTCAGGACGCACACGAGCTGCTCGCCGTCGAGCCGCGCCCGCCCCTGCAGGTCCGCCAGCTCGATCAGGAACGCGACGGCGTGCACCGTTCCGCCGAGGCGCTTGACCAGATCGACGACGGCCCGCGCCGTGCCGCCGGTCGCCAGCAGGTCGTCGACGATGAGCACGCGCTGGCCCGGCGCGATGGCGTCGCGGTGGATCTCGAGAGCATCGGTGCCGTACTCGAGCGCGTAGGTCTCGCGCACCGTCTCAGCCGGCAGCTTGCCCGGCTTGCGCACCGGCACGAACCCGGCGCCGAGCCGGTCGGCCAGCGCTCCGCCAAAGATGAAACCGCGGCTCTCCACGCCGACGACCAGGTCGATCCCCTGACCCTCGAACGGCGCGGCCAGCCGGTCGAGCGCCGCACGGAACCCCTGCGGCCGGCGCAGCAGGGTGGTGATGTCGTAGAAGAGGATGCCAGGTTTCGGGAAGTCCGGCACGTGCCGGATCTGGGCCTTCAGATCGTCGCTCACTCTCGTCTCCCTGGTTCGTCGAGGCCGGCTGGGCTAGAGCCGGATGGAGAACCCGCGCGCGTGACGCGCGGGTTCGACGTCTGTGACAACGCACGCGTCGACCCGGGCGCCGGCGGGTCCCCGCTGGACCGCCCGCTCGAAGCGCTCGACGGCCTCCGCGTCCCCTTCGGCCTCGATCTCCACACGGCCGTCGTCGAGGTTGCGCACGTGGCCGTGGAGACCTTCGCGGTGGGCCTGCGCTTCGACGAAATACCGGAACCCGACACCCTGGACGCGCCCCGATACGACGAAACGCCTCGCGACAATCATGGTCGATCCACGATTATACCGGCCGATCGCTCTGTCGCGATTCGGGATCGAGAACACGAACGCGGTGTATCAGCCGACGGCTGAGCCGGACTCGGTGCGCACGACGGTAACACGCGACCATCGGGTAAGCGGTTGACCGCCGGCCAACCAATTGACCGCTCCGGCCCGAGCCTGGGGCGGGCGGCCGTTCCGACCAATCCGGATAACCAGCCGTCGCCGAGTGAGTTGCGGACCCGTGCGCAGCGCGGCGCCGGCGGGCACGCAAGTTGCTCCGAACTTCCCTGCTGCCGCGCGCGCTGCGCTCCGAACGGGCGCGGGCGGTAGGCAGCAGGCATGTGCGGGCAGTGGTCACCTCCGGGCCGCCGCCCGCGTTCAACGCATGTCCTGCTGTCTACCGTCTGCTCCCGTTTTTCGCGTCTCGGGGTCACGGAGGACGTGGCCACCGCGTCAGAGATCACGGAGGAATCCGGCGCATCTCCGTGCCCTCGGGCTCTCGGTGTTCGCGCTCCGCGTCCTCGCAGCCCGTGGGGTGACTTCTGCCACGGGCTGCGAGAACTAGACGGGGCGCACCGGCTGCGTGACCCAGGCGGCGTAAAGCTCGGGCCGGCGGTGCTCGAGGAACAACCGCCGTGCGTGCGAGGCGCCGACGGCGTCGAGATCGAGATCCACGTACAGAATCGTGTCCGTCCCTCCGGGCGCCCGCGCCACCACGGCGCCGTCCGGCGCGCAGACGAACGACTCGCCGGCGAACGTGAGGCAGTCCTCCCGTCCGACCCGGTTGCAGAGCGCCACGTAGTACCCGTTCTGAAACGCCGCCACCCGCATCTCTCCCTCGTACAGACCCTCGGGCCATTCGCCCACGGCGCCGGCTTGCGGGACGACGACGAGCTGGGCGCCGGCGAGCCCCAGCGCGCGCATGTACTCCGGGTAGTGACGGTCGTAGCAGATGGCGACGCCCACGCGGCCCGCCTGCGTGGCGTAGACGGGCGCGCCGGTGTCGCCGGGCGTGTAGTATCCCTGCTCGTGGAAGCACGGGTAGTCCGTGATGTGCACCATTCGCGTGCGGCCCAGCAGCGTGCCGTCGGCGTCGATCACGG
>Ga0326597_10007029_pt1 | contig 15350 bp, 11 predicted proteins | sample RVTome_12_FD_203789 | JGI IMG/M metagenome (GOLD analysis project Ga0326597, IMG submission 203789) | Soil microbial communities from uranium-contaminated site in the Upper Colorado River Basin, Wyoming, United States - RVT100D185 | ecosystem: Environmental > Terrestrial > Soil > Contaminated >... | reverse complement strand
TTCCTCGGGCCAGGGCTTTGCCTGCGGCTTCCTCCCCACGCCGCCTCGCGGCGACGCAGTTGCCGTTCAGCTAGGGGTTCCTGTCACCAAGGTCCCCAGAGGACTTGCACCTCCAAGTCACGCGCCAGGCCTGGCGCACAAACAAAGAGCCCAGAACCTGTAGGTCCTGGGCTCCTTGGAAATGATGCCCGGCGGGGCAAACCCTATCAAGCCGACATGCGGCACCGGGCGGCAAACTCGTACGGTGAAACGACTGTCCACCCATGTGCTGATTTTGTCAAGCTGTCTTTCAGTCCCATCGATCTCAGACCATATGCACCTCAAGCCCCTAACTGATCCACAAGAGGCGGCTATCAGTCGGGCCTCTCCAACTTCCGCCACATGGGGACGGCAGAGGCGCAGCAGCCGCCGCGGAACTCGGACGTCTCCTGAATGACCTGTGGGACCTGTGCCCGATCGAGCCGGCGGAAGCCCCAGGTTTCTGCCATCGAAGCGATGGTATTTGTGAGCAGGTAGGCGCGCTCGACGCCCCGACGTTTCGCCATCTCCTCCAGGGCCGAATAGAGCCGCCGGCCGAGGCCGAGACCACGGTAGGCGGGTGTCACCGCCAGCGACCGGAAGAGCGCGTCCGAGCCACGCGGCTCCATCCCGATGCAGCCCACAACCCTGCCGTGGTGGCGCGCAACCAGGAAGTCGGCCAGGTGTGATTCCACGTCTGCGGGAAGGTCCACTTCGGCCAGTACCTTGTGGATCTCCGGGAGATCCCCACCTCCGGCGGGCTCGATCGTGACCTCTGGTGCCACGGTTGCCGGATATGGCTTGACCCCTTCGAAGCGTGCGCTCCAGATCTTCCCTGCCGTCGCCTGCGCGAGGTCGCCGACATCCCCACACGACCCGGGGGTCAGCCCGCAGGCGGAATCCCCAAAGAGGCCCTCGAGCTGGCTGGCCTCGTACACCAGCCGGGATGAGGCCCTCACGCTCCGGAGGCCAGCGGCCTCCAGGCCCTGCACATACTTCGTCTCGCTGATGGCGCCGGCCAGACACCCGGTCCAGGCGTCCCGGCTTTCCCGGATTGCGGCCGGCAGATTCTCCGCCACGATGTCAGAGATGGAAATTTGCCCTCCCGGTTTCAGGACTCGGGCGATCTCGCGGAACACGGCTGGCTTATCGGGGCTGAGGTTGATCACGCAGTTCGAGATCACCCAGTCCACCGAGGCATCCTGGATGGGCATCTTCTCGGCGTCGCCCAGGCGGAACTCGACGTTGGTGAGCCCGGCACCCCGCGCGTTCTTCCGGGCACGCTCGATCATCTCGGTGGTCATATCCAGGCCGATGACGCGCCCAGCCGGTCCGACCTTTTCGGCGGCGATCAGGCAGTCGATGCCCGCGCCCGACCCGATGTCCAGGACCACCTGTCCCGGCTCCACGCCGGCAAAGGCCAGGGGATTTCCACAGCCGAAGGAATTCTGCACGGCATCCGCAGGAAGCCGCCCGAGTTCCTCCTCGCCGTAGCCTGCGGTCTTAACCAGGCTGCCCTTCATGCTGTCCGTCGCTGCTGGCCCACAACACGAACTCCCGCTCTGAACCGGTGCAGGCACTGCCGGGCCACAGCACGACCCCGATGGCTTTTCGATCGCCTGCGCGTACCGCCGTCTCACCGCACTCTTGATGTCTCTCTCGTCAAACGCCCGGTCGCCCATGGAATCCCCCTTGTGCTTTCTGAGTAAGGTTGCACCATGCAATCATTGACACACAAGAACATTACGGCTTGCAGCAGGTCTCCTGCCACCGGCGAGCGCCCTGGGCCAGGGCCTCCAAAACCTTGAAGGCACCGTCCCACTGATCGGCCGGGATGTCCTGGAGGATAGCCTTCTGGGTCTCGATCAGGTCCCGGTTGACGGCGGCTACGATGGCCTTCCCCTGAGGAGTGATGGAGGCATGAACGATCCGGCGGTCCTGGGGATCCTGCCGACGCTTCACGTATCCCCGCCGGACGAGCTGGGCGACAACCCGGGTCATGGTGCTGACGGACTTAAACATCCGCTTGGCGAGTTGCTGCATGGTATGGTCCCCGTCTTCCGCCAGGGCATCCAGGATGTGGCACTGGCTGATGGAGATCCCGTAGCAGCAGATCTGGTTCCAATCCCGGAACTGGTACCGTCGGATCACCTCTTTCGTCAGGCGGTGCAACCGCTCCGCCGCCTGGTCGGGATCGGGGAAATTCACTGGCCCCTCCAGTTAATTGCACTATACAAATTATATGCAGGCATCCGATCTGTCAAGAGAATTCTTCAGCGGCTGGCAGGTGAACAGGCTAGGACAGGGGGAGAGCCCAGAAAGGCCTTTCGCGGAAGGCTGGGGCCTCAGCCATGGAGGCGCGCGGGAAGCCCCGCCTCCATGGCTGGTGCACCACGCGAAGGAGTTACGCGGGCGCTGGTGCCGCGACCGGCCGACGCCGGGCCGCCACCCACTTGCCAATCTCGACGAGCAGAAAGCTCCCTCCCGCGACGAGGAAAACCACATCCCAGTCGCCCAAGCTCAGCGGCACCGTGTGAAACGCCCTGCCCCATGACGGGATATAGATCACCCCCACCATAAGAAGCGCAGACGACAGCACGGCGGGCGGAAGCCACTTGTTGGTGAAGAAGCCGAGCTGCGGCATGGTGAACCGCAACGAGCGGCAGTTGAAGGCGTAGAACAGCTCGTACACGATCATCGTGGCCAGCGCCATCGTCTGAGCTTTGGGCACGCCCTCCGCCTGCCAGTAGACATAGAAGATCGGCATCAGGCCCGCAAAGATCAAGAGGCTCATCGCCGTGAGGCCGACCAGAACGGGTCCCGCAAATACCGGCTCGTTGGGGTCGCGCGCCGGCCGCGCCATGAGATCAGGCTCTGCCGGTTCGACGCCCAGGGCCAGGGCCGGCAGGCCGTCCGTCGTGAGGTTGACCCACAGGATCTGTAGGGCGATCAGGGGCAGTGGCCAGCCGATGAGGCCGGCCACACCGAGGACCAGGATCTCGGCCACGTTGCATGACAGGAGGAAGGTGAGGTACTTCTTGATGTTATCATAGATGATCCGTCCCTCCTCCACGGCCGCCACGATGGTGGCGAAGTTGTCGTCCATGAGGACCATATCGGACGCCTCCTTCGTCACGTCCGTGCCGGTGATCCCCATGGCGATGCCGATATCGGCACGCTTCAGGGCCGGGGCGTCGTTCACGCCGTCCCCCGTCATGGCGACGACGTGCTTCTTGCTCTTCCACGCCCCGACGATCTTCAATTTGTGCTCAGGGGAGACGCGGGCGTAGACCGCCACGTCCTCCACGATCTCCGCCAGTTGCTCCTCCGTCATCCGATCCAGGTCCCGCCCATCCAAGACCCGCCGCCCGTCCCTTCCGTCCTCGCCCAGCAGGCCCAGTTCCCGCGCGATCGCCGCTGCCGTCAGCTTGTGGTCCCCGGTGACCATCACAGACCGGATCCCCGCCTCCCGGCAGTGCTGGATCGCCAGCTTCACCTCGTCCCGGGGCGGGTCAATCATCCCCACCAGGCCGAGGAAGGTCAGATCCGCCTCTAGGGTATCCGGGGTGTAGGTTGGGGACGGGCTGGCAACGGTACGGTACGCCATCCCCAGGACCCGTAGGGCCCCCTGTGCCATGCGGTCGTTCGCCTCCAGGACTTGCTGGCGGAGTTCGGCCGTCAGCGGCTCGCGCTGGCCTTCACGTTCCCAGTAGGTGCAGCATTCCAGGATCAGTTCCGGTGCCCCTTTGACGAAGGCGGTGAGGCCGCCGTTGGTCTCCTGGTGCACGGTACTCATCCGCTTCCGATCGGATTCGAATGGGATCTCGCCTACGCGGGGCCAGGTGCGTCGCAGCTCGGCGACATCCAGCTTGGCCTTCGCCGCCGTCACGACCAGCGCCCCCTCAGTGGGATCCCCCTTGATGCGCCATGCGCCATTCGCTTGAAGCAGAAGAGAGTCGTTGCAGAGAGCCCCGGCCACGAGCAGGCGCTTCACGGTTGGATCTACCACTGGCTCGATCGGCCGGGAGTCAGATTGAAAGGTTCCCACCGGCTCGAAGCCCACCCCCGTGACCTCGAGCACCCGTCCGCCTGCGTACAGTTGTCGGACCGTCATTTCGTTTTTCGTTAGGGTCCCGGTCTTGTCCGAGCAAATGACGGTCGTGCAGCCCAGGGTCTCTACTGCGGGGAGTCGCCGGACAATTGCCTTGCGGCGGGCGGCCCGCTGCACGCCGATGGCCAGGCTTCCGGTCACGACCGCCGCCAGGGCCTCGGGCACGGCCGCGATGGCCAGGCTCACGCCCCAGATGAACATCTCCAGGACCGGATTGCCCCGCAGGACGCCCAGCCCCATGACGACGGCCGAAATGATCAGGCAGGCGACGCCCAGCCGCTTGCCAATGAAATCCATCTTCACGGCCAGGGGTGAAGGCTCCTCCTCGACCTCCTGCAGCATCTTGGCGATGCGGCCGAATTCCGTCTCCATCCCGGTGGCCGTCACCACCGCCTGTCCGCGCCCGTAGGTCATCACCGTCGCAGCGAAGACCAGGTTCTTCCGGTCGCCGATGACCGTGTCCGGCGGCAGGACGTCGGCCGCGCCCTTCTCCACGGCCGTGGATTCCCCCGTCAACGACGCCTCATCCACCCGAACGTTGACCGCCTGAAAGAGCCGGCCATCGGCGGGCATCCGATCCCCCGCCGCCAGGAGCATGATGTCACCCGGAACCACCCCCGCCGACGGAATCTCCGCCTCTTCGCCGCTCCGCAGCACCGAGGCCGTGGGGGAGGCCATGGCCTTGAGGGCTTGCAGGGCATGTTCCGCGCGGTATTCCTGGTAGAACCCCAGGACCGCACTGGCGATCACGATGGCGAAGATCACGATGGCGTCCAGGGTCTCCCCGAGAAAAAGCGAGATCACCGTGGCAGCGATCAGGAGCAGGATGAGGAAGTTTTTGAACTGGCCCAGGAAGATCTCCCAGGGGCTGATCTTTTTCTCTTCCTTCAGCGTGTTCGGACCATACTTCTCGAGTCGCCGGTACGCCTCCTCCCGGCTCAGGCCCTGGGGTGAGGTCTCCAGTTCCTTCAACACTGCCGCAGCGGGCATTGCATGCCACACGTTCTGTCCCATAGACATCCTCGCTCTCAGTGTATGGGTGACTCCAGCGGGACGGAGCTCGCGCCACAGCTACAAGATCCGCAGGTGGTTATCAGTGAGAACGGTTTCTGGCCCGCGGCTGGCGAATCCGGGCGGCGGCGTACCGGCGCGACATGACCGAGATCAGGAGGCTTCCCGCCTCTCGATCCATCGGCTCCGGCCACATTCAACGCTGGGTTGCCGGGCCACGCCTAGAACGGCTAGACGCTAGAACAGCCCCGCCTCCTTCCCAAGGGGGATGCACTTTCTTTTATCAAAAGGACAGGGGAGTAGACAAGCACGAAAGGAAAGGACACCGCCGAGACCACACTTTCGGGCCGAACCTGAGAAGTCCAAGGGGCAACGGGAAAGCCAAACCTGAGAGATATCTTATCAGCCACCCTGCGCCACGAGTCTTTGCCAGGTCCGGGCAATTGCCTGTCGCAACGCCTCGCGGACACCGGCCGGGTCACGGGCGGGCTTGAAGCCCAGCTTCTCGCGGATCTTGCGGTCGTCCAGTTCCCACCGGTCGGCGAGGAAGACTGCGCCCTTCCATTCTTCGACGGGGACCACCTCCACCGTCGCGGAGGATCCCGTCACCTCGACCACCATTTGGGCGACCTCTTCCCACGTCACGTAGGCACTGGCCAGGTTAAAAACCTGCCCGAAGCTTCCGGGGTTGAGGAGAATCAGCTCCATGGCGACATTGAAATCCTCCATGGAGAGGAAGCTCCCACCGCACCCGACCGGGACGCGCACAGGCTCACCGGCGGCCGCCGTCCGGAGCATTTCCCGGAGATGCCGACCCGAAATCGTCTCCCCAAAGGCCCACCAGAAGCGCACGATTGTGGCGGGCAAGCCCTCCATTCGAGCCTTGAGGAGCGTGAGCTTCTCGGCGAACTCCTTTGCCACGCCGTAGGCCGGCTTCCGTGCCTCCAGGACCCGAAGCGGGTGGTCTTCACCAATGGGCACCCGCACCGGCTTGCCGTACACCACGGCCGTGCTGGTGTAGATGAAATGGCGAACCCCTTCCTTTCGGGCCGCATCCAACAGCAAGAGATGCCCGCGCAGATCTTGCTCCAGGAGAACCTGCGGATCCTCGGAAAAGGACCACGCGAGGTGGATGATCACCTCAGCCCCGCCGGCAGTCTCTGTCACCGCTCTCGGGTCTTCGACGGCTCCCGGGACCAGCTCCAGGCCGGGCTGGGTCAAAGGCTGCAGCGCACCCAGCTCCTTGTCCAGGACCACCACATGGTGGCCCCGTGCCAGAAGCGCTGGGACGAGTTCCCGCCCCACGCTGCCGTTACCCCCGGTCACCAGGATTCGCATTCCTTTCCCCTACCCGCGACTGCCGCCCCGCGGACTCACTGACCCGGCCGTCACTCCTTCCCGCCTCCCTGGCCCGCCGATTCCCCGTCTGCCGGTAAGGCTGCCATTCTGGATAGACGCGGATCTGGCGCCAGTCCCTTCCCTCAGGCCTTCGCCGGCATTTCTTTCGCCCGCAAGCGCCTGATCATCGGGCCCAGCCAGGGCCAGAAGAAGATGAGGGCCGCCGCGATGACCAGCGGGAGGGCAATCGGGGGCTGCACGAAGATCAACAGCGATCCCTGCGACATGATCAGGCTCTGGCGCATCGCCGTTTCCGCCATGTCCCCCAGAACCAGGGCGAGCAGCATGGGAGCCATGTTGTAGTCGAGCTTCTTGAACGCCCAGCCGATCACCCCGAACAACATCATGTACCAGATGTCGATCATCCGGTTGTTCACGGCGTACGCGCCGATGGCGCAGATGAAGATGAGGAGCGGCATCAGGATGGGGAAGGGAGTACGCAGCACCGCAGCGAACAGCGGCGCACACGCCAGCACCACGAAGAGCCCCAAGAAGTTGGCGATCCACGTGCTCCCGATGAGCCCCCAGACGAAGTCGGGATTGTCTTTGAAAAGCATGGGGCCCGGCTGGAGCCCCCAGATCATGAGGCCGCCCAGAATGACCGCGGCCGTGGGTGAGCCGGGAATTCCGAGGGTGATCATGGGGATCATCGCCGATGTCCCGGCGCCGTGCGCCGCCGCCTCAGGCGCGAAGATGCCGGCGATGTGGCCCTTGCCGAATTCCTCCTGATCCTCCCTCTTGGCACCTGCCTTGGCGAAGCCGTAGGCCATGAAGGATGCCGGCGTCGCTCCTCCGGGCTTGAACCCCATCCACACGCCGACGGTGGCACCCAGCAACAGCACCCTGCGGTACCGCACCATCTCCTTCAGGGTCTCGGTAATATCCCGCCATCGCATTCGGACCTTGATGCCCTCGAGCCTCAGCCCCTCCTCCACGGTGAGGAAGATCTCTCCGATCCCGAAGAGGCCGATGACGGCCACGATGAAGTTGAAGCCGCCCATCAGGGGCACCAGGCCGAAGGTCATGCGCAGCTCCCCGCTCACGATGTCAATACCCACGGCGGCCAGGATGAACCCGAGCGCTGTCGCGACTACCGTCTTGAGCGGGGACTTCCCCACCAGGCCGACAAAGGCACTGAAGGTGAGGAGCATGACCGCGAAGATCTCCGGCGGCCCGAACCGGAGGGCGAAGGCCGCCAGCAGGGGCGCGAAGAACGTCAGGAGGATCGTCCCGAAGATGGCGCCGACGAAGTGCGCAAAGAAGGCGGCGCTCAGCGCCTTGCCCGCCTGGCCCTTCTTGGCCAGGGGATAGCCATCGAACGTTGATGCGACAGCCCACGGCTCGCCGGGGATGTTAAAGAGGATGGAGGTGATGCATCCCCCGTAGAGTGCCCCCCAGTAGACGGAGGCGAGCAGGATTACGGCGGCGACCGGGGGCATGACGAAGGTGATGGGGATCAGGATGGCACATCCATTGGCACCGCCCAGGCCCGGCAGCACGCCGATGATCACCCCCAAGATGAGTCCCACCACAACCGTGATGAGGTTATACGGCTCGGCCGCCACCTGGAGACCCATGATCAGGTTGGAGAGGATGTCCATGCTGGATAAACCCCCTTCCCCTCAGAATCGAAGGATCTGAGCCCCGAACATCCCCATGGGCATGGGAATGAGGAACATCTTGTCGAACAGCCAGTAGAAGATGAGGGGAATGGGAATGCTGACGAGAAGAACCGTTTGCCAGCGAAACCCGCCTACCAGCCTGATGTAGGCTGCCAGGTAGATCATGGCCGCGAGGTATAGCCCGATGATCTCGGTCAGTATGACCATCCCAAGGGCGGGAAGGACAACCGTGAGGACCGGCTTCAACCCGCCCGGGAGCACGAAGGGTTTCTCCCCCTTCACCGAGGACGTCCCTGTCACCGCCTGACGGATGATGATGATACAACCCCCCACAACCAAGATGGACATCAGGATGGGAAAGAACCCCGCCTTCGGTCCCTCCAGTCCCCACCCTGCGCCCAGCCGTAACGCGTCGTATGCCACGAGCAAGCCAATGGCCATGAGAATCACCGCCACGACTATGTCTGCCGTTCGCGTAATCATGACCTCTCCTCGTTCGGATATACCACTATCCTCCTCCGTAACTCATGGGCTTGGAGGACATCTTCTCTTTCCAGCCGCCCTCCCCGATCTCCACCAGCCAGTCCGCCAGCGGCTTTCGCTCCAAGACTCGTGGCCCGCTTCTTCCCTCACGGCACAGCACCTTCGGCTGGCCACCGCCCGCAGAGGGCCACGTGCCCTCTTCCTGGAATTGGGCACTCCTCGGGCCGCGGCCCTGGGAGGATTGCCCGAGAGCACCCCGGGCAATCCCCCCCCTTTGCGCCCGATCCCGCGTGCCCGATCAGGACGTTCCCGGCTACTTGAATCTCCACGGGGAGGATCGTCTACGACGCTACTTCTTCAGCATGCCCCCTTTGTCCATAAGGTCCTTCGTCAGAGCCTCCTTCTGCTCCAGCCACTTCACATACTCGTCCCCGCTCAAGAAGGCGGGCTTGAGAGCGTAGTCCCTCAAATACTTCTGGTACTCATCGCTCTCGAAAACCTTCTTGAAAAGCTCCACGTAGCCGGCCTGCACTTCTTTCGAAATCCCAGGCGGAGCGAAGACTCCGCGGAGCATATGGTAGCTGATGTCAACCCCCGTGGCCTCCTTCAGCGTCGGGATTTTATCCCACTCGGGGAGCGGGATCCGCTCGCTGTCGATGACCGCCAGCGGCCGCAGGGTTCCCGCCCGCCAGTGGCTCACCGCCTCCGAGGGATTGTTCACCGTGGAATCCGTATGCTTTCCGACAAGGCTCACGGCCACATCCCCGCCACCCTTGAAGGGCACGTAGGCCCACTTCAGCCCGAAGGCCTGCTCGAGTTGGACGGTGATGATCTGGTCTTCCTGCTTGGTCCCGGTCCCAGCCATCTTGAACTTGCCGGGCTCCTTCTTCACGGCCTCGAAGTACTCCTTGGCCGTCTTGTAGGGGCTGTCGGCATGGACCCACAGGACGAACCAGTCGAGGGCCAGGCGAGCAATCGGAGTGAGATCCCGCCAGTTGAAGGGCACGCCCGTGGCAAGGGGGGTGGTGAAGAGGTTATCCAGGGTGAGAGTGAGGGTGTAGGGGTCACCCTTCTTGCCCTTCACGTGCAGGAAACCTTCGGCCCCGGCGCCGCCCGACCGGTTCACCGGTATGAACGGCTGATCGGTGATCTTCGCCTTCTGGAAGAGCGGCGAGATGAACCGGGTCATGATATCGGCGCCGCCCCCGGTGCCCGCTGGAATGTTGAACTCCACCGGCTTCGTCGGCTGCCAGGCGGCATCAGCCATTGTGACCCAAGGCCCCGACAGGCCCACGACCACCGCTGCCACAGCCACCCACTGCCACACCTTCACTGTCTGATACCTTCTCATGACCTTCCTCCTTCCCCGGTTCCAGCGGGGAGATCTACACGGCGGCGTTCCGTCCGAAAGACGAGAACACCGCCGTGTGGTCTGGGGACGAATCCCTCCGGAGAGGTGCCGACAGCGGCCGGCCGCGGCTGTGTTCTCCGGAGATCGCCCTATCTTCCACTCCCTTCACCAAGGTCCATCGCCTCGATCTCGCGCGGTGGCGGGATCGGGATCTCCACCGGCATGCCGGGGGCCTTCAGCTTCGCATCGACGAAGGCCTGCATCTTCTGGACATGCTCGGGCTTCAGGTGCGAGAAGCGGCCCATCAGCTTCATGTACTCACTGACCGGCTTGTACTCCCGCGGCTTGTGCTGGTACTTGTACTCGCCGTTTTCCCACTCGTAGATGGTGAACATGCCGGTCTGGACCGCCAGCTTGGCGATCTCCACCGTCTTGTCCTCGGGGAACTTCCACCCCTTCGGGCACGGCGCGTGAATGTGGAGGAACGTCGGGCCCTTGACGTTGAGGCCCTTCCGGACCTTGTTCATCAGATCCACCGGATAGGCGATGGACGCCGTGGCCACGTACTTCACCGCCGGGTGCCCGCCGATGACAAGCTGGGGCGGATCCTTCGGGAAGGTCTTCTTCCCCTCAGGAATCATCGGGCCGGGCGGGGTGAAGGTCGTGGCGGCGCCGTAGGGCGTGGTCGGCGAGGTCTGGATGCCGGTATTGGCGTAGGCCTCGTTGTCGTAGCAGATGAACAGGGCATCGTGGCCGCGGTACATCATGGCCGACATGGCCTGAAGCCCGATGTCCACCGAGCCGCCGTCACCCGCCATACAGATGACGTTCGGGAGTTTCCCTTCCCATTTCCCCTTGCGGATGAGCACCTGGTAAGCTGCCTCGATCCCCGAGGCCACGGCGCCACCGTTGGTGATCTGGGCGTGGATCCAGGGCACCGTATAGGGGGTGCAGAGGTAGCTGGAGTTCGCCACGTACATGCACCCGGTCGGGCCGATGAAGATGGTGTTGGGCCCGGCCGCCTTGGCCACCAGCTTGTACTGCAAGGCCGGGCCGCATCCGGCGCAGGTCCGGTGGCCCGGGACGTAATACTCCTCTTTCGGCATGTCCCGGACCTTCTTGATCGGGGAAAGGTCCTGGGTCTGAACGGCTGTTGCCATAATGCGCTCCTTTCCTTTTACCCTTCTGCCTCGAACCCGATCCAGTACGTCCGCTTGCAGACCTTCCCATCCTTGATGGCCTTCGCCAGGTGCTTGGCCATGTACTCGAAGTCCTCGATCTTCACGACCTCGCCGCCGAGGCCGGCCATGAACGAGGTCACGAGGGGCCTCTTGGGAAGATCATACAGGGAGGTGCAGACCTCAAACATCAGGCCGCCGCCATTTGTCGCGCCGCCGTAAGACGTCTGGGTCTCGACCACGGCGACTGCCTTGACCTTGGAGAGGGCCGCGGCCACGGCCTCGGTCGGCCAGGGGCGCACGAAACGAAGCTTCGCCATGCCGATCTTCACTCCCTGCTTCCGCAGCTTCTGGACAGCCGTGCGGGCCGTTGCGGCATGCGCCCCCTGGATGAAGATCGCCATGTCGGCATCGTCCAGCATGTACTCTTCCACGAACGGCGAGTACTTCCGCCCGAAGATGCGCCCGAAATCGTCAATGGCTTCCTGGATGACCTTGGGCACCTCGCCCATGGCCATGGCCCGGGCGAGTTCCAGCGCGTCGCCCTGGTCGGGGCGGATCTGCGGCCCGTGGGAGATGGGCTTCTTCGGATCCAGCCTGTGGTCCATCTTCAAAGCTGGCAGAAACTCGTCCACTTGCTTCTGATCCGGCAGGACCACCTTGCCCGGGATGTGGGACACGAAGTAGCCGTCCTGGCACACGAACTGGGGCAGGTAGATCCGCGGGTCTTCGCCCACCCGGTAGTTGAGCAGGTGGTTGTCGAAGGCCTCCTGCGGGTTCTCGGCCCACCCCATGATCCACCCCATGTCGCGGGCGCAGAAGACGTCCGTGTGCTCGGACCCGAAGTCGCCCGGCGGGTCCAGGGTCCGGTCGGCGATCATCATCTGGACCGGCAGGCGGGCGCCGGAGATGGGTGAGTACACCTCGTACGCGTAGGTCACGCCCACGCCGGAGCTTCCGGTGAACGTGCGGGCGCCGCAGGCCGAGGCGCCGTACATGACCGAGAGCTGGGCGTGCTCGCCCTCGCCGTGTACGAACTCGGCGTCCATCTCGCCGTTGGCCACCAACTTGGCCAGCTCCATCATCACGGCCGTGTAGGGGCGGATGGGAAAGGAGCAGATCACGTCCACCTTGGCGTACTTGGCCGCCTGGGCCGAGGCGGCGCATCCGCTGATCATCACTTCCTTCGCCATGGTTTTCCTCCTTAGAAGGGCTTCTCGAGGCGGACGACGCCGTCCTCGAAATCCAGCTCATGGGCCTTGCTCAGCGCGCCGTGCGTGCACTCGTTCACGCAAATGAGGCAGCCTTTGCAGAAGTCCGCGTTCCAGACAACCTCATCCTCGGCCTCATTCAACTGCCAGCAGGCGTCGGGGCAAAAGATCACGCACATCAGGCAGAGGTTGCACTCCTCGCGGTTGATCACCGGCCGGTAGGTTCGCCAGTTGCCGGTGATCATCATGCGCTGCTCCGTCACCGGCGCGGGCGTGCACCCGGCGAACGGCACTTGCTTGTGCTCGGGAATCAGGTACATAACCGAACCTCCTCTGAAAGACGTCAGCCTCAGTTCACGTTGTGGACCACCGCCTGATCGTACCCGGTCTTCAACGCCGCCTTGTTGGCCACGACCTGCTCCAGGCTCTGCAGCTTCACCAGGCCGGTCGCCTTGGCGATGGCGCCGAGGAGGGGAGCCGCGACGCCGGCACCGAGCTGGGTCGCGTCAATGCCGCCCTCGCTCCCGGAGAAGTCCACCGTGCTCTTGCCCGCGATCCCGTCGGCATCCACGCAGACCAGAGTTTTCAGCAGCTCCTTGTTGGGGACGAACTTCAGGATCTGCTCCGGCTTGCGCGGCGTGTTCACCACCAGAACACCGCCCTTCGGCATCCCGAGCAGAACGTTCATCCCCTTCACGATGGCATCGGTCACGAGCACCACCACCTCGGGGTGATGGTTCTCGTACTCGTAGCGCATCTCGATCTCTTCGTCGCTGATGCGCGCGTATTTCCGAACGGGCACGTTCACGCGGTCTGGAAGGTCAACGTAGTTATCGAAGGCCTGGACGAACTTCCCCTCCTTGGACCCCGCCAGTGCGAGGCCGTTCGCGACGTCCCGGCCTTCCTTGTCCTTGACGACCCCCGATGTCCAAACCGTAATCTCATGTACCTTGCCCATGCCTGCCTCCTTTAGCGAAAAGCGTGCATCCAACAGGCTCCGTTCCGCCATCCCGTGTGTGCAGCCCCTCACCTCCTCTCCGTCTGGCGTCCCGGGAACGCCGTGCCATTTCCGGTTTTCATGCTTCGGGTTTGGGCGAGAGCCTCAAGGATCTGGGTGCGACCGACCCTGAAGGCCTCGGCCGACTTTCCCCGGCTCTCTTCCAACGCCAGGATCGCCGCCTTCTTGCACACCAGCTCGAGGTCGGCCCCCGTCCAGCCGGCCGTCGCCTCGGCGACCTCGTTCAGGTTGACATCGTTCTCCAGGGGGAGCCCATCGGAGTGGATCCCCAGGATCTCCCGCCGCTCCTCCTGGTTGGGCAGGGGCAACTCCAGGACGTAGTCGAACCGGCCGACCCGCAGGAGGGCCGGCTCCATCAGGTCCGGGCGGTTCGTCGCCGCCAGGACCAGGACGCCCAGCGAGCCGTGCAGGTCGTCCAGCTCGCGGAAAAGCTGGCTCACCAGGCGGGCGAAGTGGCTCCCGGCCTCGTGCATCGTCCGGACCGGCACCAGGGACTCGATCTCGTCGAAGAAGACGATGCAGGGCGAGGCCTGCTTGGCCCGCTTGAACACCTCGTGGAGGCCCTTCTCGGACTCACCCACCCACTTGGACAGCAGGCTGGTCTGGTCCACCGTGATGAGGGTCAGGCCCAACTCCCCGGCAAGGGCCCGGGCCAACAGGGTCTTGCCGGTCCCCGAAGGACCCGTCAGCAGGATCCCCTTGGGCGGGTTGAAGCGCGCCTGGGTGGAAAGGACGCTCCCCTGCCGCATGAGCTGCAGGATGGAGTGGAGGGTCCGCTTGATGCCGGTGAGTCCCCCCACGTCCTTGAGGGTGAGGCGCGGGCGCTCGGCCAGGAACTCCCGGGTGGAGGTGGGCTCCACCATCTTGAAGGCCTCGAGGAAGTCGTCCCCGGTGACCTGGACGTTCTTCGAGGGGAGCTGGGGCTTCTCGTCCACCTCGAAGCGGATCTGGGGGATCAGGCGGCGGAGGGCCACCATGCCCGCCTCTTTGCACAGGACCGCCAAATCCGCGCCCACGTAGCCGTGGGTGATGTTGGCGATCTCATCCAGATCCACATCCGGAGCCAGCGGCATCCGCTTGGAGTGAATGCCGAGGATCTGGCGGCGTGCCGTGCGATTGGGGACGCGGATGCTGATCTCGCGATCGAAGCGTCCCGGCCGCCGGAGGGCCGGGTCGAGCAACTCGGGCATGTTGGTGGCGCCGATGACCACGACCTCGCCCCGCTCGACCAGGCCATCCATGAGCGCCAGCAGTTGTGCCACCACCCGCTTCTCCACGTCCCCGATCACCTGGGCGCGCCGCGGGGCCACGGCGTCCAGCTCATCCAGGAAGATGATGCTGGGCGCGTTGCGCCGCGCCTCCTCGAAGACCTGACGGAGCTTCGCCTCGCTCTCGCCGTAATACTTGTGAATGACCTCCGGGCCGCTCACGTGGATGAAGTGGGCCCGGACCTCATTGGAGATGGCCCGGGCGATGAGCGTCTTCCCCGTTCCGGGCGGTCCTGTGAGCAGCACCCCCCTCGGTGGATCGATGCCCAGGAGGCCGAAGATCTCCGGGAACTTCAGGGGCAGCTCGATCATCTCCCGCACGAGCCGCAGCTCCCAGTCCAAGCCCCCGATATCCTCGTAGGACACCCGGTAGGCCCTGGCCTCGGAGACGTCGGGCGGCCGGAACGAGATGGCGGTGTCGTTGCTGATCAGGATGGCCCCGCGCGGGGCGGCCCCCTCGATCGTGAACATCCGCGGCCGCGACCCCAGGAAGGTCACCTGCAGGGTGTCACCCAGCACCACGGGAATCCCGGAGATGAGCTGGCGGAGGTGGGGGATCTCGGCCTCGCTGGGCAAGGGGAGGCCCGCCTGGACTGGGCAGAGCAGGATCGAGTCGGCCGGCTTGAATGGGACCTTCCGGACCGTGGCCCACTCGTCAATGCCGATCTCGGCGTTGACCCG
>Ga0326597_10007028_pt1 | contig 15352 bp, 15 predicted proteins | sample RVTome_12_FD_203789 | JGI IMG/M metagenome (GOLD analysis project Ga0326597, IMG submission 203789) | Soil microbial communities from uranium-contaminated site in the Upper Colorado River Basin, Wyoming, United States - RVT100D185 | ecosystem: Environmental > Terrestrial > Soil > Contaminated >... | reverse complement strand
TACACGCTGAAGGCATATAAGTGTGAAGCTCGCCCCAAGATAAGATCTCCCAATCCCTCAGGGGTAAGAAGGGCACAGGTAGACCACCTGTTTGATAGGCCGGAGGTGTAAGCGTGGCGACATGCTCAGCCGACCGGTACTAATCGCCCGTTCGGCTTGACCATAAAATTTACTGAGTGCGTTCCCAAAAGAACAGTGATCAGTTGTTAGTGAATAGTTGTTAGCAGGAACTTACAACTAACAACTATCAACTTGCAACTTCGTTCTCTACGATTCAGTTTTTCAGGTTTCTCGGTGATTTTACCGGAGAGGTCACACCCGTTCCCATCCCGAACACGGCAGTTAAGCTCTCCAGGGCCGATGGTACTGCGCGGGCAACTGTGTGGGAGAGTAGGTCGTCGCCGGGATTATAAAAACGAAGCGGGCTGGCATTTGCCAGCCCGCTTTGCTTTTTGAGTATTGTTGTAGAATGGACCCGTCGAAGGATTCCTGGTCCTGGAAAGGGGGAGTGGGAGTGAAGCTCAAAACTCAGCGAAGAAGGCAGCTTGGCGCTGGAGCCGGGCGGCGGATGCGAAAACAGAAGGGTGAGAAAAACGAAACCACGATTCGCTTGCGCATCGAGGTCCTGGAGAAAGGAGGGTATGTTGCAACCAGCCCGGATGTCCCTGGTTTGGTGGCGGAGGGGCGAAGCGTCATGGAAGCTGTGGAGATTGCTCAGGGCTTAACGCGGAAGATCATAGAATCGTGCTTGGAGCACGATGATCCCCTGCCTGCATCGCTCGCCGAGTTTGTTGATGGCCCATTGAATTTGATTGTGCCTGTCGGTATCCGCTGATGGGCCGCCTGGCAGGGTTCAAGTATCGTGAAGTCGTGCGGCGGTTGCGGGTATTCGGCTTTGCATTCGACCGTCAGGGCCCAGGCAGCCATGAGGTCTGGCGTCATGCCGTCACCGGCCGCAAGGTCACCGTCCCCCATCACAGCCGCGGCTTCGCGGAAGGAACCGTAGTTGCGGACTTCGATGAGGAGGGGAACATCGTCGGCATTGACATAGACCACGCCTCGCACAAGCTCGACCTGAACACTCTGGAAACCGTGTCCCTGCCTGTCGTTACCAAGGCGGATTGAGTGGCCGATAGTACTGCGTGGGAGAGCGGTTCGAGTCAGCGAACCGTCCTGAGCTTGTCGAAGGGTAGGTCGTCGCCGGGATTAAAAACAAGCGGGCTGGAGCAATCCAGCCCGTTTTTGCATTTTGCAACTCAACTCTTTGCTCCTTCTGATCCAATATTTAGTTGATGTTGACGCATTTGCCAGCCCGCTTTGCCTTGAGATGTGATGCCCAACTGCTTTAGTTGTCATTGAGACCGAATTCTCGAGTGTGGAGCCGTTTCTTCCAGGTGTTTTCCTTTTGAACTACATCCTCGGGAACCATATCCGGGGAAACCCGCTCCAAGATCGAAAAGAGAAAGTTCTCCGGTTTGCGGCCACGGAGTTGCTTGTTGCCCCCGTGTCCCCTCGTTGCGTAGTTGGACCAGCGGCTGTGAATATTGTCGCGGCCGTAGGCCGAGCCGACATAACTTTTGCCATCGGACCTGTCTAGGATCAAATAGACGCCGCGCCACTGGGCTAGAGCCGACTCCCACGAACTCGGAAGATTCTTCAACTCTTCCCAGGAAAGAGTCAGGTCTTCGGCTGCCGGCATCTCACGCACGAGCAGGCTTTCTTCGAGAAGCGCCTTCACGGGAAATTCGTTGCGATCAGCCCACCTATACCACGCCCGTTCCAGCCCCGGCCATTGTACGATCAGCTTACCTTTCCAATCCACGTAGATGTCTGTCAATTTCATGTCGAACCAGAGACACGACGGTCGCTCTCCTTTCTTGAAACCCCTCATCCCCAACTTTCCCAATTCTCGAAGGGCGCGGACTCGCCAAAACTCCTCGAATGAGAGCGAATGACTCCGTCCCACTTTGTAGAAGCCCACGAATAGCGCCTTACCTGGCTGATGTCCAATGAAGGAGGCAAGGTACTTGGCCTGTTGCAGTGCCTGTTCCGCTCTTTTGCTTTGAGTCTGCTGATAGGCGTTAAACAATGCGGGCTTTTCAGCGGCCAGCCAGGGAAGCACCTTTCGCAGCGCCTGCTCATGGGGACGATGGCGCATTACAACGATATGCTTTCGCAGCTTCGTGTCGAGTCCTTGTTTGGCCAAAAGGTCGTTCAGATTCATGTTCCGAGAATATACAATGGCTCGTTCGAGACTGACAAGCCTTTCGCGCATTCGCATTTGCCAGTGCCTGTTTGTGATACCATTTCCCCATGAGCACGAAGGCGCTTCTAACGAGTGAAGACCTCTGGGAGATCGTGGCCGATGGCAGCCGCTGACACCCATCCGAGCCGCGACCGGGAGGGAGCGGTGGTTCCTCTCTGCGCCAACGGCCAACCACCGCTTGCTGGCGCGCGCGGCTCGGATTCCTTCGTTTGTGATACCATTTCCCCATGAGCACGAAGGCGCTTCTAACGAGTGAAGACCTCTGGAAGATCGTGGCCGATGGCAGCCGCTACGAGCTGTGCCGGGGAGAGTTGGTGCCGATGACGCCTGTTGGATTGCGGCATTCCGCGATTGTAATGCGGCTGGGGAGTCTGCTCACCGCTTATGTGAATCGAAAGCGCTTGGGAATCGTCGGCACCGAGGGCGGTTTCAAGTTGCGAAGCAAGCCCGAAACCACGCGCGCTCCAGACCTGCATTTCGTTTCGAAAGCGCGGCTGGCCAAGGAAGGAATCACCGAAAAGTTTGCGGATTATCCGCCCGACCTGGCGGTCGAAGTGCTTTCACCGGCGGACACAGCCAGCGATGTGCAGCAGCGCGTAGAAGAATATTTGTCCGCGCGTGTACCTCTGGTCTGGGTCGTAGACCCGAAACTGCAGCGTGTCACCGTGTATCGCTCCCTCCGGGACGTCAAAGTCCTCACGCCCTCCCAGCAGCTCGACGGAGGCCAAGTAATTCCAGGCTTCCGAGTCAAGGTATCCGACATCTTCGCTATTTAGGCGGAGCGTCGGCATCGGCCCCTTCTACATTTACCCCTGAGATGGTTTATACTGGCAATTGGCGGAGGAGGAAACTACACGTGTATGTCCGCCGTTGGCCTTTGATTCTTGCCCTCCTCTTCATGGTTTGGCTGCCAGGAGCCGTGCTGCCTGCGGCAGCCCAGAGCTCCAGCGAATTCCAATTCACTTCCGGACAACAAGTCTACGATGCAGCCTGCGCGGCCTGCCACGCGCGCGACGGCAGGGGCCAGCCGCAGTCCACTGTAGGATTCGAGCTTCCGCTTCCCGACTTTGCCGACTGCAATTTCGCTTCCCGGGAACCGGATGGCGATTGGGGCGCCATTACCCATGAAGGAGGCCCGGCGCGGGGATTCTCCGAGATCATGCCGGCCTACGGTGACGCGCTGAGCGGGGACGAGATTCAAATGGCCATCGACTACATTCGCGGCTTTTGCGGGGACCCGGCATGGCCGGCCGGCGATTTGAACCTGCCCCGCGCCCTGGTCACGGAAAAAGCTTTCCCGGAAGATGAAGCCGTTCTCACGACGACGATCGATGCGGAAGGAAGCGGCGCGTTTCGCAACCAACTGGTCTATGAAAAGCGCTTCGGGGCGCGCAACCAGATTGAGCTTGCGGTTCCGTTCCGCTTTCAGAAGCCCGAGGAAGGAAGCTGGAACGGCGGGATCGGGGACGTCGCCCTGGGATTCAAGCGGACGTTGTTCCACAGCAAGGGAACCGGCTCGATCTTCAGCCTGGCGGGTGAGGCAATCTTACCTACCGGTGACGACGGCAGGGGTCTCGGCAAGGGCGTCACGGTGTTCGAGCCGTTTGCGGCTTTCGGTCAGATTTTGCCCTCCGATAGCTTTCTGCAGTTCCAAAGCGGCATCGAACTGCCGACACACAGCGACGATGCCGCGAAAGAAGTATTTTGGCGAGCTGTGGCGGGGAAGAGCATTGCCCAAGGACGGGGCTTCGGGAGGACGTGGACTCCGATGGTCGAATTGCTGGGCGCAAAGGAATTGGAAGACGGCGCCAAGGCCGACTGGGATCTTCTGCCCGAGATGCAGGTGACGCTCAGCACGCGCCAGCACATCATGCTGAATGTCGGCGTTAGATTCCCCTTGAGCAATCGCGGTCCGCGCGCGACGCAAGTCCTGTTTTATATCCTGTGGGACTGGTTCGACGGCGGATTGCGGGACGGCTGGTAGGCAGAGGCGAGAGGCTGGAGGAGAGAGTTGCTTAAGTCGATCAGCATGATTTTCGCAGTGCTTTTGTTGCTGGGACCATTTCTGGCGCGGCCTCAGGCGGCACAGGAGAGCAGTGCTGCTGGGAGCAGAGCGGCGCAGCCGCTCTTTGAAACCTCCGACCGCTGCATGGCCTGCCACAACGGACTCACGTCTCCGTCGGGAGAGGATATTTCGATCGGCTTCAACTGGCGCGCTTCCATGATGGCGAACTCGGCGCGCGACCCCTACTGGCAGGCTGGGGTGCGGCGCGAATCGATCGACCATCCCGAGGCCCGCGCGGCCATCGAAGGCGAGTGTTCCATCTGCCACATGCCCATGGCAACCTACGAGGCCAGGACGCAAGGCCGTGAGGGAGAAGTTTTCTCGCACCTTCCGTTTGATCGCGACAAACGGGAGGACCGCCTGGCCGCGGACGGCGTTTCCTGTTCCACGTGCCACCAGATTACGGAGGAGAAGCTCGGCACCCGGGAGAGTTTTGTCGGGGGCTTCGTGGTTGACACCACCCGGAGCAAAGGCGAGCGCCGGGTATATGGTCGGTTCGAGGTGGACTCTGGGCACACGCGAATCATGCGCTCGTCGTCTGGGTTCCAGCCGACCGAGGCGACGCACATCCGGGAGTCGGAGTTGTGCGGCACCTGCCATACGCTCTTCACCCAGGCGTTGGGGCCGGGCGGGCAAGTGATCGGCGAGCTGCCCGAACAGATGCCTTACCTCGAGTGGCTCGAGAGCGACTTCCGCGAGCGGAAGAGCTGCCAGGCCTGCCACATGCCGGTCGTCACGGAAGAAGTCCCGATCACTTCCGTCTTGGGCAAGCCGCGAGAGGGATTCTCGCGGCACGTCTTCGTGGGCGGGAACTTCTTCATGCAACGGCTGCTGAACCGGTACCGCGATGAATTGGGGGTTGTTGCGCTGCCGCAGGAGATGGAGGCTGCGGCGGCCCGGACGATTGCTCACCTGCAAACCGAATCAGCGCGCGTGCAGATTGAGCGCGTCGCGCTGCGGGATGGCCGCCTGCTGGCCGATATCTCGGTTGAGAATCTGGGCGGGCACAAGCTGCCTACCGCGTATCCTTCGCGCCGCGTGTGGCTGCACGTCGTTGTGCGGGACGGGAAGGGGGGGGCGGTGTTTGAATCGGGCGCGATTGATGCGCATGGTCGGATTGCGGGCAATGACAATGACGCGGACCCTGGCCGCTATGAGCCGCATTACACGGAGATCGACAGCGGCGAGCAAGTGCTTATTTATGAGGCGATTATGGGAAGCTCCACGGGGACGCCGACGACGGGTCTGCTGACCGCCGTGCGGTATCTGAAGGACAATCGTCTGTTGCCGAAGGGGTTCGACAAGGCCGGGGCGAATAAGGATATCGCCGTGCAGGGGGGCGCTGCCGGGGACTCCGATTTCGCGGGCGGCGGGGACCGGGTCCGGTATTCGGTTGCGGTGGGCGGCGCCGCGGGGCCGTTTCGGATCGAAGCGGAGCTGCGGTATCAGCCGATCTCCTACCGGTGGGCCGAAAACCTCCGGCCGTACGACGCAATGGAAACGCGGCGGTTTGTACGGTATTACGAGTCCATGTCTTCGGATTCGAGCGTGGTACTGGCGAGCGCTGCGGCGGCCAGTCCGCCGACGGGGGCTGTAACGCAGTGAAGAGAAAGGGGAATTCGGGAGAGCAACCCCGAAACTACGAGTGAACGTTGCTCGTTGCCGCAAAGTCGTGCCCTGACGGGGCTACAGACAAAGTGATGCTCTATGGGCTGGCAATCGTCAGCCCGTTTTGCTTTATGACCGCCTTTATGCGGGAATGCATTCAACCGTGATTTCCTCTGTCCTGTCTACACCGTTTTCAGAGTTGCTATATAGGCCCCCTAACTAAAGGGGGCTGGAACTAAGCAGGGAACGCGGACCCAGCCGGAAACGGCTGGGCTATACCATTTTCACAAATGGTGTAGACTGCCAGTTGCCTGGCAAGACGCCCCTCAGCGGCTGAAGCCGTTTGATTCTATGGTAGTTATGGCATGGCTGAAGCCATGCCCTTACGGTCTACACTACAAAGTTAAACAGCCTACACCTTCAGGAAAAATGGTCTAGACTAGCCCGCACTGTGCGGAGAAACCAGATCAGCCAGGAAATCGCAAAGGCCGCCTTGCAGAGGGGGTTTGCGGGAATAGGCTATCCGGGAGCGCGCGGGGGAGTTGGGCAATGCGACGGGGAGTTTCACGGGATTGCTGGTCCAGCCGTTGCTAGTCAGAGTCAGAGTCTGCTCCCCGCCCGGTGTTCCGGAGGGAACTTCGACATTGACTTGATAGACCCCGACGACGCAAGGAGCCAGGCCGGAGAATAGGACCCGGGCGGCGAGCCGCCCGATGGCGACGAAGGGAAGGTTTGGAACCGTTGAAACCGCCAACGGGAAGGTGGATGCCGGCTCGCCCGTTTCCACCAGAGGGTAAACCTCGCCCAGGCCGGCGGCAAAAACAGACAGCACTTCGCCGGGGCGCGCGGGGTTGGCGGGGGTCACGGGACTGAAGTCGGAGCTGTGGAGAATCGCCCCGAGACCCTGTCCGGTTCGATCCTGCGTATAGATGCCGGGAGCAGCAGGCGCGAGCGAAACGGCCACGCTCTCGCTCGAAACTCCGTTCACTTGCACCACGACTCTCGCCGAGCTGCGGCCCGCCAGCTCAAACGGGATTTGCGCGTTGATCTGGCTGGGGCCGGAAAACAAAACGGGTGCGTCGAGAAGACCAATGCGAACGGCCGGCTCGCCCGCGGAGCGCAAGCCCGTTCCAAAGATGGAGATCAGGCTGCCCGGGGCGAGGGGCGCGGGGGCAAATGAAAAACCGGCGGCATTCACGATTCCTTCCACGCTTACGGATGGCTGGAGGAAATCCCCCCAATAGGGGACCGCAATCATCCTTCCTGAATTCTCTCCCCGGATGGTGAGAAACCCTTCCACGGTTCCCTCCACCGGCGCGGAGGACTCCGCAGCCACCACGAGAGAGGCGGCGGCGGCGGCGGCGAGAACCAAGCGGGAAGGCGAAACCGTGATCGCCAGGTCCTGGCTGCCGGCCGTGCTAGTCGCGGAGACGGTGAAGGTTTCGGAATCCAAACCGGCGTTGGTGATCTGCAACGGAGTTGTGGCGCGCAAGGGGCTTCCCGGGGCGTGCGTACCGAAACTAATTGAAACGGGAGCCACCACGGCAGGGGCGCGCAAGGCGGCGTCGAGATCGAGCAAGCCATTGCCCTGCGCCAGAACGCTCCGTGCAGGCACTTTCACGGCGGTGTTGACGAGAGCGGACTTAATCTCGGCCGGCCCAAAGCCGGGGGCGCTCTGCTGCAGCAAGGCGGCGGCTCCGCTCACCAGGGCCGTGGAGCCACTGGTCCCGCTGGTAATTCCGAACCCGGTGGGACTGTAGCGCTCGCCGGCAGGATGGTGGCGCTGGGCTGCCGAGAGAAGGTTGACACCCGGGGCGAGCAAATCCGGCTTGATCTCCAAGCCCGTGCTGGGCCCGATGGACGAGAACCGGGCAAGCCGGTTCGGGGCGGTGGCGATGGGGGTCCACTCGGGGCCCACCGAGACGCGGACTTCGGAGGGCGAGGAGGCGAGGAATTGCCGCAGAGAGATTCCCTCGCGGTTGCCGATCATCGCGGCGGGAATCTGCCTGGCTTCTCCCGCGTCCAAGGGAAAAGCGGTTCCCCCCGGCTGGTCGTTATAGATAATGGCCGCCAGGGCCCCAGCTTCCCAAGCGTACTGAATCTTGGTGGAAACCAGGCAGCATCCATCGCGGATCAGGACGGCTTCGCCGCGGAAGGCGCCGGGCGGAAGCGGCGCACAGGCAAGCATCGTGGGATCGGACCTGGCGACGGACGCCAAAGGAACCGGCTGGGCGAGGGTCCGGATTTCCGGTCCGTTACCGGATACCGCCGGGACCGACTCGAGTGCGGCGGGCAGGGGCGCCGGAGCGGTGATGCGAAGCAGATTCGCAATCGAGCGGCTGCTGGAGGAGGAACCCACCGTAATAGCGGCCGGGGCGATGCCTGGGCTGGTGACGCCGGAAGAAACCGGCCCGTCATTGCCGGCGGCAGCCACAACCGTCACGCCGGCCTCGACGGCCGCAGCGACCGCCAGGGCCACAGGGTCGATGACCGGGTGCCGGTTGGTAGCCAAACCCAGACTCATGTTGATGATCTGCATCTGGTCCTGCACGGCGTCATCGAGGGCTTTGAGGAGAGCGGAGGTGGTGGTGGAATCATTGATCCCGGGGGTTCCGAAAACCTTGTAGCTTCCGAGAAAAGCTTTGGGGGCTACGCCCACGATGCTGGCTTGGGGGGCCTGCGCGCGCCGCCCGGCCGCCAGGCTAGCGATGGACGTGCCGTGCCCGTCCCGATCTTCCGCATCGCAGTTGGGGTCCTCCGTGCCGAGCAAGCGAACGTAGTTGCGGGCCACAATCACCTTGGAATTGGTGAACCGGTCATCGGAATTGGGACAGTCCGGGGTGGGATTGGTAAAGCGAGGGAAGCCGGGGGGCGGCGTGAGGGAAGGGTCCTGCAACATGGGGTGCGAAGCATCCAGCCCCGTATCGATGAGGGCAATCCGGACGCCGGCGCCGGCGTTGTCTTCCCCGCCGATGCGGGGAAGGGACCATCCTTCCGGGACGCGCATCAGGGGCAAGGCGGCGTCGAGGAGCTTATGATAGAACAGCGAAGGGATCACTTCCTCGACATCGGGGTCTTGCAGCACTCCGTCCACATCCTCCGCGCGGAGGGAGACCGCCAAGCCGTTGAAAACGGTATCCATCTGAGCCGCGACCTTGGCGTGCGGCAGGGCTTCCAGGCGACGCTTCACTCGTTCCTGCTTGATGCGCAGAAGGTTGCGGTAGGAGACCGCCTCCTGGCCGGCCAGGCTGAGCTTTTCGGCGCCGGAGGTCCTGCGGGCGGCCAGTTGCGCCGCGACGGGGCGGTCGCGGAGGCGGATGAGATATTGCCCGACCGTGCCTTGTGGCGATACGTCACCCGCCGGAGTCAAGGCGAGCAAGATGCCGAGCACCCAGCCGAACCAAGCGCGCGGTCTACGCATCATCTGCCGTCCAGGGGTGCGGCGAGCCTCGTGCCCGCCCCGTGTCGCCGCCGGTGAAAGTCCGTCGGGGGAGAATCTCCAATGGGATTGGTTACTGTTGGGAAGTCCGAAAACCAATGACCTTCAATTCCATCGGCTCCGAGGCGTCGTTCAAAACCTCGCCGTCGATGAAAAGCGTCCGATCGTCGGGCATTTTGGGCGGATTGACCAGCAGGAAGCGGTCCTTTCCGGCGACGAAGAACTGCTGGTCGCCCCGCACCTGAAGAAGGCCGCGGGCCTGGATTTGGAAACGGAGTACAGTCACGCTGGTGTAGCCCGCAGCCTCCCGCAGGAGTTTGGGCCGGAAGCTGGGGTCGCCCGTGTAGGTAACGGCAAACTGCTGCTTCTCCATGCTGATGGCGACCTGATCGACGCCGTCCAGGCGTCGCATGGCGACCTCCATGACCGCCGCGCAGGCCGCTCAGGTGATGCCTTCGACGTCGGCGACCACTTTCTCGACTTGGGCCGAGGCCGAAAGACTCACCAGCATTGCCAGCAATGCGACTGCCGCCAGTTTCCTCATGGAGGTCATTGTAGCACTCCTTGCCTCGGGAATGGAGCAAATTGCAGGACGATCGAATAGACCAGCAATAGACTAGCAAGAGGCCGCAACAGACTAGCGATAACGGAAATAGAGAGCGATCCAGGTCCCGATCACGGCCACGTTCAGGACCAGGCTGAGGCCGAAGATGGTCTTGATTCCCCAGGTGCGGAGAAAGCGGGGCCTCCGGTGCACCATCCAGGCCTGGTACAGGAGCGATCCGACCGCAACCGTAAAAAACACCGGTTGCAGCCGCTCCAGCCAGAACAGGCAGCTTGCACTCAACAGCGACAGTGCTCCAAGTCCTGCCAGGACTTGCGGGAGCACTCATCAGCTTGGCGTCAGCAGGGCTGCAACGATCGAAAGCATCCCTGCGCGCTTCGGGTCAGCTGTCACGAAAGCTCCTCCCTCCTGCTGGCTTTGAGTCTCCCACTATAGAAACGAGCGGGGACGGTGTCAATCCTCTCAGGGGCCTCTACAGGTAATCTGCGAGTCGGGGCAGGGCGCTCGGAGGGGGGAAACGATGAGCCGATTTGCCTTGCCGGGGACCCGTGGCTCCACTCCGCCCCGTGTATTGAGATGCTGCAGCGGGGGCAATAGTTGCAGGTTTGCCGTTTGCGGAACAGTGTGGGAAGAAGGCCGGAAGGCTGCCGAATTGATTGCAACGGGCTACGATTTCGGGTGGAGCGGCGAAGCTTTTGCCTGCAGGCGGGCGGCGTCGTTGGCGAGTTGGTCGACCCGTATGTTGTCCGCGTGGGTGGCGTGCCCCTTGACCCATTTCCAGGAAACGCGGTGACGGGCCAGGGATTCATCCAGGGCTTTCCATAAGTCCTGATTCTTGACGGGCTTCTTGTCGGAGGTCTGCCACCCCTTGCGCTTCCACTGCTGCATCCACTCAGTGATTCCCTTGTGGACGTATGCCGAGTCTGTGACGATTTTGACTTCGCAAGACTCTTTCAGGGCGGACAATCCCTGAATCACCGCCGTCAGCTCCATGCGGTTGTTTGTGGTCTGGGCGACGGAGCCGGAGAGCTCCCGGGTGTGCCGACCCTGCTGATCATCCCGCTCCAGGCGCAGCAGACACGCCCAGCCGCCGGGTCCGGGATTTCCGATGCAGGAACCGTCGGTGATCAAGGTAACAGACTTCATTGGTTCGGCGGGTTTACTCGGCAGCCGCTTCGGCGACGAAATAGAGAATCCGGCCGCAGCTTTCGCAAATGACGATCTGGGTGTTCAGGCGGGTCTCGGCGTAGGCCTGAGGCCGCAAGCGCACATGACAGGCGCCGCAGGCGCCGTTCAGGACTTCCGCCACGCCGATCCCGTTGCGGAACTTGGCCACGCGCTCGTAGGTTTCGTAAAGAGGGAGCGAGAGGCGGCCCTGAACGTCTGCGCGGGCCGCGCGGGCGGAACGGATCTCCGTTTCATCCCGCTGCTGCCGCTGGCGGGCCTCGGCGATTTCCTGCTCGGTTCGGACCCGCTCGGCGGCAAGGCTCTTTTCGGCTTCCTGGAGCTCCTTCTCGAGCGATTCCGAGTCGATCATTTCGGAGAGCATGGCGTCTTCGATCTTGCGAATCTCGGCTTCGTGGAACTCGATCTCGTGCAGCAATGCCTTATACTGCTCGTTGGTCTTCACCTCGAAGACCTGGCCCTTGTATTTCGAAATCTTCTCGCGGTGCGCGGCGATGTCGCTCTCCCGTCTGCGGCGGCCGCGCTGGTTCTCGGCCAGCCTGGCCTTGGAGGCTTCGACGGCCTGGATGTGCTCGGAAAGAGTGCTCTCCACCCGGGCGATTTTGCGCGGAAGGCTTTCGACTTCGGCTTCGAGTCCGGCAATGGCCGAGTCGAGCCGCTGCAGTTCAATGAGAGTCTGGAGGTCCTGATTCATGCCACAAACCCACACCGCCTCGATCCGCAAAGGATTGGATTTCATCTTAGCACAAGTTCGGGGACACGCCGCGGATGAGGAGCTCGAGACCGCGAAGCGCCGCGGCCTGGCACGCGGCGGGGAGCGCCGGGTTGGACTCCGAGAAACTTGACATGCCCACTTCCATGGGCGATGATCGAGCCGCGCCCGTCCCGAAGCGCGACGCAGGAGGAAGCTATGTCTGGCCCCACGAAGCAGCCGGAAATCCGCATCACGCAGACGAATGATTACCGGGAGGGCTACGCCAACAGCGTGCAGATTCGCATGAGCGTCTGGGATTTTCTGCTGTCGTTCGGCACCATGACGCAAACCACCCAGGAGGCGGTCCAGATCCATAATTTTCAGGGCGTTTATCTGAGCCCGCAGCAGGCCAAGGCTTTGTGGAACGTTCTGGGGCAGAACGTTGCCCACTACGAGAACACTTTCGGCGAGATCAAGCTCGACCCGAAAGCCGCGGCGGCGGGGCAGATTTCGATTCAGTAAAGGCGAAATAAGCCACAGAGGCACAGAGAACACAGAGAAAAACCATGTCAGCAAGAGCCGGAAATCGTAATCTTGCAACCAGGAACCTAGGGACACAGAGGAAATAGAGGAAGCACGGAGAGAGATGCCGGACAGTTGCCTTCGAGTCGTCGATATTGAGGTCCCGTTGGAAGTCGTGCAGGAGCGGGCGCAGGCCGTGGTGCGGGAGCTGCAGCGGCGGACGCGGCTGCCCGGGTTCCGTCCCGGCAAGGCGCCGGCGTCGGTCATCCGGCAGCGGTTTCAGGAGGACATCCGCACGCAAGTGCTGCAGGAGCTGGTTCCCGAATACATCGCGGCGGTGGCGCGCGAACAAAAATGGGAACCTGTTGGAAACCCCGCGGTGTCCGATGTTCAGTATGAGGAGGACGCACCGCTGAAGTTCAAGGCGACGGTGGAAGTTCTTCCGGAGTTTGAATTGGCGGACTACAGCGGCCTGAGCGTCGAAGTACCCGAGCCCGAAATCGCCGCAGAAGAGGTCGAGAAGGCATTGGAAGAATTGCGCGAGCAGGCTGCCGCATACATTAACGTGGACCCGCGGCCGCTGCAGGACGGCGATTTCGCCGGGATCGCCATACAAGGCGGCGAGCGGGGCAAGGAGTCGGCGGACGTTCGGGTGGATGAGGTTCTGTGCGAAATCGGCGGAGCGAACACGGTCAAGGAGTTCACGGAGAACCTTCGCGGAGCGGAAGTCGGGCAGGAGCTGAGTTTTGAGGTGGTTTATAAGCCGGAGCATGGCGACCCCCGACTGGCGGGCAAATCCGTGCCCTACCGGGTGAAAGTTCTGGGGATCAAGCAAAAGCAGTTGCCGGAGCTCGACGATGAGTTTGCCCGGGAGCTGGGAAGCTTTGAAACCCTGGATGCGGTGCGGCAGCACATCGGCGAAGATAGGAAGAAGAGCAGGCTCGCAGAGGCCGAGCACAAGGCCCGGGGCGAAGTTCGCAAGCAACTGGTTGCGCTGCATGAGTTTGCAGTGCCCGACTCGCTCGTGGAGCGGCAGGTCGAGCGGAGGCTGGATCGCCTCCGCCGACAGCTCGTGTCTCAGGGGATGGACCCCAAATCTGTGGCGCTCGACTGGGGCAAGGTTCGCGCCGCGCAGCGCGAGGAGGCCGTGGAGGACGTGAAGAGCACGTTTATCCTGGAAAAGATCGCGCATCAGGAGCACATGGAGCCGGAGGACAGCGAGGTCCATCAGGAGATCGAGCGAATCGCTTCGGTCACCCAGACGGACGCCGGGGCGATCCGGTCTCGCTTGACAAGGGAAGGGGGCCTGGATAGGATGAAATCTAGGCTCCGCATTGAAAAAGCTCTCGACTTCGTCTTCCAACAGGCTAGAAAAGCAGGTTAGCGAACCGGGAGAGCGGCTGGTCGGCTTTGGGATGGGATTCCGACAGCCGGCAGATTGCAGAACGCCTGGAACCGAGGCGTGCGAAAGGGTGAGCTTCGAATGGCGCTAGTCCCCATGGTGGTGGAACAGACGAGCCGCGGCGAGCGGGCTTACGACATCTATTCCCGGCTGCTCAAAGACAATATCATCTTCATCGGCACGCCGATTGACGACATGATTGCCAACCTGGTGACGGCCCAATTATTGTTCCTGGAGGCGGAGGACCCGGAAAAGGACGTCTATCTTTATATCAACAGTCCGGGCGGATTGATCACCGCGGGCATGGCGATCTATGACACGATGCAGTTTGTCCGCCCCGATGTCTCGACCATCTGCATCGGGCAGGCGGCCAGCATGGCGGCGTTGATCCTGACCGCGGGCGCACCGGGCAAGCGGTTTAGCCTGCCCAATACGCGGGTGTTGATCCACCAGCCGTCGGGCGGATTTTCGGGCCAGGCGACCGATGTCGACATCCACGCGCGGGAGATTTTGAGGATGCGGGAGATTACCAACCAACTGCTCGCCAAGCACACCGGCCAGACCGTCGAGAAAATCTCCCGGGACGTAGAGCGCGATTTCATTATGAACGCGCAGCAGGCGAAGGAATACGGGATCGTGGACGAGATTATTACCAAGCACAAATAGAAGAAACGGAAGGGGACCTCCGGGCCTGTTGCTTGCCCGGGGCGAGAGGAGAAACCAGCGGTGAAACGAGCCGGATCGGATGAGACACTCCGCTGTTCTTTTTGCCATAAGACGCAGGATGCCGTCGGGAAACTGATTTCCTCGCCGAGCGATTATCCCCGCGCCTACATTTGCGACGAGTGCGTCGCCGTCTGCAATTCGATTCTCGAAGAGGACCGCGCGCCGGTCCCGCTTTCCACCGCCACGCATCTGCCGAAGCCGCAGGAAATCAAGGAGTTTCTGGACCACTACGTCATCGGACAGCACAAGACGAAAAAGAAGCTGGCTGTGGCGGTGTACAACCACTACAAGCGCATCCAGATGAGCCGCCAGCGGGGCGGCGAGGTGGAGCTGACCAAGAGCAACATCCTGCTGATCGGCCCCACGGGCACAGGCAAAACGCTGCTGGCGCAGACGCTGGCGCGGCTGCTCGAAGTCCCGTTCGCGATTGTCGACGCGACGACGCTGACCGAGGCCGGCTACGTTGGCGAAGACGTGGAGAACATCATTTTGAAGCTGCTCCAGAGCGCCGGAGGAGACGTCACGCGCGCCCAGCAGGGGATCATCTATATCGACGAGATCGACAAGATTTCCCGCAAGGACGAAAACCCTTCGATTACCCGCGATGTCTCCGGCGAGGGGGTCCAGCAGGCCCTGCTCAAGATTCTGGAAGGAACGGTCGCCAATGTCCCGCCGCAGGGCGGGCGCAAGCATCCGCACCAGGAATTCACGCCCGTCGACACCACCAACATCTTGTTCATCTGCGGCGGAGCGTTCGTGGGCCTGGAAAAGATCATTTCCAAGCGGATCGGCAAGAAAGCGATGGGCTTCCATGCCGACACGAAGGGGCCGACGACGGCGCGCTGCAACGTGGAGGTGCTCGAAAGGGCCCAGCCCATGG
>Ga0326597_10007027_pt1 | contig 15353 bp, 8 predicted proteins | sample RVTome_12_FD_203789 | JGI IMG/M metagenome (GOLD analysis project Ga0326597, IMG submission 203789) | Soil microbial communities from uranium-contaminated site in the Upper Colorado River Basin, Wyoming, United States - RVT100D185 | ecosystem: Environmental > Terrestrial > Soil > Contaminated >... | reverse complement strand
GTTCCCAGCCGAAGCGTTGACAAAGCCGATGCAGGGCTTTGCCTTCGGAGCCATCGTAGTCCTTCGGAAAGATGCCACGAAGGAATTGCTGAACCAGCTCCGTGGTACCGACGCGTTCGAGCAGTTGCAGCATTCGCCCCGAGTAGGACGCCCGGTCGCCCTGGTTTCGCTGCCGCGGTCGCCAGTTCGCGATGATTTTTTCGGCGAAGCTGCGGCAGGCGCCGACTGTGGCGGGTTTCTTGGCACGTGCCGCCATCTTTTCGAGCGCGGGAACCGCCGACGCCTGCCCTTCACCCGCCAGGATGTCGAAGTAGCGCTCGGGGGGCCAGATCACGACGGCGCCCTGACGATACCAGCGCTCCATCGAGACGCCTTCATTGCCGGTCGCTTCGTGAACCTCCTGCTGGCAAGACCAGTCTTGCTTGCGGTCTAAACCAAGAATCTCGGTTTCATCGAGATGCAGCTTGCCGAAAGGCTGCTTTCGGCCCTGTGCATCGAGCCAGTGATCGAGGAACAATTCCTGCTCAAAGACCTCCTCCATCTCGACATCGGAGTCATCGCTGTCGTCTTCGTCTTCGTCTTCGTCCTCGTCCTCGTCTTCGTCGTACGACCAGCGGCGCTGCGAATACCGCCCCCTAACCCGCGCGTCGTCCAACGTGGAATAATCCGCCGCGCCGGATTGGTAGTGTGTCAACAGCGCCAAATAGCATTGATAGTCCAGGGACTCGGCGGCACGCGCCAGCACGTCAAAACGTGCGCGATCGGAACCCTTCAGTTGCCCGGGATCGAGACCGGCTTGCGTATACTGGTGCTCGAACGGGATCGCTATCTTGCTCAGGTTGTTGGATGAATTGGCGAAGAGTTGCTTGAGCAGTTGCGCGGTTTTCTCGGCTGCGGACGCATTTCGCGGCGCCGAAGGCTGTCTCTTTCCCTCGGTCGCCAGATTGTAGACGAGGCAGATACGATACCCCGCGGTCACTGGCGTAATTTCGTGCTGGCAGTCGGCGTAAAACGCCGCGTATCGCGTCTTGAATTCGGCGTCTTTGCCGCCGAGGTCGATTTTCATCGTCTGCGCGTCGTGTTTGACGAGCAGGATCCCCCCTTCATGGCGCGACGGCAGACAGACCACCAGCGTCGCAAACATGCCGGCAATCTTCTCGGTGTCGCGGTGCGGTGCGAAGAAACTCCCCTTCTCATAGACGAGCAGTTTGTAAAGCTGCGGGTTCACCTTCCGGCGGATGCCGAAATCCTGCCTGACGGCGTCGACAATCGTCGCGACCTGCGCATTCCAGGCGCTGTTCCGGAGCGAAAACTGCGACGGTTCGATCTGCCAGACGCGCCGGACCTTCGTATCGACGAGCGTTTTCTCGCCGCGGCCATAGGGTGCCTGGGCTGCTTTGGAGATGAGGCGCTTGGCATCCGCGGCCGAGACCGGAGTACCGATCGCGCCGACTCCCTTGACCTCCAGTCCCGGCAGCGTCGGCGTTAGACTGCCGGAGGTTGCAAATTGCGATGATTCGCCGAGCGCTCCCAGAAGTTTCTCCAGCGCTTGCCTCGGATGGTCCATGACGGAATCCTTTCTTCACTACTGCCTGTACCCGGCGGCCCGATCCTTTACCGTGCTCCCGATCGCCGCCTGCACTCAGAATCGGAAGATTGTATTCGATTGAACGAGCGCTCCAAGCTTGATTCCGGGGCGGGTGTTGCCAGGGTTCAATCCATGCGCACGCGCTCACCGCTGTCGGCGGCGAAAACGTAGACGCGCTCCGGCGGCACATCGAAATGTGCCGTCATGCCGCGATCCAGATGCTCACCCGGCGCGGCGCGCCCCTTGATGCGCTGGCCGCGCCAGAGGCCGGCGACCCACAGGTCGTTGCCGGTGGGTTCGGTCAGCGTCACCTCGGCGGCGAGGCAGTGCGCGCGCGGCTGCGCGTAGACGAGCACGTCGGCGGGCCGCACGCCCAGTACGAGTGGTCGCGCCCCATACCGCGCCGGCACTGCACCCGCCCAGGCGATTTCGCCCACCGCCTCGCCTTGGATCAGGTTGAGCGGGGGACTGCCCATGAATTGCGCGACGAACAGATTCGCCGGATCCTCGTATACCTGCTGCGGCGTGCCGCACTGTTGCACCCGCCCCGAAGCCAGCACCGCGATGCGCTGCGACAGCGCCATCGCCTCCTCCTGGTCATGCGTGACGTAGACGGTGGTGACGCCGTAGGCCTGGTGCAGGCGCTTGAGTTCCTCACGCATCTCCAGGCGCAGGCGCGCGTCCAGGTTCGACAGCGGCTCGTCCATGAGGAAGGCCCGCGGCCGGCGCACCAGCGCGCGCCCCAGCGCGACGCGCTGGCGCTGGCCGCCCGAGAGCTCGCGCGGCCTGCGATCGAGGAGCGCGACAAGCCCCAGCGTTTCGGCGACGGTCCCGACCTCGCTCGCGATCTGCGCGCGCCGGTGGCCCCGCACCCGCAGCGGGAAGGCGATGTTCTCGCGCACCGTGAGGTGCGGATAGAGCGCGTAACTCTGGAAGACCATCGCCACGTCCCGCGCCCCGGGGGCAAGACCGTCCACCCGGTCGCCGTCGAAATGGATCTCGCCCGAGTCGGGCGCCTCGATGCCTGCGATCAGGTGCAGCAGCGTCGATTTGCCGCAGCCGCTGGGCCCGACGAAGGTGAAGAACTCGCCGTCCTCGATCGCCAGATCGAGAGGCCCGAGCACCGCTTGCGAGCCGTAACGCTTCTCCAGTCCATCGAATCGGATGCGCGCCATGTCCCTCGGCCCTCAGCCTTTGACCGCTCCGGCGGTGAGCCCTGCGACGATTCGACGCCGAAACAACGCGGCCAGCGCCAGCACCGGCAGCGTCACGGTCACTGCGGCCGCGGCGATCTCGCCGTAGGGCACTTCGTGCAGTCCGGGAAACAGCGCGATGCCGACCGGTATGGTACGCGCGGAGCCGGTGGCGGTGAAGGTGAGGGCGAACAGGAACTCGTTCCAGGCGAAGATGAACGTCAGCAGGCCGGCGGCGAGCAGGCCGGGAGCTGCCAGCGGCAGCAGGACACGCGCGAACGCGCCCAGCGCGGTGCAGCCGTCCACGCGCGCCGCGGCGTACAGTTCGCGCGGCAGCGCGGCAAAAAAGTTGCTGAGCAGCCAGACCGCCAGCGGCAGCGAGAACGTCGTGTAGGTGATGATCAGCGCCGCGAGCGTGTCGTGCAGGCCCAGCGTGCTCAGTGCCAGGTAGAGCGGGCTGACGGTGGCGATCGGCGGGAACATCGAGACCGCGAGCATTCCCGCGAGAATGGCGGAGCGGCCGCGCACGCGCAGCATCGCGAGCGCGAACGCGGCCGGGGCGCCCACGGCCAGCGCAAGCAGCGTGGTGCAGGCGGCCACCAGCGCGCTGTTGGCGATGACGCGAACGAAGGAATGGCCGGCAAATATCGCGGCGTAATGTTCGAGCGTGAACCGGGCCGGAACGAGCGGCGGCAGCGTCATGAGGTCTGCGGCCGGCTTAAGCGACGTGATCACCTGCCACAGGAACGGCGCCAGGCAATAGCCGATGACCAGCGCCAGGCCGGCTGCGCGCAGCGCCGCGCTCATCGTACTGTCCCGCGCATCAGCCGCGCGTAGAACAGCGCGGCCAGTGCCACGCAGGCGAATACGCTCACCGCAAGCGCCGCGCCGTAACCGAACTCCAGCCCCTGGAACATCACCTTGAACGCGTAGATCGAGAGCGTCTCGGTGCTGTCGGCCGGCCCGCCGCCGGTGAGCACGTAGATCGCGTCGAACACCCGGAACGCATCGATGGTGCGGAACACCAGCGCGACCAGCATCACCGGCGCGAGCAGCGGCAGCGTGATCCTGCGCAGCAGCGTCCAGCCCGTGGCGCCGTCCAGCGCGGCGGCGCGGTAGATGTCGGGCGGTATGCCCTGCAGCCCCGCGAGCAGAAGCAGGACCATGAACGGCGTGGACTTCCAGACATCCATCGCGATCGCCGCGTTGAGCGCCCACGCCGGGCTGCCCAGCCAGTTCACGTGAGCGCCGGCGAGATAGTTGAGCACGCCGATTTCGGCGTCGTACATCCATTCCCACATGCGCGCCGAGACCGCGGTGGGCACCGCCCAGGGCAGCAGGATCAGCGCGTAGAACAGCGAGCGTCCCCGCCAGGCTCGCCGGAGCAGCAGCGCGATCGCAAGCCCCAGCGCGAGCTCGAGCGCGACCGAGACGGCCGCGAAATAGACGGTATTCCAGAGCGCATTCCAGAAACGATCGTCGGCGGCCAGGCGCAGGTAGTTGTTCAGCCCGATGAACCGCGCCGGACCCGCAAGCAGGGAGTGCTTGTGCAGGCTGAGCCAGATCACGTGGCCCAGCGGAAACAGCGTCACCGCCGCCAGCAGCGCAGCCCCGGGCAGCAGGTACCAAAGCGGACGCTCCAACTCGCGCTCAATACTCATCGGCGAGTATCCTGCGCAGCTTGCGCTCGGCCGCGGCGAGCGCGACCGCCGGCGTCCTGAGTCCGGCGACGATAGCGCTCATTTCGCTTTGCAGCACCTGCGAGACGCGCACGTAGTACGGTGTGACAGGCCGCGGCCGCGCGGCGGCGAACGCGCGCTCGAGCGTGGCCAGAAACGGCTGTGCGGCCAGCAGTTCGGGGTCGCGGTACAACGCCGTGCGCGCGGGCTGAAAGCCGTAGGCGAGCGCAAGCCGCTTCTGAGCATGCGCCGAGGTGAGAAAACGCACCAGTTCGGCCGCAGCCTCGGGGTGATGCGAGTGCCGGTTGACCGCGAGCTGCCATCCGCCCAGCGTCGCCGCGGAGACGCCGCCCTCGAAATGCGGCAGCATGGTCACCCCGACCTTTCCGTACACCCGCGAGTGGGGATCCTGGAACGCTCGCCAGGCGTAGGGCCAGTTGCGCAGGAACAGCGCGCGGCCCTGGCCGAACACGTGCCGGCTCGGCTCCTCGGTCGCGGTCGTGACCGAGGCCGGGGTGACCCCGTAGCGATGCACGAGGTCGGCCATGAAGGCGAGCGCGTGCCGGTTGCGCGGTGTATCGAGCACCACGCGCCCGTCGCGCATCACTTCGCCGCCGTTGCTCCACATGTATTCCAGCGCGTTGCATATCAGACCTTCGTACTGCTTGCCCTGCCAGACGAAGCCCGCGATGCCCGGCTCGCGCGTCATCACCGCCTGCGCGGTGCGCACCAGCGCCTCCCAGGTGCGCGGCACCGCAAGTCCGTGCTTCGCGAGCAGGTCCTTGCGGTAATAGAGCAGCCCGGCGTCCACGAACCACGGCACCGCGTACAGCCGATCCCGGTAGGTGACCGCCGCGATCGGACCGGGGAAGAAATCCGTGCGCTGCCGCGGTGGCAGCAGCGGCGACAACTCGCGCAGCCACCCCGCGTGCGCGAACTCCGCCACCCAGATCACATCCACCGCCAGCACGTCGAACGAGGCAGATTTCGCCTGCAGGCTGATGGCGTAGAACTGGTGTTGTTGGTCGCTCCCGGCGGGCAGCGTTTCGTCGCGCACCGCGATGCCCGGGTGCGAGCGCTCGAACTCGTCGAGCAGCGCGCGCAGCGGCGCCGGATCGCCGAACAGCTTGCCGTGCTTGAAGACCACCACCGCGGCGCCGGACACCGGGTCCCCGCTGCCGCACGCGGCGAGCAGTCCCGTCACGCACGCAATCAACAGCGCCTGTGCCCAGCGGCGAATGCGCCCCGCCGCGGGCCGTGTGTTCATTGATCCGCCTGCTCCAGCGTAAAAGCCACGCACCAGGCCGCAAGTTTGCGTCGTGCCGCGCGGCTCCTGGAACGTGGTTGCGCGTAGACGATCTCTCCGCGCGGCATGGCCACCGGGGCGCTCGCGGTCGCCGCGAAATTCGCGATCAGGTGCAACCTCGATCCCTCGCCCAGGGTCCATTGCACGCGCAGCACGCCGCCGGCCTCAATGTGAAAGTCGCCGCCCGACTGCATGCCCGCCAGGCGCGGCACGATGCTCCGGTGGCGAAGCGCCAGCAGTTCGCGGTAAAGCGCGAGCCATTCGCTGTGGGGCGCAGCCTCGACCTCTTCCCAGCGCAGCTTGGAAGCGGCGAAGGTCTGCACATCGTTCGGGTCCGGGATCGCCGCCTGCGCCGCCGGATTGCTGAAGCGCTCGAAGCGCGAGAATTCCTGGCGCCGCCCGCGCGTGACCGCGGCGGCCAGATCCGGCCCGAAATCGCAGAAGAATTGAAACGGGGTGCTCGCGGCGAACTCCTCGCCCATGAACAGCATCGGCGGCGAGGGTGCAAGCAGCACACAGGCGGCTGCGGCGCGCAGCGCCTGCGGGTCGGCAATGGCGCACAGGCGCTCACCCAGCGCCCGGTTTCCGACCTGGTCGTGGGTCTGCAGGAACGAAACGAATGCCGCCGGCGGCAGGTGCGAACTCGGCTCGCCGCGCGCGGCGCCCTCGCGGTGGAGCGAGACCTCGCCCTGATAACCGAAGCCTTCGGCGAGGCAGCGCCCGAGGTACCACAGCGGCCGCGCCGCGTAGTCCTCGTAATAGCCGTCGCGCTCGCCGGTGGTCAGGATATGGATAGCGTGGTGTATGTCATCGTTCCACTGCGCGCTCGCGGCCAGGGGCCGCAGCGCCGCATCGCGCGCGAGGTAGCGCGCCTGATTGCGGTCGTTCTCGAGGATGAGATGGATCTGGCGCACGCGCCCCGGCCCGGCCCGCAGCGCGCGCGCGATCTCGGTCACGATATCCGGATCGGAATCGTCGGCGATCGCGTGCACGGCATCCAGGCGCAGCCCGTCGAAGCGGAATTCCTCGATCCAGTACAGCGCGTTGTGGACGAAAAAGTCGCGCACCGTGCGCGCGCCCTCGGCGTCGAAATTGATCGCCGCGCCCCAGGGGGTGTGGTGCCCGGGGTTGAAGAACTGCGGCGCGTAGGCGTTCAGGTAGTTGCCCTCGGGACCGAAATGGTTGTACACCACGTCCAGAAATACCATCAGCCCGCGCAGGTGGGCCTGCTCGATGAGGCGCTTCAGGTCATCAGGCGTGCCGCAGGCGGCGTCCGGCGCGAAGGGCAGCACGCCGTCGTAGCCCCAGTTGCGCCGCCCGGGGAAGTCCGCCACCGGCATGATCTCCAGCGCCGTTACACCGAGTTCGGCCAGGTAATCCAGCCGGTCCAGCGCCGCCTCGAACGTGCCTTCCGGTGTGAAGGTGCCGATGTGCAGTTCGTAGATCACCGCTTCTTCCCAGGCGCGGCCGCTCCAGCCGCCGTCGCCCCAGTCGAACGCGAGCGGATCGACCACCATGCTCGCGCCGTGCACGTCATCGGGATTGAAGCGCGAAGCCGGGTCGGGAAACCGGGTCTCGCCGGCGCGATAGGCATAGCGCGTGCCGGCGGGCGCGTCCGCGACGAGCGCCTCGAACCAGCCCTCGTCCAGAGCGGTCATGGGCACATCGGAATGCATCGGGCCGGCCGCGGTCTGGAGCGTAATCGTCTTCGCCCCCGGCGCCCAGATCCGGAAGCGCGTCCCGCCGTCTTCCAGAACCTGCGCCCCGAAGGGCATCGCGTGGCAGTGATTCATGTCGGCGGCTCCTGTTTCATCCGGGTGTGCGGGCTGACTTGCGTGTAGCGCGGCGGCGCCGCGCCGCGCGCATCACACTCCCGTCTGCTGGAGCAGCGCGAGCGAGCGTCCCTGCAGGTCGTAGCTGACACCGGCATCGAACAAGCCGTCGATCGCCAGCCCGTCCTCGAACGCGGTGTCGAGCAGCGCGCGCCACTTCGCGCCCGCGTGCTGTGGCAGCGCAAACGGGATGGCTTCGTGATGGGCGTTGAACAGGACGAGGAAGTTGCGGTCGCGCAGCGGGCGCCCGCGCGCGTCGGTTTCGGTCAGCGCCTCCCCCGCCAGGTATACGCCCAGGCAGCGGGCGAAATGCTTGTTCCACTCGTCGTCGGTCATTTCGCCGCCCTCGGGCCGCAGCCAGACGATGTCCTTGACGCCCATGCCGCGCATCGGATGGCCCTTGTAGAAGTCGCGCCGCCGGAAAACCGGGTGCGCCCGACGCACGGCGATCACCCGCTGCGTAAACGCGAGCAGTCTGCGCTTGTCGTCGTCCAGCTCCCAGTCGATCCACGAGGTCTCGCTGTCCTGGCAGTAGGCGTTGTTGTTGCCGCGCTGGCTGCGGTCGATCTCATCGCCGGCGAGCAGCATCGGCACGCCCTGCGACAGCAGCAGCGTGGCGAGCATGTTGCGCTGCTGGCGGGCGCGCAATGCGCGAATCGCGGGGTCGTCCGTCGGACCTTCCACGCCGCAGTTCCACGACAGGTTGTTGTCGTGGCCGTCGCGGCTGTTCTCCTGGTTCGCCTCGTTGTGCTTGTTGTTGTAGGACACCAGGTCGCGCAAGGTGAAGCCGTCGTGGGCGCAGATGAAGTTGATGCTGGCATGCGGGCGCCGGCCGCTGTGCCCGTACAGGTCGCTCGAGCCGGTGATGCGCTGGGCGAATTCGCCTATCAGGCCGCCGTCCCCCTTCCAGTAGGCGCGCATGGTGTCGCGGTACTTGTCGTTCCACTCGGACCAGCCGACCGGAAAGTTGCCCACCTGGTAGCCGCCTTCGCCCAGATCCCAGGGTTCGGCGATGAGTTTCACCTCGTTCAACACCGGGTCCTGGCGCAGGATGTCGAAGAACGCGCCCAGGCGGTCCACCTCGTGCAGCTCGCGCGCGAGCGCCGAGGCGAGGTCGAAGCGGAAGCCGTCGACGTGCATCTCGGTGACCCAGTAGCGCAGCGAATCCATGATGAGCTGCAGCACCCGCGGGTGCACCATGTTGAGCGTGTTGCCGCAGCCGGTGTAGTCGGCGTAGTAGCGCCGGTTCTCCGGCGTCAGGCGGTAGTAGGAGGCGTTGTCCACACCGCGAAACGAGAGTGTCGGGCCCAGGTGGTTGCCTTCGGCGGTGTGGTTGTAGACCACGTCGAGGATGACCTCCAGACCCGCCGAGTGCAGGGTTTTCACCATGGTCTTGAATTCGGCCACCTTGCCCGATGCCGAATAGTGTCTCTCGGGCGCGAAATAGCCGATGGTGTTGTAGCCCCAGTAGTTGGTCAGGCCGCGCTGGACCAGGTGGCGGTCGTCTACGAACGCGTGCACCGGCATCAGTTCGACCGTGGTGACGCCGAGGCGCTTGAGGTGCTCGATCGCCGGAGCGCAGGCGAGCCCCGCGTAGGTGCCGCGCAGCTCGGGCGCGACGTCCGGATGGCGCATGGTGAATCCGCGCACGTGCATCTCGTAGATGATCATGTCGTTCCAGGGCACGTTCGGGTGCCGGTCCTCGCCCCAGGTGAACGCCGAATCGGTCACCTTGCACTTGGGCATGCCGCGCGCGCTGTCGCGCCGGTCCAGCGACAGGTCGTCGCGCTTGCTGCCGATGGTATAGCCGAACAGCGCATCGCTCCAGCGCACGTTGCCGTCGATGTTCCGGGCGTAGGGATCGAGCAGCAGCTTGTACGGGTTGAAGCGGTGGCCTTCCTCTGGCTTGTACGGACCGTGGACGCGATAGCCGTAGAGCATGCCCGGGCGCGCCTCCGGCAGATAGCAATGCCAGACCAGATCCGTCTGCTCGCGCAATTCGATGCGCTGCAGCTCGCGCCGGCCTTCATTGTCGAAGATGCACAGCTCGACCTTCTCCGCGTGTTCGGAAAACAGCGCGAAGTTGACGCCTTCGCCGTCCCAGATGGCGCCGCGGGGATAGGAGCGGCCGGGCCAGACGGCGCTAATCGGGTTCATGCTCGATGCCTCGGGGGGGAAGTTATATCGGAATCGGCGCCGCGGTCCGGGCGCATCCCGGCGCACGACGCACGCGCAGATTATAGGACACTCGGTCTTCGCCATCGGCGCGCAAATCCCGGTGCGCGAAAGCGCACCTCTGCGGCCCTGCGCGTGTTACTTGCCGTCGTTCCGCCCCTGCCTGGGCCACCAGCGGTCGATGAGTTCCGCGGCCGCTTCCTTTCCGCCCAGTCCGAAGGCCAGCGCCATGGCGAACACGACCCCGGCCAGGATGATCAGGAAGCTCTGCCGGACGATGTCCCCGCCCACGTTGACCTGGTCCAACGCGATCAGTACGACGAAGCTCATGATGCCGTATTGCGCCAGTTTGCCCAGCACGTCGGCGTCCTGCAGGTCGATGTTTCTGCAATAGGTGATGACGGCGTTGCCGATGAAGCGGGCGAAATAGGCGCCGAAGGCGAGAATCAGCAGTGCGACAACCAGGTTGGGCACGAAGCGCACGATTTCGCCCAGCAGCCCGGTGATGTAGGTGAGACCCATGCCGTTGAAGCCGATGATGAGGGCTGCCAGTATGACCAGCCAGTAGGCCATCAATGCAAAAATGTCGGTGGTGTCGGACTCGACTCCGCCCTGTTTCAGGAACCCGTCCAGGCCGGAGCGCTCGGTGAGCACGTTGAAGTTGACCGCGCGCAGGGACTTTACGATCGCGAAGCGCGCGAACTTGGCCAGCAGCCAGCCTGCAACAAGCACCGCGATTGCGAGGGCGAATTTGGGAAGGAATTCGCCGAGCTGGAGCAGGATCGCCCGCACGGGTTCGAGCATGATGTCGACTTTTTCCATATCAGCCTCCTATTAGGCGGGGCGACTTGATTCGCGCACCGATTGTTAGCGTCTTTCGGTATTGCGCGGACGAAAAACCGTCCGCGCGGATCGACGCTGGCGCACGGATGAAAAAACTATCCGCGCGCCATCGTCGATCTCATATAAAAGCAAAACCCAAGGCCATCCTTGCTTTTAACCGTAACCGCGTTTCTGTGCGGATGTTTTTTATCCGCATAGAAACGCGGTCGGCGCGCGCCAGCGCGCAAGTCCGCATACAAGCATTCACGACTTCGTAGGTCGTACGTAAGGGCATCGCATATCCCGCTCACGCCTCGGGCGCCAATCCGCACAGCGCGAGCACGCCCTGCAGCGGAACATCGATCCAGGCCGGGCGGTTTCCTATCTCGTAGCGCAATTCGTACAGCGCCTTCTCCAGTTCGAACAGCTCGATTAGACCCTGCACGTCGGCGAAGGACCCGCCGTACAGGCCGCCGTCGCGCGTGGCCTCGTCGTAGGCGCGCAGGAAGGTCTCGCGGGTCTCGCCCGCCCAGCCCTGGGCGATTGGGGCGATCCGGGCCCGGTCGGCATCGGTGTAGGTGTCGCGCAGCACGGCGCTCCAGCGCGCGTAATCGAAGGAGCGCAGCATCCCGGCGACGTCGCGCAACGACGAATGCTTGGCGCGCCGCTCGGCCAGCGGCCGCGCCGGCTCGCCCTCGAAGTCGATGATGATGAAATCGTTGTTGCTCACCAGCACCTGCCCGAGGTGGTAGTCGCCGTGATAGCGGGTCTTGAGACACGCGCCGGCGGGCATGCCGCAGGCGTCGATTCGATCGAGCAGCCGTTGCCGCTCGCCGAGCAGCGCGCGCGCGTGTTCCATCGCGGGCGCCGGCAAGCGGTCTTGCTGACGCTGCAGAAGCTCCAGGGTCGTGAGGGCATCGTCGTGCACGCGTTGCTTCCAGCCCGCGAGGTCGCCGGCTCCCAGTGGCTCGGGCGCGAAAGCCTGGTCACCCGTGCGAACTGCGAGCGCCTTGTGCAGTTCGGCGGTGCGCGTTCCAAGCGTGTGCACCAGCGACAGGTAGGCGCCGTGCAAGTCCGCCGGCGGCTCGAGCGACGCGGCAAGCTGGCTCTCAAACGTGCGCTCGAGGTAATCCAGCGTGTAGGACCAACCGTCGCCCTGGTTCGCGACTTGGCCTTGAAGCAGCGCCAGGCCGGTCGGCGTGCCGTCGGCGGCGACATATTCCAGCGCACCCGCCACCGGCACGCAGTTGGCGAATCTGGCGACCTCGCTCAGGAAGCGCCCCACCTCGAACTCCGGGTTCACGCCGGCCCGGGCGTGACGGTAGCCCTTGAGGAACAGACGCTCGCCGAGCATCACCACGGTATTGCTGCTCGGGAATTTCGGGCGAGTCACCGCCAGTTCGCCGAGTGATTCGCCGGCCAGGCCGGCGAAGGCGGTGGTCGGGGTGAAGCGCAATGTACCGTGCGCGCATTTCACTTCACGCCTGGCACCGATCGCCTCCACCAGCGCACGGCAGAATGTTTCGTCGGCGAACGCGTCCGCGAGCACGCCGACCTGAGACTGCAGGCGCACGCGCGCCACCGCCGTGGCGGCGAGCGCGCGGACCTGCTCGTCGTCGCCGTCGCCCCAGGCGAGCGCCATGGGCATGAAATAGGGGCTCTGGCCCGACGCAGTCTCGACCTGCAGCAGCGCCATCAGCCAGGGAGACCGATCAGGTCCCCACAATACCCAGTCATTCAGGGCCGCGCGCTTGATCGGTTCGCCCTTGGCCGCGTACCAGCGCTGCGTGACAATGTAACTTGGCAGCGTCTCGGTCTCGAATTGCGTGCGCAGCTTCTCGGCCATGCGCATGCGCCATGGCACGACGCGGTCGCGGAAAAGACTCGTCCAGCCGTCGAACAGCACCAGAACCGGCCGCTCTTCGGGTGCCAGGCGCTCCTCGTGCCAGCTCGGCACTTCGATGTCGGTGGCGAGCCGGAACCAGTAGAAGCCGCAGGCAGGCAGGGTGAGCAGGTAGAAACGCTCGCCGATGGGCGGGAACGGGGTGCGGCCCATCATCTCCAGCGGCACGCGGCCGCGATAGCGCGCCAGGTCCAGCTCCACCGGCTGCGCCGAGCGTCCGAGGTTGGCCACGCACAGAATGGCCTCCTCGCCGTATTCGCGCAGGTAGGCGAGTATCTTGCGATTGCCTGGACTGAGGAAGGTCAGGCGCCCGCGTCCGAAAGCCTTGCTGGTCTGACGCACTGCCAGCATGCGCCGCATCCAGTTGAGCAGCGAGGACGGGTCGCGCGCCTGCGCCTCCACGTTCACCGCCTCGTAACCGTAGATGGCGTCCATGATCGGTGGCAGAAATAGCCGCTGCGGGTCGGCGCGCGAGAAGCCGGCGTTGCGGTCGGGACTCCACTGCATCGGCGTGCGCACGCCGTTCCGGTCGCCGAGGAAAATGTTGTCGCCCATGCCGATCTCGTCGCCGTAATAGATGATCGGCGAGCCCGGCATCGACAAGAGCAGGCTGTTCATGAGCTTAATGCGTTCGAGATCGTTTTCCATCAGCGGCGCGAGCCGGCGGCGGATGCCCAGGTTGATGCGCGCGCGCGGGTCGGCGGCGTACATGCGGTACATGTAGTCGCGCTCCTTGCTGGTCACCATCTCCAGCGTGAGCTCGTCGTGGTTGCGCAGGAATATCGCCCACTGGGCGTTTTCGGGGATTTCCGGGGTCTGCTGCATGATCTCGACCACGGGGTGGCGGTCCTCCTGCGCGAGCGCCATGTAGATGCGCGGCATCAGCGGGAAGTGGTAGGCCATGTGGCACTCGTCGCCATCGCCGAAATACTCGCGCACGTCCTCGGGCCACTGGTTGGCCTCGGCCAGCAGCAGCCGGTTCTTGTAGTTCGCATCGACCTGCGCGCGGATCTGGCGGATCACCGCGTGGGTCTCGGGGAGGTTCTCGTTGCTGGTGCCGTCGCGCTCGATGAGGTAGGGAATCGCATCCAGCCGGAATCCGTCCACGCCCATGTCGAACCAGAAGCGCATGACACGGACAACCGCCTTGAGCACTTTCGGGTTGTCGAAATTCAGGTCCGGCTGGTGGCTGAAGAAACGGTGCCAGAAGAACGCCTTGGCCACCGGGTCCCAGGTCCAGTTGGAGGACTCGGTGTCGGTGAAAATGATGCGCGTCTTAGCGTACTTCTTGTCGCTGTCGCTCCAGACGTAGAAATCGCGTTTGGAGGAGCCCGGCGGAGCGCGCCGCGCGGCCTGGAACCACGGGTGCTGGTCCGAGGTGTGGTTGATCACCAGTTCCGTTATCACGCGCAGCCCGCGCCGGTGCGCCTCGCGCACCAGCGTGCGCACGTCGCCGCGGGTGCCGTACTGCGGGTGCACGTTGTGATAGTCGGAGACGTCGTAGCCGTCGTCCTTGAACGGCGATGGGTAGAAGGGCAGCAGCCAGATGGTGTTGACGCCCAGGTCGCGGACGTAGTCGAGCTTTTCGATCAATCCGGGAAAATCGCCCAGTCCGTCGCCGTTGGAATCGAAGAACGCCTTGATGTGCAACTGGTAGACGACGGCGTCCTTGTACCAGAGCGCGTCGTCCTGTGCGTCGGCTACCGCGACGATCTGCGCTCGGGCCTTGTCGGGGTCGAGCTTTACCGGTCTGTCCATTTGGCGTTCCGGAATCGTTACAGGAAGTAGTCGAAATTGCGTTCGGTGCGCACCCTGCGCCGAAGCGCGAACAGGTGCGCGGGCGCACGTTGCGGATCGAGCTGGACGAAATTGCGCACACCGCTCCACAGATAACGGGCGCCCGAGAGCAGGTCGTGCATTTGGTAAGGCGTATTCGCGGCTATGCCCAGCGCCGCCAGATCGAGCTTGACCCAGCCGGACTGCACGTGGTGCGGGTCCAGGTTGACCACCGTGACCACGACGTTTTCCCGGTCGGCGGTCGACTTGGCGTAGCACAGCAGATTGTCGTTATCGACCGGGAAGAAGCGCAGCGACTCGTCGGACTGCAGCGCGGCGTTGTCGCGGCGCGCGCTGTTCACCCGCGCGATCAGCTCCGCCAGGCTGTGCGGCGCCTCCAGATTCCAGGCGCGTATCTCGTATTTCTCGCTGTTCAGGTAGTCCTCGGTCCCGGGCTCGCGCGGCGTCGCCTCGAGCAACTCGTAGGCAGGTCCGTAGATGCCGTAGCTGGCCGCGAGCGTTGCCGCCAGCACCAGGCGCACGATGAAGGCGGGGCGAGCGCCGAACTGCAGGTACTCGGTCAGGATGTCCGGCGTGTTGGGCCACACGTTGGGCCGGAAGTATTCGCGCCCGGGTCCGTGCGCAAGCTCGGTGAAGTACTCGGTGAGTTCCTGCTTGGAATTGCGCCAGGCGAAGTAAGTGTAGGACTGCGTGAAGCCCAGCTTGGCCAGCCGGTGCATGACCTTGGGCCGGGTGAATGCCTCGGCGAGAAAGATTGCCTCCGGGTACTCGCGCTTCAAGTCGCCGATCGCCCATTCCCAGAACGCGAACGGCTTGGTGTGCGGATTGTCCACCCGGAAAATGCGCACGCCTTCACCTGCCCAGTAGCGAATCACGTCGGCGAGTTCCCGCCACAGCCCCAGCCAGTCCTCGGACTCGAATTCGAACGGAAAGATGTCCTGGTACTTCTTGGGCGGGTTCTCGGCGTACTGCACGGTGCCGTCGGGCCGCCACCTGAACCATTTCGGATGCGCCGTAACATACGGATGATCGGGCGCGCACTGGAACGCGATATCCAG
>Ga0326597_10007026_pt1 | contig 15354 bp, 17 predicted proteins | sample RVTome_12_FD_203789 | JGI IMG/M metagenome (GOLD analysis project Ga0326597, IMG submission 203789) | Soil microbial communities from uranium-contaminated site in the Upper Colorado River Basin, Wyoming, United States - RVT100D185 | ecosystem: Environmental > Terrestrial > Soil > Contaminated >... | reverse complement strand
TGGGCATCCGGTCGATCCTGTGCGAAGGGGGCGCCCGCCTCGCGGCCTCGCTCCTGAGGGAGCAGCGCGTGCAGCGCCTCTACCTCTTCGTGGCCCCGGTCACGTTCGGATCCGAGGGGGTCGGAGCGTTTCTCGCCGACGCCGGCAGCCTGGACTGGAACGACTTCGAGCCGGCCGGGCCTCCCGAGCTGTTCGGTCGCGACACGCTCATCGTTCTGGACAAGCAGGAGCGAGACTGACGTGTTCACGGGCATCGTCGAGGCGACGGGTCTCATTCGGGACGTGCAGGACCGCGAGTCCACCCGCAGGTTCCAGGTCGAGGCGCCGGGGCTGGTGCCCGAGCTTCGGCCGGGGGACTCGGTCGCCGTCGACGGAGCGTGCCTGACGGTAGTGGAGGTCCTTGACGGCCGCTTCGCCGTGGATGTGATCGGCACGACGCTGGCCCGCACCATCGCCGGAACGTACATGGAGGGCACACGCGTGAACCTGGAGCGGGCCCTCGAGGCGAACGAGAGGATCGACGGCCATATCGTTCAGGGACATATAGATGGCATCGGACATCTCGAGCGACGTATCATGGACGGTGAGTACTGGTTGATGGACTTCCGGCTCCCCTCCGACGTGGCCGCGCTGACCGTCGCGCGCGGCTCCGTCTCCATCAACGGCGTGAGCCTGACGGTGGCGGAGGATCTGGGGGGTGGTCTGTTCCGCATCGGCGTCATTCCCCACACCGAGGAGCACACCAACCTGGGCGACCTCGGGGACGGAGCCGCCGTGAACGTGGAGGGGGACCTGATCGGGAAGTACGTGGGTAAGGTCCTGGCCGAACGCGCCGGGAAGGGCGGCGAGGGCACCACCTGATGGGCGCAGAGGACGAAAACATGAAGTTCGACCGGGTCGAGGACGCCGTCGAGGCGATCCGCCGCGGCGACATGGTCATCGTGGCGGACGACGAGGACCGCGAGAACGAGGGTGACCTCGTCATGGCTGCCGCCGCGGTGACGCCGGACGACATCAACTTCATGACGAAGCACGGGCGTGGCCTCATCTGCGTCGCGCTCACGCCGGAGCGGGCGGACGAGCTCGATCTGCCACTCATGACGGACAAGAACACCGACCCGCAGAATACGGCGTTCACGATTACCGTCGATGCGCATCGCCGGTTCGGCGTCACGACCGGGATCAGCGCCCAGGACCGGGCGAAGACCATCGAGGTGCTCCTGGACCCGGAGACCGTGCCCTCGGACCTGCGGCGCCCGGGGCACGTGATGCCCCTACGGGCGAAGCCCGGAGGCGTGCTGCGCCGGGTCGGACAGACCGAGGCCTCGGTCGACCTCGCCGAGCTCGCGGGCTTCACGCCCGCCGGGGTGATCTGCGAGATCCTGCACGCGGATGGCACCATGGCCCGCCGCCCCGAGCTCGAGACGTTCGCCAAGGAGCACGACCTGCGCTTCATCACCGTGGCGCAGCTCGTGGCGTATAGGCTCACCAAGACGCGCATCATCGAGCGCCTCACGGAGGCGAGCCTGCCCACGGCCTATGGCGACTTCCGCGTCGTCGCGTACCAGAGCGTGCTGGACGGGCGCGAGCACGTGGCCCTCGTGAAGGGGGACCTCGAGGGCAAGGCGAACGTGCTGGTGCGCATGCACTCCGAGTGCATGACGGGGGACGTCTTCGCGTCGAGGCGCTGCGACTGCGGTGAGCAGCTCGCCGCGGCGATGAGGCGCATCGAACAGGAAGGCCAGGGCGCGATCGTGTATCTGCGTCAGGAAGGCCGAGGCATCGGGCTTGCGAACAAGCTGAGGGCCTATCGCCTCCAGGACGAGGGCATGGATACGGTCGAAGCCAACGTCAAGCTGGGCTTCAAGCCCGACCTGCGCGACTACGGCATCGGGGCTCAGATCCTCCTCGATCTGAAGCTTCACTCGATCCGGCTCCTCACGAACAATCCCCGCAAGATCGTGGGGCTCGACGGATACGACATCGAGGTGACCGGTCGCGAGCCCCTCGTGATGGAGCCCGGCGAGCACAACGAGCGCTACCTCGACACCAAGCGGTCCAAGTTGGGGCACATCTTGTGACCTCGAAGGGTTCGCCCGCCGCGCTGCCGAGGGAGGGCCCCGACGCGGTCGGGCTGCGCGTCGCGATCCTCGCGGCTCGCTTCAACGCGGAGGTCACCGACCGGCTCATAGAGGGGGCCTCGCGCGCGCTCTTGGCCCGCGGCGCCACCGACGGCGATATCGAGACGTGGCGCGTCCCGGGCGCGTGGGAGCTTCCGCAGGCCGCCGCGCGTGCGGTGGACGCCGGCCGTTTCGACGCGGTGATCGCGCTCGGCTGCGTGATTCGCGGGGAGACGCCGCACTTCGAGTACGTCTGCATGGAGGTCACGCTCGGGCTGGGGGCCGTCGCCCGTGGCGCGCGCATCCCGCTCGCGTTCGGCGTGCTGACCACCGACGACCTCGACCAGGCCCTCGCACGCGCGGGCCCGGGCCCGGACAACAAGGGCTACGAGGCGGCCATGGCCGTGGTGGAGATGGTGTCGGTCTTCCGCGGCCTGGAGGCCGATTGAGGGGAGTGGGGCGGCTCGGCCACGCCGAGCGTTTGGACCGAAGCCGAGCGCGGGCGTGGATCCTGCAGATCCACTACCGCTGGGAGTGCGAGGGCGCGGAGGGCACGCTCCTGGACGCCCTACAGCAGACCGTGCGCACACGCCGCATCTCTCCCCGTCGCCTTCCCTACGTGCGTCAGGTCCTCACCGTGATGGACGAGCACGGCGCCGACATCGACGGCGCGCTGCGACGGGCGCTGGACAACTGGCGACTCGAGCGGCTCTCGAGCATGGACCGCGCGGTCCTGCGGATCGGCGCGGCCGAGATCCTCTTTCTGGAGGACGTCCCGCCGAAGGTCACCATCCAGGAGGCGATCCACCTGGCGGAGGCGTACGGCGGGGACGAATCGCCGGCCTTCGTGAACGGCGTGCTGGACGCGCTCTACAAGAGGTCCGCGGACAGGACGTGAGCGCGGGTTGGGGTGGAGGTCGGCCGCTGAACATTCTCGTCCTCAACTGGCTGGACCGCGAAAACCCCTTGGCCGGGGGCGCCGAGACGCACCTGCACGAGGTCTTCGGCCGTCTGGCCCGCGCGGGCCACGAGGTCACGGCGCTCGTCTCCGGATGGCCGGCGTGCGCGCGCCGGGCCCGACTCGACGGCATCGACGTGCACCGCTCGGGCAGGCGGCACTCGTTCTCGCTCACGGCGCCCCTGTACTTCCGCAGGCATCTGGCCTCCGCGGGCATCGACGTCGTGGTCGAGGATCTCAACAAGGTCCCGCTGTTCAGCCCGCTCTGGGCCCGGGCTCCTGTCGTGCTGCTCACGCATCACCTGTTCGGTCGCACGGCCTTCCAGGCGGGTCCCTTCGCGGTCGCGGCGGCCACGGTGCTCCTGGAGCGGCCCGTCCCGCTCGTGTATCGGCGGACGCCGGTCATCGCGGTGTCCGAAGGCACCAAGGAGGACCTCGTGCGTAGGGGGCTCGACGCGGAGCGCATCACCGTCATTCACAACGGCATCGACGCGGACCTCTACACTCCGGCCCCCGAGGTGCGGGCCGAGCGGCCGACGCTGGCCTTCTTGGGCAGGCTGAAGCAGTACAAGCGGGTCGACCTGGTGATCGACGCGGTCCACGCGCTGGCCGGCCGCGGGCTCGACGTCGAGTTGCTGATCGCGGGCGAAGGCGAGGAGCGCGCGTCGCTCGAGGCCCGCGCACACCGGCTCGGACTCCGGGACCGGGTCAGAATGCTCGGCTTCCTGGACGAGTCGGCCAAGGTGGATCTGCTGCGGCGCGCGTGGCTCCACGTGCTCACGTCGTCGAAGGAGGGATGGGGGATCTCCAACCTCGAGGCCGCCGCCTGTGCGACCCCGAGCGTGGTGAGCGACGCGCCGGGGCTGCGCGAATCGGTGGTCGATGGACGCACGGGGCTCCTGGTTCCGCACGGCGACGTCGCAGCCCTCACCGAGGCGCTCGGCAGGCTCCTCACCGATTCCGAGTCGAGGCAGCGGATGGGCCGGCAGGCCCGGGAGTTCGCGGAGACCTTCTCGTGGCAGGCCTCGGCCGACGCCTTCGAGAGCTATCTTCAACGGCTGGTTGCGAGGGGCGCCCCGGGGTAGCTTTTCACATGTACGCACGTGTACACGATCCGAGAGAATCCGAAATTGAGAGTGCAAATAACGGCACGGCATTGCGAGGTGCCGAGCGACGTGCTGGAGCGGACCGAGGAGCAGGTGACCGGCCTCTCGAAGGTCTCCCCGAGAGCATCCGCGGTCGACGTCGTGTACATGGAGGAGAAGCTCACCAAGGTCGCCGAGGTCATCGTGCACATCGACGGTGGTGAGCCGGTGGTCGCGCGTGGTCAGGGTGCCGAGTTCCGCACCGCCCTCGACCAGGTGGTGGACCGGGTGCGCCGCCGGCTGCGCAAGCAGCGTGAGCGTCGCACGGACCACAAGGCGCCGCCGTTGGGAGGGGGCGTGGGCGGAGGATGACGTCGCGCAGCATCTCGGTTCAGGAGCTGCTGGACGCGAGAGGCGATGTGCTGGAGCTCGAGGTGCTCACGCAGGGCGTGAGCCTGGAGACGGTCACCGACGACCCGGATGTCACGTCGCCAGGCCTCGCCCTGGCGGGTCACACGAGCAGGGTACCGAGCGGCAGGATGTGGGTCTTCGGGGAGACGGAGATGACCTACATCGCGTCCCTCGAGGAGGCCGACGCTCGCCGCCGTCTGGCGGCGCTCTTCGCGTTCGGGGTGCCGGCCGCGTTCGTCACCAAGCAGCAGGAGGTCCCGGGTTTCTTCCTCGACGTGGCCGGCGAATACGGGGTCCCGGTCTTGCGCTCGGTCAAGAGCACCAAGGACTTCTATCGCCGCCTGAAGCCGTACCTCGAGGAGGCGCTCGCGCCGACGACGACGCTGCACGGCTCGCTGGCCGACGTCTACGGCATCGGCGTGCTGTTCGTCGGAGACAGCGGCGTCGGGAAGAGTGAGTGCGTCCTCGACCTCGTGGAGCGCGGTCATCGCCTGGTCGCTGACGATCTGGTCATGGTCACCAAGCGCGGAAACGAGCTGCTCATCGGCCGGGGTCACGAGCTGCAGAAGCACCACATGGAGATCCGCGGCATCGGGATCATCGACATCCAAGGACTCTTCGGAGTGCGCGCCACCCGGCAGCAGAAGCGCATCGAGGTCATCGTGCACCTGGAGATCTGGGATCAGGATCGTGCGTACTCCAGGACCGGCCTCGAGAAGGAGCACGAGGAGATCCTGGGCGTGCGCATCCCGAAGGTGACCGTCCCGCTGAACCCCGGGAAGAACGTGACGGTGATCGCGGAGGTCGTGGCGATGAGCCACCTGCTTCGGTACACCGGCGTGGAGTCGGCCGAGGTGTTCGACAGAAGGCTCCGCCAGTACCTCGAGCAGGACTATGAGTGAGACGTCGGGTCTGCGCGGCGTCGTGGTCGGGCATGGGGACATGCCCCGAGGCCTCGTCGACGCCGTGCGCCACATCGCCGGCAAAGCGGCCGACGACCTCGTGGCCGTCTCCAACGAGGGCAAGAGTCCGCAGGAGTTGATCGCGGAGCTCGGCGACGTCATTGGCTCCCAGCCCGTCATCGTCTTCACGGACCTCCGCTCGGGGAGCTGCGGCATCGCGGCGGCCTACTCGTGCCGTGACAGCGAGCGTCGGGCGGTGATCTGTGGCGTGAACCTGCCCATGCTGCTCGACTTCGTCTTCCACAGGGACCTGCCCCTCGACGAGCTGGTCGACCGGCTGGTGGAGAAGGGGCGCGAGGCGATTCGGGCTGCTTCCCCTACGGGGTCCTAGCCCGTTGGGGATCGTCCTCTACAGGGTCGACGAGCGCCTGATTCACGGGCAGGTGGTCATCGGCTGGGGTCATCAGCTGCGCCCGGACCGCTACCTCGTGGTGGACGACGAGCTCGCCTCCAGTGAGTGGGAGCGGGACCTGTACCGGCTCGGGGCCGGCGATTCGCAGGTCCTCTTCGTGACGGTGGAGCAGGCGAGGGCGCAGCTCGCGGAGTGGCGCGCGACCAACGAGCGATCCATCCTCCTCACGCGCGACACCGCCACGATGCGCCGACTCGCCGATGACGGCCTCATGGCCGGGGAGCGGGTCAACCTGGGAGGCCTCCGCCACGGACCGGGCCGGGCCGAGGTGCTGACGTACCTGCACCTCAGCGACGAGGACGTGGACAACCTGGAGGCGATGGCCGCGGCCGGTGTGGACGTGAGTGCCCGCGACCTGCCGGACGCCCACAAGGTGCACCTCGAGACGCTGGCGAAGAGCCGATGGAAATAGTCCAGCTGAGCCTGTTGGGGGGGCTTCTGGCCCTGGACGGAACCTCGGTCGGCCAGTTCATGTTCTCGCGTCCCCTGGTCGCGGGCGGCCTGGTTGGATGGCTCCTCGGAGACCCGGCCTCCGGCGTCGCGGTGGGCGCGGTCCTCGAGCTGTACCTGCTCGTCTCGTTCCCGACGGGCGGCTCGCGCTTCCCGGAGGGAGCGACGGCCACGGTCGTCGCGGTCGCCGCCTCGGCGGTGACCGACGCCACGGGGGCATTGCCGTTGGCGGTCGCCGTCGGCCTCGTGTGGGGCCAGCTCGCGGGCGCGTCGGTGACGTACATGCGCCGACTGAACTCGCGGCTCGCACCCGAGCCGGGGCGAGGACACCCGGGCCCGCGCGGGATCTGGGTCCCTCACCTCAGGGCCGTTCTCGTCGATTTCCTCAGGGGCACGGTCGTCACGTTCCTGGGCGTGTTGGTCGGCCGCGCCATCGTCAGCGGCATGCACGGGCCGTGGGCGCTCTCCCCGTCCGACTCGGTCGGACTGTTGCTCGTCGGCGGCGCCGCCTCCGTGGGCATCCTGCTCAGGGACGTCGGGGGCTTCCGGCGCCGGAAGACGCTCTTCGCCGCCGGGCTCGCACTGGGCATCCTGGGAGTGCGGTTCCTGTGACGGCCGACCTGTCGCGAGGCGCGGTGGTATCCGCCTTCCTGCGGTCCTTCCTGATCCAGGGTTCGTGGAACTACCACACCATGCTCGGCTCCGGATTCGCGTTCTCCATGCTGCCCGGCCTGCGGCAGCTCTACGGCTCCGAGCCCGCGGCGCTGGACGCCTCGCTGCAGCGCCACCTGGAGCACTTCAACGCGCACCCCTACCTGGCCGGCGTCGCGCTCGGGGCCGCGCTCAAGCTCGAGGCCGAGGGTGCGGACGCCGAGACGGTGCGTCGGTTCAAGCTGGCCGTGCGCGGGCCCCTCGGTAGCCTCGGAGACGCGCTCGTGTGGGCGGCCTGGCTCCCGGGTGTCTCCGTCCTCGCGCTCGCGCTCTACTGGATGGGGCTGCCGGGGTGGTGGGCCGCCGTGCTTTTCCTGGGGATCTACAACGTGGGACACATCGCGTTGAGGCTGTGGGGCTTCAGAGTCGGTCTGACCGAGGGGCGCACGGTCGGGCGCAAGCTCGAGCAGGCCAACCTCACGGGGTGGACGGAGCGCCTCAAGGCCGGGCTCGCCCTGCTCTTGGGGCTCCTCGTCGGCGCCGTGCTCGCAGGGGATGGCGGTCTGGTGGCCTCGGGAGCGCTGTGGACGGCGGCGGCGATCGCCGCCTTCCTGGCCGGTTTGCTCGTGGGGCACCATGCTTGGAGGCCCGCAGCCGCCACGGTCGTCGCTGTCATCGGAATTCTCGCAGCGTATGGAATGCTAGGATGAGCCAGCCGGATCCCGTACATCGGGAGGTCGAGATCGTGAACAGGGCAGGGATGCACGCTCGCCCGGCAGCCGAGTTCGTGAAGGTCGCGGGTCGCTTCAGGGCGGAGATCCGGGTGGAGAAGGACGGGCTGGAGGTGAACGGGAAGAGCATCATGGGCGTCCTCATGCTCGCGGCGGAGCACGGCAGCCGTCTGCGGCTGACCGCCGAGGGGACCGACGCCGTGGACGCGGTCGACGCGCTCACGGACCTGGTGGATCGCGGCTTCGAGGAGATGGAAGCGTGACTCGGAGGACCGCTTGATGGCCATCATCCTCGACGGATCTCCCGCGTCGGAGGGGATCGCCTCCGGAAAGGTGTTCCACCTGGAGTGGGGCATACCCGTCGTGCCGCACGTCACGATCCCGGAGGAGCAGGCTCAGGCCGAGATCGAGCGCTTCCACGCCGCCCGGTCATGGGCCCAGAGCCGTCTGGCCGAGCTGCAGGTCGCCACGGAGGCGCGGCTCGGTCGCGTCGAAGCGCGCATCTTCGAACCCCAGATCCTCATGCTGGACGACAGCGAGGTCGTCGACGGGACGGTCCGCTACATCAGCGAGAACCACCTGTCCGCCGAGCGCGCGTTCGAGTGGCGCATGCTCGAGCTGCAGGCGATGTGGAACCGGACCTCACATCCGATGGTGCTCGACAGGCTCAACGACTTGGAGGATATGGTCATCCGGGTGCTGCATCGGCTGTTGGGGCATCACGACCCGACCGACCTGGACGAGCTCGACGAAGGGGTGATCGTCGTCGCCTCGAACCTCACGCCCAGCCTGACCGTGCACCTCGATCCCAGCAAGGTCCTCGGGGTCGCCACGGACAAGGGCACGCGGACGGCGCACTGGGCGATTCTGGCGCGCTCGCTGGAGATTCCCGCCGTGGTGGGGCTTGGCGACGTCACCAAGCGGGCCCAGGAGGGGCAGCGGGCGATCCTGGACGGACGCATCGGGCGCATCGTGCTCGACCCCGGTCCGGAGGAGGAGGAGAGCTTCGCGGTCAGGCAGCGTACGCTGACGTCGTGGGAGGCCGAGATCGGCGCGGTGGCGTCGCTCGAGTCCGTCACGGCGGACGGACAGTACGTGGAGCTGCGGGCCAACCTGGACCTTCCGGCCGAGGCTCCGCACGCGTGTGCCCACGGCGCCGTGGGCGTGGGCCTGATGAGGACGGAGTTCCTCGTGGTCGGCCGCAACACGATGCCGGAGGAGGAGGAGCAGTACGAGGCATACAGGGCGGTGGCCGAAGCATTCCCCAACGGGGCGGTCTTCATCCGCACCTTCGACCTGGGCGGTGACAAGTTCCCGATGTTCCTGCACATGCCGCAGGAGGAGAACCCGTTTCTGGGCTGGCGCGCGATCCGTGTGTGTCTCGACGAGCCCGAGCTGTTCCGGACCCAGCTCCGTGCGCTCCTGCGCGCGACCGCGCACGGCGACGTGAGGATGATGCTCCCGCTGGTCAACGACGTCGAGGAGGTGCGGCAGGTTCGCGAGCTCCTGGACCAGGAGTGCAACGTGCTCACGGAGCGCGGGCTGGCGTTCAACCCCGGGTTCAAGCTGGGCGTCATGATCGAGACGCCAGCCGCGGCGCTCGACGCCGCTGAGCTCGCCCGGTACTGCGACTTCTTCTCGATCGGGACGAACGACCTCGTCCAGTACACGCTGGCCGTGGATCGCACGAACACGCGCTTGAGCAAGCTGTACAACCCCTTCCATCCCGCGGTCGTTCGTCAGATCCACCAGGTCGCCCGCGTAGGGAGAGCCGCCGGAATCGAGGTGAGCGTGTGTGGCGAGATGGCCTCCAATCCATTGGCCGCGTTCCTGCTGCTGGGCCTCGACATCACGGTTCTTTCGATGGCTTGGCCGTCGCTTCCCGAGATCAAGAAGATGCTGCGCGACGTGCGCATCGAGGACGCCCGCAGGGCGGCGCGCAAAGCGCTCGCGGCACCTACCAGCCGGGAAGTGACCCAGTGCCTGGTCGAGGGCATCGGCGACTCCGTGGATCTCAAGGTTTTCTCGGGCCGCTGGAGCTTGTCGGTCCCCGGCTGATCGAATAGCGTTTGCCGCGATTCCGCCCCATCACCCACGGCGAGGCAGCCACCTTGCGCAAGACCCTCTTCACCTCCGAGTCCGTCACGGAAGGCCATCCGGACAAGATCGCCGATCAGATCTCGGACGCTGTCCTGGACCACCTGCTCGCCGGGGATCCCCACTCCCGCGTCGCGTGCGAGACGCTGGTTACGACCGGCCTCGCTCTGGTAGCCGGAGAGGTGTCGACGGAGTGCTACGTGCACCTGCCCGACATCGTGCGCGGCACGCTTCAGAGGATCGGGTACACGAACGCCGCGCTCGGCATCGACGCCATGACGTGCGCGGTGCTCACCAATCTAGACCAGCAGTCGCCCGACATCGCCATGGGCGTCGACACCGGCGGGGCGGGGGATCAAGGCATGATGTTCGGCTACGCTTCGGACGAGACTCCGGAGCTCATGCCGGCGACGATCCACTTCGCACACGCGATCACGAAACGGCTCGCGCAGGTGCGCAAGAGCGGCGAGGTGCCCTGGCTCCGCCCCGACGGTAAGTCGCAGGTCACGGTCGAGTTCGAGGACGACAAGCCTGTGCGCGTGCACACCGTCGTCGTCAGCACGCAGCACGATCCGGATGTGCGTGAGGGGGACCTGCGCGAGGCGGTCATGCAGAAGGTGATCAAGGCGGCGCTTCCCGAGGACCTCTACGACGAGAACGACTGCATCCTGCACATCAATCCCACGGGTCGCTTCGTCATCGGCGGCCCCCACGGCGACTGCGGACTCACGGGCCGTAAGATCATCGTGGACACGTACGGCGGCGTGGGTCGCCACGGCGGCGGCGCCTTCTCGGGGAAGGATCCGACGAAGGTCGATCGCTCCGCGGCGTATGCCGCGCGCTGGGCCGCGAAGAACGTCGTGGCCGCCGGCCTCGCACGCCGCTGCGAGATCCAGCTCGCCTACGCGATCGGGGTCGTGGAGCCGGTCTCGGTCTACGTGGACACCTTCGGCACCGGCCAGGTCCCTGACGGCGAGTTGGCCGAAGCCGTGCGCGAGGTCTTCGATTTCCGCCCGGGGCACATCATCGAGCGGCTCGGTCTGCGAAACGCCATCTACACGCCGACGGCCGCGTACGGACACTTCGGGCGGACGCCCGTGACCGAGGTGCCGGTCGCCGGTGGCGATAAAGCGGTCAAGTTCTTTCCCTGGGAGGAGACCGACCGGGTCGGCGACCTCAGGAGCGGAGTCTCCGGCTAGGGGAGCTTCCTTGGGAAGCGGGCGCTCGCAGGGGCCTCGGCGGAGAACCCATCGCTTCCTTCGGAGTATTGGTGGCAGACGGGGCGGCTCGCCCCGCGACTTCCCCCATTGCCGGAGGTCCTGGCGCGGTGCTGGTAGAGGTCAGGGTCCAGAGCTTGGCGCTCGACCGTTCGACGAACACTCCCGTGGTGATCCTGCAGGAGCTGGGCGGCGAGCGGGTGCTGCCGATATGGATCGGACCGGGGGAGGCGAGCGCCATAGCCATGCAGCTGGCCGACATGGAGTTCTCCAGGCCCCTGACGCACGACCTCCTGTGCTCGGTCCTGAAAGGCCTGGGGGGCGCCGTGCAGAAGGTGATCATCACCAAGGTGGAGTCGAGCACGTACTATGCCGAGCTGATCGTGCGGCGCAATGGCGAGGTTTTCTCGCTCGACGCAAGGCCGTCGGACTCCATCGCGGTGGCGTTGCGCGTCGAGGCGCGCATCTTCGCGCAGGACGACCTGCTCGAGGAGGCGACCATCGAGATCGCAGACGACGAGTCGGCGGCCGAGGTGAGCTTCGGGCGCCAAGAGCCGGAGCCCGAGCAGCAGTCCATGGGCCCCGAGGAGCTGAAGGAGCATCTGAGGAGACTGAACCCAGAGGACTTCGGGCGGTTCACGCCCTAGGGCCCGTGAGGGAACCGCACAGCCCCAACGTGGGACAGGTCGGCGCGCGGGTACTGCTTGCGTTCGTCCTCTGGCTTTGCCACACGCCGGGCCTCGAGGCGCAGGTCGTGGCCGATCCGATCCTTGCCGGCCAGGTCTTCGTCGCGGACAGCGCGCTGTCGACCGGGACGGTGGTGCTTCATCGCATCGACGCCGCCAGTCAAGGCGAGGTCGACTCCGTCGACGTCGCTCCGGACGGCTCCTTCGTCCTGCGGCTTCCGCGCGTGCCGGACCCCGCGACCGAGGAGATGTACTTCGCGTCCATCCGCCACGACGGCGTCCTGTATTTCGGAAATGCGATCACCCGTCCCGTCGACCTCGACTCGCTCTATGTGATCCGCGCCTACGACACGCTCCTGGCTCCCGCCGAGGGCGTTTCCGTGGCACTCGAAGTGCGCAGCCTGTTCTTCGAGCAGAGCGGCAGCCAGTGGGCCATCACGGACGTATTCCAGCTTCGCAACGACGGGGACCGCACGATCGTACCACGGGCGGGCGGTCGGGTCTGGAGCTACCCGCTTCCGACAGGCGCCCGCGAGGTGGCCGCGGAGCGCGAGATGTCGGACGACGTCGTCAGCTACGAGCGCGGCGACATCGTCTTCCGCGCGGCGCTGCCTCCCGGCGGACGGCTCTTCGTCATCCGCTACTTCCTCGATTCCCTGGCGGTGACCGTGCCAACGCCGGGCGAGACGGAGGTCCTCGAGGTGCTGGTCCGGGAGCCCGCACCGGCCATCCAGGTCGAGGGACTCGAGCAAGGGCAGGGCGTGCAGATGGACGACAGGACCAGCTACCGGCTCTTCGCGGGACAGGCCGTCACGCTTCCCCAGGTGCGGATCACGATGGCCGAGGAGAGCAGTCCCCCGCCCGTGGAATGGATCGCCGTCCTGATCGCGATCGTCCTGGCGGGTGGCGGATTGATCGCGTTGCGAAGTGGCTCCGGTCGGGTCTCCGGCCCCGCTGCGGCCGCTTCCGCTGGAGTGGTCGATCGGCAGGCGGTTCTTCTCGAGTTGGCGCGTCTGGATGAGGACTACGAGAGCCAGGGATCGCCCACGGCCGCGCGGACCAAGGCGTACGAGCGACGTCGGGCGGAGCTGATGGCACGCCTCAGGGGCTAGGGGCGGCATGGCACCGATCCGCACGGAGGCGGTGCTCCTCCGTGCGCACGACTACGGGGACTCGAGCCGGATCCTCCGGTTCTACACCGAGGGACATGGGCTCCTGAGCGTCGTCGCGCGCGGCGTGCGGGGCCGCAGCGGCAAGGGGACCACCGCCCTGGCCACGTTCGCGTCGGGCGAGCTCTCGGCCTACGTGAAGCCGCACCGGGACCTCCACACCATGAAGGACTTCGAGTGTCGACGGCTGCGGGGCGCGCTCGGGCGCGACGTGCTGCGTTTCGCGGGCGCCTCGGCGGCGGCCGAGCTCGTGCTCTCCCACGCGGAGCAGGAGACGCACGCGGGCCTCTTCGACGCGCTCCTGACGGCGCTGGACGAGCTCGAGAGCGTGGAATCGGGCGAGCGCGCGGGGGCCATACTCGCCGCCCTCTGGACGATCACCGAGGCCTTCGGGTTCGCGCCACAGATCGACGGCTGCATTCGCTGCGGCCAGATCCTGGAGGACGAGGACTTCGGGCGCTTCGATCTCGGCGCGGGCGGCGTCCGTTGTCCGGCCTGCTCGGAGGGCGCGGCGGGCCCCCGCGTGGGGCCGGGCGCCCGCGCGCAGCTCCGCGCCCTGCTGCGCGGTGAGCGTCCCGCCGAGCTCTCACACGCCCGACAACACCTGGGGCTGCTCGCCGACTTCCTGGCGTACCACGTGGTCTCGAGGCCGCTCAAGTCGCTTCGCTTCCTGGGCGACCTCCTGCCCCATGAGACCGGCGTGGCTCCGTGAGCGGCCTGATCCTCGGAACCGCGGGGCACGTCGATCACGGGAAGTCCGCGCTCGTGCGCGCGCTCACCGGTGTCGACCCCGACCGCCTCCAGGAGGAGAAGGCGCGCGGTATCACCATCGAGCTGGGCTTCGCGGAGCTCGACATCGGCGAGGGCGCGCGGTTCGGGGTCGTCGACGTGCCCGGCCACGAGGCGTTCGTGCGCGCGATGGTCGCCGGAGCGGCCGGCGTGGACGTCGTGCTCCTGGTCGTCGCCGCCGACGAGGGCGTGATGCCCCAGACGCGAGAGCACCTGGCCATCGTCGAGCTTCTGGGGGTGTCGGAGCTCGTCGTCGCGCTGACGAAGTGCGATCTGGTCGAGGAGGAGTGGCTGGAGCTCGTCGCCGCGGACGTCGCGGAGGCCCTACGGGCCACACCCTACACCGGGGCGAGGCAGGTGCGTACGTCGGCGGTGGCCGAGTCCGGACTGGACGAGCTTTGCGACGTGCTCAGGGACACCGCGGCCCGCATCGAGGCCGGTGCGGCCGACGACCTCGTCAGACTGCCCCTCGACAGGGTCTTCACGATCCAGGGCACCGGCACGGTCGTGACCGGCACGATGTGGTCGGGCACCCTGAAGGTGGGTGATCGGGTACGCATCGTCCCTCAGGACCTCGAGGCCCGCGTGCGCGGCGTACAGGTGCACGGCCGGGCGGTTCAGGAGGCGGCGGCCGGCGACCGCACCGCGGTCGCCCTCAGCGGGGAGGGGGCCGATCGCGCGAGGGTCGACCGGGGGGCGACGTTGGTGACGTCCCCCCATTGGGCCGCCTCCTGGATGATCACGGCCAGGGTCAGGGTGCTCGAGGGGTCGGAATGGTCCCTGGAGCACAATCAGAGGGTGCACCTGCATCATGGCACGGCCGAGGTCCTCGCCCGCTGCGCCTTGCTGGAGGCGGAGGCTCTTGGCCCGGGGGACGCAGGCTGGGTGCAGTTTCGGCTCGAGGAGCCCCTCGCGGTGCGCGTGCGCGACCGCTTCGTGATCAGGGCCTACTCGCCGGTGACGACCATCGGCGGCGGCGTCGTCGCCGAGGCGACGCCCCCGAAGAGGCGCAGGCTCGAGGACGACGCGCGCGCGTCCCTGGTCGCGATCGTGGAAGGCGACCCTACCCACGCGCTGGGCGCGCTCATGAGGATGGCGGGGTGGACGGGGGTGCCGCGGGCGTCCCTGGCCGTCCACACGGGCCTGCCTCCGGGTGCGGTCGGCTCGGCGCTCACCGCGCCGGAAGACTCTCGCCATCTGGAGTCGGCACAGACGCTGTTCGCGGAGCAGGTGAGGGACGAAGCGGAGCGCCTCGTGATGGAGGCGGTCGCTCGAGGACATACCGCCGACTCGCTGCGTACCGCCGTGCCCCTTGCGGACGTGCGCGCGGCGCTGCCGAGGTGGGCTCCGTCGCATCTCGGCGACTCGGTGATCGCCGGTCTCGTGGATCGGGGGCGGCTCGAGCTCGCGGACGGAGGTGTGCGCAGGCCGGACCACCGCGCCGAGCTCACCGGCGACCAGGCGGAGGCGTCCGCGCGACTCCATGCGGTCCTGCGCGACGCGGGACTCGCGGCGCCCTTCCTGGACGAGCTGCCCGAGGACCTGGCCGGGCGTCGAGATCTACGATCGCTGCTCCGTCGACTCGAGCAGCTGGACGCCATCCGGCAGGTCGCCGA
>Ga0326597_10007025_pt1 | contig 15354 bp, 8 predicted proteins | sample RVTome_12_FD_203789 | JGI IMG/M metagenome (GOLD analysis project Ga0326597, IMG submission 203789) | Soil microbial communities from uranium-contaminated site in the Upper Colorado River Basin, Wyoming, United States - RVT100D185 | ecosystem: Environmental > Terrestrial > Soil > Contaminated >... | reverse complement strand
CCCCGTCCAGACATAATAGTAGGATGCATGATGCATGGTCGTAAGATGCAGATCGATATCCCCGACCTGCCTGGACAGCGACAGGGCTCGTTCCACCAATTCATTGATGCAGGGGCGAAACGGCGACCTTATGCTCAGAGCACCCGCCAAACTCGAGCATACCCTCGCCTCAATCTCCGGTGAAGGGAAAGCAAGGCCGTCTCTCTCCATGAAACTGTCGCTCCATTCGATCCAGGGATCCAGAAGCATGAAATCATCCCAGGCAAATAGAATGCTGTCCACGATTCCGGACCAGGCAAGCAACATTCCCGACCAGTCCTCCATCCTGCAAAACTGGTGGAAGGCCGCTTCAAAATCACCGCGACTCTCCAACAGATTGTGTGGCATTCGGCAGACCCCCTGCCAATAAAGGAGCCATGGCGAATGGTCAGAGATATCGCCGGGAAGCTTTCCGAGCCACGTCTCCAGGGTCAGGCTTCTCCCCTGGCCGATCAGGGACCGGGCATGCTCGAGAATGAGGCCGGTCATCTCCTCCCACTCGCCCGCCGCCAGGAAAAGCTCCGCTGCATCCTCGATTCGACCCGATTCCGCCAGAAGGGCAGCTGAAGCGTGACGAATCCGCTGAAGATCTTCCGCCTGCAGGACGATACTGGCCCTTGAAAGCAGGTATTCCCTGAGAAGAGGATGATACCGGTAAACGGGGACGGACTGGGTGTTACTTTCGGTAAAGAAATGGTTCCGATGCAACCGGGACAGGATTTCTCCCGATCGGGGGATGCCGGTAAGACGTTCGGCCATCCCTGCCGTCATATCGGGGAGAAAAGCGGTACTCAGCAGAAAGTTCTTTGTTTCCCGGTCCATCTTTTCAAAAATTTCCGCCGCGAAATAGTCGAAGAGTTCTCGGGGAGTGTCGCCGGCGGGATCGGAACTTTCCTTCGGGACGTTCTTCGCCATCAGGACCAGTCCCGCTGCCCACCCCTTCGCTTTTTCATGGATCCGGAGCAGTGCCTGATCGGTCATTCCGCGTCGGGATTTCAGGCGCACCATCTCTGTCGATTCCTCGAGGGTGAAGAAGATTTCGTCCGCCCCCAGAAACGCGATTTTCCCATTCACCCGCAACCGGGCGAACTGCGGCGGGGGTTTTTCCCTGCTGATGAGAATCACGCGCACCTCTTCGGGGAGAATGTCCAACCCCGAACAGATGACGTCATGGAACTCCGATTGGTCGGGCACGTGCTGATAATTGTCGAAAACCAGAACGGAGGACGGATTGATGCAGCTGTAAAGTTGTTCAAAATACCGCCGAGTGAATGCTGAAACGCCTTTGAGGTAGGCCGGGGTGAAGAGGGGCAGGGGTTTTCGTTTGCGCGGCGCGGCCTTCTTTGCGGCCAGCCCCATGTAGTAGAAAAAGGTGGCGATGTCAGCGTCCCCTTCATCCACCCGGTACCAGATGACGGGCAGATTATTATGGGAAAGATAGCTGGCGGCGAGGGTGGTCTTGCCGGACCCTGCAGGACCCGAAATCCAAGTAACGGGAAATTGGCGGCTGGAGTCGAGCAGGCTGAAAAGCCTGTTGCGGGGAAGTGCTTCCTCGCACTTCGGAGGGGTAATCTTGGTGATGGAGATGCAGCCGTGAGAATTTGCCGGGATTACCGCCGGAGATGGAAAGTTCTCCGCGTTCTCTCCTTCGGCACAGACATTGATCCCGCCGCTGTCGGACCATTCGCTGAATTTCGTCATACCATCCCCGACCAAAAGGACCGGAAAACCGGAAGTGGAGGCGATTTATCAGGCCGGTCCGTTGCGGTGTCATAGTTCACACCGCTGCCATGCAACCCCGCCCCCTTGGAAATGGGAAAAAGCAAAAAAAACATGATCATCCATAAGAAGTGACTACCTGAATATGATAACGGCGTTATATTGTCAAGCAGAAACAAAAGCAGCCAAGGACGCTCTCGCTGGCCGGGAAACGGTCTCTAATGCAAAAATTTGTTTTAACCCGACAGTCCTGCATTTAAGGGTGAAGGGCCCACCGGGTTGTTCTTTGGACTCACTCATCCCTATCTCTGACCATCCCCACCCGCAGCCTTCGCTGGTCGGCCCGGCCATGGTCATCCACCACCCGCACGATGAAATCCCCACTGACCGGCGACCAGAAAAAGGGCTCTCCGGCTTTTGATTCTCCGACATAACGGTCATCGACGAACCAGAACAGTTCCCGCACATCGCCGTCGGCCACGGCGCTGAAGGGGATCTTTTCCTTGTCCAGGGTTTCGCTGCGCAGGCGGTATTCGAGGTTTGCCATCGGGGACTGGATGATTGGCGGTGAACCGGCCAGGCTTTGCACGTCGAGATCGCAATCGGCGACGAAGGGGGGCGGGGTCTTGAGAGCTATGCCGGCCTGGCGGAAGATCCGTTGCAGGTCGGAGGGCCAGAATTCGTAGACCTGCATTTCGGTGCGGCCCGGCCGGGGGCGGCAGGCGCGCAGGCCGGTCTCCTTGTCAATGGGCACGGCGCGGTGGATGGTCGAAACCTTGATCGGCGAAACGCCGGGGATGAACCAGGACTCGGCGGTGCGGGGGCAGTGGCGACCGGGCAGGTCGCCGGTATCGGCGCACATGGCCACTTTTTGCACGTTGAGCAGGCCGGGCTTGAGGTTGCCGGTGGCGCGCCAGGGCCGACCGTTGGCGAGGCTGTGGAAAATCTCAAACAGCAGGGGGCCGGCCGCACTTCGGCCAAGAAAGGCATGGTTGCCGGAACCGTCGAAATTGCCGATCCAGACCGCCACTACGTAGGGACCGGAGACGCCGACGGCCCAGGCGTCGCGAAAGGCGTGGGAGGTGCCGGTCTTCCAGGCGACTTCCTGTCCGTTTCTGGTCTGGCCGGGGAGGGCGGGGCGAACCGGCGGCGGATTGTGACGGAGGATGTCGAGTACCAGGAAGCAGGCTTCCGGGCTCAAGGGGGAGGGGGGATTTTCCGCGGCCGGGGTGCCGTGCAACATCCGGAGAGGCTGCAGTTTGCCGCCGTTTGGCAACATGGCGTACAGCTTGAGCAGGTCGAGCATGGTGAGTTCGACACCGCCCAGAACCAGGGCCACCCCGTAAAACCCTTCCTTTTTCAGACCCTCGACTCCGGTGGCTTGCAGCAGTTCGTAGAGTCCCGGTTTGTTCAGCCCGGCCAGCAAGGCGGCGGCTGGCACGTTGCGGCTGTTGATGAGGGCATCGCGGGCCGGCATGGGGCCGAGGAACGCCTGGTCGTAGTTTTCCGGGGCGAAGCCGGCGTAGCGCAAGGGGGCGTCCTTGAGCATGGTCATGGGGTGGATCTGCCCCTGGTCCATGGCCAACCCATAGACGAATGGCTTGAGGGTCGAGCCGGGCGAACGGGGGGCGGTGCAACCGTTGACCTGTCCGTCGATGGCCCTGTTCCAGAAATCGGCCGAGCCGACCAGCGCCTCCAGTTCCATGGTCTGGTGGTTGAGTATGGCGACGGCGCCATTGGCGAGGCCGGCGCCTTTGCGCCGGGCGATGTAGTTAGCCAGGCGTTGTTCCGTCATTTTTTGCATGTCGCCGTCGATGGTGGTGGCGATGGGGCCCCGCTGCAGCGGTGACAGTTGGCGGTCGAGTTCACTCACCAGGTGCGGGGCGCGAAAGGGCAGGTCCTCAGGAGGACGAACCTGCAGGGGCAGGTCGAAGAAGGTCTGCAGCCGGACCGCCTCGGGGTGCAGTTGTTGCCACCGCTGGAAAAGCTGGTCGCGGGCGACTTTCAGGGCGGCGAACCCTTGGGCGGTGGTGGGATTGCGCTTGACCGGATTCTGCGGGATGACGCACAGGCTCAGGGCTTCGGGCAGGCTCAGGTCGCTGGCGGATTTGTTGAAATAGATCAGGCTGGCCGCTTCGATCCCTTCGATGTTGCGCCCGTAGGAAGCGAGATTGAGATAGGCTTCGAAGATTTCATCCTTGCTGTAATGACGGGCCAGCTGTAATGCCCGCAGGATCTGCACCACCTTGCCCGACAGGCTGCGGGTCTGCAATTGCCAACGGAGCCGCGCGACCTGCATGGTGATGGTCGAAGCGCCCACCGGCCGTTCGCGGACGATATAACTGCTCCAGAATGCCCGCAGCAACGCCAGGGGATCGACCCCGGGATGGCGGTAATAATCCTGATCCTCGTAGAGCAGGGTGGCTTGGCGCAGTTCCGGGGCGATGTCCTTCAGGGGAACGTACAGCCGATAGCGCTCATCGGCGGCCAGGGTCAGGCGCAACAGCCCGCCCTGGCGGTCGAAAAAGGCCCGCGAGGTACTTTGATAACGCAGCAGGTCCGGTTTGGGGACGGCCAGAATGGCGGCCGCGATCACCACCAGGATGATCGCAGTCGAACGCAGCATTTTTTTCATGTTAGGGGTTTGGTCCCGTAATGATTAAACCAGACAAGCTGTCCAGATCAAAGGCCTTCACCACAGAGGTCACAGAGAAATTCTCAGGACCCATTGTTTCACTATGTGTGCCCAAGTGAATATCCAGAAAAACTTTTAAATCTAAACCTTTTATTGAACGCAGATAACTTCGGATAACAGCGGATAGAAGGCTTCACCCCAAGGGGACAAGATGAACCATCTATCTGTAAATCTTCTGATTTTGTTTTCGTTTTTGACTTTATCTGCGTGAATCCGCCTTTATCTGCGTTCAATTGCCTCTGTGTTTGCTTTGGGTATCGTCACAATCCTTCAGACCCGCCGGTCTCCGAAGGCGAAACGGTGATATTACCGCCCACTCCGGCGGCGCGCACCGCCCGGTCGTACATGGCCTCGGCCCAGGGCGGAGGAACCACGAACTCGCCGGCGCTGGTCACCTTGACCTGGTAGCTGAGTTCCTTGACCGAGGTGTCGAAGCTGCCGTAGAAGACCACCCGGTCTTCCCGCACGTCGACATAGTCCGCCAGCCAGCCATAAGCGGTGCGCGGCACCGAGTCGCGCAGCACCTCGAAACCACCCGGCATCAGGTCGATGACCGCGACGTTGCTGACCGTCTCACCCAGGGCCCGTACCCGCAGGCGTACGGTGACTTCCTGCCCCTGGCGCAGCCCGGTAACCTGTTTCCCTTCCGCATCGAGGAAATCGCGGCTGATCTCCAGCCCGTCGCGGACGGCGGAGGCGGGCGGTTCGCGATCGAAACCGGCCTGGGACAGCAGGTGGAACAACCCCTTGTCCGAGGCCGCCAGTACCCGGACGAGGTCGGTGCCGAAGGAGACCCGGGGCAGGGGACGCTGCTCGGCAGTCAGCTTCCGCTCTTTGCCCTCGGCATCGACGGCGGTGAAACGGACGGTTTCCGGTCCTTCCTCCAGCTGAAGTTTGCCGTAGGCGCCCAACGCCAGGATGGTGTAAGCGGCGGATATGGTGTTGTAGCGACCACGGAACACCGGCTCGATCAGGGGCAGCAGATCCTTCCCGTCAAGCTTCGCCGCCCGGCCCGGGAAGTGGTGCGCCAGCAGATAGACGAACTGGGCGTCGCGGGTCAGCGGGGAGTGGAACACGCCGTACTTGGCGTCACCGGGCGCGCCCAGCCGGTAATGGCCGATCAGTTCCTCGGCTTCGCTCTTTTTCTGCAGCAGCATATAGGAGCTTGCCATGTAGGCGGCCGCGAGGTCCTGTCGCCAGCTTTTCGGCTGTTTTTCCTCCAGCCAGGTCTGCATGTGGACCAGGTGGTTGGTGGTCACCTCGCCCATGCGGGTCAGCAGGTAAATGGCATAGGCCCGCACCCGCGCCTGCTCCAGGTCAGAGGGCGTCCTGCCCACATAGTTGCGCAGGTAATCCCGCCCCCGGGTCATGAGCTCGTCGGGAACGGCGTAGCCGAGTTCCCGCACCTCGTAGAGGAAATGCATGGCGTAAACGGTGGGGAATTCCGCCGCCTCGCTGCCGCCGGGCCAGAAGCAGAAGCCGCCGCCGGCCAGTTGCCGCTCCCTCAGTCGGTCGATGAGGGTCGCGAAGCGCGCCCGGTTGTCGGCGGAGTGGGGGGCGAAGGCCGGATGGCTCATCAGTCCGACCAGGGGGAAGACCTGGCTGACCACCTGTTCGGTGCAGCCGTGGGGGAAGTGCTCCAGGTAGGAGGACAACCCGTCGATCAGCACCAGCGGGCTGGCCGAAGCGGCCACCTGCTGCTGGGCCAGGTCGGGATAGAGGGTGCGGGGTACGTCGAGCTTGGCCTTGCCGTTCTTCGCGAAGCCGCTGGTCATGGTGGTGGCATAGGGGATCGCCGGGCGGATGCTGAGGGTCGCTCGGCGAGTAGCCTGTTCGTCCCCCGAGGTGACCAGGAAGCGCACCTCGGCCGCGCCGAGCCGGTCCTTGGCCTTGAGCTGGAAATGAACCGTCTTTTCGCTGCCTTCGCTGATGGTCAGTTGTTGTTTTTTATTGCCGATGATCTCGATATGCTCTGACGGTTCGAGGCGCACCGTTACCGGCGCATTTTCGCCCGAACCTTCGAGGATGTTGCTGATGCTCGCCGAAGCGCGAAAGGTATCGCCCGGCGCCGCCTGGGTCAGCAGGCTGGGGGTGATGACGAAGGGCCCCCGCACCAGGCTGGAGCTTTCCCCCACGCCAACGGCGTTGTCGGCCACCGCCACGGCCATGACCCGCATGGTGCCGGAGAAAGTGTCGGGCACCGTGAAACCTACCGTGCGCGTGTCCGGTCCGCCCTCGATGATCCCCGACCAGAAGACCGCCGGCTTGTCCAGGGCGCGGGCGAAGGGATTGAGGTTGGCGGCCAGCGCTTGTCTTGCCCTATCGGAGGCCATGCCTCCACCGCTGGCGGAAACCTCGCGGATAAGCGCGAATTCGGGCAGGATCAGGTCGAGCATCTGCAGGGTATCGACCTGCAAGGCCCGTTTGCGCAGGAAATGGTCGAGGGGTTGCGGGGTCCGGTAGCCGGCCACCTGGAGAATCCCCTCGTTGACGGCAAACACCGCGATGCGCGAGGGCTTCGAAACGCTGTAGGCGATCTCCATCCGGGCGCCGGGCCGCACCTTCGCTCCGACCTCCAGTTTAACCTCGAGGGTCCGCTTGCCCCGGTCGATGGTGAAGGGCGCCACCGCATAACTCAAGGGGCTGATGAAGATCTCCTTGGAGGAGGCGTCCCGCACAAAGGCGATGTTGACATAGGCATTGCCTTCCAGGTCCGCGGGGATGGCGATCGTCTGGAGGGTGCTGGTGGTGTCGGTGGTGAAACGCTTCCAGGCATGCACCCGGTCGCTTTCGATGGTGATCAGACCGCTGCCGGTGTAGGGAGCGGTGATGTTCATCTCGATGGTTTCGCCGGCCTTGTAATCGGTGCGATCGAGCTTCAGCTCCAGCTCGGCGTTCTTTTCCAGCTTGCCCAGCAGGTTGCCGTGCCCGACTACACTGAAGCGCACCCGGGCCAGTTTCAACCCCTGCTGGTCGAGAAGTTCCCAGACAAAGGTGCCCGCCTGGTCCGTCGGCAACTGATGGCGGGTGCCTTCGGCGGCGATGGCGAAGTCCCCGGTCTGCAGTTCCTGCTCCTTTTCCACCGACTGGTAGGCGTAGGTGCCGTTGGGCTGCCGGACCAGGGTCGAGATGGTGCGGATCTCCGTCAGCCGGGCCCGCAGACCGGTCACGGCCCGGGCCTTGAGGTCGGGACCGATGGCGATCAGGTCGATATTACGCAGGGCATCCTTGTTGATGTAGTCCAGCTTGCCGTCGCTTCGGGTGCCGACCAGGGTTTCCATGGGGGAAAGCAGCACGCTGTTGCGCGCCGTGACGCTGCGCCCGCCGCCGGGCTCGAAGCCTTCGGTGGTCAGGGTCAAAAGATAGGTTCCTTCGACGAAACGTTCCAAGGGCAGGGTGAACTCGACCTGCCCCTCGGCATCGGTGGTTTGGGCGGCCAGCTCTTCGTTGAACTCCAGGTGCGGCTTTTCCGGATCGTACCAGGGGTCGGCAAAGGTGTAATCCTGGTATTTTTTGAAGTTGAAGCGGGTGGTCCGCACGTTCATGAAAGCGGTCACCTTACGCCCCTGGGCGGGGGTGCCGAACAGGTTGCGTAAACCTACCCGGGCGGTGAGACTCCCGGCGGTGCTCCAGCTCTCGTCCTTGACCCCGACCAGGGTGCTCTGGATCTTCAGGGTGTCGGGCTGGAATTCCTCGACGCGAAAACTGCCCGAACCGATCATCCGGTCACGATATTTATTGTCCCGCACCAGGTAGAGGGCAACCTCGTAGGTACCGGTTTCCGAGGCGGGGCGGGTAACAAAGGGATAATCGAAGAACCCTTTGGACGGCAGGCTGAGCCGCTTGCTCGCCACTTCGGCGCCGCGGGGGCTGCGGATGGCGATTTCCAGGGGAATTCCTTCGATATTGTTCAGCGGCGCAGACTTGACGATACAGCCAACGGCGACCTCTTCGCCGGGGCGGTAAAGGCCGCGATCCGAGAACAGATAGGCATTCAGACGGTTGTCCTCACCCTGCCGATCCTGAACGCCGCCAACCTCGAAACGGGAAAAGTTCAGTTGCCGGGAGGAACGCTCAAAGGGGATAAAAGCCATGTCGCCGGCCGCTTTGACCACGTAGACGGTCGGTTGCTGCTCATTTTCGAAACCCTTGGTGCTCGGGAAACGGGCGTGCCCCTCGGCATCGGTAGTGCGGGTCAACAGCGGCAGGCCATTGCGCCCCTGCAGAATGACCCGGGCGCCCGCTACCGGCTGGCCGCCGGCCACGGACTGGACAAAAACCTCGTGACTCTTATCGGCATTGTCCTTGACCAACAGGCCGAGATCGGTCACCAGGATCAGCCGCTTATCGCTGATCCAGTCCATTTTTCGGTTGTTTCCCTTGTCCCAGCCGCAAACCTCGACGAAAAACAGCCCGAACCGGTCATCGCCGGCCGGTAGATGAGCGCTCAGGTCGACGGCAGCATAGTTGGCTTGTTTAGGGTGAAGCAGTTTCAGGTCGACGATCTGCTCGGCGTACTCGACAATATTGTTCTGGTCGAAATTGTAATCTTGAAAATGGGGATCCCGAAGATCGCCCCGGGTCTGGCTGACCAGGTGCTGCAACTGGCCCGGCAGCAATTTGCCGATCCGCACCTGGAAGGCCCCCAAATTGCGGGTCAGCAGCCCCAACTGATGAGCCCCGGCCAGGGAAAGCAGCGCCCCGTCGGCGGCGAGTTTGATTTCTTGCGGATAACCGGGAACGTTGATCACCGTATCGTAGAAGGACTCATGAACGAAATCACCCAGGGAGGTCAGTCCCGGCTTGAGCCGCAGGTACAGGGTGCGTCCCTCCGGCTGGTCGAAGGGGATATGGAAATCCCGGGCGAAGCCGTGCTCCGTTTCAAGGGGCACCAGGTTCAGCAGGTCTGCCCGGCTGAGAACGGCCTCGGTCACATCCCGAGGACTGGACCAATACCGGTTGCGGCGTTGGGGATTTACTTCGGGAAGCAGCCAGACCTGCAACTTGTCTTTCAGTTCGTCATCGGCGATATCGTCAGTGAAGCGCAGGGTGAGGACCTGCTGCGGTTCATCCTGCGGATTGCGGATGATTTCCGCCTCCGCCCTTTCGACCTTGAGAAAGCTGCCGCGGTCGGGGATCAGCAAATCCCGGGACAAATCCTGGTCCGAAGGCGCGCCGCCAACAGCCGGCTCCACCCCGGCGCCGACGGCCAGCTTCAGGTAGTTGGAATGCTCGGGCAGCTCCAGCGGCACGCTGTGCACATAGGCTTCCCGCTGGTTCTCGTCACAGGTAACGGTAAATTCAATCTTCACCGGCCGGGCCTTGACCCCCTCGTCGGAAGGACGCATGGTCATGGCCAACTGTTTTTCCAGACTCTTTTGATCCACCGGATGGGAAAAACTCAGGGTCGCCACGGCCTTGCGAATCTTGCGATTTTGGGGATCCTGGTAAAATTGCAGATCGTCGAGGTCGACGGTGAAGGGCGGGGTCTCGAAGTCGTAACTCAGGCCGGCAAAGCGTGCCTCCGGAACAAAGAGCTTTTTCTCGAAACGCACCTTGAAGCGGGTACCGGCCGGCCATTCCCGCTCGGGAACGAATACCAGGGTCCGGTCCCCTTCCCAGCTCCAGGTGCCGGGCATCTCCGGATCGAGGCCGATGCCGCTATCGACCCGCTGATTCACCAGGTCGATTCGCGCCACCGAGGGCGATTCTTCCGAAACCTCCTGGTCCGGCCTCAACCGGCTTGTATCGTATTCAAAGGTAATGCGCAGCGGATCGGGCCGGGGATTCTCGACATTGGGGGTTACGCCCGGCGCCTCGATCGCGGCGGTCACAAGCAGGGGTTTCGGCAACCGCTGGTAGTAAAGGGCGCCTGCGGCCACTCCCAACAGCAGCACCAGCAGCACGACCAGTCCGCCCCAGAACCGGCCGGGACCCTCCCGGCGCAGACGACTCAGGGTCGCGGCCCAGGGAGGCGGCGTCCAGGAAAAAGATCCGGCAAGTTTACGCACCCAAGAACCGACGGCATTGAACGGTTTCCCCATTTTCCCCATCCTTTCGACAATAAATATGATGCTTTTGCAAAAATTCATGAGATGGCTAAGCCATCAAATATCAAGAGGCATATTTCCCTTTACCTTCATACCCGCGCGTCACGCCAGGATCAAGCTATTTTCATCATCAAGACTTAAATCAACATCATTTCAGTCAGGACCCGGGCCGAATCTTTTCGGGCCGGTTCTATGGTATGATGAGCACATCGGATATTCATGAGGCCAACAGCTAAAGGCGGGAGAATGGCTGGCAAATTGGAAACAGCGACCTTTGCCGCAGGTTGCTTCTGGTGCGTGGAAGCGCTTTTCAGCCGCCTCCGGGGGGTGAAAAAGGTAGTCCCCGGTTATTCCGGAGGCACGGTTGCAAACCCCACTTACCGGGCGGTCTGCGACGGTGCGACGGGTCATGCCGAAGCAGTGCAAATCACCTTCGACCCTGAATGGATCTCGTTTGCCGAGCTTGTCGAGGTCTTCTGGCACACCCATGACCCGACCACCCCCAACCGCCAGGGCGCTGACGTCGGCAGCCAATACCGTTCCGCCATCTTCTATCATGACGAGAACCAGCTCCGGATCGCCGAGGAGTCCCGACGGAAAGCCGAGAAGGCGGATCTCTGGCCCGACCCCATCGTTACCGAAATCGTGCCCTTCGCCCATTTTTTTGCCGCGGAAGCTTATCATCAGGACTACTACCGCCTGAATCCCGGGCAAATGTACTGCCGAATCGTCATCGATCCTAAAATCAGCAAACTTCAGGAGGAGTTTGCCGACAAGCTGAAGCCGTCCTCCTCGTGAATTTCCCGGCCCACCTCTTCGCCGGCAAACTTGATTTTCCCAGGCTTGCCCCTGTTTCACAACTTCCGATCTTCCACACAGGTTTACAACCACTGCCTCCCGTAACCCCGCGAGACAAGGCTAAGAACCTTGCCAAAGTCACGAGGAAGGGGGGCCGAAGCCCGGCGGCAGGCCGTTTCGGTAATCCGGCTGACGGTTTCGCTTCTTCATCCGGGCGGCGAAAACCGCGACCAGGACAAAGGGGAGCAGGCAGTAGACGACCCACCAGTTGAGGCGCGCGACTTCGGCGGCAACCAGATCCGTCGTGTAAGGGAGGACCCGCAAGGTTCGGCCCTGAAACAGGGTGGCCGTCACCTCCGGGTTGTACCAGACCTCCAGCTTCGTTCCGGGAGGAAAAATCCGGCTCAAACCGGTGGGGCCCAGGGTCCCGGCATCGGCCAGCTTGGGGGCGTAATACCGTTCCGTCCTGTCGTCGATCTTTCCATCAAAACCCCACATCAGCCCGCCTTCGCCGTCACCCTCGTACCGGAGGGTTTTAACGGTGAAGGTGGCGGGTGCGTAACCGCCCTGGTGGGCCAGGACGATAAAGCTGGCGGCCACATCGACAAGGTTGACGAACATCCAGGCAAAGGCCGCGACGACTGCCAGAGTCAACAGCAGGCTCCCCGACGCTTTTCGTCCCGGGGGAGGCGCGACTTCGGGATGTTCCGCCTGCCAGGCTTCGACCGCTTCTTTGGCCTCCTTGAGTCCCATGGGCCGGGTCTCGCGAAGGCGCTTGATGGCTTCGATTTTTTTCCCGGCCGTGATCGCTTCAACGACCTCCTGCGGAATTTCCATTCGATTATCCTCCGGAGTTGCACAACCTGCTGTTGCAAAAGGATCTTTTTTCGGTCTACACTGGCCCGGTACCACTTTACGCCTTTCCGGCTCCGGCCACAAACCTGTTCCGCCGAACTGTTGTATCCTTCGCTCGGCTGATGTCCAAGGAGATTGACAATGCGTCGCAATAGCCGACTGGGATCATTATTGGCTACTATTACGGTTTTGTTGCTGCTGAATGCCTGTGGCGGCGGGATGGCGGTACCTGGAATCGAATTGGAAAACAATGATCCGGTCCAACAGGTGGCCAGCCTGAAGAATGACCTGGGGGCCGCGCGGGAGCGGCAGCTCGACGTTCTGGCGCCGAAGTCTTTCGCCAAAGCCGATCAGCTTTTCCAGGAAGCGCAACGGATGCTGTCCCGCGAAGAGACTATCGCGGACATTTTGTTGAAAACCATCTCCGCCAGGGTCGAACTGCAGCGCGCCGAACAAACGGCACAGATCGCCCATACCGTATTGGGCAATGTCATCAAAGTGCGGAACCTGGCCCTCTCGGCCGGCGCGGCACAGCTTGGAGATGATTTCACCGAGGCGGAACAAGCCTTTCTGAAACTGACCCGGGCCATCGAAAACAGCGATCTCAAGTGGGCTCAGCGCCACAAATCGGAAAACTTCGAAGCTTTCGATCAACTTGAGCTGCGGGCCATCAAGGACCTGCATCTAACCGAAACGCGCCGCCTGCTTGAAGCGGCCGAAGAGCGGCGGGCAGAAAAAATCGCTCCCCTTACCCTGACCGAGGCCCGGGAAACGCTGCGGGAGGCTGACGAGTTCATTTCCGCCAACCGCTATCAACGGGGGGAAATTATCCAGCAGGCCCGGAATGCCCTGTTTCAAGTTCGGCGGCTTGAAATCATCATGCGGGAAACCGATGGGCTCAAAACCCTGTCTTCTGAACAGATCGCCCGGCGGCTGGAACATCAACTTTACGCCGCGGCCAGCCGGCTGGGAGCTCCCGACCAGCGGGACCAGGTCTTTCCCGAACAGCTGGAAAGTGTTCTGGCAACAATCGACGCCTGGGAGCAAGCCTCTCAACAACTCAATGACGAAGTCGTGACCCAGCAGGGGGTGAACGACAAGCTACGCACGGAAATCGCCACCCTCGAAAACCTGACCAGGGAAGAACGTGAAGCCCGTGAACTTCTGGTAAAGGAAAAACAGGAGAAACAGCGATTCCAGCAACTCTTTCCCCAGGTGCGGAACCTCTTTAAGCCGGGAGAGGCGGAAATTTACAAGCAAGCAGACCGTCTGATCATCCGCCTGCAGGCCATACAGTTCCCCGTCGGCAGCGCTACGGTCAGCAGCGAAAACTATCCTTTGCTGGCCAAAGTGCGGCAGGCCATCCTGTTGTTCGGCCAGCCCGAAACGGTTGTCGAAGGTCATACCGACAGCACAGGGACGGAAGCCAATAACCGGGAACTTTCGCAAGGCAGAGCAGAGTCGGTAATGGCCTACCTGGTGGCCAATGAAACCCTGCCGGGCGATAAAATCAAAGCGGTCGGTTTCGGTTCCCAGCGGCCGGTTGCATCGGAGGCCACGGCTGAAGGCCGGGCCCTCAACCGCCGCATCGACCTGATCATCACCCCCGAGTGGCCGGGCGCGACGCCCTGACCCTCTTCCAAAGCTTACTAACAGATCGCTACCCAGAGCCGAATAATGCCACAAACTGTTTCAGAAAATAACAGGGGCTGTCTCACGATGTTCCTTGTCCGGCGGTTTTTCTTTTCCGCACAACCCGCCGACAGACAAATTCGGCACAAACCGTTCCCTTATCGTGAAAATCCCTTGTCAGAAATGGCAACCTGTGCTAACAAGAACATGATAAAAAACTTTTTTATGCTAATTAAGGGCTCGCAACCCCTATTCCACTTACAATGTCCCCCGATTTTCGGCGAGATAAATCTGGGGGAAATTCCTCCTAGAGCGAATGAAATCGTCCTCCCTCCTTACCCCACACAGTCAAGGCAGCGGAGGCGTTTTTTTGCCCTGCGGCCCCTCTTTCCGGCCCGCCTTCTCCGGCCGGTTCGCGGAGAGACCCCATGACCAACAGTCGACTGGTTATTGCCGCCATACTGGCGCTGCTGGCTTCGGTGGTTATCCTGCAGAACACCGGCACTGTCGAAACCAGATTCCGGTTGCTGACCACCCTGCTCATCGGCTTCGCACCGGGAGTCCTCGTGACCATGATTTACGGCAAACAGCGAAAGGGAAATCCCCGGAAATCTTCCAGTTAAAACCCCGTTTCTTTTATTGGATGTTGGAGCCGGCAATCGTGCCGGCCAGATTATCTGCCGGGAACCCTGCAAAAGGAGGATTGACATGTATGCTGTGGTTGTCAAAATCAAGATGAAATCGGAATTTCGGAAGGAATTTATCGAAGCCGTTCTGGATGATGCGCGAGCGTCGATACAGAATGAAGAAGGCTGCCTGCAGTTCAATGTCATTCAGGATGAAAACGATCCAGATCTCCTGCATCTCCACGAAGTTTACCGGGATGCCCGTGCTTTCGAGACGCACACATTGACCCCGCACTTCGTCAAGTTGCTGGATACAATCCACGACTGGCTCGCCGAGCCCCTGGATCTGGCCACCGGCACCCACCTGTATCCGTCGGACCAGGTCTGGAAAAAGCAGATCTGATTCCCCCTCCTGCCTTTGTTTCCGCCCGGAGGCCGGTCACGGGCCGGTTCTCCGGGCAGTTTTGCCGTTCCGGCAATCTCCCTGTCCCTTGAAAAAAGTAAGCTTATTCAAGCCGGGTTCTGAGAAGGCTAGGGACCCGGAGCTTTTCACAGCAGACTCCTCTGCACAAAATCGGGGCCGGAAAACTCAATAGGTTTTCAGGATGTACTCGGCGATTTCTTTGGCTTCGTCCTCGGATATGACCTCGGAACCGAAGGTAATCATGCCGGGGCCCGGCTTGCGCAAGGTGGCAACGATATCCTCGGCAGTATTAATGCCGTTGGCCGCCAGGGTCGCCCCATCCAGCGGCTTTTCGGGATTGATGATATTGCCCCCTCCAGGGTGACAGACGGCACAGTGCTGTTCGAACAGGGCCTTGCCGCTGTCGTCCCCAGCCGGTTCCGCGCCGACCGGACAAATGGCGAACAACAGGCTGGCGGCAATCAGGGTCAGAGTCGTGAATCGGGCTTTGGTATTCATTGTTCCCTCCTGTTGGTG
>Ga0326597_10007024_pt1 | contig 15354 bp, 9 predicted proteins | sample RVTome_12_FD_203789 | JGI IMG/M metagenome (GOLD analysis project Ga0326597, IMG submission 203789) | Soil microbial communities from uranium-contaminated site in the Upper Colorado River Basin, Wyoming, United States - RVT100D185 | ecosystem: Environmental > Terrestrial > Soil > Contaminated >... | reverse complement strand
CCGGCGAGGAGGCTGAAGTCGTTGAGGTCGCCTTCGCTCGAGGAGCGCACATAGGAGGCGTAGAGCTGGCCTTGCCGCGGCAGGCGCAGGCTGGCGGTCAGCTCGAGCTGCTTGGCGCTGAACCGGCCGCTGCCGGCGAGCAGCAGGCTGCCGGTGTAGGCTGCTGGATCCGGCATCATCGGAGTATCGGTCAGCACGATGTCGGGCCCGATGGTCAAGCCCGCTTGCGGCTCGACGCGCTCCACGACGATCTGATCGCGCCCTTCGCGCTGCGAGTACCGGGCGCGAATCACCAGGTCGGGGTTGAAACGGTGGTCGCATTCGACCGTGGTCAGCAGCGCGTAGGGAACCGCGAGCGAGTCGGCGATCCGCGGCGCATAGGCGCGGCGCACCGAGCTTCCGTCGGGCAGGTACTCGGTCTCGATCCGGGTCGCGAATTGGTTCCAGAACGCCTCGCCGAGAAAGATCCGGCGATGCAGCAGTCCGGCGGCGACCTTGAGCAGGGTCTTGCCGTCGCCGAGCAGGTCGAACGCCAGGCCGGCGTGGGGCGCGACCTGGCCGCCGCTGGAGATCGAATCGCCCGAGGCCCGCAGACCCAGGTTGATCCAGTAGCGTTGGCTCGGCTGCCAGCGATCCTGGATAAAGGCGCCCCATTCGGTCTTGTCGCCCTCCATCTGTTCGCCGCCTTCGAAACGAATCTGTTGCAGCAGCCGATCGCCGGCGCCGCGCACCAGAATCGGTCCGTTTTCGGCCGCGCCCTTGAACGACAGCCAGTGCGCCTCGGCGCCGATTTGGAGCCAGTGGTTGGCGCGGTCGTCGCCGAAGAAATGGGTGTAGACCGTCTGCGCCTGGCGGTGAGTGGTTTCGCGATCCTCGGTGTGAAAGGCGTTGCCGCGCACGCCTTCGGGAATGACCTCCAGCGGATCGGGGCCTTGCGGCGCGCTGCGGAACCCGACCCGATTGGTTTGAAAGGTGGTCTCGAGCGTGCGGCGGTGGTCGATCCCCCAGCGATGCTGGCCGAGCAGCGCCTCGGCATCGCGCTCGATGTTGTTGGTCGCTGCCACCGGAGTCAGCCCGTCGATGCCCGCGAACGCGTCGTTCTGCGGGAAGGCCAAGAGACCGAGGCGGAACTGGTGCCGCTCGCTGGGATGCCAGTCGAGCTGGGTCAGGTTGTTCCAACCCTCGGTCACCAGATCGTCGCGCACCGGGTCGCCCGGCACGTCCTGAGCATCGCTGCGGTCGAAGTGGTATTCGAACGATTGGGACAAAAACAGGCGCCCGGCCCGGAGCGGGCCGCTGATCCGGACCCGCGGCGAAGCGGACTCGATACCCATCAAGGTGCCGCCCGAGAGGTTGGGCCGCGGCAGGAAGCTGGCGACCTGAAAGGCCCACTCATCGCCGCCCGCCGCGGTGCTGACGTCGACGATGCCGCCCTGGAACTGGCCGTAGTTGGAAGGGTAGACGCCGGTGTAGGTGCTGACCGAATCGACCGCTTCGAGCGGCAGCAGCAGGCGGTACTCTCCGGAAAACGGGTCCATCACATCGACGCCGTTGAACAGCAGGATCGAGTCGGCTGGGAGCGTGCCGCCGATGCTGATTCGGCCTTCATGATCGCGGATCACGCTGGGCAGCAGCGGCAGCGCTTCCACCACCTGCTCGGAGGCGAGCGGCAGGGCTTGCAGGGTGTCCTCCCGCATCCGACTCTGGCCGCTGATCGACTCGCGGTCGAAAAGCACCGGCTCCCCTGGGTCGGACGCGGTGACCTGAATCTCCAGCGCGGCGGCGGGGAGCGAGGCGACCATATGAAGACTGACCCTCCCGCCGGCTCCAACCGAGAGTTCGGCGCCGCCTGAGATCGCCAGGCTGGGATGGGCGGCGAGGATCCGGTAGAAGCCGGGCTCGAGGCCGCCGAACTCGAACAGGCCGGCATGGTCGGAGGTCGTGCCCAGGACCGCAGTGGACGGCGCCGGCCCTTCGAGCCGCAGGTTGCAGCCCGGCAACGGCTGGCCTTCCTGATCGAGGATTTGACCGGAAACCGTTCCGCTCGAGGCCCGGGATGAGGTTTTGGATCCAGCGGTCTGACTGGACCCCGCCGGTGCGGCAGCTGCGCTTTCTGCCCGCGAAGACAGCATGCCGAGAACCAGGCACGCCGTCGCGAGCGGTTTGAGCACGAGGTGGAGGTCCGCGCCCGCGCTCCAGATCAGAGAAAAGCTTGGAGCAGGCGTTTGTTGACCTGTTTGATGCTGGAGTGCGCGGCGTCGAGCTCGGAGACCTTGTCGCGCAGGTCGCGGATCAGGCGCGCTCGTTCGATCCCGCTCTGGATCACCAGCAGCAGTTGGGAGTTCTCCCAAGGCTTTTCCAGATACTGAAACAGCTGCACCTCATTGATCGCTTGGATCGCGCTCTGCTTGTCGGCGTGCCCGGTGAGCAGCACCCGGCTCGCCTCCGGTTGGGACTCTTTGGCCTTGGCCAGGAACTGGATCCCGTTCATCTTGGGCATCAGGTAATCCGACACCACCACGTCGACCGGATGGCCGTGCAGGAACTCGACCGCCTTCTCGGCGTCGGTGAACCCCTCGACCTGAAAATCGGTTTCGAGACGCAGGAAGGCGCGCAGGCTGGTGATGACCATCTCTTCGTCATCGACGATCACGACCGACGGTTTGGCATTGCTTTCCATGCTTGACTCCTCCGGGTGAGATCGATCTCACTCGGCTCGGTTTTTCTCCTGGAGCACCGGAATGCGAATGTGAAAGGTCGTGCCGACCTCGGGTTCGCTGTCGAACTCGAGCCGGCCGCGGTGCGATTCCTCGACAATCTGCTTGCAGATCGACAGCCCCAGCCCGGTGCCGATGCCGAGCGGCTTGGTGCTGAACCCTTGGGTAAAGATCTTGGCTTGGTCCTCAGGCTTGATGCCGCAGCCGGTATCGCTGATGGCGATATGCGCCCAGCCGTCCTCCAAGCGCGTGCTGACCGCGACCTTGCCCTCGCCGCAGATCGCCTGGGCGGCGTTGATCAGGAGGTTGACGAACACCTGGTTCATCAGCTGGGGATGGCATTCGACCTCGGGCAGCTCGGCGAAGTCGACCTCGACCGCGATCCGGCGCCGGAACTCGCAGCCGGTCAGGCGCAGCGCATCGCTGAGCACCTCGTGGATGTCGACCTTGCGCAGCTCGGAATCGTCGACCCGCGAGAAGGTTTTGAGGCCGCGGATCACCGAGGCGATACGGGCGCAAGCGATCTTGTCGACCGAAGCCAGGCCGCTGAGGGTTTCGACGATGTCGAGCGCCTTGTCGGATGGAGCGCTGCCGCTGGCCTGCGCCTCGCGCAGCGCGTCCTGCAGCAGCTCGAGCGAGCGCACGCTCACCTGGTTGTTCGACAGGATCGATCCGATCGGCGAGTTGATCTCGTGCACGATGCCGGCCAGCAGCCGCCCCAGCGAGGCCATCTTGTAGTTCTCGAGCAGCTGCCGGCGCGAGGTTTCGAGCTCGCGGCGCAGCTCGGCGGCGCTGGGCTCGGCCGCGGTCATGGCGCCGCTTCGACCAGCTTGCGAAAGCGCTTGACCAAGGTGGAGAAGATCGCGGCCGTGATCTCGACATTGTCGGACAGCAGATCGTAGAAATCGTCGCGTCCGATGCGCAGCAGCGACACGTCGGTAACCGCTTTGGCGCCGACCGGCAGCGGATCTTCATCGAACAGCGCCCAGGCGCCCAGCACCTCGTACTGCTTGGCGGTGTGCAGCGTCTCGCCGTCGCGATCGATCGCCACCTCACCGTCGAGGATCACGTAGAGCGCGTCGGAGGGCTGAGCCGCGTCGAGAATCAGCTCGCCGGGACGGTGCTGGGTCTGTTTGGCGATCGACGCGATCCGCGCCAGCTGGTCGGGCTTGAGCTTGGCCAGCAGATCGACCGCCTCGAGGGCGATGACTTTCTCCACCAGATTCAGTTCGGCCATGTCGGGTCCGCCTTTTTTAGCCGAGCGCCGCGACGGCGCTGCGCGCCACCAGTGCGACCTCGGCCCCGGAACGCTCGCCGGCCTGCCGAATCTCACCGGCCAGCGGATGGATTTTCAGCTCCGCGGCGGCGGCCATGGCGCAGGCGACCATCCAGGTGTCGCCGGAGCGGATCAGCTCGCGCAGCGCCGCTTCAGGGCCCAGCACCTGGAGCCCGAACAGCTCGCGTCCGGTGTCCTGCAGGTGCGCGGTATCGTCGATCAGGGGCAGCATGATGCGCTTGAGCTCGCGGTCAAGGAGATTGTCCAGGAATTCCAAGGCTGCTGCAAACTGCTGGCTGCGGCGCTGGCTGATCGCCAGATACGCGGCGTAGATCTCCTTGGGCGGGTAGCGCAGGCCGAGCAGCCGGAACAGGCGCTCGAAGGATTGATCGAGGCGCTCTTCGATGGTGGCGGTCAGCAGGCCGGCCGCGGTGCGCGGGTTGCGCTGATCCTTGAACGGCATCAGGGCGGCGTGGAGCTGGAAGTAATAGCGCGCCTCGTTCAGGATCTGTTGGGTGATCGATGGGGTGCCGAAGTCCAGCTGCGGGGCGGCGTCGCGCAGCCGGTTGAGCGCCTTGATCACCGCGGTGCGGATCGAGAGATCGGCCTGGCCGATCGAGCGCAGCAGGGTGTCCAAGCTGCGCTGCTCCTGGACCTGGGCCAATACCCGCGGGATCTGGCGGCGGACTGCGGCCGGCACCCGCGCGTCCTCCAGGATGTCGCCCAAGGTCCCCGCGATGCGGGTGCCGAAGGCGGCAAGGGCGGCGATCGCCGCGCCGCGCACGCGCGGCTCGACCAAGCGGCGAACCAAGGCATCGACATAGATTCGGTGCTGGAGCCGGCCCGCTGCCTGGCAGGCCGCCGTGACCACGCCGGCATCGCGGTCCTGCAGCAGATGATGCAGCGCTTCGATGCCGCTGTCGCCGCGCACGCCGATCGCCAGAGCCGCGAGTCTCCTTCGTTGGGGATCGGAGGCGCCGGCGGCCTCCGAAATCCACTCGTAGGTGATCAGACCGGTATCGAGCTTGCCGTTGTTCCCCATCGCCAGCAGGGCGCTCTCGCAGACCCTCAGATCGGCCTGGTCGAGCAGGCGGCGTCCCAGGCGCTCGGCATCGGGCGAGACGGCGAGCAGGTAGCCGACCGCATGACGCAGGACCTCCGGATCCGACGGTGGATTTTCGATTTCGGTTCGTGCGCGCTCGAGAAAATCGGCCAGCGCGGCCGCGCGGGCCAGCTCGTAGATTTTGCCGCGCACCTCGGCGCTCGGGGTGTCGATCAGATCCTGCAGCAGCTGCGCCAGCGGATAGCCGGGGAGCTCGGCGAGCAGCGAGAGCGCATAGCGGGCCTGTCGCGGGTTGCCGCTGCGCGCGGTCTGCTCGATCAAGGCGAGGGTGGTGGGATCCTTGATGTTGAGCCGGATCGCGTCGAGGTCGAGGCGGCGCGCCTCCAAGCGCGTGCGCACGGTCGAGATGTACTCCTTGCGCGCGCGGTGCGAGAGCAGCATCCAGAGGGCCGCGAACAGGATCACCGGGATCGAGATCGCGCGGACCTCGAGGGCGAGGATCGTGGTGAGCAGCGCCAGCAGCATGCCGGCGATGCCGCGCGACATGCGATCGACGAAGATGTCCACGAACGCCTTGGTCCGGTTCTTGAGCTCGGTCGGAAGCGGCAGATAGAGCAGCTCCATGCCGGTGCGGTTGAACGAGTAGCGGCCCGCCGCTTCGGCCAGACGGGTCGCCGCGGTGGAGATCACGCCGGGCGCCGCCAGCACGAAACCGGAGGCGACCGAGATCGAGAGCGGCAGGATCTGGAGCGTGCCGCCGACTCCGAAGCGGCGCACCACGATTGCGGTCAGGAAGAACTGCATCACGAACGTGACCAGGTTGAGATAGATTCCGTAAAAGCCGCCTAGGAACGCGGTCAGCTCATCGCCCGAGTAAGCCTGCTTGACCATCGCGCTGAACTGGAAGTCGATCATCGTATCGACCACGTAGGTTAGGGAAATGATGCCGATGATGACCTGCAGATGGCGGTAGGTGAAGATCGCGCTGGTGATGTCGCGGAAGCGGAACTTGGCTTCCTCCGCCTGCGCGGCTTTGGCACCGGCCAGCGACACGTCGCGGCGCGAGACCGTGAGCCAGAAGCACAGATAAGCGAGCAGGACCATCACCGCGCTGGCGAGCAGCAGGTGGCGGGTGCCGAGATACTGCACCGTGAGCGCGGTGAACGAGCCGCCGAAAGCCGCGCCGACCACCGCGCCGACGCCCAGCAGGCCGTAGAGCCGCTTGGCCTCCTGCGAGTTGAACACGTTGGCCGCGACCAGCCAGCCTTGCGAGACCAGCGTGATGCTGAACAGGCTGACCCAGATGTTGAACAGATAGTACATCCAGCCGAAGTCGTACTGCAGCAGCCACCAGATCGCGAGCAGCGAGCCGACGAAGAAAGCGGTGTTGGCGGTGACCGCGCGCCGCAGGCTGGTCTGGACCGCGATCTTGGTGTACAGGTAGGCGATCAGCCCGCCGGCGGCCGCGATCAAGATGTACAGGTAGGGCAGGCGGTCGATATCGAAATTGTCCAGAAACATCGCCCGCGAAACCGGTTTCAAGATGTAATACGCGAACAGAACCGACAGCAGGTACAAGGCCATGAAGAGGGTGCGGGGGACCTCCCCGGGACGAACGTCGAAGGCCCGGCGCCAGAGGCGGGCGATGCGGCTCAGCAAGGCAAAGGCTCCTGATAGATTCGAGCGCGTCACTATAGCTGAGGATTCGGCCCTTGTGCTAGGCTGGCGGGTAGCGAGCAGGCTTTCCTCAGAAGCTGTAACTCTATGACATCCAAGGAATTACGTGAGTATCTGCTGCCGCGCGCGGCGGAGCGGGAGCCGGGCTTTCGGCACGAGCTCGACACGATCAGCCAGCGCGGCCTGCAGGTGATCGCGGCGGTGCTGTTGGGGGTGCCGCTGTTCGAGGGCGCGATCAGCTTGACCGTGCTGCCGCGCGCCTGGGCGGCGCTGAGTTGGGTTTGGGAGCCGATTCTTTTGGCACTGCTAGGCGGTGCGATCCTTTTGGTGCTCGGGCTGCCGGGGGGCCAGCGCCACGCGCGGCTGTTGGGGGTGGGCTCCGGTGCGCTGACCGGAGCGATCTTGATCTGGACCACGCTGCTGACGGCGCGGATCGACGAGCAGGTGGTTCACACCATCCCAGGCAAACTAGCGGTGGTCATGCTGGTCGGGGTGGCGGCGGTCCCGATGCGACCGCTGCAGGCGCTCGGGCTGGGGCTCTCGTTCGGTCTCTCGCACCAGCTCCTGATCGCCGGCGCCTTCGGGCTCGGCATCATGCCGAGCGCCCCGTGGGAAACGATTCACCTGATCTTCATCGCGATGCTCGCCCTGCTCGCCACGGCCCTGACCGCGGTGGTCTACGCCCAGCGCCACGCCAGCTATCTCGCGCACCGCGCGGCGGTCAAAGCCTCCGAGGAGCTATGCCAGGTGCAATCTCGGGTCCTTTTGGCCGAGAACGCCGCGGCGCTGGGCCGGGTCGCGGCCGCGATCAGCCACGAATTCAATTCGCCGATCGGCAGCTTGATGAGCGGGGTGGAGACCTTGACCGGGATGGCGCAGCGACTCAACGATGCCGGTCCGGCGGAGCGGCAGCGCCTGCTGGAGCTGCAGAGCGATCTGTGCCGCACGATCCGGGAGTCGGCGCGCCGGCTGCAGCAGATGGTCGGACGGATCCAACGGTTCACCAACTTGGAACGCGCCGAGATTTTGGCCGCCGATCTCAACCAGCTGCTCAGCGACAGCGCGGCTTTGATGGAGCCGGAGCTGCGCGAGAACGTGCGTTTGGACCTGCAGCTCCAGCCGGTGCCGCCGGTGGTCTGCCGCCCCGAGCAGATGAGCGCGGTGTTCTCGAGCCTGCTCAGCAACGCGATCCGAGCGGTGAACGGCGATGGCAAGATCGGGGTGTCGACCGCCCGGATCGGCGACCAGGTCGAGGTGCGGATCGAAGACGACGGCCGCGGCATGAGCCCGGAGGAGCTCGCCCAGATCTTCACCCCCGGGTTCAAGGTCGAGGCGGGCCGGGTTGCCGCCGGCAACTGGAGCCTGTTCAGCTCGCGCCAGATCGTGCATGAGCACGGCGGCGAGATCGAGATCGAAAGCGCTTCCGGCAAGGGCACGCTGGTACGGGTTCGGCTCCCGTTCGGGGCGCAGCAGCCTGCGGCGCTCTCGGCCTGACTGTTTCGGCCGCCGCGGGCCGTGCCTGCGATTTTCAGCGCGCACAGAGGCCGGCCGGAGCGCGTCTTTGGGCTCCGGTGAGAGCCGCAGTAATCCGCGCAACAGCGCCGTGGGCCAGGCGATTGGAATTCTCCGTAAGCCTGGTGTAAAGTCGCCGTGAAGTTTCCATGAACCGAGGCTTTTGAGCTCAGGGGGGTGCATGACGCTCTTCTTCCGCCGCTGGTCGGCTGTCTTCGTGTGGTCATTCTGTCTGGTCCTGGCTCCAGGGCTGAGCCGGGCGGAGGCGGACGTAAAGACGGAACAGGAGCTCGCGGATTGCCTCTCCGCGGCGCCGGAACCCGATTGCCTCTCCCCCGCAGAGGTCTCGGCTGGGCTCGATCCTTCCGGCCCGATGGACCAAGATCGCCTGGCCCAGAACTGGCTCCAAAGCGATGCCGAGCCGTTCGATTCGCCGTCGGTCAAGGAGTTTCCCAAAGCGCTGGCCAAGAACCTCCGCGGGCTGTTCACCAAGCGCAACCTGATGCCGCTGATCGTCGGGGCGAGCATCACCGCGGGCGCCAGCACGCTCGATAGCACCCTGCGCAAATCGCCGGAAAACGGGCATCACTTCGCGGCCTTCGGCGGGCTCGGCCACAAGCTCGGCAACCCGGCCTATCTGGCGGCGATCTTCAGCTCGACGTTCGTGGCCGGCAGGCTGTCCCACGACAGCCGGTTCCGGGCCATGTCCTACGATCTGATGCAAGGCTATGTGATCACCACCGCGCTGACCGCCGGCCTCAAGCACGCAATCGGCCGGGAGCGGCCCAATCACGAAGACAGCCTGTCGTTTCCCTCCGGACATGCGTCGACCGCGTTCACCTACGCCACCGTGCTGTCGCATTACTACGGCCTCGACGCCGCGATCCCGGCCTATGCCATGGCCGGTTTCATCGGCTTCTCACGGGTCGAGAAGAACGCGCACAACCTGAGCGACGTGGTGGCGGGTATGGCCTTGGGCTACATCGTCGGTCGCACCGTGGTGCATAGGGACGAAGCCAAGGGCGAAGAGGAGCCGCGTTTCACCTGGATGCCGCAGGTGGTCCCCGGCGGCGCCGGCGTTCATTTCACCATCAACTTTTAGCTCCGCGGCGGCGGTCCTCTTTGTTGTGCAGCCGCTGCCAGGCGGCGTAGGCGGGCGCGTTTCGGATCCGTTCCGCGGTCGCTGGATGGTTGCGCCGGCAGCCGCCGCGGTAGCCGCACCAGTTGCAGAGCGCATTTTTCTGCAGCGGGTAGTGTCCGTGCTCGAGCTCGCGATCAAAGAACTCGAGGATCTGGCGCAGCTCGTCGCGCTGCTCCGGTTGCTCGAAGCGAAAATCCTGGCGCTGATCGGCGCCGATCTCGGGTCCGACCGGGAGCAAAACGCCGATCACCTCGGCCTGGCGCAGCGCCCGCGCCAGCTCGATGTAGACCGGGAGCTGCACCTGCTCGCCGAGCCGGATCAGCCTGGGATCGACGCGGCGCTCGAGCTTACCGCGGGTCTTGTAATCGACCACCCGAAGGCGGCCGCCGGCGCCGGCATCGAGCCGGTCGACGAAGCCGTGCAGCGCGGCGCCGAATTGCCCCTGGAGCTCGACCTCGAACTCGATCGGGCGCCAATGCTCCTCGGCCATCTCGCGCAGTTCCTGATGAATGCCGCCGCGCAGCGCCTCGCGCCAGCGGCGCAAGGTCCGATTCCAGAGGAAAGGGAGCTTGAAGCTGAGCCGGCGGCCGAGGCTGCCGAAGGCCGCATCCCAGTGCCGCTCGAGCAGCTCATCGGCGCGGGCCGCGGCGGCTTCCAGGTCGAACGGCGATTCTGGGGCTCCCAAGCTCGGCACCAGCTCGCGGTAGATCTCCTCGAGCAGCCGGTGGGCGGCGCTGCCCAGCTCCCGGACCGGCAAGAGCTCGTCCGCATCGGGATCGTCGAGCTCCTGGACCCGCAGCCCGTGGAGCAAGAAGTACTGCAGCGGGCAGCGCGCGTAAGTCTGCAGGCGGGTGGGCGAATGCGGGCGCTTGGGCGGCAGCAGGCCGGCCGGCAAGAGGCCGTCGTAGGGCAGCGCCTCATCGCGCCATTTCTCGATCGCCTCGAGCAGCTTGAGCCCGGCGGCGAGCGCTTCGCGCTGCGGCGCCGGCGCGAGAGCGGTGGCGGCTACGGCGCGGACCTGGGGCGGCATCAGGATCGCCGCGGCGGCCGCCGCTTGCGGCGCCGGCAGGCCCTCCGCGGCGCAGGCGCGCCGCCAGAGCTGACTCGGATGGGCTGGAACGCGCTCGCGCTCGGCTCCGGAAGGCAGCGCCAGCGCTGGGTCGGGATCGCCGTGCAGCATTCGCGCCAGCTCGCGGAAGGCGAGGGAGGGCACCTTGGCGCTGCCCAAAGGATCGGCGCGCTGATACGAAACGGTGAGCGAGCGGCCGGCCGAGTCGAGCGTCAAGCCCAGCAGCAGCCGCTCCTCCTCGGCGCGTTCGAGCTTGAGCGCGATGGTGCAGCGCGGATCGGCCGCCAGCTGCCGGCGCGCCTCCTCGGGCAGGAACGGATCCGGCCGGGCGCGGCGCGGCCACAGATCGGCATTGAGGCCGAGCATGAACAGGTGGTCGAAGCGCAGGGCGCGGGCCTGCATCATGTCGAGCACCTGCACGCCCTCGCCGACCCGCAGCCCTTGAGATAGCGCGGCGCCTTCGAGCCGGCGCTGCAGCATCGAGAGCGCCTCGCGCGGCCCCGGCGCGGGTCCGCCGAGGGCATCGAGCTGCGCCAGGTCGGCCAGCGCCGATTGCACCGCGGCGATCACAGGGTCTTGCGGCTCGCCGCGAAAGCCTTTGAGCCAGCGCTCGCCCAGCGCGCCAAGGAAAGTGGCATGCGCCGCCCAGGAGCGCTGCGCTTGCCAGCGCTTGGCATCGGCGGCCAGGGCCCCGATGACCGCGCTTAGGCCTCGCAGGCTGCGCCGCGTCGACTCGAGGCGCTCGGGGGGGTCCGGCGCTTCGCCGCGTCCCTCGCGGCGCTGGGTTTCGCGCTCGATCCAATGGGGCAGATAGGTGGTCCACGACTCGGTGCCGCCGGCGAGGCGGGCCGAGCGGCTCCAGCGGTCCCAGCGGTCGGGCTCGAAAGCATGGTCCTTGAGCGGAATGAACACACCCGAGCGCAGCAGCTCCACGGTGGGCTGGCGCGGAAAGTCCTCGGCCAGGACCGTCGCGAGCATCAGGTAGGCCTGCGCCGCGGGATGGCGCAGCAGCAGGTCGCGGGCCGAAGTGCTGTAAGCGAGCCCGTGGGCCGTGAGCACTCGATCGATATACGGCGCGTAGGGCTCCAGCGAGCGGGCGACGATGCCGATGCCGGACAGCTCGGCGCTGCTCCCGATCTCGCCGCGGCCGATGCGCGCCACGATCCGGCGGCACGCTTCGGCGAGCTCCGCCTCGGCACCCTGAGCGCTGAAGACCTCGAGCGCCGGCTGCGCTGGCTCGGCCCGCTGCTGCGGCGTCGCCTTTTCGTCGTACAGAGCCCGGAGCTTAGCGCCGAGGACCGAGCTGGCCTGCGCCGGGAGGTTCTCGATCGGTTGGTCAGGGAAGAGGCGTTCGATGCGCGCGCGGCCATGAGGGGCGCGGGGCGCCGGCCCGATCGGTGCCAGCAGCTCCACGTCGACCCGCGCGGCGAGCGCCGCGATCAGATCGCGGTGCGCACCGGTCAGGTCGTAGGCGCCGTAGTGGATCAGGCCGACCAGGCCTTGGACGTAAGCGCTCTGTTTGCAGACCAAAGCGGCGCGGCGTGACAGCGCCGCTCCATCGAGCAGCGGCGCGCCGGGCTGCGTGGCCAGCGGCGCTGCGGCGCGGTCGCGGCGCTCGGCCTTGTGCCGCGGCGCGGGATCGAGCCGCCCGCCTTCCTGCGCCAGCCGGCCGAGCTCGCGCTCGACTCGCGCGGCGATTTCGGCAAGGCCGGGTTCCCCCGCCGCTCGCAGCCGGTTCGCATCGATCCCGGCGTCGCGCAAATCGCGCAAGCTCGCAAGTACAGCGCCGATCGCGGCCGGGCGTCGCGCGAGGTATTGGCTCAAGGATCCGCGGCTCGCGGCCGCGGCCCGCCGGGTGATCTCTTCGAGCAGCAGCGGCGTGATCGTGGACCAAGCCGGCGCGCCATCGTCGAGGCTGGAGAGAATCCGCTCGGCCAGCGCGTGGTGGTGGAGGAACTCGATGCCGGCATACGCGCGCCGGCGCAGCAGGATCACACGCTCCAGATGGGCGCGCAGTCGCCCGGTCGGCACCACCACCGCCACCGGCCCAAGGGGACGCTGCTCGATCAAGGCATCGAGCCGCTCGAACAGATGATCTTCGAGCGCCGCCAGCGACTCCGAAACGACCAGCCGCATCATCCACTGAGCCTACCACACCGCCTATTTGGCCCCGAGTTGATGTGGGGCGGGGCTTGACCCCTCCTGTAAAGAGCAGCACGTTTGAACCAAATGTAGGGGCGGGGCTTGACCCCGCCCGAGCGGCATTTCGAAAGGTCGATCGAACCGCGCAGGTCACCGAGGCCGCAGGTCGGGAGGGGGCAAGCCCCGGCAAGCCGCTCTCCTACAGGTACCCTGCGGAAGCGAGATAGGGGGACAGGTATCGAATTTCCTGGGAGGCAGAGCTCGAAGTCCTGAGGTGCCGGAAATTCGTACCAGTCCCCCTATCTCGGAGGAGCCCGACCGAGCGCAACGGCATTCCAGAGTGGGGGAACTCCCCCACACCCGTTGTCAGATGGCGGCAGATCCGCCGCCGTCCTAAGCGGTGCGGCGGGCGAGGTGGCGGGCGACCGCGGGCAGGAAGAAGAAGGCGGGCAGCGCGAGCGCGACGGTGACCGCGTAATAGGTCGGGTAGCCGAGCCGCTCGACCGCGGCGCCGGAGAGCGGGCCGACGATGAAGCGCGGCAGGGCGTAGAGCGAAGCGAGCAAAGCGTATTCGGTGCTGGCCTGATCCTTGTCGCAGAGGCGCATCAAAAGCGCCAGATAGCCGGGCCCGGCGAGGCCGAGCGAGAACGACTCGAACAGCGAAGCGGCATAGAGAAACGGATCGCTGAGGTCGAGGCCGGCGACCGCGAGGTAGCCGGCGTTGCTGAGGCCTTGAGCCGCGCCCAAGGTCCAGAGCGCGGGGATGACCCCGAAGCGGCTGGTGAAGAATCCGCCGGTCAGGGCGCCGAGGATCCCGGCGACCATGCCGAAGGTGGTCGAGACGGTCGCGATCTGGGTCAGCGACATGCCGCGGTCGACCCAGTACGGCTTGATCATCGGACCGATCGCGAGATCGGCGAGCCGGTACAAGAGGATGAAGGTCAGAAGCACGAACGCGCCCGGCTTGCGAATCCAATCGACCAAGGCGGCGAAAAAGAAACGCTGCTCGCCCTTGGCGCTGCGCGCTTCAGGCGAGCGCAGCAGCACCAGGCCGAGGACGATCTGCGCGATGCCGGCGGCGACGAAGACGCGGCTCCAACCGAAGGCGGCGGCGGCGGCCACCATGCCCGCACCCGACGCGATCACGGCGACGCGGTAGCCGGCCGCTCGCAGGCCGTTGGCCGCGCCCTCTTCGCCGCGGCGCAGAAACACGATGACCTGGCCGTCGACCGCGATGTCGAGCGTGGCCGACGCGAACACGAACACGAACATCAGGGCCCACAAGGCGGGCGGCAGAGCCGTCGGATCGAACCAGGTCTGGGCGAACAGCACCAGCGCCATCACCATCACGCAGACGGCAGCCCATTGGCGGCGCAGTCCGTAGCGATCCACCAGCGGCGCCCACAGCGGCTTCCAAGTCCACGGCAGCGACAGCAAGGTCAGCGCCCCGATCGCGGTGAGCGAGATGCCGTGGGAGCGGAAATAGACCGGCCAAACGTCGAGGTAGACGCCGAACGGGAACCCGGAGGCATAGGCCAGCACCGTCGCCCAGGCCAGGCGCCGGCCGAAGCCGGGCTCGCGCGGTTGATCGCCTAGGAGACGCGGCATGCGATGGGGTCTCGTGACAGCGGCGCCGTCATTTCGCGAGTGTCGGCGCCCGAGGCAGTTGTAGGGGAGGGGCTTGTCCCCTCCCGAGAAGCGCAGCGCGTTGGAGACAGAGCTTGCATCGAGCGGCGATTGTACTGCGCCCGAGCTGCGCCCGGAAAAAAGTGACCGGGTGGCGGGCGGGGTGGGGATCCGCTAGCCTCTGCAACGGATCTTCGAGAGGAGACGAGAACACGGCATGACACGGACAGCGACGATGCGCATCCTGGTATTGGCTGCGGGAATGAGCTGCGGCACCGGGGCGCAAGCGAGCGGCATTCTGACTCCGGCCCAAACCGAGGGCACCACTCGGTTCGCCCTGCTGGGCGCGGTGATCTTCGATCAGAGCTCGGAAACGCTGGGCGGACCCGGCGACGAGACGGTGCTGATGGCGCGCGCCACGCTCGGCATCGCCCCCAAGGCCGATGTCTTTTTCGAGCTGTCGAACTTTGGCGACCGGACCTTCGGCGGCGGGCTCAAAGTGGCACTGGCCCAAGGACGCCGCGGCGCGGTCGGGTTCTTCGGCCGAGTCCTCTGGAGCAAGCCGGAGGGCGAGCTCGAGGACGATCAGATCAGCGGCACCGGAGCCTTTCTGATCAATGCCGATCTACTCGGTCAGAAGCCGTACCTCGGGTTCGTGGTGCAAGGCTTCTCCTCCGAAGAGCTCAGCGGCGGCGACTCGATCAAGACCTCGGCGGTGGCGGGCATTCAGATGAGCGGCCTGCCGCTGGTGATCGAAACCAATCTGGGAGTCGACAAGCTACTGGCGATCGGCGCGCGCCTCGCCTTCTAGCCCGGCGGCGGATCTGGCGCCGGCTTTTCGGGCGGGGACAAGCCCCGCCCCTACATGAGAACCCTCGAATGCCGGTGTAGGGGCGGGGCTGGTCCCCGCCCGCGGGTGGCATGGGCGTGCGCAAGCAAGCCGATGGCCGACGCCGCTCGAGGGCTAATGGGGCGGCGCGATGGACTTTTTTGCGACTTGGACGCGGATGATGGCGCGCTGCAGGGCGGCCTGGGCGCGCGCGAAGTCGAGATCGGCCGGCGGATGGGTCAGGCGCTGGCGGGCGCGACGCTCGGCGTCTTGCGCTCGTTCGAGGTCGATATCCTCGGCCT
>Ga0326597_10007023_pt1 | contig 15354 bp, 12 predicted proteins | sample RVTome_12_FD_203789 | JGI IMG/M metagenome (GOLD analysis project Ga0326597, IMG submission 203789) | Soil microbial communities from uranium-contaminated site in the Upper Colorado River Basin, Wyoming, United States - RVT100D185 | ecosystem: Environmental > Terrestrial > Soil > Contaminated >... | reverse complement strand
GCACCTTCGGATCGGTGAAACTCTCCGCTTTCAGGTCAAGCTCGCCGGAGACGAAAAAGGCAGTCAGCGGTCCGAGTTCGCTCAGAACCGAGACACGCGACTTGACCAGCGGCACGATTTGCATCAGGTACTCGCGATTCAGAGCCCACCGTTGCACTCGCTCGGCGAATTGGTCGTCGGTCAAATTCTCGCGCAGCCAGCGTCCGTTGAGCCATGTCAGCTTCTTGATGTCGAACACCGGCCCGCCAAGCGATACCCGATCCAGCTCAAAGCTCGCGACCATCTCGCTGAGTGAAAATTTTTCTTCTGCGCTCACGCCTCCCGGCCCCGCCGGCATAGACCACGCCATCAGGCCGAGATAATTGAGCAATGCTTCCGGGAGATATCCCATGCGCTGATAATAAATAATCCCCGTAGGATTCTTGCGCTTGCTCAGCTTGCTCTTGTCCGGATTGCGCAGCAGGGGCATGTGGCACAGCGCGGGCATCCGCCATCCAAAATATTCGTAAAGCAACTGGTGCTTCGGCGCCGAGCTGATCCATTCCTCGCCGCGGATGACGTTGGTAATCTCCATCAGATGGTCGTCCACCACGTTGGCAAGATGATACGTCGGCAGGCCGTCGGCCTTCAGGAGTACTTGCATGTCCACGGTGCGCCAGTCAATCTCGATGCGCCCGCGCAGCAGATCGTCGAGAACGCACAATCCCTGCTCCGGGACTTTCATGCGCACGACGAACGGAGTGGAGCTCGATTCAAGCGGCTGTTTTTCCGCTGCGGAAAGATTCAGGCAGTGGCCGTCATAGCCAGGCTTCATTCCGGCGCGTTGCTGCGACTTGCGCAACTGGTCGAGCCGCTCGGCCGTGCAGTAACAACGGAAGGCGTGTCCGCGCTCGAGCAGCTCCTCGCAATATTTGCGGTAGATCGCTCCGCGCTCGCTCTGCCGATAGGGAGCGTGAGGCCCGCCGACATCCGGCCCTTCATCCCAGCTCAGCCCAAGCCAGTGGAGCGAGTTCAATATCGCCGCCTCGGCCGCCGCCGTGGAGCGCGCCTGGTCGGTGTCCTCGATGCGCAGCAAAAATTGCCCGCCATGTTTTTTCGCAAAGCAGTAGTTGAACAGCGCCATGTAGGCGGTGCCCACATGGGGGTCCCCGGTAGGCGATGGCGCAACGCGAGTGCGTACAGTCAAGACAGGGCTCCTTGCCGAAAGCGCAGGCATCGAGTTCACAGCAGAACCCAATGCAGGCACCCTCGGTGAAAAACTTGATTATAACCATGATACCGTTCGCTGCGAATATGAATCCGCAATGACCACGCCCCTTGGCAATTGAGACGGCCTCGCTTATACTGAAGTTTTGGAGGTGGGTACCCCCTTTGATTAAGACAATTCGCAATATTCTTAGCATACCGGACCTGCGCAACCGGATTTTGTTCACTCTGGGCGTCCTCGCCGTATTTCGTCTGGGAGGGCACATCCCCACACCGGGCATCAATGCCGACCTGCTGCAACAATTCTTTGAAGAGCAGCAGGGCACGGTGTTCGGTTTTGTGGACATTTTTTCCGGCGGGAATCTCCGGCGCCTGACCATCTTCGCCCTGGGCATCATGCCCTACATCACGGCCTCCATCATTTTGCAGTTGCTCACGCCGGTATGGCCCTATCTCGACCGCCTGAATAAGGAAGGCGAGATGGGCCGCCAGAAGATCACCCAGTACACGCGGTACTTGACCGTGGTGATCAGCCTGGTGCAATCGGTCGGGATCGCCTACACGCTGGAGCAGTCTTCCATCACCGGCACGCGCTTTGTGAACAACCCCGGGCCGCTGTTCCTGATCACCACCGTGCTGACGCTCACGACCGGCTCAATCTTCGTGATGTGGCTCGGTGAGCAGATCACCCAGCGTGGAATCGGCGAGGGCATGTCCCTGCTGATCTTTGCCGGCATCGTCGTGGGAGTGCCGGGAGCGCTGGCGGAGCTCTACGACAAAGTCTTTGTCACCGGCCAGTGGAACTTTGCGCAATTGGTGATGCTGCTGGCGCTGATGCTCGCGGCAGTGGGCTTCATCGTGCTGGTGGAGCGCGGCGAAAGGCGCGTCAATGTTCAATATGCAACCCGCATGATCGGGCGCAAGACCGTTGGCGGCCAGTCTACGCATCTGCCGATCCGCGTGAATGCCGGCGGCGTCATGCCGGTGATCTTCGCGTCCTCCATTCTGACATTTCCCCAAACCATCGCTCTGGCGGGCGGCGGCGCCACCGCGACGACCAGCACCGGGCCGCTGTCGAGGCTATTGCAGGCGATGGCCTGGGGCGAGCCGCTGTACACGCTGCTCTACGTGGCTGGCATCATCTTCTTCGCCTACTTCTACGTCTCCATCGTTTTCAATCCCAATGATGTGGCCGACAATGTTCGCCGCCACGGAGGGTTTGTTCCCGGAATCCGTCCGGGCAAAAATACGGCTGAATATCTGAATGCCATCCTGACCCGTCTGACGCTGGTGGGAGGCTGTTATCTCGCCCTGGTCTCGCTGATTCCGGAGTGGATGATCTCCGGGATTCACCTCCATCACCTACCGTGGATCGGTGCCTCGATTGATGAGGCCTTCCCGAGATTTCTGCTCGACGGCTTGGGCGTCAATTTCTACTTCGGCGGGACGTCGCTGCTGATCGTGGTCGGCGTGGCCATGGACACGGTGAGCAAGGTCGAGTCGCACCTGGTCATGCGCCAGTACGAAGGCTTGATGCCTGGCATGGGCCGCATCCGCGGCCGCCGCGGCTAGGCAATCTCTCATTACCAGCCTCTGTTCCCAGGCTCTGATCGATGATCAGCTTATGAATTCGATGGGCTTGGATCGATCGGTGAGGCCAAGCTCGTGCGCCAGCGAATAGAACAGGCGCAACCCCGCGAGGTTGGTTTCCCCTAACGAAAAATCGATATTCTCCGTCAGATATGACCGGATCAGGTCCGGCGCGAGGCCCGTGCGCACGCTTTCCTGCTCGACAAGCTCCGAAAGATGCGCCATCGCATAGACGGCCGATTGCTGAAAAGCGGGGACCAGATCGGGCGTGGCTACTTCGGCGCGCACCGCCCAGAGGGCGAAGACAAAAGGCAGGCCGGTCATGGCCCGCCACGCCTCGGCCAGATCAACAACAATCAAGCCGGGGAAATCTGAGGCCAGCGCCGGATCGCCGATGAGCAGTGCGGCGTCGCACGTATCGAGCATTGTTTTTAGATTTGGTTCGTGCGGAATCAACTGGGGGGTGATCTGGTAGTGGCGGCTCAGCAGAATCTTCGTAAGGCAAACCGAAGTGCGCGAGGATGTTGTCAGCGCGAGGCGGCACACCTCCGGGATGGGACATTTCGAGATGAGCAGCACGCTGCGCACCGGTCCTGCGGATGCGACTGCGAGGCCGGGGACCACCTTCAGGTTTGGAATCCGTTGATATTCGATGGAGGGAATAATCGCGGCATCGACCCCGCCGGAGCGCAGCAGGTCGGCGCATCGGGGCGGCAACTCGAAAGTGATATGAAAGCGGCTGCGGTGCGGCCCGTGGATCAGTCCCCAGAAAAGCGGCACTGCGTTGAGATAGGAAACCACGGCTGCGCGGAGCGGTGGCTGGGTCATCGAGGAGCGCTCGTAGAGACCGGCGAGGGCAGCGCGTCCATAGATGCCGCGGGCGCCGGCAGAACATCCATGAATGCTGATACCGAGAACACGGCGTTTCCCACGCCCGGAGAACCGTAGCCGGGCGGCGGCGCCAGCCGGTATTTCGCCAGCGTATCGCGATAGGACTGCAAGAGCCCCAGGTGATATTCGAGCGGCGCGGGGTCTTGGGAGCCCAAGTTGCTGAGCGGCTCCGGGCACCAGGTGGTGAACCGCGGCGTTACGCCGTGCGACATGAAATAGTCGAGCCCTTCGGTCGTCGAGCGCACGGCCTCTTCCGGCGTCAGAAAACCGTGAGGCCGCGCCATCTCCACGCCGGCCACGAAATTCGGTATCACGCAGGAGGCGCCGAAAACTTCCCGGGCATCGAGTATGCGATCGATCCAGCGCTTCCGTCCGATGTATCCAGTCTTGCCCGGACACAGCCAATCGAAAAGCCGCTGGTCCCAAACCTCATAGTTCGGATGGTAGATGCGGATGCCCGCCTCGCGAAACTTGAATAATTCCTCCTTCGGCAGCGCCTGCACCACCGCCTTGCCGATCCATTTTCCGGGAAAACGACTTTCGATTGCCTTGGCGTACTGCACATAAAAATCAGATTCGGAGAGGCCGCGCAGCGCGCTCGTGACGCTGCCTCCGGTCAACGTATATGCTTTGCTGCGCAGGTCATTGGCGGCGACATTGGCGGCGTCATTGGTAGCGATGATGTCCAGCGCCTCCAATACTTCGTCAATACCTTTCACCGTCGTATAAGGTCTGCCCGCGGCGCGCTGTTGGTCAAAGTTCGGGTTGATATCACAGAACCGGCATTCCTGATCGGTGCCGACATACTGGCAGCGGCGAAATACCGTGAGATAGATGAGGTAGCCCCACTCGATCACCGGAGCAATCTCGGACACCGGTTTACCGTTGGCCAGAATCTTCCGATAGTGTGCCGGCTCCGGTGGCAGCTCAACGGGAGAGACCAGTTCGCCTTCCAAGTACAATGCAAATCCGTTTTCCGAGCGCTCTAGCTTGTAAGGAGAACTAGGGTTCAGCCGCACTGACACAATCGTCCGGCGCAATCCGCGAGGCCCGCCAACGAGCGCAATCTCTTCCGGTGCGCGCAGGTTTTCCTGCTCCGACATCTTGTGAATCGGAGTGCGATCAAACGAAAAGATGAAGTACGATTTGCGCTGGTAGGAGGTTTCAGACGAATCGTTCGGAGGCGACTCCGGCCATCCGAGCGAAAGCCCGAGCCGGAGTAAATCCTCTTTGAAAAACACCTCCGGCGGGAGGTCGTCGAACCGCCCCATTAACTCTTCCAGCAATTCAATCCGATGGCTTGACACCGTGGATCGCAAGCACCCTTTCAGGAGAAAAGCACGATCCTTTATTTTGCCTTAATTCGCCGGCGAAGGATACGTCACCGTCAAGCGGCGGCTTGCAATGCAAGATAGGCCGCACCGTACAGGCCAGCATCCGCACCAAGCTGTGCGCGCTCGACACGCGTCGATCCCTCTTGGAAAATATAAGACCGTCTGGTCAACTCTTCAAAAAGCGCCGGCGAGAACAGCGGCCAAGACTCCGCTACGCCGCCGCCAATGACATAGAGTGGCAGGTTCAGCGTGTTTACCAGGATGGCCAGCCCGATCCCCAGATGGCGGCCGCAGGAGCGAAAAATCTCTTGGCAAGCTGTATCGCCTGATTTCGCGGTTTGATAGACCAACTCCGCAGTTAGTGCCGAGCCGTCCTTCGCCGCTGCAGCTAGCGCGCGGCTACTGCCCGAGAGGAGCAGTTCTTTCGCTTTCCGAACGATGGCGCTCGCCGAGGCTTCTGTCTCCAGACACCCCGCGCTTCCGCAACCACATTGGACGCCGTTCCCGGCGACGGGGATATGGCCCACTTCTCCGGCCATGCCCAGGAAGCCGCGCCAGATTTTTCCATCGAGTACGAGCCCTCCTCCGACGCCCGTGCCTAGCGTCAGCAGGCAAAGACTTGCAACGTCGCGCCCTGCGCCGAGCCAATTCTCGCCCAAGGCCGCAGCATTAGCGTCGTTGTCAACGATGACATTTGTCCGCAGTCCGGCTGTGATGGCATCGCGCACAGCAAAATTTTCCCAGCCAGGCAGATTCGGCGATTTTCGCAGTGTTCCGGTTTTTACGTACAGGATTCCGGGAACCCCCACGCCCGCGCCTGCAAAACCACCCTGCGCAGCATACTTTACCGCGAGCGAGCGCACGGCCCGGCAAAGCTCGTCGATCACTTGATCGCGGTGGGCGAGGGTTCGGACCGCAATCGACACTTTTTCGAACAGTTCGCCTGACTCGCTGATGGCGGCGATGCGCAGATTCGTTCCTCCCAAATCCACTCCAATGGCGAACCGCTTCACCGCGACCTCTCTCCCGGTTTCGTTTTCTTTGCAGTGCGCCCTCTCTGTTGTCGCTGACAGGCCGGGCAGAAATGAGTGCTGCGTCCGGCAATGACGATGCGGCGAATCAGTGAACCACACTCAAAGCATTCCTCACCCGTTCTTCCGTAAACTTGATGCACTTGCTGAAACCAGCCCGCGCGGCCCTCGGCATCCATGTAACTGGAAATGGATGACCCGCCCAGTTCGATCGCTTGCCGGAGCGTTGCGCGGATGGCGTCCCACAGACGAGCCCCTCGTTCACGACGGAGTCTTGATCCTATCGCCGCCGGATGGATACTCGCCCGGAACAGACTTTCGTCGGCATAGATATTGCCTAAGCCGCGAACAAACCGCTGATCGAGCAGCAATGCTTTCACTCTGGCTCTGCGACGCCGCAGCCGGGCGCAGAACTCTTCCAGCGAAATCTCCAATGGATCGGGTCCGAGAAGCTGAATTTCAGCGGGTTCATCCTTACTCAGATGCAGTTTGCCGAACCGCCGCGGATCACTGAAGTGCAACCAGCGTCCCGGCGCGTCCAGCGTGAAGATGACGTGGGTATGCGGGCGCAGCGGCTCCGGCATGGATTCGAAACGCAATCGGCCGGTCATGCCAAGATGGACCAACAGGCAAAGGCTCCCGTGGCCAGCGCCCTGAGCTTGAAGCGTGATGAGAATATTTTTCCCGTGCCGCCGGATGGACACGACTCTCCCGCCACAAAGTCGCTTGCGGAAAGCATTCGTTGATCCCACCAGCAGCCGCCGAAGCACCGTCCGCCCCGGCCCGTTCTGACCATATGTGGGCAGCTCGACTTCCGTGATTTGCCGCCCCACGAGGCCCGGCCGCAAGCTGCGGACAACATTCTCGACCTCAGGAAGTTCCGGCATATCTACGTTGGTCCTCGAGCTTGGCTCGACAATAGGAGCCAGCCCAATCAAATTACCATAGCTGCCAGCAACGGGGAAATCATCGTTGGCATCTGTGCTAGGATGTTAGAAGTTTCGGCAGTTTGGTTGGCGGGAAAACAGATTTTTGAGGAGACTCCATGGGAACTTCTACATTTGCTCGACCGAAAGTCGGCTCTGCAATGCTGATGGTGGGAACGATGAAGGGAGTGTTTTTGCTGGGCGCGGACCCGGCTCGCAAACGCTGGCAGGTTTCCGGCCCGCACTTTCCCGGGCACGTTGTATACTCGCTGGCCTACGATGGCCGCGCGGGACGCCACCGCATCTGGGCAGCTTCATTTCACTACGCATTTGGCACGAATCTTTATACCAGCGACAACTTTGGCAACACCTGGAGCAAGCCGGAAGCGGCTTTGGTGAAGTTTCCGGAGGACACCGGAGCGGCACTCAAGCAGATCTGGCAGATTACTCCCGGCCCGGCCAGCCAGCCCAATACCATCTATTGCGGCGTCGAGCCCGCCGCGCTTTTCGTTTCGCGCGATGCGGGGACGAGTTGGTCGCTCGTGCGCGCCCTGTGGGACCATCCGCACCGGCCAAAGTGGAATCCTGGCAACGGCGGCATGTGCATGCACACGGTCCTGCCGCATCCCACGGATCCGAAGCGCATGATGACCGCGGTTTCCGCCGCGGGCGTTTACCGCACTGAAGATGGGGGCGCAACCTGGACCGCCAACAACAAGGGCCTGCGCGCAGACTTCCAGCCGGAGAAGTATCCCGAGTTCGGCCAGTGCGTACACAAGGTCGATCGGCACCCGGCGCGGCCGGAGCAATTCTATCTGCAGAATCATGGCGGACTGTACCGCAGCGACGATAGCGGTGTATCGTGGAAGGATATCGGCAAGGGCGTGCCTTCTGATTTCGGATTTGCCATGGTGGCGCATCCGCACGATCCCGACACGGCGTACATCTTCCCGCTCGAACAGGAGATGCGCTGCGGCCCGGACGGCAAGGTCCGCGTCTACCGCACAAAGAACGCCGGACGGTCCTGGGAGCCGCTGACGAAAGGGCTTCCCCAGAAGGGCGCCTATGAAACGGTCCTGCGCGACGGCATGGCGGCGGACTCGTTGAGACCGGCCGGAATCTACTTCGGAACCAGGTCCGGAAAACTCTACGCATCGGCCAACGATGGCAATAGCTGGCAGTTAATTGCCGATGGGCTTCCCGCGATCACGTGCGTGAAGGCTGCCGTCGTTGGCGAGCCGCGAACTGCGCGCCCTGCGGCCCGCCGCGTGGCGGTGAAGCGAGCGCCCGCGAAAAAGGCGGCTTTGCGGGCGCGCCCGAAGAAGTGATGACCATCACGTTTCTCATCCCTTCCTATCTGCGCACGCATACCAGCGGGCGCAGCGCGGTGGAACTATCCACTTCGGTAACGACGGTGGCCGAGACGCTGACGGCTCTCTGGCTGGAGTTTCCTGCGTTGCGCGACCGCGTGCTCGATGAGCAGGGCAACGTGCGCCAGCACGTTAATATTTTTGTCGGCGATGAAAACATTCGCGACACCGGCGGACTCGCGACGCCGGTTCGTGACGACTGCGAGATTATGATCGTCCCGAACATCACCGGTGGGTAATTGGCAGTAGATGGTTAGATCGAGACGAATACGTCGGAGCCTTCAATTCTGACTTCGTAGGTGGGGACTTTTTCGCGGGCGTTGACAGTTAGGCAACCGGTCTTCACGTTGAACTGCCAGGCGTGCCAGGGGCATTCCAGCTTCTCTCCGTCCAAATACCCTTCCCCCAGCGGCCCGCCACGATGGATGCAGACATTGTCCAGCGCGTAGAACGTCCCATCGACATTGCAGAGCGCGATCATCTTTTCACCCACCGTGATCTGCTTGACCTTGCCGGGTGCGAGGTCGGAGACGTTGGCGACTTTCACGAATGTAGGCATACGTTGATCAGAACAGCGACCCACGGCACGCCGGGGCAGGCCGCAAGGGAGTCTCGGTTTCTCCTTCTGCGAGTCACGAGCCCCGAGTCGCGAACCCCGCTGAACCAGCAGATCCCTCGCTGTGCTCGGGATGACATCGGGTGGGGAGTCTATACTGGGTGGGGTGTTTGCGCGATCATGATCTGCTTGCGGAAAGTTTCGACCATGGCTTCATCGAGCCGCACTTCGGTGGGCCGCTTGGCAAGCGACATCTGGTCAATCTTGTCCTGCAATTTCAGCAGCGCATAGAAAAGATTCTCCGGCCGCGGCGGGCAACCGAATGCGTACACATCCACGGGCACGACTTTGTCCACGCCTTGCAGCACGGCGTAGGTATTGAACGGGCCGCCGACGCTGGAGCACGCTCCCATCGAGATACACCATTTCGGATCCGGCATCTGGTCCCAGACGCGCTTCAGCACTGGCGCCATCTTCAGCGTAACGGTTCCAGCGACGATCATCAGGTCGGACTGGCGCGGCGACGGGCGGAAAACCTCCGCGCCGAATCGCGCGATGTCAAAGCGGGAAGTGGTCGAGGCAATCATCTCGATGGCGCAGCAGGCCAGCCCGAACGTCATCGGCCAGATGGCTGATTTCCTCGCCCAGTTGAATACGTAATCAACAGTGGAGATGACGAAGTTCTTCTCAAACTTGTTCTGCAGAAACCCCATGAAACTTTTCTCCCACCAAGCTCTGGAAGCGCGCGCCACCCAACAAACTAACCTATCGAATCCCTATTAGAAAGTCAACAAATCGGTCTCATTCAGGCTCGAACTGTTTCTTCAGCTCAGACAGCAGATTCAAGGCATCCAGCGGTTTCAGCTCTTCAATATTAATCTTGGCGAGCCGCTCCCGTAGAGCATATTCGGCGGGCGTAAACAACGTCAGTTGGAAATTTCCGGGCGCCTTCGTGTTTGTTCCCTGATCATCGGTGAGTGTATCGCTGACGTGGTGCTCGCTCTGCTCATGCTGGCTCAGGACCTCTCGCGCCCGCTCGATGACTTCGCCGGGCAGTCCCGCCAGACGCGCCACTTCAATTCCGTAACTTCGGTCGGCACGTCCCGGCTCCACGCGCCGGAGAAATATGATATTCCCATCCGACTCTTTTACCGAGACATGACAATTCTTCACGCTCGTCAGGTGATCCGCCAGCTCCGTCAATTCGTGGTAGTGCGTGGCAAACAGCGCCTTGATCCCGGGGTGCGAATGCAGGTACTCAACTACAGCCCAGGCAATGGAGAGCCCGTCAAAGGTCGCGGTTCCCCGCCCGATCTCGTCGAGAATCACCAAGCTCCGCGGCCCGGCGGTGTTTAGAATCACGGCCGTCTCGGTCATCTCGACCATGAAGGTCGAACGTCCGCGCGCCAGGTTGTCACTCGCTCCGATCCGTGTGTAGATGCGGTCGAGGAGCGGAAGTCGCGCGCTCGCGGCAGGAACAAAGCTGCCCATTTGAGCCAGAATCGAGATCAGGGCGGCCTGCCGCAGGTAGGTGGACTTGCCGCCCATGTTGGGTCCGGTAATGATAAGAATCCGCTCCGACTCCGCGTTCATGTAAAGATCATTCGGAACAAAGCGCTCTCCATCGAGAGATTCCGCCAACTGCTCCAAAACGGGGTGGCGGCCAGCGCGGATTTCCAGCACTCCATCGTCGGAATTCACCGGACGACAATAGCCACGCGCTGACGCGATTCCGGCGAAATTGGAGAGCACATCCAGCTCTGCGACAATCGCCGCGGTGCGCCGGATGCGCGCGGCGTGCGTCCCGACCGTCGTCCGCAGCTCCTGAAACAGGCTCAGTTCAATCTGTTGCCTCCGGTCTTCAGCATCGAGCACCTTGCGCTCGTACTCTTTGAGCTCCGGCGTGGTGAACCGTTCCGCGTTCACCAGCGTTTGCTTGCGTTCGTAGCGTTCCGGAACCAGAGGCAGATTGGGCTTGGAAACCTCGATGTAGTATCCGAATACATCATTAAATTTAATCTTGAGCGAGCCGATGCCGGTGGCCTGACGCTCGCGTGCTTCCATTTGCGCGATCGTCTGTTTTCCCGTCCGGCTCAACTGCCGGAGCTCATCCAGCTCCGCATGGTAGCCTTCGCGGATGATGCCGCCATCGGCGGTTCCCAGCGGAGGGGAATCCACCAACGCTCTTTCGAGTACTTCGCGCAGATCTGACAATTCATCGAGGTGATCCCACAGCCCTCGGAAGCGCGCGGCCTTGGCTTCGCCGATCTGGCGTCGCAGCTCCGGCAGGGGCATAAGCGAATTTCGCAGCCCTCCGAGATCGCGAGGCGAGGCCGTTCCCAGCGCCACCCGGCCGAGAAGCCGTTCGAGGTCCTGGATGGCGCCAAGCTCCCGCACCATTCGCTCGCGCTGCATCACCTGCTGAACCAGCTCACCCACGGCATCCCAGCGGGCCTCGATCGTGCCGCGGTCGAGCGATGGGCGCAGGGTCCATGACTTCAGCAGGCGTGCGCCCATGCTGGTCTTGGTGTGATCGATGGATGCGATCAACGTGGCTTCCGGAGCGCCGGCGAAGACCGGCTCGACCAATTCGAGGTTGCGTGTGGTCACCAAATCGAGCATCATCCACTGGCGCCGCTCGTAGTAAGCAATGCAGTCCAGATGGACGAGTGAACCCTGCTGCGTCTCATTGAGATAGTGCAGCAGCGCGCCGGCGGCGCAGACAGCCTGGTCGCTCCCTGCCAGGCCAAATCCGTCGAGCGAATGGACGTGGAAATGGGTGGTCAGCAACCGCAGGGCATAGTCGTAGGCAAAGGACCAGTCGTCCAGCAGAGTGCGCGTGAGCCGCAACGAGCCCGGTTCGCCGTTATCGAATGGGAGTTGCCCGCCAGGACCCAATAAAAACTTCTGCCCGGAAGGAAACAGCAACTCGCGCGCGCTGAGATGCTGGATCTCCTCGACGCATTTCGATTCCCTGTCCTGGCCTTGGAATTCAGTGGCGCGGAATTCGCCCGTAGAAAGGTCCACGCAAGCCAGCCCCATTCGATCTTGTCCGGGAGAGACCGCCACCAGGTAGTTATTGTCGCCAGGTGATATCAGTCCCGGACCGACGGCAGTCCCTGGCGTGATGACACGGGTAACCTCCCTCCGAACGATCTTTTTCGCAAGCCGGGGGTCCTCCATCTGCTCGCAAATGGCCACTTTGTAGCCCTTCTGTATCAGCCGGGCGAGGTACGTCTCAGCAGCGTGGTGAGGAACGCCGCACATCGGCACGGGCACGCCCTTCTCCTTATTTCGCGAGGTCAGCGTGATTTGCAGCTCTCTGGAAGCGAGGACGGCATCTTCGAAAAACAACTCGTAGAAATCGCCCAGACGGAAGAAGAGCAACGCGTGGGGAAACTTCTTCTTGATCGAGCTGTACTGCTGCATCAATGGCGTGGCGGGTTCCGGCATACACTCCTCGGCTTGTCGGCAGAGGTATTATGCAATGGTTCACAAAGCAGGGCAAACCTTCTCTCCGGAGGCAACTGCATGTATTCAGTTATAATATAGGGTTATTGAGGATGGACAAAGATGGGTCATTTTTGGCTTCGGATTGCTTTGGTCCTCTACTCGCTGGGGCTGCTGCACGCCATTCTAACGGTGGTAGGGCGGCGCCAGAAGATTTTTCGCGTGGCGCTCGGCGCCATCGCGCTCGGCGCCATATTTCATCTGGTGGCACTGGTAGAAGACGGCCTTGCAATGAACCACTTCCCGGCCACCAATCTGAGCGAAGCTGCTTCTCTTTTGGCCTTCCTGCTGGCCGCGGCATTTCTCCTGGTGCACTGGCGATACCGTTTCCAGTCGCTGGCCGTGCTGTTGTTTCCGCTCATCTTTGTCCTGACGCTGCCGGCTGCGCTCGACCGCAGTGCGGATACGTGGGACCTGCCCATCTTACGAACCGCGTGGCTGTATCTCCATGTTTCCTTCATCGTCCTCGGGTACACCGCTTTTTTCTTAACCTTCGCCGCCGGGGTGTTATACCTCATTCAAGAGCGGGAATTGAAATCGAAGCGCCCACGCGCGTTCTACTACCGGTTGCCGCCGCTCGAATCGATTGACGACCTCGCCTACAAGTCGCTTTCGATCGGCTTTCCATTTATCACTCTGGGCATCGTGAGCGGAGCGTTGTGGGCCAGCTCCGTATGGGGTCCCTCGTGGCCTACGGACCCGAAGATCGCGTGGTCATTTGCCACCTGGGTTATCTATCTGCTGCTGTTGTGCGCGCGGTGGGTGGGAGGATGGAGAGGGCGCAAGGCGGCGTATTTTGCGATTCTCGGTTTTGTCGCCATCCTCGCCACTTGGGGAACCAACAGCGGCATGCATTCGTTTGTGCTGCGCTGATCGAGCAGAATGAGGTTTGAGGCAGGGGAATGAATTTTTACCTGGTCGGGCTCAGCCACAAGACGGCTCCCATCGAGGTGCGGGAACAGTTGGCGTTCCCGGAGGGCCGCTTGGCCGACGCGCTACAGCAGGTAGCGGCGCTGCCCGGCGTCCGCGAGACTCTGATCATCTCCACGTGCAACCGGGTAGAGATTCTGGCGCGCGCCGAAAGCTCCCCAACAGATCCCTCAGTGGGCTTGGCCCAGTTTCTCGCCGACTTCCACCAATTGCCCAGCCAGCGGATTGAGCCATACCTGTATCGCCACCACCAGCGCGAGGCCATCCGCCACATCTTCCGCGTCGCCTCGAGCCTCGACTCCATGATTATCGGGGAAACGCAGATTTTGGGCCAGGTGAAGGAAGCCTACGCCCTGGCACGCTCGGCAGGCACGCTTCGAGGTCCGCTCGATGAGGCGCTGACGCGCGCTTTTTTCGTAGCCAAGCGCATCCGCTCGGAAACGGGCATCGCCTCTTCGGCCGTATCCGTCAGTTATGCCGCAGTCGAACTGGCTCGAAAAATTTTTGGCTCTCTCGAAGGCAAACGCATCCTGCTTGTGGGCGCGGGCAAAATGAGCGAGCTGGCCGCACGGCATCTGCTCAGCCACGGGGGATCACATATTTTCGTAACCAACCGGACGCCGCAGCGGGCCGAAGAGATGGCCGCGTCGCTGCAAGGACGCGCCGTCCCGTTTGAACAGCTATTCGAATATGCAGCGCAGTGCGATATCGTGGTCACCTCCACCGCGGCGCAACAGTTCCTGATCCGCAAGGCCGATGTCCAGCGCCTGCTCTCCGAACGCAAGAACCGGCCGATGTTCCTGATCGACATTGCCGTGCCCCGGAACATCGATCCCGAAGTGAACAAGCTCGACAACGTTTTCCTGTATGACGTCGACGATTTGCAGCAGGTCGTCAATGCCAATCTCCAGGAACGGCAGAGGGAAGCGCTGCGCGGCGAGCAGATCGCCGAACAAGAGGTCGAGAAATTCTTGCGGTGGCTGAAGACGCTCGACGTTGTGCCGACGATCATTGATCTCCAATCGCAGTTGGAGCAGATCCGGCAGCAGGAGCTCGCCCGCGTGGAGTCGCAACTGGGAGAGCTGACCCCGCAGCAGCGCGAGGCAGTGGACGCCCTGACCAAAGGCCTGGTGCATAAGGTGCTGCATTCACCGATCACGGAGCTGAAAACCTTGGCGCAGCAGCCGGACGGTCTGCGTCTGGTTGAGACGGTACGGCGCATCTTTAATCTGAAGCAGTGATCTTCTCCGATGTCATCCTGAGCGAAGCGAAGGACCTGCTTTTTCTCCTAACTTCTGTCTCCTGTATTCTGAGTGTTATGTCTCAAAACACGCTGATCCTGGCCACCCGTCGCTCCGCGCTGGCGATGCAGCAGTCCAACTGGGTCAAGTCCGAACTGGAGCGGAAAATCCCCGGCGCGCGCGTGGAGCTGCTCACCATGGTCGCCACCGGGGACCGGCTAGGCGAACTGCCCCTGCCGGCGATCGGCGGCAAGGGCCTGTTCACGATGGAACTGGAAGCAGCGCTCCTCGATGGGCGGGCGCACCTCGCCGTCCACAGCTTGAAAGATCTGCCGACAGAACTTGGTTCCGGACTGACGCTGGCAGCGATCCCGCCCCGCGAAGATGCCCGCGATGTGCTCATCAGCCGCACCGGAGTGCTCTTCTCCGCGCTTCCGCAAGGCGCGCGGATCGGCACGAGCAGCGTGCGCCGCTCCGCGCAACTGCTGCGCCTGCGGCCCGACTTGAGGATTGAGCCTCTCCGTGGGAACCTGGACACCCGGCTGCGCAAGCTGCGCGAGGGCGCCTGGGATGCGATTGTGCTGGCCGCCGCCGGACTCCACCGCATGGGTTGGAAGGATCAAATCACGGAGTATTTTCCTAAGAATGTTTTATATCCAGCAATCGGCCAGGGAGCTTTGGGGATTGAGGCGCGCGCCGGCGACCATCCCACACTGGAAGTGCTTGCGGTTATGAATGATCCGTGGTCGGCCATCACCGCTGCGGCGGA
>Ga0326597_10007022_pt1 | contig 15355 bp, 12 predicted proteins | sample RVTome_12_FD_203789 | JGI IMG/M metagenome (GOLD analysis project Ga0326597, IMG submission 203789) | Soil microbial communities from uranium-contaminated site in the Upper Colorado River Basin, Wyoming, United States - RVT100D185 | ecosystem: Environmental > Terrestrial > Soil > Contaminated >... | reverse complement strand
TGTGTTTGCCGAGCCCCGCGGGATGGCCCTGCGAAGCAGTTCGGAGTGGAACACTACCCCCACCGCGATAATTTGCCGCGATAATTTGTTTGGAAATTCTCTTTAGTTTGCTACAATCATGCACTTACACGTATGAATGCGAGCCCAATTCGAGTTTTTGTGATTGACGACCATGCGCTGTATCGCGACAGTATGGTGGCCCTGCTGGGCGCGGAGAAGGACCTGGATGTGGTCGGCCAGGGAAGCTCGGTGGAAGAGACCAAGCCGCGCCTCGCGGAGAGCAAACCGGACGTTGTGCTGTGCGAAGTGACGCTGCCCGGACAGGGCGGACTGGACTTGCTGCGCGAAGTGCCGGCGCTGTCTCCGGAGTCCCGGACGATCGCCATTTCGGACAACGAAGTCGAGACCGACATCGTCGAGGCGATGCGGCGCGGCGCACGCGGCTTTCTGGACAAGCAATGCCCGGTGGAGCTGTTCCTGAAATGTATCCGCAAGGTGCACACGGGCGAGATCTGGCTGAGCGGACGGCTGACGGAGGCCGTCCTGCATGCCTTCGGGAGCCAGCAGGCGCCCAGCAAGCTGGACGGAAAAGCCGAGCTGTCGCGGCGCGAAATGGAAGTGATCCAGCTTGTGATCCAGGGCTACAAGAACCGGGACATCGCACAGAAACTCTTCATCAGCGAGAAAACCGTGAAGAACCACCTCTCGGCGATCTTCAATAAGCTGGGAGTGGCCGACCGCCTGGAATTGACCCTCTACGCCTTCGAACGGCGACTGTTCCCGCCGGAATAACCAGCAGAAGACAGAAGGATTTCTGGCCCGCGAGCTCCCGCTCGCGGCTCGGCCCTTGCTGATTCGCGTGACAAGCAGGTTCCTCTTCCGCTTCGCGGGATCAGAATGACCGCGGAATATAGTTTCCTGACAAGTGTCAGGAAGCGACGGGAACGGTGGGCTGCGCAGAGCCGCTCGCGGCATGCAGTTCGCGGCGCAGGCGGGCGGCGCGGACCGTATTGACCATCAGCATGGCGATGGTGAGCGGGCCGACTCCTCCGGGAACCGGGGTGATGGCGCCGGCGAGCGGGAGGACGCTGACCGGGTCGACATCGCCGAGCAGAGTAGACCCCTTCCGCTCGAATTCCTCCATGCGCTTGGCGTCTCCGGGGAAAAAGCGCACGACCTCGGCGCGGTCGGTGAGCGGGCTGATTCCAACGTCAATGACGGTGGCGCCGGGTTTGACGAAATTGCCGTTGACCATGCCGGGCTTGCCGAGGGCGGCAACGAGAATATCCGCCTCCCGGCAGACTTCCGGCAAGTCGCGCGTGCGGGAATGGCAGATGGTGACGGTCGCGTTGTGGTGCATCAGAAGAAGCGCCACGGGCTTGCCGACGATGTCGCTGCGGCCGATCACGACGGCGCGCTGCCCCTCGATGGGAATCGCGCTCCGCTTGAGAATTTCGAGAATGCCGGCGGGCGTGCAGGGAACCAGTCCCGGGCGCTGCGTCAGCAGGTTGCCCATGTTCACGGGGTGGAAGCCGTCCACGTCCTTGTCCGGGCTCACGGCGAGCAGGACGCGCTTGGAGTCCACCTGGGAAGGCAAGGGCAGTTGCACCAGGATTCCGTCAATCTCGTCGCGGCCGTTCAGCTCCTCGACCCGCGAGAGCAAGTCCTCCGTGGTGGTCTTCTCGGGGAGAATCAGCCTTTCGCTATGGATTCCCAGGGTTTCGCACGATTTCACCTTGTTCCGGGTGTAAATCTCCGAAGCAGGATTGCTCCCCACCAGGATCACGGCAAGACCGGGCCGGATGCCGGCCCCGTGCAGGTGCTGCAACTCCTCGGCCAGCTCTTCCCGAATCTGGTCGCGGATCACGTTTCCCCTCAAGATACGGGCAGACACGGCGGTTCCCCTCGAATGACGGCCAGGATTTTGTTGCGCCCTATGGCTCCTCATCGTAACACAGCGGTGAAGGAGCAAACAATTGGCCACAGAGATAGCCACAGAGACACCGAGGGCACCGGAAATTCCTGTCAAAAGCAGTCTGGAATCCGCCGGAAGAGCAGCTCCCTCGTCGCTCCGCTTCTCGGGATGACAAACGCAAGGAGAGAGCGGCGGCGGCTGACAAAGCGTCGGCTGTTCGCGTATGCTGGGTGAGACAGTTTGCGGAAAACCGGAGAGGACAGGAAGGCTGCTTCCAATGAATCGCGTCTCACTTGTGCTCGTTCTGCACGCGCACCAGCCAATCGGGAACTTCGACTCGGTGATGGAACAGAACTACCGGCTATCGTACCTTCCGTTCCTCGAGGTGCTGGAACGGCATGCGGCGGTCTCGGTGACGCTGCATTACTCGGGCGTGCTGCTGGAGTGGCTGGATGAGCACCATCCGGATTACATGAAGCGGCTGCGGGCGTTGCGGGAAGCGGGCAGCGTCGAATTTCTGGCGGGAGGTTTTTTCGAGCCGGTTCTGATCTCGATTCCGGAACAGGACCGGCAGGCGCAGATCGCCCGGCTGCAGGAATTCGTGGAGAAGCGTTTCGGCGAGCGGCCGCGGGGCGTCTGGCTGACGGAGCGGGTATGGGAGCCGACGCTGCCGGAAACGCTGGCGCGGGCCGGGGTGGATTACACGCTGGTGGATGACCTGCACTTCCTCGGAGCGGGAGTCGAGCCGGAGGCGCTCTACGGCTATTACCGGACGGAATCGCTGGGGAGCTGGATCGGGATGCTCCCGGGATTGCAGTTCCTGCGGTATGCCATGCCCTGGAAGCCGGTGAGCGAAACCATCGCAGCGCTGCAACACATCGCGAGCCGGCACCCGGATTCGCTCGTAGCCGTCGGAGACGATCTCGAGAAGTTCGGAGGCTGGCCGCATACCTACCACTCCGTGTACGAAGAACGCTGGCTCGAGGATTTCTTCACGGCGGTCGAGGCGAACCCGTCCTGGCTGAACTGCTGCCGCGCGTCGGAATATCTGGACTCGCACGGGCCGGCGGGGACGGCGTACCTGCCGACGGCTTCCTACCGCGAAATGAGCGAATGGGCGCTTTCCGGGCGGGCCGCGGAGATCTACCAGGAAGCCCTGGAGCGGGTCCCCACGCTGGAGCGCGGAGAAGAGTTTTTGCGGTTCTTCAACGGGGGCACGTGGCCGAGCTTCTTTGCCAAGTATTCGGAATCGAACCTTCTCCACAAGCAGATGCTGGCGCTGAGCGACCGTTTTCAAAAAGCGCGCCCGAAACCGTCGGCGGCCGTCTCGTTGCGGGCATGGCAGTCCGCATACCGGCACTTGCTGGCGGCGCAGTGCAACGACGCCTACTGGCACGGGGTGTTCGGGGGCCTGTACTCGCCGCATTTACGGCACGGCGTCTATTCGGAGCTGATCCAGGCGGAGGCGGCCCTCGAAAAGATGGAGAAAGCCTTCACCAAGAAAGCGGCCAGCAGCGGGCCGTTTGAGTGGCTCGGGAAGGAGCGCGAAACCGTCGAGGTGCGCACCGAGCGCGTCAGCTGCCTGATCGAGCCGGCCGATGGGGCCACCGTTGCGGCGTTGCGGTCGAAACCGTGCGGCGCCAATCTGGTGAACTCGCTCCGGCGGCGGCCGGAAGGGTATCACCGGAACATGCCGAATGTGGCGCAGAACGGCGACAAGATGGTGTCGATCCATGAGCTCATCGCCAGCAAGGAAGCGGGACTGGACCGGTTTCTGCTCTACGACCGTTATGACCGCAATGGGTTTCGGACTTACTTCTTTTCCCCGGCCAGGAGCTGGGAAGACTTCGCCCTGCTGCGGCTGGCAGAGCCTTCCCAGTGGTCCGCGGGAAAATACGCGCTTGGGGAATCCAGGAGCGATGGAGGTCTGTTCACCCGGATCGGGCCGCTCGCCGTGGAAGGAGCCGAGATGGAGATCTCGGTGCAGAAGGAATTCACCGTCGTTCCTCAAGCCGATGGCACGGCGATTCGGTGCGGGATGAGAATCGATTGCATGCAGGGAAGCGGGCAATTCCGGCTGGGGCTGGAAGTGATCCTGAACCTGCTGGCCGGGAACGCGCCGGACCGCTACTACCTTGCCGGCGATTGGAAGGAAGCCCTCGACTGGGCCGGAGAGAAAACGCTGCCGGGCGCGCTGCACCTTCAGGACGAGTGGCTGAACCTCGACCTGGAACTGGCCGGAAGCCCAGGCCCGGACCGCTGGTGGCTGGCGCCGATCTTCACCGTGTCACAGTCCGAAGGCGGCTTTGAAAAAGTGTACCAGGGATCGGCGATTCTTCCGGTGTGGGACGTGGAAATCAAGACGGCCGACTCGTGGGAAGGATCGGCTACGCTGACCGTCCGGAAGCTGACCTAGCCACGGCACGATTCTTGGCCATGGAATTTTTAAGAACAAACCCACGGCACAGCGGGCGTGCCGTGGCTACCGTACAGCTACTCGAGATCCGGCGGGGTGACCTTGGCGATCCAGGCGTCATAGTCGCTGGTGTAGCCGACCTTGGCTTGCGCCGCGCGGACTCGCTCCTCGAGGGCCGCCAATTCTGTTTCTGAAAGCTTCGGTAAAGTGGCGATCCTGGCACGGACGGCCTGCGCCTGGGCGGCGCCTCGTTCCTCAGCCGGGGCGGAGAGACCGGAAAGATCGCGCTGGCCGTCGCCTTCCGCAACGCCAAGATATTCCGCCAGGAGCCGCCCGGTTATCTTCGTGCTGTGAACGAGCGAAACGCGGATGTTGCCCTGGCCGGTCACGACGTTCCCCACGCCGAATACGCGGTCGTTGCCGGCGTAGCGGGGCATTTCCCAGTCCTTCCAATCGTAGTATTCCCCCTGGCTGGCAACGCCGGGAATCATCTCGGGGACCGAGCCAATCGAGGAAATGACAAGCTGCGTGCGCAGTTCGTGCTCGCTGCCGGGAACGGGGTTCGCTTTGCGGCCTTCGACCTGCGTCTCGACGACTTGCAGCCCGGCAAGGCGGCCGTTCTCGGCGATGATGCCGGTCGTGAGGCGGCGGTCCTGCACCCGGAAGAGGAACTTCTCGCGGGCCAGGCGCAGGAGTTTCTGGCGGACGCCCTCGGTGCGCAGAATCTGCTCCGGGGTGGCGTTCTCGGGAGGCTGCTGCAGCGGCATGTCCTGCTCGCGGCGGCGGTAGATCAGCAGGCACCCCTTCACGCCCAACTCCTGGGGGTCGATGCCGTGGACGTTGCAGACGGCGGGGACGCCCTTCTTTTCGAGCTCGTGCATCGTCACGGCGATTCCGCGGGCTTTGAGGGCCTGCTCGTAGGTTTCGAGCTGGAGGACTTTTACGACGTCAATCGAAGCAAGACCGCCGCCGATGACCACCGCTTCGTCGGGAATGGGATCGTAGCGCGGGCCGTCGTAGCTCTTTTCGTTCTTATGGTTGTACCAGTAGATGAAGGGGTTCTGGTAGAGCAGGCCCTTGCCGACGTATTCATCGGCTCCAGGGACGCCGACGGAGCGGTCGCGCCAGGCGCCGTTGGCGAGCACCACGGCGGAAAATCCCCAGTTGCTGGTCAGGTCTTCGAAGCTGATATCCTGGCCGAGCTTGGTCAAAGGGAGGAAGGAAATGCCGGGCTTGCTCAGGCGGGCGTCAATCTTGGCGTATTCCTGCTTGCGCTGCTCCACGTGCCAGCGCGGCAGTCCGTCCTCGATTTTTCCGTACGGCCGCGAATTCTGCTCGACCACTACGACCCGAACCCCATGATCCGCCAGGAGTTCCGCCGCCACAGAGCCTGCCACAGCCCCCCCGATTACGGCAACTACGTGCCGACCATTCTCCGACATTCCATAATCCTCCTCAGTGGAATAGCCACAATCCTTCCCTCACGCAGGAAACTTCCGCGCTCAGTCCAGCCATTCCTAATGACCCGCCATGGAATTTACTCGCCGTTCTGAGGAGTCAGTATAACATAGGCGATGGGGGGGTGAGTCCGGCAGGCTGCTCTTCGGTGCTGCTATAATGGAAGCGCCGGGCGGCGGAAGAGAATCGAATGCAAAAACAACCCGTTATACACTGCGATCCGGATATTCTGGGAGGCACTCCCGTGTTCGTTGGGACTCGCGTGCCGCTTCGGAACCTCATTGATTACCTCGAACGCGGGCACAGCCTCGATGAGTTCCTCGATGCCTTCCCGTCGGTCTCTCGCGAACAAGCGGTCGCTGCTCTGGAGGCCGCCCATGAGGTCCTGAGCACCCATGCGCGTCCTGCTCGATGAGCAACTGCCACGACATCTGGCGCGTTTACTCACGGGGCATGAGGTCCGGACAGTTCAGCAGGTGGGATGGGCTGGTCTCAAGAACGGTGAGTTGTTGCAGCGAGCCGCGGAAGCAGGCTATGAGGTGTTTGTTAGCGCCGACCAAAATCTTGCGTTTCAGCAGAACCTCCGACAGTCGAGTCTGTGTGTGGTCGTTGTAGAAGCAGCCAGCAACGCGCTGGAAGACCTCCAGCCATTAGTCCCTGGAATCCTGGGGGCGATCCAGAGGGGGAAGCCAGGACAAGTGATTCGTGTAAGGGCCTGACCTGGCGTTGCGGAGGACTAGGGAGCAAGTCGCAGAGAAGAAAACCGCTCACCATTGGCCTTCCCCGAATCTGAGGGCCCACGGATTGTTGCCATAGAGGGACACGCACATTCATGCAACCTGCTCTCACAGATGAACTCGCCGCCATCGTTGGACCAGGTGCGGTGCTGCATCGCCGCGAAGACCTGATGCTCTACGAATACGACGGGTCGACGGAGCGGGCGCTGCCGGAGGCGGTGGTGTTTCCCGCAACGACGGCGGAGGCCGTGTCGCTGGTCCGATGGGCCAGGGAGCGCGGACTGGTGATCGTGGGGCGCGGCGCGGGAACGGGGTTGAGCGGCGGCGCGTTGGCGGCGCAGGGCGGACTGGTGATCGGGTTCTCGCGCATGAAGAAGATTCTCGAAATTGATATACCGAACCAGCGGGCGGTCGTGCAGCCCGGCCTGGTCAATCTCGACCTGTCGGAAGCCGTCCGCCCGCACGGCTATTACTACGCGCCCGATCCGTCGAGCCAGAAGGCGTGCACGATCGGCGGGAACGTTTCCGAGAACTCGGGCGGGCCGCACACGCTGGCCTACGGGGTGACGACGAACCACGTGCTGGGTCTGGAGGTGGTGCTGCCGGACGGAGAGCTGCTGCACACGGGGGGCAAGTTCGTGGACTCGCCGGGTTACGACCTCACGGGAATCCTGGTGGGCTCGGAGGGGACGCTCGGCATCGTCACGGAAGTGACGGTGCGGCTGTCGCGCCTGCCGGAAGCGGTCAAGACGCTGCTCGCGATTTTCGAGACGGTAGACGACGCTTCGGAGACGGTGGCGGAGATCACCGCCCGGGCGATCACTCCGGCGGCGCTCGAGATGCTGGACCAGTTGACGCTCCGGGCGGTGGAGTCGGCGACCAAGGCCGGGTATCCCGAAGACGCCGCGGCCGTGCTGCTGATCGAACTCGAAGGCTTGCGGGAAGGCGTCGAGGCACAGTCCGAGCAGATTCAGGAAGTGTGCCGCCAGCACAACGCCCGGCGGGTCCGCGTGGCGCAGTCGGAGAAAGAACGGCAGCTTTTATGGGCGGGACGCAAGAACGCCTTCGGGGCGATGGGGCGTATCTCGTCGAGCTTCTACGTCCAGGACGGGGTGATCCCGCGCACGCGGATTCCGGAAACGCTGCGGTTCATTCAGAACGTCAGCGAGCGGTTCGGATTGCAGATCGCGAATGTGTTCCACGCGGGCGACGGCAATCTGCACCCGATGATCCTGTTCGACGCCCGCAACCGGGGCCAGTACCGCAAGGTCGTGCAGGCGGGAGCGGAGATTCTGGAGTTCTGCGTGTCCCTGGGCGGGTCGCTGACCGGCGAGCACGGCATCGGCATGGAAAAGAACGAGCTCATGCCGCTGCTGTTCACGGAGGACGACCTGACGGTGATGGGAAAGATCAAGACGGTGTTCAATCCCGACGGACGGCTCAACCCGTCCAAAGTCTTCCCCACGACCAAGGGGTGCGGGGAGATTCGCGTGCCGCCGCAGATCGGAACGGGTTAGCCGCAGAGACAAAGAAAGGATGGCCACGGCACGCCTAGGGGATGCCGTGGGTTTTCCAGAACGAACCCGGAACAAACCCACGGCATGGAAAGCATGCCGTGGCTACCCGGCCGTTAGATAGATGAGGATTCCCAAATCATGCAACGTGATTTCCACTGGGAGCAACTGGGCGAGATCGCCGGTCGAGAAAATCTGACCTTCGATCCTGTGCTCAACGGGCGCTGGTCCGGGGCTCCCCCGAAAGCGATTGCCCGCGCGGGCAGCCGCGAGCAGGTGTGCGAGCTGTTGCGTCTGGCGCACGGCGAACGTCTGGCAGTAGCCGCCGCAGGAAGCATGACGAAGCAGCGCCTGGGCGGGGTTCCGCGGGCGATCGATTTCCTGCTTTCCCTGGAGCGGATGAACCGAATCACCGACTATCAGCCGGCCGACTTGACGGTCACCGCAGAAGCCGGGGTCCGCATGGGCGACTTGGCGGAGGCGCTGCGCAGCGAGAACCAAATGCTGCCGCTCGACCCGCCGTTCGGCGCGGAGGCAACCGTCGGCGGCGTCATCGCCACGAACGGAAGCGGCCCGCGGCGGCTGGCGTTTGGCACGGTCCGCGACATGGTCCTCGGAATCCATTTTGTGACCGCTGAGGGAACGGCGGCCAAGAGCGGCGGCACAGTCGTCAAGAACGTGGCCGGTTACGACGTGGCAAAACTGCTGATCGGCTCGCTCGGATCGCTTGCCGTTGTGACCGACGTGACGTTCAAGACGTTCCCGATCCCGCCCGCCAGCGCGACGCTGCTGTGCGCATTCGAAAGCGCGGGACAGGCGCTCCGGGCGGCGCAGCGCATCCTACATTCGCCGTTCGCTCCCCAGGCGCTCGATTTGCTCGACCGGGAGGCGGGTGAACTTTTAGCGATCCGGCTCGGTTCCTCTGCAGCGTTTGTGCTGGCGATCGGCACGGCGGGTCCGGAACCGGTGGTCGAGCGGATGGGCCGCGAAATCCCGGCGCTGCTCCAATCCGACGGGCCGGCGGAGATCGTGCGGCTTGCCGGTGACGAGGAATCGGGGTTATGGAGCGGGATTCAGGAGCTGACGCCGTCGTTTCTGAGCGCGCGAGGCAACGGGGTGGTGATCAAGTCATCGGTTGTCATCACCCGGATTGAGGAAGTCGTTGCGGCGGCCCAGCGGACCGCATCGGAAAACGGATTGGCTTCGGCGACACTCGCGCGGGCGGGAACCGGCGTTGTGTATTCCTACCTCCGGCCGAGAACGGAGGCTGCCGACGAAGGCGCACTGGCGAGTGCCAGCGAGTTCCTGATTCAGCAAACGGAGCAGCTCGGCGGCAGGGCGGTTGTCGAGTGGGGGCCTGCGAGCGTAAAACAGAAGATCAACATCTGGGGTACGCTGCGGGACGACTTTGCCCTCATGCAGCGGCTGAAGGCGCAATTCGACCCGCGGGGGATTTTGAATCCCGGACGATTCTATGGGGGGATTTAGCTGTCCTGCACGAGACAAGCAGGTCCTTCGTCGCTACGCTCCTCAGGATGACCGTGAAAGCAAAAGGGACTAATTGTTGGAAGTAGAACAAACAGACCAGGGGCAAACTTTGGCGTCCGGCTTCTCCGGACCCGACCGGCCGGAGGTGGAGGACTACTCGCGCTGCATCCGGTGCGGGCTGTGCCTGAACTCGTGTCCGACGTACCGGGAGCTCGGCGTCGAGATGGACTCGCCGCGCGGGCGGATTTACCAGATGGTGCAGGTGGCCGAGGGGCGGCTTCCGCTGGGAGAGAGCTTCGTCCGGCACATTGACCTGTGCCTGGACTGCCGGGCGTGCGAGACGGCCTGTCCGTCGGGGGTTGAGTACGGGAAGCTGGTGGAGGGCGCGCGGGCGCAGATTCACCAGCACTACCGGCGGCCGCTGGCCGAGCGGCTGCTGCGGCATCTTGCCTTCCGGCATCTGCTGCCCAAGCCGGCGAGCCTGCGGATCGTTGCCGCGCTGCTGCGCTTCTACCAGGCATCGGGATTGCAGGAGATGGTCCGCCGCAGCGGGCTGCTCGAATCGTTTCCCCGCCTGGCGCAGGTGGAGCCGCTGGCGCCCGCCATCGAATCGCCTTCCTTCTTCCCGCAGATTGGCAAGGTGTTTCCGGCGCGGGGGAAACGCCGTTTCCGCGTGGCGTTCCATGCCGGATGCATCACCAACGTCGCGTTTGCGCGGCTGCAGGAAGCGACCGTGCGGGTGCTGCAGGCAAACGGCTGCGAGGTGCTGGCGCCGGCGGGACAGATTTGCTGCGGGGCGCTGCACGTTCACGCCGGGTTGCGCGAGGAGGCTCGGGGGCTGGCGCGCCGGAACATCGAAACGTTTCTGCGCGAGCCGGTGGACGCCATTCTGACCAACGCGGCAGGCTGCGGCTCTACGCTCAAGGAATACGGCTATCTGCTGCGGAACGATCCCGCATGGAAGGAAAAGGGGGGAACGTTCGCGGAACGGATGAAAGACGTGACGGAGTTCCTGGACGAGATCGGGCTGACGCAGCCGATGCGGCCCGTGCCGGGAACGGTCACGTATCAGGACTCCTGCCACCTCTCGCACGGGCAGAAAGTGCGCCAGCCGCCGCGGATGCTGCTCCAGGCCGTTCCGGAGCTGCGCTTCGTCGAAATGCCGCATTCCGATCTCTGCTGCGGCAGCGCGGGGATCTACAACATCACTGAGACACCCGTCGCCATGCAGCTGCTGCGCGACAAAATGGAGGCCGTCAACGGCACCGGAGCCGACACCATCGCAACAGCCAATCCCGGCTGCATTCTCCAGTTGCGCGCGGGAGTGAAACTGCACGGGCAAGGCCAGCGCGTCGTCCACATCGTCGAACTGCTCGACCAGGCCTGCGGCGGAGGGTAATCTGTCCTTTCGGAAGAGCCTATACGGTTTTCACAATTGACATAGACCGCTTCCACAGTTGGTGATCGAAAGGCAGGGAGGGATTTCTGTCGCCCCTTCCGGGGCTTGTAGAGTTTTTCCCAATCCTACCCAGGGCTTACGCCCTGATGGGCTAAATTCTTTCGCCCCTTCGGGGCTGAAGGCAGCGAGACCTTCCCAATTGGTGTAGAACGAACAGCAAGTGTAGGTCCCTCGTCGCTGCGCTCCTTCCCTCGCAAAGCCTCGGGACAGGCGGGATGACACGCATTGGGAAATGGGAAGAAGAGAAAAGAACCGGTGCCGTCTACACCAATAGTTAAACTGCTCTAGGGTTTTCGGTGCGGCGCGAGCAGGTCTTCCACCAGGCCGCAGACGATGTGGCCGATCGTGATGTGCGATTCCTGAATGCGCTGCGTGTCGCTCGAGGGAACCAGCAAACAGATTTCCACCAGTTTCTTGAGGCGGCCGCCGTCCATGCCGGTCCATCCGGTTGTCCGGGCGTTCCGCCGGTTGGCGACCTGCATGGCCTTGAGTACGCTCTCGGAATCGCCGCTGGTGCTCAGTCCGATCAGCATGTCGCCGATGCGGAGATGCGCTTCCACCTGGCGGGAGAAGACTTCGGCGTAGGACGTGTCGTTGGCGACGGCGGTCAGAATCGAGGAATTCGTGGTCAGCGCGACGGAAGCGAAGCCGCGGCGGGAGCGCCGCAGCCGGCCCACCAACTCCGCCGCCAGGTGCTGGGCGTCGGCCGCGCTGCCGCCGTTTCCGATCCAGAAAATAGTTCCGCCGCCGGAAAGGACTCTGGCCATTTCCTCCGCCAGGTGCACGATCCGGGTTTTCAGATCATCTGAGAATTGCTGCTTGACGCGGCAGCTCTCCGCCAGCTCATTTCCCACGCGCTCCAGCATGGCCTGCTGGGCTTTCCTCTTGCGAACCGCCATGGCACCTTCCTAATCGGGCGTGGCCCGAATTTTCTCCACCAATCGGGTCGTCGAGATGCCCTGCCGAACCGGGATCAGCCGGACCACACCACCGTAGGTTTTCAAGAACTCGGCTCCCACGACTTCGGATTCCGAGTAGTCGTCGCCTTTCACGAGCACGTCGGGACGAAGGAGCTGCAGCAGTTCCATCGGGTCGGGCTCATCGAACACGACCAGGCAATCCACGCATTCGAGCGCAGCGAGGGCGTCGGCGCGGTCATCCTGGGGAACAATGGGACGGCCGCTGCCTTTGAGACGCGCCACGGAGGCGTCGCTGTTCAGGGCAACGACCAGGACGTGACCGAATTTCTTCGCTTCCCGAAGCAGATACATATGGCCGGCGTGCAAGAGGTCAAAACATCCGTTGGTGAAAACGATCTTCTTGTTCTCCCGGCGCAGCGATTCCGCGAAACTTCCGATCTCCTCGCGGGCAAGAAGCTTTGACCCGGCGGACCGATGGCGCGCGTCCAGCTCCCGCTCGACTTCAAAAGGATGGACGACGGCCGCGCCTGCTTTCCCGACCGCAACGCCCGCCGCAAGATTTCCCAATCGCGCGGCATCGGGAAACGATGCCCCCGACACAGCCGCCAGGGCGAACGCCGCCAGGACCGTGTCGCCGGCGCCGGTGACGTCGAAAACCTCGCGCGCGCTCGTGGGAAAGTGATGGAACCCGTTGCGGTCAATCAAGCTGAGACCTTCCGGGCCGCGGGTGACGAGAATCGCATCGACGCTCAGGTCTTCCAGGCGATTTTGGATCGTTTTTTCCCAACCCGGGCCCCAACCGGGGCTGGAAACCTCGGACGGCGCGGAAAACGAAATTCCGAGCGCGGCCTCGGCCTCGGCGGCATTCGGCGTCAACACGGTGGCGCCGCGATAGCGGGTCAGGTCCTGTCCCTTGGGATCGACAAAGACGGGCACGGCAGCCCGTCGCGCCATTTCAAACAACTCCTGCAAGAACGTGGGATGCAGCGCTCCCTTCGCATAGTCAGAGATGATAATTCCCTGCACGTCGCCAATCACGTCCGCCGCGAAACCGAGCAACTGCGCTGTTGTTTCAGGCGATGCCGGGTGCAGAGACTCTTCGTCGAGGCGAACGATCTGTTGGTGTCCGTAGAGGGCCGCGCGATTCGACACCCGTCCCCCCTGCACCGCCACGACGCGCGTCTTCAGCGTGGTCTTGCGGCCGGGCTCCTGAACCATGGAACACGCCCGGCAGGCGCGGACATCGCACAGCAATTCTCTCAGAATTGCTCCGGCCTCATCCTCTCCCATCACGCCGGCGCACATGACCTCGCCGCCCAGACTGTCGATATTGCGGACCACGTTGCCCGCCCCTCCCAACTGCTGCCGCACCTCGTGGACGCGGATGACCGGCGTGGGGGCTTCCGGCGAAATGCGGCTGGCTTCGCCGTAGATCGTGCGGTCGACCATGAAGTCGCCGATCACCAGGAGGCGCGCGCCGGCCATCGCTCGCAGCAGGGTTCCGACGGATTGGAGGTCCATAGACATTGGCGGATGATTATATTATATACAGAGGGTACAGAACGAGCCGGGTTGACCGGGGCAGCTTGACGGGAATCGAAAATGAATGAAGAAGCTAATTCGGGCGAAGGGCGCCGCGCGTTCCCGCTGTCCCCGAAGGAAATCGCCGCGGTTCTCGTGATCGTGTTTCTCCTGGTGCAGGGGTATCTCGCGATTCGGGACCGGGGGCTCACAGCCTCCATCGACAGCCATCCGGCCTTCGCGCAGCCGGCTTTTCCGCTCGAGTTTTCACGGAAAATGGATTTCGATCCGCTGTCGTTTCTGGGCCGGGGACAGCAGGCAGGGCTCTGGGATTGGACGCCGGAGGGGTTGGAGCTGACGGACGAAGGCAAGAGCTACTTTGACCAAACAGGGGACCAGTTCATCAGCCGTGCTTCCGCGGGCCAGCGCAGGGTCGCGCGGCTGAGCAGCATCAGCACCCGCGACGGGCGCCGCGAGATTTCGTTCTTCTACGAGTGGACGGAAGTCGCTCCTCCGGCATCGGCCTTGCTATTTCCCGCCCCACAGACGGGGAGAGAATATCTCGGCCGCGCCGTCCTGGAGCAGGAACAGGGCGATTGGAAGGTGACTTCGTTCGTGACGCAGGATTTTGACGAGACGCTCTCGCGCCTGCAGGATATTGCTGCCGGGGTGCGGCGGTAGAGCGGGTCCCGGTGACCTCACAGCTCCAGTGCGAGCCAGCGCAAATTGCTTTTCTCAGCCGACTTCCCCGTCGCACGGTTGAGCAGCGGAGCAAAGAACGCGAACAGCACAAAACATTCGGCGGCAAACGGAGGAAAGCCGAGATAGCCCGGCACGGGCATGGCGAAGAGCTTCCATTCCTGCCAGATCGGGAAGACATACACCCAGCGAGCCTGCGCCCAATAATTCCAGAACTCCCAGAAGATGCCGCAGACCCACCCGGCAGCGAGCAGCGCGGTGAGCCGCGAGTAATCCCCGTCGAGCAGATCGCGCCACAGCGATTCGTGTTGCATCTGCAAATTGATCGGCTCGAGCAGAAGGAGGAAACCCAACCATACGGCTCCAAATAGATACGCGCCGATAGCCGGAGGGACCAGCAAAGGAACCGTCAAGAAGACTGCTCCGACCAGAATGAACAGGGGTGCGAGCCAGCCCCGCGGCCGCGCATCCGGTTGGGCATTCGACAGGTTCCTCCCTGGAGATTTTCCGGAATCGGCGCCCACATTTCCGCCGGGGGAATCCTTCCGACCCAGAGCCCGGAGGAGAGTGGCGGTTTCAAAGATCGCGGGCCAGATCGTGGAAAACGACCAGGCATAGCCGATGCCGCGCGCAAACGGATTCTCCGGCAGCCCGACGTAAATCCAGTTAGCGAGCCGGAGATTGTAGGCCTCGAAAATCAGCCACAATGGAATGGAGCATAGGGCCAGGCAAACGAACTCAGGCCGGCGGGTCTGCCAAAGCGATTTGCCGCGCAGCGAGAACACGGCGGAGTCCGCCCAGGCAATGTAGGCTGTCCACGCAATCGGGGTGAAATAGAGGGTGACCAGCTCGACGCGGGCAAACAGCAGAATCTCGGCCGCGAGCAATGCCGCCGCGCCTGCATACCCGATTCCCGGAAACGGGAACGGGCGCTGGGTGGAATAGTAGCGGCGGAGAATCCACCCCACGGTGAAAGCGAAAAGAACAACGCCAACGACGGTCATGCGCCTCCCCCGGGACGGGAATGAACGGACAAGGCCACAGGCGGCGGACGGACGGATGTCGGCCCTGCGGGGTCAGCCCGCAGCCCCCAATTATTCTGTCCCCGAGGGGCAGCATTTTCCAATCCAAGAATGAGCCTGAAAATGGAGTTTGTTTCCAATACAAGATGAGCCTGAAGTTCCGGAGGGGGATGGAGTGCAGAGGAAGGGGGCGACAGCCCTCTTCC
>Ga0326597_10007021_pt1 | contig 15361 bp, 12 predicted proteins | sample RVTome_12_FD_203789 | JGI IMG/M metagenome (GOLD analysis project Ga0326597, IMG submission 203789) | Soil microbial communities from uranium-contaminated site in the Upper Colorado River Basin, Wyoming, United States - RVT100D185 | ecosystem: Environmental > Terrestrial > Soil > Contaminated >... | reverse complement strand
ACTGCCCTTATGGTGCTTTCCGGCCTTGGGTTTTTCATTGTTCTGCCGATCAACGCCCTGTTGCAGCGCGGCAGCCCCGCGGACGTAGGCCAACATCCGGACGGTACGCCCGCCATCGCCGCCCATGATTCCATCCCGTCGCCCACAACTGTGCCCCCCCGCAGTCGAGATTGGTCCATGGGCAGCGTCTTTCGCTCTTTTCCCTATTGGGCAATGACCCTCAATCACCTCGCCCTGGGCATTGGAAATTCAATGTTTTACACCCATGTGGTGGCCTACCTGGTTCTCCAGGGATTCGACAGGCTCCTCAGCGCCTCTATTCTCGGCCTGGTTGGACTGACGCGAATCGGCGGCACCGTCCTGTGGGGATACGTGTCGGACCGGCTGGGCCGCAGCCGCGCGTACGCCATGGCCACCATGATCAACGCGTTGGGTCTCTTATGCCTCCTGGCCATAACCCCGGACTCTGCCCCGGCGCTTCCCTACGCCTTCGCCCTTCTGTTCGGCATCGGACACGGCGCCGGCAACCCCACGTCCGCTGCCGCTGCGGCGGATATCTTTGCCGGCGGCAGGATTGGCACGATCTTCGGTTTTCTTGAGATCAGCTTTGGTCTCGGAATGGCCCTGGGGGCCTGGTTGGGCGGTTTCGCGTACGACCTCACGGGCTCCTATCGGTGGGCCTTTTCCGCCGGGCTCTCGAGTTTTATAATCTCTTATCTGGCCATCCAGCTCAGCATGGCCTGGCACCACCGGGACATTTCACGGGCCAGGGCCGCCAATCTCGCCGCCAGGAAAATTCCTTAAGTTGCCTTGACAGGTACGCGGCCCTTTTGGTAGGGGTACCTTTTTGTTTAATCCCCGGCATGGGGGGTACATTCTCTGTTTTAAGGAGGAAGCGGCCATGAAACGGATACTGTGTACGAGCGCAGCCTTGTTCGCTTTATTTTCGCCGCCACCAAGCTCGGGAGCGGACGTCGATCTGAAAAAAGCGGAGGCTTTCTATAAAGGAAAAACCATCACCTGGATGATCGGCTCTACTCCCGGCGGCTCCGTGGACCGGTTGTCGCGGCTGGTGGGCCCGACCCTGGCCAAATACACGGGCGCCGAGGTCGTCCTTCAAAACCGCCCCGGCGGCGGCGGGACTTCTGCGTTCAATTACCTGTACAACAATGCGAAGCCGGATGGGTTGCGGTTCGCCTTTCACATCGGCTCCACCCTGGCCCTTAACACCGTGAGCGACCAGCCCGGCATCAAGTACAAATTGGACGAGCTCTCCTTCGTCGGAGTTGTAAGCCCGGGCGTTTATACCTTCATGACCTATGCGAAGAGGTTCAAAACCATCGACGATCTCAAGCGGGCCGATAAGGTCCGCTACGGCATGACGCGGCCCGGCGGCAACGCCCATTTCAACGGCATCGCGTTGGGAAAGGTGCTGGGTGTCAATCTTCAATTCGTCTCCGGTTACTCGGGAAGCTCGGCCGTGCGCCAGGCTTTATTCAGCGGCGAGGTCGACGCCTTGCTCTACCCGCCGTCCACCTATATGTCGGCCATGAAAGAAGGCCTCGTGGCGCCCCTCGTCACCGTGGGCTCCATGCGCCACCCGGCGGTTCCGGATATTCCGACTCTGCAGGAAGTGGTCAAAAAGATTCCCGAACCGTTCGATTCCTGGATCGAAATCGGCCGCGTGGGATGGTTTCTGGCCGGTCCGCCCAAGATGCCCGGGGACCGGCTCGAATTTCTCAGGATCGCCCTGAAAAAAGCCGTCAACGATCCCGAGGTGAGGGGCAACGCTGTAAAACAGGACTTCCTGCTTGATCACCTGGGCGGTGAAGAGGCGCTAAGGATTACCCGGAGATTTGTCCATATGCCCGAGAGCGAAAAAAAAGAGCTCGTCCGATTGCTGAAGGGCGGCCGGTAACAAGAGGCGCGGTTTGAGCCGTCTAGGAAGCCGCACTGGATTTTCTTCCATGAGCCACGCGATTCGCAGCTCCGGCAGCCCGATCTGCGCGCATTGACGGATCACCCGGGAAAAGCTGGGACATGGGCGTTCTAGAAGCATCTTTTGCGGGGCTGGTCAGCGTCCTCAGCTGGCCCACCTTCGGCTTCCTGATGATCGGGGTGGCAGTGGGCCTCATCTTCGGCGCCATACCGGGGATCGGCGGCATCACGGCCTTCATCATCCTCTTTCCCCTCCTGCTCACTCTCGGCGCCGAGGCCGCCTTTGCGTTGATCATCGGTCTTTTTGCCGTCACCACCACGAGCGACACGGTTTCATCCGTGCTCCTGGGCATCCCGGGAACTTCCGGCTCCCAGGCTACGATCCTCGACGGCCACGCCATGGCGCAAAAGGGAGAAGCCGCGCGCGCCCTGGGGGCGGCTTACGTCGCTTCCGCCATCGGCGGCGTCTTCGGCGCCCTGGTTCTGGCGGTGGGCCTGCAAATCCTGCGTCCCCTGGTTCTGCTGTTACAGTCTCCCGAGTTCTTTGCGCTGGGAGTCTGGGGCATTACCATGGTCTCGGTCCTGAGCGGCAGGACGCCCATCAAAGGCATCGCTATGGGAGTCCTGGGCCTGATGGCCGCCACCGTCGGCATCGAAATGACCATCGGTATGGAGCGATACACCTTCGGACAGATGTATCTCATGGACGGCATTCCCGCAGGCCTGGTGGCCCTGGGACTCTTCGGCATCCCCGAGCTGATGTCCCTGGCCATCGGCCGCACCAGCATCGCCCGCAAAGCGGCTCCCACCGATTTGCTGCGCAACCAGGTCCAGGGGGCCATGGACGTGCTCAAGCACTGGACCCTTGTGTTTCGCTGCGCCACCGTGGGTATCATCGTCGGCTTTATACCGGGCCTGGGCACCTCCGTCGTGGACTGGATCGCCTATGGGCACGCCATGCAGACCTGCCCCGGCGCCCGCGACACCTTCGGCAAGGGCGACGTGCGCGGCGTCATCGCCCCCGAGAGCGCGAACAACGCCAAGGACGGCGGCGCGCTGATCCCCACCCTGGCTTTCGGCATTCCGGGCAGCCTTTCCATGGTCCTGCTCCTGTCCGTGCTGGTGTCCCTGGGGATCACGCCGGGGCGGGACATGATGACCACCCACTTAAACTTGACCTTCACCATTATCTGGAGTCTCGCTCTGGCCAACATCGTGGGCACGGGCATCTGTCTGGCGGCCACCAACGTACTGGCCCGGGTCGTATTCCTCCCCTACTCCTGGGTTATCGCCACCATCGTCCCCGTGGTGTTCCTGGCCGCCTTTAGCTGGAACGGCACCGAAGGAGACCTCTATACGCTGGTACTGTTCAGTGCCCTGGGGTATTTCATGAAGCTCTGGGGGTGGCCCCGCCCGCCCTTTATCCTGGGCTTTGTCCTGGGTCCCATTCTGGAAAATAGGTTTTTCATCACCCTCAACCTCTACGGACTGGGCTGGCTCTACCGTCCCTATTTTCTTCTGATCATGGCCATGATCATCGGCACCTTGCTGTATCCGGTTTTCGAGGAGCGACGCCAGAAGGCTAAAGCCGACCGCACCGTAGCGTAATCCCGCGATGAAAGTCTCGATCCTCTTTCCCCTGACCTGCATTGCTGTTTTGCTCTTCCTGGGATGGAAGGCGCAGCCGTGGTCCTTTTCGGCCAAGCTCTTTCCCCTGTGCCTGGTCGGCCTGGGCGTGTTTTTGCTCTCCGTGCAGGTATTGCGCGAGTTGTGGGGCGGCGTTGCCTCTGCAGAATCCCAGGGCGATCAACAGTCCATGGACGTGGGGATGATGGGCGATGGAGATCCGTCGGTGCTGCGCTGGAGAGGTGTTGAGATCTGGGCCTGGTTGCTCGGGTTTTTGCTCGCCATCCTGATCATCGGGATGTTAATTTCCCTGCCCCTGTTCTCCTTCCTGTACCTGAAGGTCCACGCCCGAGAGCGATGGTGGATCTCCATCCTCATCCCCCTGCTGGTGGGAAGCTTTATGTACGGCCTTTTCGAGGTCGTGCTCCACACGCCGTGGGTGGAGGGGTGGCTCTGGGAGCTTTTGCTGCCGGGCCGGCTGGGATAATCGGTTGGGGCGGTTCCCGGGTCAATCACTGAGGCTAGGGAGAACCTCCTTGGCAAAGAGCCCGGCGCTCTTTGCGGCCATGGAAACCGGCATGGTTGCGAAGGGAAGATAGGCAAGGAAAGTCCCGACCCCGAGGATTTTCTCCTGCCGTCGGATTTCTCCGATCACGTAGTCCGGATCTCCGATAATACAGAAGCCGTCCCGTTGGAACCGCTCGAAGGACATTTCGCCCGGCGACGGGGGCGGTTTGTGTCCTTCGCTCTTTCCCTCTTCCTTGTAGCTAACCCCCCGCTCCGTCATCATGGCCTGGCGGTAGGCTTCCAGTTTCCCCTCGTAGCGGCGCACCACGGGGCTTTCCCGGTAAAAAGTCATGGCGTGCTCTTCCGCCTCGGCCCGGGCCTTTTCGTTGGACTCCGCCACGTATACCTGGCGCGAGATCATGCAGTGCTCGGGCCCGGGCTTCCAGCCGCACTCCGTTTCCGCGTACTCCCGATAGTAATCGTACGTGCGCGCCAGGACCTGGGTCGGCCCGAAGGAAACCGCCAGCGGCACCCTATGCCGGGCGGCCCACTGAACGGACTCCCTGGTATGGCCGGCGAGCACCAGCGGCGGATGGGGTTGCTGTACCGGGCGCGGCAGGATGGAAACGGCCTCGTACTGATAATACTTGCCCTTCCACTCGAAAGGCTCGTCGCTGGTCCACGCTCGCACGATCAAGTTCCAGGCCTCTTCAAACCGCTCCCGCGACTCTGCGATGTCCACGTTATACGCGTAGTACTCCAAAAATCCTCCCCGGAAAACGCCGGAGATGACCCGCCCGTTGGACAGGTTGTCCAGCATGGCGATTTCTTCCGCCACGCGCACCGGATGGGCGTGCATGGGGAGGCAATTACCCATCAAGGCGAGTTTGATGCGGCTCGTGCGTGAGGCGACGGCCGCAGCCATGACATTGGGGGACGGGCTGAGACCATTGGTTCCATAGTGATGCTCCGTAAAGCAGACGGCGTCGTAGCCGAGCTCCTCCGCGCGGACCATGTACTCGAGATGGTCCCGGTAAAGGACCTGCCCGAGTTTCCTGTCATAGAGTCTCCCCGGAAACGGATAGCGCGTCCGCTCCCCCGGGTGCGGCCACATCATGATATCGAACAACCAAACTTTCATATCCCTCTAAACCCTTCCCTGAGTCTTTCAGCGAGTCCTGATTCGGGAGCCCTGCGGATGAATCACCAATGAACTTTCGTTGGCACTTGGACGGCGGATTGCGAGCCAACCCCGGGATCGTCCCCCTTTTTCTACCTGCTTCACTTCTCCTGCAAACCCTTCAGGATCTTTTCGGGCGTGATAGGAAGATCCCGGATCCTAACTCCCGTGGCGTTGTAAACCGCGTTGACGATGGCGGGAGCCGTAATGCCGATCCCAACCTCGGCGATGGCCTTGGCCTGAAAGGGGCCCGGGCCTTCATCGGCCTGGACCAGGGAAACCACGAAGTCCGGCACGTCGCGCACCGTGGGGATTTTGTAGTCCCCCAGGCTCAGCGTCATGACCCGGCCCTGATCGAACTGCATGTTCTCCATCATGGTAAAGCCCAGGCCCTGGGTCACGGCGCCCTCCATTTGCCCCCGGTGGGTTATGGGATTGATGACCCTGGTCACGTCCACCGCGAAATGAATCCCCTGCACCCGGACCTGCCCCGTTTCCGTGTCTACCTCGACGTCTGCGTTCATGGCCTGAAAACAATGGAAATCCGGATATTCGGACTTGAAGTGACCCCGGCCGCAGAGTGGCTCGGCGTTGGTGGCCCCCGCGAGATCGCTGAGCGACAAGAACTTCCCCTTGGAACCCTTGAGTAAAGCGCCGCCTTTTCCCCACTTCACCGCGTCGTTTTCAACCTTCCAGATACCGGCGGCCCGTTTTACCAAAAGCTCCACCAGCGCCTCGGCGGCTCTGGAAACGGCATGGCCTTCAATGTAAACGCCCCGCTGGGCCCTGACGCCGTCGTCGTAGGGCCCGGTATCGGTTCCCTGGACATCGATGGCCACCCGTTCCGGCTCGACGCCTACCAGCTCGGCCGCAATCTGCCGGTGCATGGTATGGGCGCCCACCCCCACATCCCTGACCGACGTCGCAAGCCTGAGCGAACCATCGGGCTCAAGGTAAAGGTCCGCGTTGCACTCTCCAAGGCCGATGTGGCGGTCGCCGAAGCTCATGCCGCGCCCCACCAGAATCCTGGACCTGTCGACCCCCCGGGGGACCTTGGGCTTCAGCTTTTGGCGGATGGAGTCGATGCGCTCCAGGACGTCCCGGGAGCGCATATCGCGGAGGAGTTTGCCGGTGGCCTTGGAGTCTCCCTCTTTGATGGCGTTGAGCAAGCGAAACTCGCAGGGATCCATTTTCAGCGCCTCGGCTATCATGTCCACCTGGCTTTCCACGGCAAAGAGAGTCGAGACTTCGCCGGGCGCCCGGAAGTAGCCGGAGGGCACCTGGTTCGTATAGACGATCTTGCCCTCGATTTTGATGTGGGGGGTTCGATAGGAACCGGCCAGCTGGTAAGTGCCGTTCAAGCCGTTGCGCGGCGTGCGCGCCGCGTAGGCGCCGCCGTTATAATAAATTCTTCCGTCCCATGCCCAGAGCCTGCCGTCCCGCTTCACTCCTGTCCGGACCGTGATCACCGTCCCATGCCGCGGCTCCCCGTCCAGCAGTTCCTCCGAATAACTGGAGACGAATTTCACTGGCTTTCCCGACGCGCGCGCCAGATAATAAATGCAAATGACGTCGTGGAAACTCTCCTTGCCGCCGAAGGATCCCCCGGTGGCCACGGAGTGCACCACAATCTTTTCTTCCGTGAGCCCCGTATGGCCGGCCAGCCAGCCCCGCAGATTGAACGGGGCTTGATGGCAGTGCCACACCGAGACGCGGCCTTCCCCGTCGATCTCCACCACCCCCGCCCGGGGTTCAATGAACCCCTGGTGCACGGGCTGGGTGCGAAAGGTGTTCTCAAAGATCTCGTCGGACTCGGCAAAGCCCCGCTCGATATCCCCCTTGGACGCCGACTCCACGGACTGGATGTTTTTCTCTGAATCGGCCTTATTGGGCCCCTCATAGGAGGCATACTCCGGATGGAGGAGCGGCGCATCGGGACCCACCGCTTCCAGGGAATCGAAAACCGCCGGCAACTCCTCGTACTCCACCTCCACCGCCGACAACGCCTCTTCCAAGAGGTCTTTGTCCGTTGCCGCCACCGCCACGACTTTTTCACCGATATATCGCACGCGCTCCCGCGCCAGTACCGGCATGTCCCGAAGGGCAATCCCTTCCAGGCGTGGCGCTACGTCGGCCGCCGTAATCACCGCCCTCACACCCGGCAACTCAAGGGCCCGACTCGCATCCACGTTCAGGATACGGGCATGGGGATAAGGGCTCCGCACGAATCCGGCCCACAGGGCGTCGCGCCGCAACACATCCGCCGAATAAGTGCATTTCCCGGTTACTTTGCTGTTGCCGTCAACGCGGGCGACGCCGCGGCCTATGACGCTCGTTCTTGCCATGAGATACTCTCCCGAAGTTTGAAATACTGACGAAAGGCCGTTATTCCACCGCTAGGCCAAGGCGCTTTTCACTTCCTCCAGATGCATGACGTCCGCGTATTTATGATGCAGGTCGAAAAGGTTGACCTTGTGGGAAAGGAGGCTCCGATCGAAGCAGCATTCCTCCACGACCACGGAATGGTACCCGTAGGAATAGGCGTCCACCACGCTGGCCCGGACGCAACCGCTGGTGGTTTCCCCGCACACGATCAAAGAGCCGATGCCCAACTGAGTCAAATGGGCCACCAGGGGGGTGCCGAAAAAGGCACTGGCGCGCTCCTTGTAGATGATCAGATCGCGCTTTTGCGGTTTGAATTCCTTATAAATGTCATAGACCCGGGAATCCTTCGGCAGAACCTGGCGGGCGGTGGCGTGCACGGCGGCGGACCGGGTCTCGGGTCGCGTCTCGGTCGTGGTGTAGATAATTGGGATGTCCCGTGTGCGCGCGATTTTTAGAAGCTCTCGCAGCGGCCCGATGGCCTCGTAGGCGTAGATTCCACAGGAGCTCCTGTGTTCTTTGACGACCTCGTGGGGCGGCCGGGGGCCCCCCTCGTAGACGAGGTTGTAAAGATCGATGGCCAGCAGGGCCGGCCGCTCGCCGACGTAGGTCTTTCTTCGGTAGGGCTTGTAGACCTCCAGGATCTCCTCACTGACCAGGTCTTTCCAGCAGTGGTCCTCAAACGGTTCCAAGTATCGATCCTCCGGACGATTGGGAATAAGACAGCTTATTTCTATAGCCTTAACCACCGACGGTAGGCAAGTTGATTTAGTAGCGACCATGCCCCATCGACGATCGTATGAGGAGCAGGCCCCTTGCCCTCTTATATTCGCTCCTCGGGGGCCGAAATTTCCGGCCGCGGCCGATGGGTCCGTGAATATCTGAAGCTACCGCGTCGGACGTCCGCGGCCTCCAGCCTCGACCCCCGTCGGAGCTTCCCGCCATCTGCCGTGATCGATATTTCGGACGGCGACGGGGGCCTGCCCTGAAGAGAGGGAGACGTCCGACACGGCTGGTCCCGGAAAGATCAGCCTGCGGATTAGGTCAACCCGGTATCTCAAGGTAACAGCCCATCGGCGACCGCATGAGGGGCAGGCCCCCTAGCCCTCTTCTATTCCCTCCTTGGGGGGCGACATCTCCGGCCGCGGCCGAAGGCGCCTTGCGCCTTGGAGCATTGGAAATCAGAGTAGTGGAGAGATTGGAAAGTAGAAGAGGAAACTGCAATCTCAGGATTGGCCATTGTTCCAATGTCTAATGTTCGATTGCTCCAGGGCGCTATGCGCCCTTATCGCCGGCCACCGGGATCTCGAGCTTGCCGATGCCGTCGATCTCCGCCAGCATATGGTCCCCGGGACGGATCTGCCCTACCCCCGGGGGAGAACCGGTGGAGATCAGGTCCCCGGGATTGAGGGTCATGACCCGGGAGGCATAGGCGATGATTGCGGGTATTTTCACCAGCATATCGCCGGTATCGGCGTCCTGCCTCAGCTCATCGTTGACGTGGAGCCTGACCTGAAGAGCATGGGGGTCGGGTATCTCATCCGCGGTCACAAGCCAGGGTCCCACGGGCGTAAAGCCGTCGTAGGATTTCCGTCTGGAACGATCTCCTTTGCCGCGCAGCGTAACGTCTATGGCGATGGTATAACCCAGGACATGCTGCATGGCCTCGGCCTCGGGTATATTCCTCCCCCCTTTCCCAATGACCACGGCGAGCTCTGATTCGTGGTGGATTTCACCGTCGACCCGGGGCAGGTGGAGAGTCTCGCCGGGCCCGATAATGGAACTGGGCGCCTTGAGAAAAACGTCGAATTCGAGCAACCAGCTATCCACCCCACCGGCCCCCCGGTCCCTCATCTCCTCCACGTGGCTCCCGTAATTGGACGCCGCGGCAACGACCTTGGTAGGATTCAAAACCGGCGAGCGGAGACGAACATTGGCGAGAGGAACGGGCCGCCCCCTGCCGGCGGCTGCCTCGATTTTGGAACCCAGCTCCTCGTAATCGTGACAAAGCCGGGTCCAGAAGTTCGCGGCGTACCCCGCATCGTGCTGAGGAAGCGCCGCCGTGACATCCACCACCTCGTCCCCGGTGACCCAACCCAGTCGATACTCATTGAACAGACAGATCTTCATGGTGCAAACCTCCAGTCAAACTGCAGGCTTCCCGCCCGGGGATACATTCACGGCGGCGCCGGTAAGTATTTTAGCTCGCCATGCTGAGCAGCACTTTGAGGGTTCCCGATTGCGCCGCCCGCCGCAGGGCCGCGGGTCCCTCTTCCAACCCGTAGATACGGTCAATCATGGGTAGCACGGCTATCTCCTTTTGCGCCAGGGCGGCCAGGGCCGGGGCGAACGGCCCGCAGCGGGAGCCCACCACGGTGATCTCGTTGATCACCAATGGGGCGAGGGACAGGCGATGGGCTTCGGCATGGGTGCTCTTGAGGACCAGGGTGCCCCGGGGACGAACCCCCGCCAGCCGGACCCGGACCAACGCCCTTCGATCATCGGAAGCAGGACGAGGGCGGGAGGAGTCGTTTTTCAGTTCCCGGCCGTTCCAAAGCAAAGCGCGCATGGGTTGTCTCAGGGGGGGCCGCCCTTTTCAAACCATGCGCCTCTTCTCGCTCTTCACCCATTTGGCAACGGCCGCTACGCCGCCGTCGAGGTCGTAGCTGGGGGAAAAGCCGAGTTCATCCCGGGCCAGGGAAATATCCAACAGGTGGCTGTGGGGTAATTGATCCACGGTCTTGGAAACCGGCGGCTTTTCAATCTCAAAGGAGACGCCGGGAAGATGCTTTTTCAGAACCCGCTCCAGATCCGTTTCGTAGTATCCCTTGCCGCAGCCAATGTTGTAGGCGGGGCTCAACGCCTTGTCGGAAAAGCAGGCCAAATGCACGGCCTGCACGGCGTCTTTGACAAAGATGGGGTCGTCTGGAATGCGGGTGAGTTGAGGACGGCATTCCCGCCCGAGAATGCCTTCCCGTATGGCCTCTCCAAGGCCACCGGGCTGGCCCGGCCCATACACCGAAGCGAATCTGAGAGCGACGAATCGGACCCCGTAGTTCTGGGCGTAAAAATTGCCCAGGCACTCACCCATAATCTTGGCTGTGCGGTGGAGGTAGCTCGGATAGAGACCCACGGGATCATCCTCTTTGACCAGGCTTCGCTCCCTTTTCTTGTTTCTCCCGTAGATCAAACCTGAACTGGCAAAAACAACGCGATGGACTTCCAGATCCTTGGCCGTCGCCAGGACATTTTGCATGCCCTGCAGACAAGAAGTAAACACCTCCGGCGTTTCTTCCTCTCGGGGATGGGCGGCATGGACAATGTGCGTGATTTTCCGCTTCCTGCACAATTTGCTCAGGTCTTTGTTAGCGGTCACATCGAGCTTCGCGCTCGATGCCTTGATGGGAAGCAGGGAAAGATCGTAGGTAGGCGGTTGGATGTCCACCGGGACCACCCGGTGCCCCAGAGACTCGAAAAATAATGTAACATAGGTCCCGATAAACCCGTTGGCGCCCGTAATAAGTACAACTGAAGCCATGAATCGTCCTCACCCGGCGTGGCTGTGGAATACCTTCCTACACTTTATTTTCTCTAAACATGCCATTAACACGGCGCGGGGACAAGCATGCGGTCCATATTCGCCATCCGGGAGTCCCGGGACCCCGGGTTGACAACTTTTGTTACTCGGGCTGGGTTTCACAAATATCCCTGGACGGCCATTACGCGCATCGTTCCCCCGCCACCGTCCCGCCGCGCGCAGCCATTCCATGCGGAATCCATCGGTAAAAAGCAGAATTGTTCCTGCCAAAAACCGTTAACGTGCTTGGCATACTTTATGCCTCAACCCACAGCGTGGATTGGATCACGTTTGTTTCCGTCATAGCATCGGCCATTGTTTTTCTCATGGTCTGGTGTTTATACGATTCGTGACGTTGCCGAAAAGGCGCAGGCCGTAACCAGCGCATCAACGGAGTTCAAGCAGCGCGGACAGCAGCATGGTTTGTCAAAGATGTTTCAATAACGAGGAGGTCCACTACAGGGCGCACAGCGATATTATGGATATCATGGTGTGCCCGTCCTGTGCCGAGGACGCGCGGCAACTGGAAATCACCGTTGAATACCTGGACTCGGCGCCGCACCTTGCCATGGGACCCATCAAGGTAATGGGCTCGCGGGACGCTCCATACATCGACACGCCTCCCCGCAGGCGGCGACCCCAGCGATCCGTTAACTCCGACAACTGAACGTATCGCGAAAACCCCCGTGCCGGTGATTTTCATCGCCGGTAAAACCCGCCACTCCGCGCCACCGTCCGCGCGCCTGATTCCCCACGCTGACGACGTACCCCCCCCTCCTACCTCTTCCTCGCGGCCTCTAGACATTAATATTGAGCTTAGGTATAAGCGAGTGGCTTTTGAATACGGCGTTCAACACCTCGGGCGCCGCAGCGGACACCATCTTCCGCGCAGGCGGCGGCAGATAGACCGTGATGCACACTTTTAAAGACAGATCGTTACGAGGACGATGGAGGAGGTCAGCCGACTATGGCAGCGCAGAAACCTAGGATCGCGATTTTCTCCGGGGCCACGGCCACCATTCAAAACAGCCCGCCGCTGGTCACCAGCAACAAGGCCAGGGAGCAGTACGGGCTCCCCCTTCGCCGCTACCCGGACGGCACGCCACTTCGCTTTGACGGCCTGCGGGCCCAGCGCCTCGCCGCCCCCGTGACCGTCTATATCGAGCAGTTCAGCGCCCACCCGCTGGAGCCCGATGCCGCCGAGCTTTACGCCCCTCCCGACGGCTACGTGGACCCCGACGGCCGCTTCCACGAGGAGCGCCAGGGGCCCCGCGACGTCCCCGTTTACAAAGCCACTTTAAGACCCGAGGACGGCGTCTACCCCCTGCCCTACATGGCGCGCCAGGCCAACGGCCAACCCTGGGAAGGGGACGGTACCGGTCCCGGGGCCCCCGCTCCACAGTGCCGCCAGCCCTACTATCCCGACGGCACCCGCATTATCGAAGAAATCGACCGTCTGGGAATCGGCGAGTCGGGCCTGGTGAACGAGCTCTCGTCCATGGCGGATTTTCATTTCTACCGGGCCGCCCCATCGGGCGGCTACAAAAAGGGCCTTCCCGAGGCGGTGCGAACCGACGTGGGGTCGGGAGATATTCCGCCGGAGAGCCTCGGCAGGGATTTTTTCGTGTATCGTCCCGGCCATTTGCGGTGCGATCCGGACATGGATACCCTCGCCCGCTTGACCAATACGGTTCAGGGGGCGATGGCTTCGGGCAAATACGAGGGTGCGGTATGGCTGGAGGGCAGTCCCAACGTGGAGGAGACCTGCTACTGGCTCAACCTCCTCATAGACACCACGGTCCCCATCTCAGGCAACGCCTCCCAACGGCCCCATGGGCAGGTGGCCAACGACGGCGACCGCAACATCATTGACTCCGTTACCTATATCGTCTCCCGCGTCTGGGCCGATGCCGAAGGGAGGGACGAAATCGGCGCGGTGGTCATCATGGATCAACAGATCTTCACGTCCCGGGAGGTGCAGAAGGCGGATGCCCGGCCCGGCGGCTACACCGCAACGGGCGGGCACGGCGGCGTGGTCGGAACCGTAGGCCACGGGCCCGCGGCCATCACGTTCAAGCCCGTCAGGCGGCATACCTATACTTCGGCGGTCAACATGAATCGGCTGCCCGACAGCGTCCAGGGCGTGCGCCTGGTGGGAGGCCGGCACGAAAGTGTCGCGGTTCGAGTCAAAGACGGCGCTGGGCGGCTGATTCCCGCAGCCATTCCCACGGTGACCATCGAGAAAACCGCCCGTTATCGCCAGGACGCTACGCAGCGGGCGGAGGTCGGTGTCCTTGCTCTCATCGAGAAAAACCTGCGGGAAGGGCGTCTGGCGGGGTTCGTGGCCGAGGGCGCCGCCCCCTACGGGAGCATGGTCACGTCCATGTCGGACGCCCTGGAACGAGCCTCCCTGTGCGGCATGCCGGTGGTCAAGGTCGGACGCGGGAACGCCGAGGGGTTTACCCCGGCTCGCCCCAACGAGCTCGCCATTGCGGGGAGCAATCTCACGGCGACCAAGGCTCGGCTGCTGCTCATGGCCTGCCTTATGAAGCACGGGAGCCTGCCTCCGGCGGCTGACCCCGACCGGCCCAGTGGGGCCGAGATGGAGGCCATTCGCGCCAAACTCGCCGCTTACCGGGAGATATTCAACACTCACTAGGTCCAAGGGAAATTATGAGACTTCGCAGCCTCGGCGACACGGGCTTGAAAGTCTCCGAGCTGGGTTTCGGCGGGGGCCCCATTTCGGGAGACTACCTGGGTCCCGCGGACGACGCAGAGTCCCTCCGAGCCCTGAATCGGGCGCTGGATCTGGGCATCAATTTCTATGACACGGTCGACCGCCAGGGTTCCGGTAGAAGCGAGCGGTTGATCGGGCAGGCCTTCAAGGGGAAAAGGGACAAAGTCATCATCGCCACCAAAGGCGGGCGCCTGCCCGGTCCAAGCGGTGAGAAAATCCTCACGGATTACAGCCGCCGGCACATCCACCTGGCCATTGAGGCAAGCCTCAAACGGCTACAGAGCGATTACGTCGATCTCTATCAGATCCATAACCCGCCTTTGGAAGTCATCGCCAAGGGAGAGGTCTTTGAGGTTTTCGACGAACTCAAGCGGCAGGGAAAAACGCGATTCGTCGGACTGTGCGCGGGGAAACCGGTGGAGGGATTGAACGCCATGGAACGTGGCGGATTCCACGCCATCCAGGCCGCCTATAATCTTTTGGATCAAGAGGCCGCGTGTGAGCTTCTCCCCCTGGCCCATCAAGGAGGCGTCGGGGTTATCGCCAGGGTCCCCCTGGCCTCGGGATTGCTCACCGGAATGTTCACCGGTGACAGTCAATGGACGCAAGGCGACCTGCGCCGCCGCCTGTACCCCCGTGACCGCTTGGCCGAAGAACTGAGAAAGATCGACGCCCTAAAGGCCCTGGTCCAGAGAGACGGTCAGAGCCTTGGACAGTTTTCCCTTCGATTCGTTCTCTCCAACTCCCTCATCTCCACAGTCATCCCGGGAGCCAAAACGGCGGCGGAGCTGGAAGACAACGTATCGGCCGCGGAGAAAGGCCCCCTGGGGGAAGAAGAACTCCGACGCATTGACGAACTCTGGAGAAAAGACTTCCGTCCCTGAGTGCGGCCACCCGACTCTCAAAGATTTGCCGTCCAGAGCCTGTCCACAAACCCCTCCCTGCCGAGCTCCTCGAGGACCGTGGAGTCGTAGAAGACAGCGGGCGCCACGTCCCGCAACTCCCCATGCACCATGGAGAGAAAGGCCAGGGCGTTGGCAATGTGTTCTTCGGTAAGCTCCATCCTTTGGGGCATCTTCCCCAGCACCTGGCGAAAGAGGTTCAGAGGCGCCGTTACCGCACGAAACTGGGGAATGCCAATGTCACGGGTTGCGCCCTGGTCTTCCACCATGTAGCGCGCGCCCTTTTCATGATCCGTCCACATCAGGTGCACGGACTCCAGCATCCCTTTCATAAAACTAAGGACTTGAGCCCGGTTGGACGCCAGATATTCCCTCGTGGTCATAATCCCGGCGAGAAGCCAGCGTTCGTTGACCGCCCGCGCGTTGGCAGAGGCGATGACGACGGCACGGGTCTTGGGCGAAGAGACCCAGCGCATCACGTTATCGGGAAAGACGGTAAAGCCCATATCGAT
>Ga0326597_10007020_pt1 | contig 15362 bp, 13 predicted proteins | sample RVTome_12_FD_203789 | JGI IMG/M metagenome (GOLD analysis project Ga0326597, IMG submission 203789) | Soil microbial communities from uranium-contaminated site in the Upper Colorado River Basin, Wyoming, United States - RVT100D185 | ecosystem: Environmental > Terrestrial > Soil > Contaminated >... | reverse complement strand
GCGCGGCTCGCCGGGCGATGCGGTGCATCGGCCAACAGCCGCAACACCGCCACGGCGCAAAAGAACCCGGCCTTCGGTGGGCCAAATCGGCCCACCGGGGTCGTTGCCGCGCTCGCCCGATATCCCGTATCGCGCGTCGCGCCGCGCCTGCCCGGATGAACCGATTTGGACCATCCAATCGATCCCCTATAACCATGAACCGCTCTAGTTCCTAACGCCGGTCAGCCTTGTCGCCGCCTCTGGCAAGTTGGACGGTGCGACCGCCGACGGCGGTGGTCTTCGCGTAGGTCTCCCTGCGCGCCGGCGGCATCTCGCCCGCGCGCACGGTGCGTTGGGCAACGCGCTCGACCGGACGGATGGCGACCTCCGGTGCCGGCAGATGGGCGAAGGGCATCGCGGCGACGTCCTCGGCAATTTCCGGTATGACCTCATCCTCGGCGAGAATCTGCGCATTGAGGGGCTGAGACAGCTTCGAGCCGTCGCGGTAAAGGGCGATCGCCTTCACGCCCAAATACCAAGACAGGACGAATGCCGCCTTGCAGTCCTCCACGGTCGCCTCGTTCGGCATATTGATGGTCTTGGATATTCCCCCTGAAATGAATGGCTGGGCCGCCGCCATCATGCGAATGTGGCTCTCCACCGACAGATGCCGCCTGCCCACCCGACCGCACTGATTGGCGCAATCGAAGACACGCAGATGCTCTTCCTTCAGACCCGGTGCGCCTTCGACCGTCATCGCTCCGCAGCAATAGAGGTTGGCGGCCGCGATATCGGTCTTGTCGAAGCCGAGGGCAGCCAGCATGTCGAAACGCGGGTCGGCGAGAGCCGCCGGGTCGAGCCCCAGGACCTCGGTACAGAAATCTTCGCCGAGCGACCATTTGTTGAATACGAATTTGAGGTCAAAGGCACCGGGGAGCGCTTGTTCGACGGCCGCGCACTTTTCGTCGGTGAAGCCCTTCGCCTGGAGCTTGGCATGGTCTATGCCCGGACCGCCGAACAAGGTTCCGGCGCCGATCGCATAGTCGACGATCGCCCTGATGGCGTTCTCTTCGTAGCCGAGCGCGCGCAGAGCCTGGGGCACGGCCCGGTTCATGATCTTAAGGTGGCCGCCGCCGGCAAGCGTCTTGAATTTCACCAGGCTGAATTCCGGCTCTATGCCGGTGGTATCGCAGTCCATGACCAACCCGATGGTGCCGGTCGGCGCCAGAACCGTCGCCTGTGCATTGCGGTAGCCGTGGCGCACGCCGATCTCAATCGCCCTGTCCCAAGCGGCTTTGGCGTGGGCGACAAGGCGCGCGTCGGGGCAGGCGGTCTGGTCGAGGCCGGCAGGCGGCATGCTCACGGATTCGTAGTCGGCGGTTCTGGAGTCGAGGGCGCGGCGGTGATTGCGCATGACCCGGAGCATGGCTTCGCGATTCTTGGCATAGCCCGGGAAGGGCCCGAGCTCGCGTGCCATTTCGGCGCTCGTGGCGTAGGCGACGCCTGTCATGAGCGCCGTAATTGCACCGCAGATGGCGCGGCCCTCGCTCGAATCGTAGGGGATGCCAGATGACATCAGAAAACCGCCCAGATTGGCGTGGCCAAGGCCGAGGGTGCGGTACTCGTAGGTCCGCCGGGCGATCTTGGGCGAGGGAAACTGGGACATGGCGACGGAGATTTCAAGCGCGATGGTCCACAGCCGCACCGCATTCTCGAAGGCCTCGACATCGAAACGCCTGTCGGCGTCGCGAAACTGGGCCAGGTTCAGCGAAGCAAGCGTGCTGCCCGTATCGTCGAGAAACAGGAATTCGGAGCACGAATTCGACGCCGTGATCGGCCCAGTGACCGGGCATGTGTGCCAGTCATTGATGGTGGTCTGATATTGGATGCCCGGGTCGGCCGAGGCCCAGGAGGCATAACCCATACTCTCCCACAAATCCGCTGCATCGACGGTGTCGGCGATTCCTCCGTCGGTCCGCCGCCGCAGGTTCCACGGCAGTTTCTGCTCGACCGCCCTGAGGAAATCATCCGACACGCGGACGGAATTGTTCGAGTTCTGACCGGAAACCGTGCGATAGGCTTCCGAATCCCAATCGACGTCGTAGGTGGAAAAGGCAAGGTCGCCATAGCCCTGCCGGGCAAACTGGATCACGCGACGGATATAGTTCTCCGGCACCTGGTTCTTCCTGGCCGAGCGCATCTCGAAGTCGAGCGCGCGGTTCTTCTCCGGGTCGAGTCGGGTTTCCTCCGGCCCGTCGTGATCCGAACAGGCCCTCAGAATGGCCCTGAGATGCTGGGCGCACAGCTTGGAGCCGGTGACCAGCGCCGCGACCTTTTGCTCTTCCTTGACCTTCCAGTGGATGAATTCCTCTATGTCCGGATGGTCGATGTCGACGACGACCATCTTGGATGAGCGGCGCGTCGATCCCTTGGCGGTCACCAGAGCCGAAGCGCGGTCGCCGCTGCTCAGAACGGAAATCAGCCCGCAGGCCTGGCCGCCGCCGGAAAGCGACTCGCTCGACCCTCTGATGTTGGAAAAGTTGGCGCCGGTCCCAGAGCCGAACTTGGCGATGCGCCCTTCCTCGACCAGCAGAGGCAGAATCCCCGCCTCGTTAACGAGATCGTCGTTCACGGATTGAATGAAGCAGGAATGCGCCTGCGGATGCTCGTAGGCGGACGTCGAAATCGTCAGCTTGCCGGTCTCGAAATCGACATAGGCGTGGCCCTGACTGTCTCCCTCGATGCCGTACGCCCAATGCAGGCCGGTGTTAAACCACTGGGGAGAGTTCGGCGCTCCCTTTTGGGTCGCCAGCATATAGCGCAACTCGTCGAAAAACGCCTGGGCATCTTCCTCGTTGTCAAAATAGCCCCCTTTCCAGCCCCAATAGGTCCAGGTGCCGGCCAGCCGATTGAAGACCTGGCGGGAGTCTCGTTCCGGTCCGGTCCTTTCGGCCTCCGGCAGCGCGGCGAGCGCCTCGTGATCCGGCACTGAACGCCATAGCCATGGGGGAACGGACGTCTCCTCCACACGCTTCAGCGCTGCGGGCACACCCGACTTGCGGAGATATTTCTGGGCGAGAATGTCGCTTGCAACCTGGCTCCAGGTCCTCGGGACCGAGACGCCATCGAGCCGAAAAACCACAGATCCATCCGGGTTGCGGATTTCACTTGCCGCCTTCCGGAACGCAATCGTTTCATAAGGTGAAACGCCTTGGAGCGTATAACGCCGCTTTATACGCATAACCGCCTCCTCAAACACTACAAAACACCGCACAAAATTAGAGCGGTCCCCCCTTCCCGTTCGCAATGGGAGATGATGAGTTTGGTCCGCCGCTCAGCAGTATTTAACCTTAATGTTCCGTTAATGTAAAACTTTGTTCAAATCGTGGTTAACGGGTCTGAGAAAAAATGCCGCTGGCCGCCGCGTGATTCGTGGTCCGATCGCATCAGGCTCCGCCAGAACGGTTCCATTTCATGTCGTCTCGCTCTAAGTGGTAGATTGCTCGGCGCAGTGGCCCATTCCGACTTAGGATGGGCGCGCACCGTGTCCACGCCTCGACTTCCGGCGGGCGGTCGGTAAGGGGCAAACACACACGAGGGAGGTTTACCGTGGCTATCAAAGACTTGCTCGTTGCCTACCAGGGGGAGGAGAGTTCCCAGAAGGCACTCAAGTTCGCATTGCAGATGGCGAAGAAATACAATGCGGCGGTCACGGGCGCCCACGTGTATGTGGCGCAACAATATTCGAGCCAGGTCCGCAACTGGATTCCGGGGGAGGTCCTGGAAGCCCTGCGCAAGGCCGAGGAAGCAACGGTCAAGACCATCGAGAAGTCGTTCCGCGATGTCGTCAAGGAAACAAACCCCAAGGCCGCGCACGACTGGATCTCAGTCGAAGGCCCGCCGAGCCTGTTGCTCGCGCGCCTGTCGCGCTGCTTCGATATTCTGCTGACCGGCCAGTTCGAGGGCGCCATCCGCCATGGCGGGCGCCTAGTGCAGCCGGAGGAGCTCGCCTTGCGCTCCGGAAAGCCGATGATCATCGTGCCGCAGGAATACAAGGTTCGCCCGTTCAAGGAGGAGGCCGTGGTTGCCTGGGACGGCAGCCGCTCGGCAGCGCGGGCGCTCACCGACGCCATGCAGATCCTGGAGACCAAGAAACGCCTCCATGTGGTGACCGTGACGAAGGATGGCGATGACGAAGACACCAAGCGGCTCGGCGACCACGATATCTTCGAGCACCTCAAGCGCCACGGCATCGCCGCGCAGCCTGTCCGCCTGGAGGTGAAGGGCAGCACGGGCAGAACCATTCTCGACTATTGCGAGAAAACCGACCCGGACATACTGGTGATGGGCGCCTTCGGCCGCGGCAATCTCGGCGCCTTGCTGTTCGGTGGGGTCTCGCGCTACATCCTCGAGCACCAGACGGTGCCGGTGCTGATGTCACACTGAGGCTGCCCCCGAGCCGGTCCCTCGGCCGCGATCAAGGCGGTTGCGGCCGACCCGGCGGTTGGGGGGCCGGCTAAGTCCGAAACGTCACACGGTACGATCGATGTCCGTACCATCGAGAAGGCGCCGACCTTGCCCAAAATCCGCACCTAGGGGGTTCCGATGACGCTGTTCCTGCCCTTCTGGCAACGTCTGCTGGCGACGATCGCGGCGATGCTCCTGATGAGCTATCTGGTGGGTCTCTTGTGGGAGGCGGCCTTGAATTTTCCGATGCCAAGTTACGCTGCCGGGGTTATCGGCGGATTGGCGGCATTGCCCGTCTGGGATTTTCTGAAAAGGGTCAGGCCGTCGCAAGGGGAATAGAGCCGTCCTTCAATCGCCGCGGGAGGGGGCGGATCCGGCGAAAGGGGAAAGCAGAACGGCGGCTCTATCAGGGCCGCCGATGGGCGGACCGCCATTCAAAAGGAAATCATGTTATCAAGGGGTTATGGTGCCGGTGGACGGATTCGAACCGCCGACCCACGCATTACGAATGCGTTGCTCTACCAGCTGAGCTACACCGGCGCCACCCGCCGTTTCGGCGGAAAAACTGCCCCGACAGATACTCTCTCAATCCCCGCTTGGCAATTGCGCCCTTCGCCCTGGCGCGACTGAACCCCTTCCTATCCGCCCCTTTGCAACTCGGCGTCCTCGTCGCTGATCGCATCGCCGTCCGGGCCGGGATCGTCGGGCGGCCGCGGCACCACAGGCGCCGCGGACGCCGAACCGGCCGCAACCCTGTCGTCGCCGGTTTCGGCCTTGGCCTTGCCGCCCGCGTTGGCTTTCTCTTCATTGCCGCCCGGTGCGGAGGCGGTGGCTTCGGCCTTGGCCTTCTCGCCGGTATCGGCCTTCTTTTCTTCGCCGCTCGGCGCCGGCGCCGCAGCTTCCGCCTTGGCGGTTTCGGCCGCCGCCGGCGCGGCGACGTTCACCGGCAGGACGAGCGTCTTGACGTCGGCTTCCGGTTCGCCGAACAGGTCCGGCGAGGGCGAGCCCAGCGCCTCGACCGGCACTTTCCATTCAAACGCATCGAGGCGGCCGGTGACCGGCGATACCGGCGCCCAGTCCTCGCTGACCACCCCGTCCGCCGTCCACGCCGGATCGCGCGGCGCGCGCACGGCGCGGGACAGCCACGCCCGGCCGCGACCGGCATCGCCATGCTCGCCGTCCTCGATCTCCGCCATCAGCATGCAAATGCGCTGGGTCGGCCCGGCGTCCAGATAAGGTTTCAGCGCCTCGCGCGCCTCGCCCCATTCGTGCGCGTCGGCGGCGGCACCGGCGAGCGCGATGGCGCCCTCGCGCGGGTCCTTCGCCTTGGCCGCCAGGGTGCGCATGCGCTTCAGGCGGTCGCGGGTCGAATCGCCGGGGCGCACATTGATATAGGCCGCGGCAATGTCGGGGTGCGAGAACAGCTTCCAGGTTTTTTCCAGGACCCTGACCGCGCGGCGCGTATTGTCGGCGTCGGCAAGGAGCCGGCCGGCGAGGTTCGCCGCCGGCACCAGGTCGGGGGCAAGGCCGTGTGCCTCGAGCGCCAGGGCAAGCGCCCGCTCGGGATCGGTCTCCGCCACTCCCATCGCCCGGGCTGTGAGCAGCACCGCGCGCGGTCGCCGCGCGGAAGCCTTGTCGATGATCCCGTTTGCCCGATTGGCATTGAGCATCGCCAGCGCGCCGGCCCAGTCGCGCCCGGCGCAGTGCATCTCGAACAGCGCCCTTGCTGCCCATGGGGTCGCCGGGTCGAGCCTGAGAGCGCGCTCGGCAAGGCCGCGCATCGCCGCAGCATCGCCCTTGCGTTCGGCTTCGATGAACAGGCCGCGCAGGCCGAGGATCTCGGTTTCCGGCGCGGCGAGCATGGCCTGAAAGCTTCGCATTGCGGTCGCGGGGTCGCCCTTGAGCTGCGCGGTCTGTGCCTTGAGCAGCAGGGTGAGCGGCTCCTCGCCCATGATCGCCTGCGCCTGCTCGGCATACTTGGCCGCAAGCCCGGCGTCACCCGTGCCGACCGCGATCATGCCGCGCGACAGCGCCTGATAGCCCTTGGCGCGGCGGCGGTTGCGCAGAAAGCCCGACAGCGCGCCGGGAATGCCGAGGACGAATCTGAGCCCTGTCCAGCCGGTCATCGCCACGATGATCGCAACCAGCACCAGGATCCCCGCGGCGACGAGGCTTGTCTCGACCCGGTATCCCTCCCAAGTCAGCACCAGCTCACCGGGCCGATCGACGAGCCACGCAATGCCGGCGGCGATCAGCGCCACGGCTATAAAACTGACGATCAAACGGGTCATTGCGCGCCGGTCCCTTGACCCGCCGGAAGACCGATCAGCACATGCTGGTTGAGCGTCGCCATCTGCCGCTCAGCCGCAATTCGCGCCTGCGCCCGCTCAAGCCAAGCCATCATCGCCGCCTGCGCCGCCGGGTCCAAGGCGGCGAGTTCGTCGACCGTGGCCGCGAGGTCGCCTGCCGCAAGCTGCGCTTCGGCGCGGGCGAGCACGGCGCCCGTCGTCTCGCCCTCGACCTCGCCGGTCGGGCGGATGCGCACGATCCTACGGGCATTGGCGATCAGCCGGTCGAAAAAGCCGTCCGTCGGCGGCGCCGTGGCGCTCATCGCGGCGGATGCCGCACCCTGGAATGTCTCGGCAAGTTCGTCGCGCCGCGCCACGCCCTCTTGTGCGTAAGTCTCAAGGGCAGTGATCTCGTCGGTCGCGCCGGCCAGCTTCTGGACGGTTGCAAGCTCGCTTACGAAGGGGGCGCCTGAATTCACCGCCCGCTCCAGTCCGGCGACGGCGATGGCGAGCGCCGCGGCGGATCTGGCGGCGGGAGCGCTTTCGGCAACGGTCGCAATCTCGTCGCGCAATCCCGCCACATCGGCGCGCGACGCCGCGATCTCCTGCACGACCGCGGACATGCGCTCGTCGATCTCGGCGCGGAGCGCCGCGCGGGCGGATGCGATCTGGCCCTGGGCTTCCGCCTTCGCGGTGCTCTCAACCGCATCGATACGCCGCGTCAAGGCGCCGATGGCGGCCGATGCCGCCTGGCCATCGTCGGAGGCGGCCATCTTCTCGATCAAACCGCGCACCTCCTCGCGCCCAGCCGCGGCTGCCGCTTCGGCCTCGCTCAGGCGGGCAGCAAGTTCGGTAAGCCGGTTGTTAAGAGCGGCGAGACGCTCAGACGAATCATCCCGTGGGATCTGCGCCAGTGCCGCCTCGGCCGCCTCGAACCGCTGGGTCAATTGCTGCACCGCAGCGGAAAGCTCGTCCAGCGCGCTCACAGGCAATTGGCTCGATCCTAACGCCGCGATCTCGCTTTCCATCTCGGCCTTGAAAGCCTCGATTCGCGCCTCGACCGGCGCCGCGTCCATGCCGGTGCCGGGCAACAGCCCAAGCCGGACCAGGCCGCCATAGGCACCAAGCGCAACGAGGCCGCCGAGAATCGCGCCCAGCACGAGGACCACGGCCATGAGCCTCAAGTCGCCTAACCACGCGGATTTGCCAGGCTCCGCAGCCGGTTCCTGCGGTGCTTCGGCTGCAGTCTCTTGCGCCGCGGCGGTCGCCTCCTCCGATTCGGCGGATTCGTCCGGGCCCGCCTGTTCACCTGCCTCGGTCGCGGCGGCTTCCGGCTCATCGGCTTCCGCCTTTTCAGCCGCCACCTCGGTGGCGGCAAGATCGATGGTCGCAGGCCGGCGCCTGGCCCGCCGCTTTCGGGCCTTCTCGCCGGGCCGCTCACCATCTGATTTGGTCTCGTCCGTCGGGCTCATGCTGTCCTTCGTGGTCTGCGCCACGCGGGCCTAAAATTGGTCAAACCGGCTCCGTTATACGATGCCCGCGCCGTCAGCGCGAGGCGTTGCCGGCCCGTTCCGCCTCGGCCAATCGCTGCAGCAGCGCCTCCTGTCGCGGTGCCGTTGCGACCAGCAGCCGGCCGCGGTCAAGGCCGAGCGGTGCAAGTTCGGTGGCAACCGCTTGTGAAAGACACACATGGTAAAGACTGCGCGCTGCGGCAAGCAGGTCTTCGGTCTCGGCGCGGATGAGATCGACATAGATGCGCGCGGTGCGCGGCGAATAAAGCAGCACCGCGTCCAATTCGCCCGCCCGAAGAGCCGACCGCGCTTCTTGGGACAGCGCCGTCGCCGCCTTGGCGGCATAAAGAACCGCCACTTCGACCGTGAAGCCATCGGCTCTGAGAGCGGCCTTCAGATCGCCGGCGCGGTCGCGCCCGGCGATGTGCACGATGCGGCCCCGCTCAGGCTCGACGCTATCGCGCACCAGCGCGGCAAGCGCATCGACATCGCCGCCGGCAACCCGGACATCGGAAAAGCCGGCCTTGCGCGCGGTGCGCGCCGTGGCGTCGCCGACGGCGAAGAGCGGCAGACGCCGCGACCTCGCGCCTAGCTGTTGCGCGGCAAGCGCGCGCACGCCGTTGGAACTCGTCGCGAGCAGGGCCTGCACGCCGTCAAGGTTAAGGTCCACCTCCTTGCACGGGACGATCCGCATCAACGGCGCGATCAAGACCGCGTGGCCGAGCCCGACAAGAGTGCGGGCAAGCGGCTCGCTGTCCTCTCTCGGCCGGGTCAGAAGAACGCGCATCCTCAAGGTCCGGGACTATCGGAGGCTTCGGGAGCGGCAAAGAATCCGGGGCGCAGGCGCGCCTTCAGCGCCGTTCCGGCGTCACGGCCGATCCGCGCGGCCTCGGCGCGCGGCCCCCGCGCTTGGATGCTTTGCTGCTCGCGTCCGTCCGGCGACAGCACCTGACCGCGAAACGCGATGTCCCGGCCCGCGATCTCGGCAAGCCCGGCGATCGGCGTCCGGCAGGAGCCGTCGAGGGCGGCCAGAAACGCGCGCTCGCAGGTGACGCAATCGGCGGTGTCGGCATCGTGGATGGCGGCGAGGAGCGAGATGACCTCCCGGTGGTCCACGCGCGTCTCGACGCAGATCGCCCCCTGGCCGACGGCGGGCAGCATCTCGCCGGTCTCGGCCACCGAGGTGGCGTGATCCGCAAGCGAGAGCCGCTTGAGGCCGGCGAGCGCCAGGAACGTCGCGTCGGCTGCCCCTTCCTTGAGCTTGCGCAGTCGGGTCTCGACGTTGCCGCGAAAGGTGACGATCTCGATGTCCGGGCGCAGATTTTTCACCTGCGCCGCCCGCCGCAGGGACGCGGTGCCGACGCGGGCGCCTTGCGGCAGCTCAGACAGGCTGCTCGCATGAAGTGAGATGAACGCGTCGCGGACATCCTCGCGTGCCAGATAGCAGGCGATGGCGAGCCCGTTGGGCAGCTCGGTCGGCATGTCCTTGGTCGAATGCACGGCAAGATCGATGCGGCGGTCGAGAAGCGCCTGCTCGATTTCCTTGGTGAACAGCTCCTTGCCGCCGATTTCCGCCAACGGCCGGTCGAGCACCTTGTCGCCCGAGGTCTTGATGACGACGATCTGGAAATCAGCCTCGGTCAGACCGTGCGCTTGCATCAGCCGCGCCCGCACCTCGTCAGCCTGTCTGAGCGCCAGGGGGCTCCCCCGCGTACCGATCCGGATCGTGGATTGCATAAAGTGGCATCCAGGTGCTAGGGCCAGCAACGGCGCCGAACCTAGAGCATTATCCGGCCGTATGGGAACCCGCATTGCGCATCCTGGGGATCGAGACGACCTGCGACGAGACCGCGGCGGCGGTTGTCCTGCGCCGTGCCGACGGTTCGGGCGAGATCCTTTCCAACGTCATTCATTCGCAGGACGCGGCGCACGCCCGCTTCGGCGGCGTGGTGCCTGAGATCGCCGCCCGCGCCCATGTCGAGCTGATCGATACGGTCATCGCCGCGGCGCTCGACGAGGCCGGGCTTTCCTTCGCCGATCTCGACGGCGTCGCGGCAGCCGCCGGACCGGGGCTCATCGGCGGCGTCATCGTCGGCCTGACCACCGCCAAGGCGATCGCGCTGGTGCACGACAAGCCGCTCATCGCCGTCAACCATCTGGAGGCCCACGCGCTCACCGCTCGGCTCACCGACCGCGCCTCCTTCCCCTATCTCTTGCTGCTCGTCTCCGGCGGCCACACCCAGCTCATCTGGGTGCATGGGGTCGGCTCCTACGAGCGTCTCGGCACCACCGTCGACGATGCGCTGGGCGAAGCCTTCGACAAGACCGCGAAGCTGTTGGGCTTAAGCTTTCCCGGCGGCCCGGCGGTGGAGCGCATGGCGCGCACCGGCAACCCCAAGGCGATTTCGCTGCCGCGGCCGATGCTCGGGCGCAAGGAGCTGCATTTCTCATTCTCCGGCCTCAAGACCGCCGTCCGCCAGGCGGCCGAGGCGCGCGCGCCGCTCTCGGACAAGGATATCGCCGACATCTGCGCCGCCTTCCAGGCTGCCGTCGCGGAGAGTGTTGTCGACCGGGTGCGGATGGCGCTTGCCGCCTGCCGCGCCCGCGGCCTTAGGTCCGGCCGGCTGGTGGTTGCCGGCGGCGTTGCCGCGAACGCGGCGCTGCGGGCGGCGCTTGAACTGACCTGCGAAGAGGAGGGGGTGATGTTGACCGTTCCGCCGCCTTCGCTGTGCACCGACAATGGCGCCATGATCGCCTGGGCCGGCGCCGAACGGCTGGCGCTCGGACTGAGCGATCCCCTCGACGTGGCTCCGCGGGCACGCTGGCCGCTCGATCCGGACGCGGCTCCCGCGCCCGGCGCCGGCGTCAAGGCGTGAGGGACGGCCGATGGAACGAATCAACCGCATCGGCATCGTCGGCGGCGGCGCCTGGGGCACGGCGCTGGCCACCGTCGCCGACCGCGCTGGGCGCGAGGTGCTGATCTGGGCGCGCGAGGCGGAGGTCGTCGCCGACATCAACGCGCGCCACGTCAACGGCCTGTTCCTGCCCGGCATCGCGCTCAGGCCGGCGATCCGCGCCACCGGCGCGCTCGCCGAGCTTGCCGGCCACGACGCGCTGCTGCTGGTCACCCCGGCGCAGGCGCTGCGCGCGGTCGCGGGCGATCTCTGCCCGCACCTGCCGGACGGCAAGCCGCTCGTCATCTGCTCCAAGGGCCTCGAGCAGACGACGGGAAGCTTCCTTTCCGACGTGCTCGCCGAGGTGTGTCCGGCCGCGACGCCCGCGGTCCTGTCCGGACCGAGCTTCGCCGCCGACGTCGCCCGCGGCCTGCCGACCGCGGTGACGCTTGCCTGCGCCGACGATGCGCTCGCCGAGAGCCTCGCCGCCGCTCTCAACCCGCCGACCTTCCGCCCCTATGTGTCGCACGATTTGCGCGGCGCCGAGATCGGCGGGGCGGTCAAGAACGTGTTGGCGATCGCCTGCGGCATCTGCGAGGGCAGGGGGCTCGGCGCCAGCGCCCGCGCCGCCCTGACGACGCGCGGCTTCGCCGAGCTTTCCCGCTTCGGCGCGGCGCTGGGCGCCCACGCGGAGACGCTTGCCGGCCTTTCCGGCCTCGGCGATCTCATCCTCACCTGCAACAGCCCGCAGTCGCGCAACATGTCGCTCGGCATGGCGCTCGGTCGCGGCGAGGCGCTCGACACGGTGCTTGGCGCCCGCCGCTCGGTCAGCGAGGGCGTCTATACGGCGGCCGCCGTCGTGGCGCGGGCGAAGAAGCTCGGCATCGACATGCCGCTGTGCAAGGCCGTCCACGGCATTGTCTCAGGCGTAATCTCCGTCGACGCGGCGATCGACGCCATTCTGGCGCGCCCGCTGAAACGGGAAGGCCCGTGATCGATGCTGGACAGGAGCCGACGGTGACGCCTAGATTTCTGCCGGTTCCCGCAGCACGCAAGGAGAGGCCACAACAGATGCTGTTTGTCGTCATTGCCAATGACAAACCCGGCACTTTCGGCACCCGCAAGGCTACGAGGGAGGCTCATCTCGCCTGGCTGAAGGGGCTCGGGTCCAAGATCAAGATCGCCGGGCCGTTCCTCGATTCCAGCCAGTCGATCATGAATGGCAGTCTGTTGATCATCGAAGCCGAAAACGAAGCCGTGGCCAGGGCGCTCGCCGCCCAGGACCCCTATGCCAAGGCGGGTGTTTTCCGACGGGTCGAGATCAAGCCGTGGCGCTGGGTGGTCAACCCGCCGGGTCAGGCGTGATGGCCCATTGGCTGTTCAAGTCGGAGCCGGGCGCCTGGTCGTGGGACGATCAGGTGGCTGCCGGCAGGACCGGCACCGAGTGGGACGGCGTGCGCAACTATCAGGCGCGCAACAGCATGCAGGCCATGAAGAAGGGCGACCGGGGCTTCTTCTATCATTCGGTCGGAGAGAAGAGCATCGTCGGCATTGTCGAGGTGATCGCCGAGGCGCACCGTGATTCGACGACCGAGGACGAGCGCTGGTCTTGTGTCGACCTGGCCGCCGTCAAGGCGCTGCCGAAGCCGGTCACGCTTGCCGACGTCAAGGCCGCGCCGCGCCTTGCCAGGATGGTTCTCGTCAACAATTCGCGTCTTTCGGTGCAGCCGGTCAGCGATAATGAATGGGCGATCATCTGCGCCATGGGCGGGCTTGAGGGGTGAGGCAGGACATGATCTCGGGAAGGAGGCTCCTTATGGATTTCGCAGGAATGAATTATGCGGCGATCATCGTCGCCGCCATCGTCGGCTTCCTGGCCGGTGCCGTCTGGTACGGCCTTCTCGGCAAGCAGTGGCTCGCCGCACTCGGCAAGAGCAAGGACGAGATGAAGCCGTCGCCGGGGCCGTTCATTACCTCCGCGGTCGCGCTCATCGTCATGGCCTATGTGCTCGCCGGCACCATCGGCCATCTCGGCGAGGTCAATCTGCGCGCCGGCGTCATATCGGGCGCCATCGTCTGGGCCGGCTTCGCCGCCACCACCATGGCTGTCAACAATGCCTTCCAGGGGGCGAAGGTCACCCTCACCCTGATCGATGCCGGCCACTGGCTTGTGGTGCTGGTGCTGATGGGCGGTGTCATCGGCGCATTCGGCGTCTAGAGCACATGCCAAAGAAGGGAATCCTCGACGGCTTACGCGTGCTCGATCTGACCAGCGTCATTCTCGGTTGCTATGCCACCGAGCTTCTCGGCGATCTCGGCGCCGACGTGGTCAAGATCGAGCAGCCGGGCGAGATGGGCGGCGACATCATGCGCTGGGGCGGGCCCACGCCGGCAGGCGGCGCACCGGGCATGGGGCCCTTGTTCATGGCCTATAACCGCAACAAGCGCTCGCTCGGCCTCGACCTCAAGGAAAAAACGGGCCGCGCGGCTCTCCTACGCCTTGGCGCCAAGGCCGACATCTTCGCCAGCAATATGCGGCTTGAAAGCCTCGAGCGCCTCGGGCTCGGCTATGAGGCGCTGAAGGCCGCCCGCGGCGATATCATCTATGTCCATGCCGCAGGCTTCGGCTCCGATGGACCCTATGCCGGCCGTACCGCCTATGACGAGACGGTGCAGGCGGCTGCCGGCATGGCCGATCTCTATCCCCGCGCCTATGGAGAAGATCAGCCGCGCTACCTGCCGACATTGGCCGCCGATAAGACGGTAGCCTTGTTCATGGTCTATGCGAGCCTTGCCGCTCTTTACCACCGCGCCGTGACCGGCGAGGGCCAGTTCGTCGAGGTGCCGATGTTCGAGTGCATGACCCATTACAATATGAGCGAGAATCTCTACGCCCACATCTTTCAGCCGCCGACCGGAGAATATGGTTACAACCGCATCCTCAACTCCGAGCGCCGCCCCTACCGGACCATGGACGGCTGGATCTCGGTCTCGCCCTATACCGACCGCAACTGGCGCGATTTCTTCGCCTTTGCCGGCCGCGAGGCGGAATTTTCGCGCGATTCCCGCTTCAACACTTATGGAGATCGCATCCGCAACATCGCCGCCCTATACGCCATGGTCGAGGAGATCACCAAGACCAGGACCACCGAGGAATGGTTGTCCTTGCTGGCCGAAAAGGGCATTCCGGCAATCCGTGTGAACCGCCTCGACACGATCATGGACGACCCGCACCTTGCCGCCACAGGCTTCTTCGCGGTCAGCCGGCACCCGAGCCAGGGCGCAGTCGTCGACATGAAACATCCGGTGCGTTTTTCCGCCACCCCGGCCGAGGCCCGCCGGCCGGCGCCGCGGCTCGGGGCGCACAATGACGAGATTTTCGCCGACTGGGGAGTCGACGCCCCGCACGCGGAGGAAAGAGGCGGCGGAAGCTGACCGCCCTGCCAAAGTTTGACCGGGCCACGGTTGTCGGAGCATAAACGCCCCACCATAATGCGCCCACACTCTTGTCGCCCTTGGGGGAGGAAGGTTCATGTCGGAGCGAAAAATTCACCCGGTGCCGCGCGCATGGGCGAAAAGCGCCTATATCGACAATGCCACATATCTGAAGATGTACGAGGAATCGGTCACAAACCCGGCCAGGTTCTGGGGCCGCGAGGGCAAACGCATCGACTGGATCAAGCCTTACAGCAAGGTCAAGAACACCAGCTTCAAGCCGCCCAAGGTCTTCATCAAGTGGTACGAGGACGGCAAGCTCAACGCCTGCTACAACTGCGTCGACCGCCACCTCAAGAAGCGCGGCAATCAGACCGCCATCATCTGGGAAGGCGACGACCCCTATTACGACAGGAAGATCACCTATAACGAGCTTTACGAGCATGTCTGCCGTTTTGCCAACGTGCTCAAGAACAACGGCGTCAAGAAAGGCGACCGGGTCACCATCTACCTGCCGATGATCCCGGAAATCGCTTACGCCATGCTCGCCTGCGCGCGCATCGGCGCGATCCATTCGGTGGTGTTCGGCGGCTTTTCCCCGGATTCGCTTGCCGGCCGCATCATCGACTGCAAGTCCAACTTCGTCATCACCGCCGACGAGGGCCTGCGCGGCGGCCGCACCGTTCCGCTGAAGGAGAATACCGACGCGGCGCTGAAGAAATGCCCCGGCGGCGAGAAGGTGCTGGTCATCCGCCGCACCGGCGGCGAGGTGCCCTGGAACGACAAGC
>Ga0326597_10007019_pt1 | contig 15362 bp, 15 predicted proteins | sample RVTome_12_FD_203789 | JGI IMG/M metagenome (GOLD analysis project Ga0326597, IMG submission 203789) | Soil microbial communities from uranium-contaminated site in the Upper Colorado River Basin, Wyoming, United States - RVT100D185 | ecosystem: Environmental > Terrestrial > Soil > Contaminated >... | reverse complement strand
GATGCACCAGAGACCCGCGTTGCGCGAATGGAGGCTGCGACGGAACGACTCGCCCATCGGGCAGGTACGAGCGCCGAGTCTCCGCGAGCCACAACCGACGTCGTCGTCGGGTCCGGCGCGCGCACGATCTCGAGTTACGCCAAGGAACATGGGTTCGACCTCATCGTCATCGGCACGCATGGACGCAAGGGACTCGCACACCTCGTGATGGGAAGCGTGGCCGAACACGTGGTGCGATCGGCGGCCTGCCCCGTGCTGGCTACCCATCACCCCAGGGAGGAAGTGCGACGGGCGACCGAGCGAGAGGGAGACTCGGCGCTCACGACCGGACCCGATGCCCTCCCCGCGGAGGGTCCGGCATAGCGGACGGCGGGATGACGCCGCGCCTAGGTACCTCGGGTGAGCTGCAGGCCGAACTTCTCGATCCGGTAGCGCACCTGGTCGCGATTGATCCCCAGGAGTTCCGCGGCCCGCGTCTGGTTCCCCGCGGACCGCTCGAGGGCCTGAACGAGGAGCTGCCGTTCGACATCCTCGAGGTTGAGTCCCTCGGCCGGCAGCTTGAACTGGGTGGCAGCGACCGTGCGGGTGAGCCCACCGAAGTCCTCCGCCTCGAGCCACACCCGGTCCATCAGCAGCATCGCCCGCTCGATGGCATTCCGGAGTTCCCGAATATTGCCAGGCCACAGGTACTGTTCCAGCAGCCTCGCTGCCGCCGACGTCAGCCCGCGTACACGCTTCTTGAACTCACGGTTGTACATGTCGATGAAGTACGCCGCGAGGACGGGAACGTCACCACGTCGCTCTCGCAGCGGAGGCAACGGGACCGGCATGACCTGGAGGCGATAGAAGAGATCCTCGCGAAACTTTCCTGCCGCCACCTCCTCGTCGAGGTTCCGATTGGTCGCCGCGATGACGCGGACGTCCACACGGATATCGGCGAGCCCACCGACGCGCTTGAACGCCTTCTCCTCGAGGAACCGCAGCAGCTTCGACTGAAGCCCCGGCGTCATCTCGCCAATCTCGTCGAGGAACACCGTGCCGCCGTCCGCCGTTTCGAAGAGACCCTTCTTCTGCTGCCGAGCGTCGGTAAAGGCGCCTCGCTCGTGGCCGAACAGTTCGCTTTCCAGAAGATGCTCGGGCAGCGCCGAACAGGTGATGTTCACGAACGACCGCGCCGCGCGATCGCTCCCGTAGTGAACCGCCTTCGCGGCCAGATCCTTCCCCGTGCCGGTCTCGCCGGTCAGCAGGACCGTAGACGCGCGGCTGGCGGCGATGCGACCGAGCAGCGACTTCACCTCCTGCATGGCCGGCGACGCGCCGATGATCGCGTCGAGCCCGAACTCCCGCCCAAGACTGGTCCGGTGCGTTCGAACCTCCCGGCGCAGCTGACTCGTCTCGAGCGCCTTCTCGACAAGCAGCGCCACCTCGTCCATGTTGAACGGCTTGTTGACGTAGTGGTAAGCGCCGAGCCGCATGGCCTCCACCGCGTTCTCAACGGTCGAGTAGGCCGTCATCAAGATGACGAGCGTCTCGGGCGAGCGCTCCTTGACTCGGCGCAGCACAGTCAGGCCATCGCCGTCGGGCAGCTTGAAGTCGAGCAGCACGAGATCAACGTCCGGCCCGACCTGCTCGAGGGCCTCGGCGACAGTGCCCGCTTCGAGAATGTCGTAGCCCTCCTTCGTGAGGCGCTCGCGCAAGGACCAGCGAAGCAGCGATTCGTCGTCGACGATGAGCAGAGTCGCGGACATGACGGCAAGTATAGCTAGGATGGCCACTCTCGTCCGCCGTTGCCTTCCTGACTCGCGTTGGCTGCTCGTCGCCTTGGCGATTGCGGCCACCACAGCCATCCTGGCCGTCGCGGCTTCGTGGCTCCCCGCCCTGGAGCTCCTTGGTCTCCTGTACCTGGCCGGCCTCCTCGGGACCGTGGCGTTCGTCTGGCGCTTTCGACAGCTCGAGCACCGATCAGCGGCCAGCATCCAGCAGCTCGCCGACCTCAAGCGCGCGATCGACTACGCGGCGATCGTGGCCACCACGGATGTGACCGGCCGGATCACGTACGTGAACGACAGGTTCTGTGAGATTTCACAGTACGGGCGTGAGGAGCTCCTCGGACAGGACCACCGCATCGTCAACTCCGGCTATCACCCGCCGGCGTTCATGCGCGACCTCTGGCGAACGATCGCCAGCGGGCGCGTGTGGCATGGCGAGATTCGCAATCGCGCCAAAGATGGGAGCCACTACTGGGTGAACACGACGATCGTGCCGTTTCTCAACGCCGACGGGAAGCCCTACCAGTACATTGCCATCCGCGCCGACATCACGGCGCGCAAGGCGGCCGAGCACCGGCTGACTCAGCAGGCGGCGCTGGCTCGCGTCGGGCAGATGGCGGCCGTGGTCGCGCACGAGGTGCGAAACCCGCTTGCTGGCATCAAGGGCGCGATCCAGATCCTCATGTCGCGTCGTCCGACCGAGCATGCCGAGCTTCAGGTCATGCGCGGTGTGGTGGATCGCATCGACGCGCTGGGCGACCTCATCAACGACCTGATAGCATTCGCCAGGCCACGCGCGTCCAATCCAACCGCATGCGCGCTCCGCCCTCTGCTGGCCGAAGCAGTCCTGATGCTACAGCGAGATCCGATCGGCGTCTCGGTCGAGGTCGCCATTGAGGGCCCCGACATCTCCCTCGTCGCCGACGCCGAACTCGTCAGAGCGGCGGTTCTGAACCTGTTGCTGAACGCTGCACAGGCCATGCATGGCCATGGCCGTGTCGCGCTCTCCACCGTCGAACGGCAGGAGCTGGCCATGCTCCACGTTCACGATACCGGACCCGGCATCCCTCCGGAGCTACGCGAGCAGGTATTCGAACCGTTCTTCACGACCAAGTCCCGCGGCGGTGGACTCGGCCTCGCCATCGCGAGGCGCACGGCCGAACTCCACGGCGGGAGCCTCACGCTCAGCTGCCCTGAGTCCGGAGGCGCCCAGTTCACGCTCACGCTCCCTCTGAGCCCGCGTGAGCCGGCCATGGCGCCGATGTGACATCAGAACGCATTACCCAGAAACGCGAGCATCCGGCCAAAGAACAGGACCATGAACCACGACACCAGCGAGACTCCCCCGATCATCTTGAGGACAACGGGCGTGTCTTCGCCCGGTTTCATCTCGAGTGCCTTCGACCTCTGCGTGAGTTCGAACAACAGCACGTTCAACCCAGCGATCACGAGGAAGAGCGCCTTGAGCCACCACGATATGTTGCTCATGTACTGATCGGGCGCGGTCACGAGGAATACCGTGCCTGTCACCAGGTTGATCATGAACCCGGCGACGGCCCAGGGTACCAATGCCCTGAACGCAGACACCGGCACGTGACTCATGAACCCCAGCAGCCGGAAGTCGAGCGGACCGATGGTCCCGAAGAGAAGGGCCAGGCCGAGAAAGTGAAGGGTCTCGGCGATGGGCCATGCCCAGCGGGTGCTGACGACGTACTGCGCCACCCAGCTTGACTGCAGATAGAGAATCAGCGCCTCATCACGACTCGTCCCATCAAGGAGCGCTGCCAACAGGTCGTTGAGCTGTTCCATCACCAGCTCCTAGAGGTACGCCATCAGACGGCCGGTCGTCGTTGCCACCACCCACGTAACGAGCGAGAGCAGCGCGTACGTCTTCGCCACAGGCAGCAGCGTGCCCCCGTCGCCTCCGTCGCCATACAAGGTACGCCTCAACAGCATGATCACCGCGATGCCGAACGCGATCGAGCCCATCTTGATGAAGAAGAGACCCGTGGTGCGCGGGTCCGCGGCGAACAGCATCACCCCGGTGACGGCATTCAGCCAGAAGCCCATCCACATCACCACGAAGATCCCCTTCAGCGACGCGAGTGGAATCTGCCGCGCGACACCGAGGACCCGAAGGTCGATGACCGTGCTGGCGCCCACCAGGACCCCGAGTCCAAAGGTGTGCATGGTGATGATCATCGGGTAGGCCAAGAGTGACGATGACTCACGCACCCAGATCGACAGAGCGCTGTCTTGTATCGCCGCCAGCAGCTCGGTCATACGTACACACGCTTTCTCGCCATCTGTCTCCTCCTCGGTCGGCCTGATGTGGTGTTGTCACGCGGTGGCGGTCGACGATGTCGCGCCCCCCTGAGTCTGGCGCTCGGCGTGAGGCCGCTCGAGACCAAACTTCTCGATCCGGTACCGCACTTGGTCCCGGTTGATCCCGAGCAGATGCCCCGCTCGCGTCTGGTTTCCGCCGGACCGCTCGAGCGCCTGCACGAGTAATTGGCGTTCCACGTCCTCGAGCACGAGACCGTTCGAGGGCAGCCTGAACTGCGACGTCACCGGAGTCTCGCGCGTCAATGTCGAGAAATCGTCGATCTGCAGGCAATCGCGATCCATCAGCAGCATCGCGCGTTCGATTGCGTTGCGCAGCTCCCGTATGTTCCCCGGCCAACGATGGTGTTCGAGGGCCGCCAGCGCCTCCGGCGACACCCTGCGTACCCGCTTCCTGAACTCCTTGTTGTACCGGTCGACGTAGTAGCTCACCAGCAGCGGGATGTCCCCACTGCGCTCGCGAAGCGGCGGGAGCGTAATTGGCATCACTTGAAGGCGATAGAACAGGTCCTCGCGAAACTTGCCCTCCGGCACATCCGCTTCGAGATCGCGGTTCGTCGCAGCGATCACGCGCACATCCACCCGGATATCACTGAGTCCGCCCACGCGCTTGAAACTCTTCTCCTCGAGGAACCGAAGCAGCTTCGCTTGCAGCCCTGGTGTCATTTCTCCGATCTCGTCGAGAAACACCGTGCCGCCATCTGCGGTCTCGAGCAGCCCGCGCTTCTGTTGGCGGGCATCGGTGAAGGCGCCGCGCTCGTGGCCGAAGAGCTCACTTTCGAGCAGGTGTTCCGGCAGAGCGGACGCCGTGATGTTGACAAAGGGCCTGGCGACACGATCGCTGTTGTAGTGAATGGCTTTGGCCGCCAGGTCCTTGCCGGTCCCGGTCTCGCCGGTCAGTAGCACCGTGGACGCCCGGCTGGAAGCGACGCGTGCCAGCAACGCCTTGACCTGCACCATGGCGGGGGACGCACCGACAATCGAGTCAAAACCGTACTGGAGGCCCTGGCTCATGCGGAGGCTTCGCACCTCGCGACGCAGATGGCTGGTTTCGAGCGCCTTCTCGACAAGCAGCGCCACCTCGTCCAGGTTGAACGGCTTGTTGACGTAGTGATAGGCGCCGAGTCGCATGGCCTCCACCGCGTTCTGGACGGTCGAGTAGGCCGTCATGAGAATCACCAGGGTTTCCGGCGAGAGTTCCTTGACGCGGCGCAGCACCGTCAGCCCGTCGCCATCCGGGAGGCGAAAGTCCAGAAGAGCCAGGTCGAGCTCGGGCGTGATCCGCGCGATAGCGTCCGCCACCGTCGCGGCCTCGCTGACGGTGTGGCCGTCTTGCGCCAGCCGCTCCTTCAGCGACCAGCGCACCAAATCTTCGTCGTCCACGATGAGAAGGTTGGCAGCACTCATTCCAGTTCCTTTGCGAAATATTCCACGACCAGTGGGAAACTTCCCGCGCGTCAGTCCCGCCGCCCCAGAGGCAACGCGTATCTGAGCAACATCCGGGCCGCCCGTGCGGCGGCATACGACATGACACGCGGATGCCGATTCGTTCCACAATCAGGTTGGAGGTCACACCCGCATGATTCCGCCTCGCACGATCCTCGCGGCCATCGATTTCTCTGACACCTCCCGCGCCGCACTGGTGTTGGCTGCCCGGATGGCTCGACACTGCCGATCCGCACTACACGTGGTGCACGTGGACCATCCGCTCCTCGACGCCGCGGCGAGCCGTGCCGGTATCGACCTCGCCAGAGAAACCACCGACGAGATGGAGCGATTCGTGGCCACCGCTTCGCCGGCGGGCGAGTGCGCTCCTCAACTGCATGTCGTGACTGGCGCGGCGGTCGAGGCCATCCTTGCGATGGGGCATCAACACGCAGCCGACGTCATCGTCGTCGGTGGCCGCGGGATGTCTGGCGCGGAAAAGCTGTTCTTTGGATCGACTACCGAGGGCCTGCTCCGGCGTGCGAGCGTGTCGGTGCTCGTCGTGCCCAGCGGGTGGGTGGCTCCGAGAACAGCGTCGCCGGACCTCACCGGCATGGGGCCCGTCGTGGCCGGTCTCGATCCGTCCGACGCGTCACTGGCGAGCGTCGAGGCCGCGTGCGCGCTCGCGTCGGCGTTCGGTGCGTCGGTCGAAGTTCTTCACGTCGTGCCACACCTGGCAGTCCTGGGGCGCTGGCGTGACCAGGCGGACGCCGCTGTGCGCGACCAGATGCAATCCGTCAGACGGGAACTGGAGCCCTTGATTCAGCAACTGGTTTGCCAGGTGCCGATCCAGTTGCGTGTAGAGGCCGGCAGCGTGCCGGATCGACTGGCTGAAGCGGCGGCTCCAGCCCCCGATCGTGCCCCGATGATCGTGCTCGGCAAGAAGGCCCCAGGGACGGCTGGAGGCGCGCCAGGCACCATCGCCTACCGCGTGCTGTCGGTGGCCCATGTGCCCGTGCTCATGCACGTCAGCTGAACGCCGAGCTGGTGATCGCGGCGACGAACGCGCCGGCGCCCTACAAGGCCGCGGCCACAACGCATTTGAGCACCAGGGAGCGCGGGTGACGGCTGCCGCGCCACGTCGAACGCGCGGCCAGGGTCAGCACCGCCAACCACGTCAGGCTCTTGGCGAAAAGGCCCTTGCGCAGAGGAGCACGCGCGGACCGATCAGTTTCGGTGCCTGCCCAGGTTGCTCGCAAGGAACTGCCGGCCGTCGGTCCGCAGCGCGCCGCCGCTCACCAATGCCTGAAGGACCCGTGCGCACTGCGACGCCTCCAGATTGAACAAGCGTGACGCCTGGGCCAAGGTCAGGCGCAGGCCCGGCATCTCGCGGTACTCGCCGCGTACCCGCTCGCACAAGTCCGAATCCTGCGCGGCGAACTCGCAGGCGCCCTTTTCCGAGAGAGTGTCGATCTCATCCATTGTCGGTCCCCGGAAGGAGCTGCATGGGCTGCTATGGAGCAATCGCCGTGCCGGATCGGCGTCGACGGGCGGGTTTCCTGCTGACTCGTGAAACAGCCTCCCCTGCGCCGCCTGCTCCAAACCGGACGTCATGACCGTGCGCTCACGATGAAACCGTCAACCCGACGCCGCGAAGCATTCCCCCATCGACTCGCGAAATCTCACATCCGCTGGACCCGGCACCGACTCGCCGCGACGTAGGCGGCAGCAGCCGAAGGCACATCAGAGGCACGGCAATTGCTCTCTCACGTGCTGTCAGCCTGCATCGCAGGCGTGGCAACCGAAGAAAGGAGGTTAGCGTCATGTCTAGTCGAAAAGACACCAGGCTCGCCCGCACCGGCGCCGACCCGTTCGGGTTGCTGCGGCAGATGACTTCCGAGGTCGATCGAGTCGTCGACCAACCATTCTGGGGGGCTTTCCGTCGGCCGCTCCAGTCGCTCGCGGCCCATCGCTTCGTGACCTGGTCACCCGGGGTCGATGTGTTCGAGAAGAACGGCTGTCTCGTTACAAAGGTCGACCTGCCAGGTTTGAAGAAGGAGGATGTGACGGTCGAACTCACCGATGGTCACCTTGTCATCGAAGGGGAACGTAAGAGCGAGACCGAGGAGACCAAAGACAGCGTGTACCGGTGTGAGCGCGAATACGGGCGCTTCTACCGCGCCGTCCCGCTTCCGGAAGGGGTAAAACTCGAGGACATCAAGGCCTCGTTCTCCGACGGCGTTCTCGAGGTGGCCGTCCCGCTTCCTGCGAAGCCTGAAGCCAAGTCCCATAGGGTGGAAATTGAGGGGGCCAAGGCGGACACAGCCGCCGCATAGCTCGAAGGGATTTGTGAAATCGAGCATACTCGAGCGGGCGTGTCAGCATGACGCGCTCGCCGCTCGCCTATGAGGATGTGACCGTGGAGTGTCCGCCACGATTGAAGGAACCCATGACTGATGCGGAGTTGCGAGATCAGGTCCAGAAGGCACTGGACTGGGAGCCAAGCCTTGACGCCGGCGCCATCGGTGTCACCGTTGACCAAGGGGTGGTGACGCTCCTCGGCGAAGTGAAGACTTTTGCGGAGAAAGCCACGGCCGAGCGCGTCGCCCTCAGACTCTTCGGCGTGAAGGCGGTGGCCGATGAACTGCGTGTCCGCCTTCATGGCGATCACGAGCGGAGTGACACCGACATCGCGCAGGCGATTCTCTCGGCGCTGCGGTGGAACACCGTCGTGCCGGACGAGCGCATTACCGTGGCCGTGAGCAACGGCTGGGTATCGCTCAAGGGCCACGTGGAGTGGGAATACCAGCGCGCCGCGGCCACCACCGCGATCCGGTGCCTCTCAGGCGTACGAGGTGTGTCAAACGAAATCACAGTTCAGCCACGCGTGACTGTTCCTGATGTGCGGGAAAAGATCGAGGCCGCCTTGAAGCGAAGCGCCGAAGTCGACGCACGCAGGATACATGTGGAGGTAGCCAACGGGAAGGTCACGCTCTCGGGTCAGGTGCACTCTTGGTTTGAACGTAACGAGGCACGACGGGCGGCGTGGGCGGCGCCAGGAGTCAGGGATGTCGAGGATCACATTGCCGTGACACCATGATACTCAGTCGCGGGCCCGAAGTGCAGAGCCTCTGTCCAGTCCTAAGCGCGCTCGCGACTCCTCCTTCGCGACCCCTCATCAAGTCCCGTGCGGCCACTTTGATATCGAGCGCGTGAATCAGTGCCGATGTCGCGGTCGCATCAGCATCCTGGGAGTCTGGAGCGCTTTGCGCAGTCGTGGGAGATCCCGTCGGTACCCCTCGGCATCCCCATAGTCGAAGAAGTGCCGATAGTGACTGTGGGGCGCAAGAACCGCGCCGCCATGCTTGATCGGACACCAGTAATGCTCGGTTCGGGCCACTACCGCCCGGACGAACCCAACAACGCCAGTGGCATAGCTGCAGTAGAAGCAGTTGGCCTTCTCAATCGTGTTCAGGTAGACCAGCTTGTGGCGGTCCATCGCGAAATACGGCCGGCGACGGACTTTGGGGATGCCGTAGATCGGGAAGCAGATCACTTGGTACAGGCTGACCCACAGGTCCAGGAGCAGAAAGGGCACTGCGAGCGAATAGATGACCGGTGTCGAAAGCAGGTTCGCGAGGCTTCCCTCTCGAACAAAAGCCGGAACCGTCTGCCTGTGTCTCCGGTGTTTGCGCCGAATCTCCTCGTCAAACCAGATACGACCGCGACGCACCCCGCCACGCCAGCGTCGACGCTCAGCCCGCACGACCCGAGCCCACTCTTGTTCGACGACTCGACGGCCGACGGCGATGTCTGTGGCCCGCGATGGCATTGGCATAGGGCCGCCCCTCTCTGAACTTCGAGCGCCTTTAGCCCGCGATCATCTTCAGCAGGTCCATGCTCGTGACAATGCCGACAGGCTCTTTGCCCTCTGTCACCACCAGGCGATGCACGTGCTGCTCCACCATCCGTCGTGCGACCTCGGCCACCGAGGCGGTCGCGGGCACTTGATGGACTGCGGGCGTCATCACGTCCCGGGCCGTGGTGACGGGTCCTACATCGCGCTCGACAAGATCGTCGATCGTGAGGTCCGCACTGGCCGCCCGGACGAAGCCACCAGAAAACGATGACCCGAGTTCTGCAGCCTCTGCCGTACTTCGACCGATGTCGGTCAGCGAGACCATACCGACAAGGTGCCCCTGTTCGTCCACGACGGGTGTGCCCGAGATTTCGTGTTCGGTCAGATAACGCGCCACGTCATCGATGGGCATGTCGTCGGGCACCGTCATGATGTCCGGGCTCATCAGCTCCTTCACGCTGCGTGTTCGAGTCATACGTCGGTCCCCTTTCTCACGATGCTCGTGTCGACTGCAAGCGCCGGGCCGACTGTTCGACCTACCGACTGGGCGGGTCTACCAAGTGCAGCCCAAGCGTTGTCGCGCCGGACGAAGCGAGGCAGCGGAGCGCCGGGGAAAATCCCGCGCTATCGCGGCTTTCCGCGCACTCCAAGCGCCGCATCCCTTGGCTCGCCCATGCTGCCCTAAGCTGCGCGCCCCGGTAACCAACACGGCCGGGTTGGCGCCGCGACACGAGGCCTTTCCGACGATTTTTGAGTCGCCCAGTTGAAGCAACGACAAAGCGCGTCCCTGCGGAGTGTGCCTTGACAGCGAGGCTCAGCGTCCGCGCCGCCGTGCACCCCGAACGGCATCGTCGTTGCTCGGATCGAACCGCCAGCGCGACCGCGACGACCCTGAAGAACGACCACGCGATGCCAAGCGAGTTTGCCCGTGGCCGAGCACAGGCCTTCTTCCCGTAAACGGGCTGGCGGTCGGCATATTGAGATCAGAGAAGCTATGAAGACAACAGATGGAGGTGCCCCTGGCACGCTCGAGAACCACGTCAACGCCTATTTCGATCGGGCTGCGGCCCTGAGCGACCGCCCTCGAGGTCTGCTCGAACTGATACGCGCCTGCAACGGAGTTCACGCGTTCCAGTTTCCCGTTCGTCATCCCGACGGCCGGATCGAAGTCGTGCGGGGGTGGCGGGCCGAGCACAGCCATCACAAGCTGCCGACCAAGGGCGGCATCCGGTACAGCGCGGCGGTCGACGAGTCCGAAGTGAAGGCGCTGGCCGCCCTGATGACCTACAAGTGCGCGCTTGTGGACGTGCCGTTCGGCGGTGCCAAGGGCGGGGTGCAGATCAACCCACGTCACTACAGCGCCGAGTACCTCGAGCGAATCACCCGTCGCTACACCCACGAACTGATGAAGAAGAATCTCATCGGACCCGGCGTGGATGTGCCGGCGCCAGACGCTGGAACGGGCGAACAAGAGATGGCGTGGATAGCCGACACGTACATGGCGCTCAATCCGGGGCAACTCGACGGGCTGGCCTGCGTTACGGGCAAGCCGGTGACCCAAGGTGGCATTCACGGCCGGAAGGAGGCCACAGGGCGCGGCTTGGTATATGCCCTGGCGGAGGCGTGCGCGCAGGCCGACGACATGAGGGCCCTCGGACTCGCCGTCGGGCTCAATGGCAAGCGCGTGGTGGTTCAGGGCATCGGGAACGTTGGCTACCACGCGGCGAAGTTCTGCCGCGAGCAAGGCGCGCGTGTCGTCGCCATTGCCACGCCCGAAGGCGCCATTTCGGATTCGAGCGGCCTCGACGAGGACGCCGTGGTCGAGCACCGGACGCGGACAGGATCCATCCTGGAGTTTCCAGGCGCCACATCATTGCCTCGCAGCACCGATGCGCTCGAGCTTGACTGCGACGTACTCATACCCGCGGCCCTCGAGAATCAGCTCACCGGTGACAACGCCGTACGCACGAAGGCCCGGATCGTGCTCGAGGGCGCCAACGGTCCGACGACGCCCGAGGCCGACGACATCTTCCGGAAGAAGGGCACGCTGGTTATTCCGGATATCTATGCCAACGCCGGCGGCGTCGTCGTCTCGTACTTCGAGTGGCTCAAGAACCTGTCCCACGTCGGCTTCGGCCGGCTCGAGCGGCGCTACCGGGTGGTGTCGGCCACGCGCCTACTCCACGCGATCGAGCAGGCGACGGGCACCACCTTTTCGAATCAAGAACGCGCGACCATCGTCCAGGCGCCAGACGAGTTGAGCGTCGTCAATTCCGGACTTGAAGAGAAGATGGCGGCGGGATACCGGGAGATCCGCGATACGCTCCAGCGTCAGCCGGCGTTGCAGGATCTCCGGACGGCCGCCTACTTCTGCGCGATCGACAAGGTGGCGAGGGCCTATCTCGAGCTCGGCATCTTCCCCTGAGCCAGGAGGCAGAGAATGGCCCCGCGCATCGCCATGTGGACAGGTCGGATTGCGGCCGAAGCGCCCGGGTCCCTCCGGCGTCCCAACGGCGTCGCACATTGGGCTGCCTGCCGGCCTTCGGATCCATCTTTTCCCGATCTGAGAGACGATCGTCTGGTGGGGACCGTGCTCGATGTACTTCGTCGGCGCCTGGCCGAGCCGTTGCCGGGGCGAAGCGCGCAGTCGCGGATGGCGCCTCGTCTACTTGGCGAGCCGACCTCGGGTCTGGCGCCAGAGGACCTACGTCCAGCCGCGGCCATCGTCTTGCTCTACCCGCATCAGGACGTGTGGCATCTGCTGCTGACCGTGCGGGCGCCGCACTTGCGCCATCACACCGGCCAGGTATCGTTGCCGGGCGGGCGCGTCGATCCCGGCGAGTCGGTGGAGGCGGCGGCGCTGCGCGAAGCCCATGAGGAAATCGGCGTGATGCCGTCCACCGTCGAGGTGCTGGGACGCTTGACGCCGCTCCCCATCGACGCCAGCGGGCATCTGCTCCATCCGGTCGTCGGGCGAACATTGGAGCGACCCTCGTTCCGCGTCGCGACCGGCGAGGTCGACCGTTTGCTCGAGGTGTCGGTGGCAGGTCTGCTGCAGCCGGATCTGGTCAAGTGGGAGCAGCGACCATGTTTGGGTCAATCGGGGGCACTGATGGACGTACCCTATTTCGATGTCGAGGGTGCGCATGTCTGGGGCGCCACGGCCATGGTCCTCGCTGAGTTTCTCACCCTTCTCGCCGACCTGGACGTTCGATAGCGCGCACAGCTCCCTCGTGACCATACCGAAGCCTTGGAGCTATGGGTTGCTGAGGGTCGCGCCGCCACAGGTCATCTCGTCTTCGTCATCGATGGACTGAATCACGGGAAGAAACCGCCCGACCTCGGCGGGCTCGTCAACGACCCGTGGAGGACCAACCCGGTTCGCCAGCGCACGCGCGGCCTCGGCCAGATAGGCGACGCCGGATGCATCAAGCGTGGTCGCGAGCGGCTCGGCACAGGCAGACAGATGATCGCGCACGAACGTCGCAGACGCCTCGGCGGTCACCCCCGCCTGCTCGTCATCGCCCCGCATCACGGCATAGGCTTCTTTGAGCCGAAGATAGCCGACGAATCCCGACTCGACCGACACATGATCGGGCGACTCGCGCGTCGCCGGCTGATAGGCGAACGCGGCGTAGAACGCGGCCAGTTCAGCGAGCAGCGAACCCAGCTGGATAGCCTTCACGTAGGTCACCTCACGCGGCGGAGCGGGACCTCCAGGACCGAACGTGGAATGGTACAAACCCTCGCTTGCCTCATCGAGCGCGTGGGCGACCGCAGATCGAAGTTGTGGGTCCTCGACGTCGTGCCCGAGCGCAGTGATATCGTCCCGCCAGTTACCGACAGGGCACTCGAAGAGCAGCCCAATCAGTCGCCACTCGGCGGCCTGCTGGAGAAGCGCGTGAGCCCGTGCATCCATAAGGTCCCTCTCGACTATTGCCTCACCGCCAACGGCACCCAGATTGTTCGCATCTTGCGCGCGCCGACCTCGCCCGCCGCGCCGTCCCACACGGCGAAGGCGATGTTCGTGCGAACGTTGAGCGCGAGCCCTGCCGGCATCGGCCGTACGATCACCACCGTCCAGCCGTTCGCGGTTCGTACCCCCCTGCCGCGAGACTTCGGGTCGTCGGCGGGCGCAATGGTGCCGGGCCCCTCGGCAACGATGTCCTCGACCGGTTGCGTACGCGGCCCGACGCGACGATTCCCGAGCGCCTGGGCCGGAGCATAACGCGTCGCCGCTCGTTCCTGCGCAGCCGAGCCAGGCTCGAGCGGCGCGGCCTCGAACGGGTAACCGTCGATGGCGGCATTCGGATAAAGCGACGCGAGCGTGTCGGGCCGCCCGTCAACCGACGCCTGCCAGTCGGCTCTCCAGAACACGATGTCCACGGGACGACCCTCCTGGCCCATTTGCGGGTCCGGCGGCGACGGCTCGAGGGTGCGCGGGATTTGAATGGCGCAGCCGTCGAGGAACACTCCAGGACCGGGCGTGTCGTTGGCGACCGCGTCTTCCCACTCGAGCCGGAACGCGATCTCACCGCCGCTCGTGAGCGCGCGGACGCGGATCTCCGGCGTCGAGGGCGTCAGGAGTCGCGGCTCGACCTGGTCCTGCGGGACGAGCCTGGCAAGGTGCTCCGGGGCCTGCCGCCACGCGGGATCGCCGGGGTCGGTCGGCACGCCGGCGGCAGCCAGGGCCACCACCTCGTTGGCAGGTGGGGGCGGCACGGCACGACACCCCGCCACCAGCATCCCGGCGAGAGCCAAGGCGGCAACGAATGCGCAAGCGGAGCGCGGGGGCTTCACCCTCCCCGCAGTCACCGCCGCGCCGGCTAGAGCCGGCGCTCGACGGAGGTGTACTGCCACCGCCGCGCCAGCATGAGCCTGCGCACGCCGCACCTGCGCGGCCACCAACACGAAGCGACGACGACGGTCGTGCATCCGCGATCTCCTTACGGACAGTTGACGCGTTGAATCTGGTAGATCCGGTCGTAGGCCGGCCGCACGTGGACCGGCTCGTCGAGTGGCACCTGCACGACCGCGTCGCCACTCTCGTCGATGCCGGCGACAACCGAACCCTGTCGGCGCCACCGGGACAGCATCGCCTCCGTGGAACCAACCAGGCACAGCAAGCCCGCCAGATCCGGGTCGCTCGGCGCGTTCCTGTACGTCTCGACAGCCGCGTCCACGCCGGGTCCGAAGAGTTGCCGCGTGAACGAGGTCGGCACGTGTACCGGCGGGATGTAATACACGTTCGGCTCGAGCCCGAATTGTGGGAACAGCGGCAAGGCGACCTTCCGCTGGTGCACGAGATGGTCAATCGGGTTGTCCGCGCGGGCCTCTTCCGGCTTCGAGAGCCACCCGGCGAGCCGGATCTTGCCGATGCAGTTGACCACACACTGCGGCTGCAACCCCTGTTCGATCTTCGGATAGCACGCGATGCACTTTTCCGAGGTCCCGGTCATCGGGTTGAAGAACACCTTCTTGTACGGACAACCGCGCACGCAATCCTGGTAACCACGGCACCGCCCCTGATCCACGAGCACGATGCCGTCCTCGGGCCGCTTGTAGATCGATCCCCGGGAGCACGAGGCCAGACATGATGGGTACGTGCAGTGATTGCAGATACGCGGAAGGTAGAAGAGCCAGTTCGTGTGCGGGAGCGAGAGCGCAGCCCCCTTGTCGATCTGGCCCGCGCAGTCGTCTTCGCCGACGTTCGGATACGCGTAGTCGTCGGCGTCTGGCCGCCAGCCGAGCACGCGCTCCCCCGCCGGCGCCGACTCGAAGATGGTCTGCCCCTCGTAGGTCGAGCCATTCCACGCCCCGCCGTTCAGCATCTCGAGCAGCTTCAGATCCCAGGCCAGCGGATAGCCGCCGTAGGGCTTGGTCTCCACGTTGTTCCAGAGCATGTATTCCTGCCCGAGACCCGACGTCCAGGTCGTCTTGCACGCCATCGTGCACGTCTGACATCC
>Ga0326597_10007018_pt1 | contig 15363 bp, 14 predicted proteins | sample RVTome_12_FD_203789 | JGI IMG/M metagenome (GOLD analysis project Ga0326597, IMG submission 203789) | Soil microbial communities from uranium-contaminated site in the Upper Colorado River Basin, Wyoming, United States - RVT100D185 | ecosystem: Environmental > Terrestrial > Soil > Contaminated >... | reverse complement strand
CGGCAGCGGTGTGCGCGTCGAGTAGTACAGGTCCTGCGACCCCTCGCTGCCGAGGCGGGTCGAGCCGAAGTAGAGCGTCGTCCCGTCCCACGACAGCGACGCACGGAGGTCGTTGGCGCTGCTGTTGATGCTGCTACCCAGGTTCGTCGGGGTCGGCCACTGGTCGGCCGTCGTCGCTCGCACCGACGTCCACAGATCGAGGCCGCCGATGCCGCCAGGCCGGTTCGAGTCGAAGAAGATCTCGAGCCCGTCGCGGCGGACGTTCGGGCGGTGGTCGTCCTGGGCGGAGTTGAGGCCCACCGCAAGCACAGGCGCGCCGAACGACGCGCCGTCAAACGGGCTGACGTAGATGTCGCCGACGCCGCCGGCCCGAGTACTCGAGAAGTAGAGCTCGGTCTCGAGGAGCGACGGACTCGCCTCATTGGCGCTGCTGTTGACCGTGCAGCCGAGGTTTGCCGGCACGGCCCATCCCCTGGTCGCGTGCAGCCGCGTCATGTAGAGGTCGTCGCCGCCGCAGCCACCGGGGCGCGCGCTGACGAACAGGAACGTCTTGCCGTTCCGGTGGGCCATGGGGCACAGCTCGTTGGCCGGGCTGTTGACCTCGACGAAATTGACGGGGACACCCCAGCCTCCGTCCGCTCCGCGCCGCGCATACCAGATGTCCAGCCCGCCCATCCCGCCGGCCCGGTTCGAGGCGAAGTACAGGATGTCATCCCGCTGGGCCACGAACGGGCAGCCTTCGAGGGCCGTGGTGTTCAGGTCCCCGCTCGTGCCCGCGATCGATTCGGCGGGGTTTGCCGGCGACCAGGCACCGAAGCCCATGGCGCCCGCGAACGCAACCGTGGCGAACGTCAACGCTGTGGCCGCCGCGATCGCGGTCAAGGTGCGAGTGATACGCATCGAGCTACCTCCGCTGGGGCGAGTCGATCGAGGCGACTCCGTGTCATGCCCTTGGCCGCAGAATCGGTCCGCGCACTCCGTTGTGTCCATTCGCCGAACGGCGTATCTTCGCGACCTTATGCGGCTCGCGCGGGCGGACCTGGAGGCGATCCTGGGCTTCCTCGCCGACGTCGACGATCTCGATATCGACGAGCCGTATCCGGCCGAGGTGCTGGCCTCGCTGCGGGCCCTCATCTCCTGCGATGCGGTGGGGTACCAGGCGGCGGACCTCGGGGCGCGCCGGTTCATCGAGCACAACCCCGCCGAGACCGAGGAGGACGACGCGCTGTACTGGGCCGTCGGTCCCTGTCCGATCATGGACTACCGGTCCCGGACCGGCGACCTGACCGCCGTCCGGATGTCCGACGTCGTCGGTCGCAGGCGATACCTCGGGCTGCCGATGTACCGCGAGTACTTCCAGCCGGTCGGGCTCGATCACGTCCTCGACCTCGGCCTGTCCCTCGCCGGACAGCGCTACCGCTCGCTCGTGCTCCTTCGTGGCCACGATGTCGGTGACTTCTCCGAGCGCGATCGCGTCGTCCTCGAGATGCTGCGGCCCCACCTTCGGGCGCGGGAGGCCCGCGCCGACCTGCGACGGCGCGCGCATGACGCCGACGGAGCGACGACGCCGTCGAGCGCAAGTGACGAGAAGCAAGTGTCCCTGACGGCTCGGGAGCGCGAGATCCTCCACCTCGTGGGCAGAGGCGAGACGAACGCCCAGATCGCCACCGAGCTGTGGATCACGCCAGGGACGGTGAAGAAGCACCTCGAGCACGTGTACGAGAAGGTCGGCGTCGCCGGCCGAGCGGCGGCGGCCACGTTCGCGCAGGAACGATCCGGGGGCTGACGGTGTGAGCCGCGGGTCGGCCAGCCGGCTCGGCAGCCGGGATTTCGAGGCGATCCTTGGCTTCCTGGCGAGCACCCGCCAGCTCGACCTCGAGACGCCGTATCCGTCCGAGTTGATCGCCCACCTTGCCGTGCTCGTCGAGGGTGCGCACCCGCTGTACCGGGAGAACGACCTCGTCGGCCGGCGATCGCCCCTGATGGTCGACGCCGATGGCAGGCACGAAGACGACGAGGACGAGCTGTATTGGACGGTCGGTCCGTGCCCGATCACCTCGTACCGCAGCCTGACCGGTGACCTGTCGGCCGCGAGGCTGACCGACGTCGTGGCGTGGCGGCGCTACCGCGAGTCGCCGGTCTACCGCGAGTACTTCGGGCCCGGCGGCGTTGGGTACATGCTCGACCTCGGCCTGCCGGCGAGTCCTGGCTGGCAACGAACACTGCTCTTCTGCAGGGCCAGGGGCGAGCGGGACTTCTCCGATCGCGATCGCGACGTCCTGGAACTGCTTCAGCCCCACCTCCGCGCCCGCGAGGCTCGTTCGGCGCTGCGACGGCGCCTGCTCGATGAGGCGCTCGTCGACGAGGACTCGTCAGACGCCGGCGCCTCGTTGACCCTCCGCGAGCGGGAGATCGTGTTCCTCGCTGCCCGGGGCAAGACGAACGCCGACATCGCCGCCGAGCTCTGGATCACACCTGGGACGGTGAAGAAGCACCTCGAGAACGCGTACCTGAAGCTCGGGGTCAGCAACCGGGCGGCAGCCGCGAGCCGGCTGAGCGTCGGGAGTCACGACGCGAGCTGGGCTGGTCGCGCACCCTCGGCAGGGTGATCGCAGCGACCTCGTTTGACCGGTCCGGTCGCGACCCTGCCCGGTTCGGGCACCGACCGCTCGAAAGGGCGCCGGCTGCCCGCGCCATGCGGTTGGCCCGGTGGTGGTTCAGGACGCCGTGGACAACCAGCCACCGGTGAAGCCCGCGCGGCGCAACCCCGTGACGATGTACGGACACCGCTGCATCAGCTGCCAGAGGAAGCCTGAGCGGTAATTCTCGATCATCAGGATGATCGGACCCTGGTCGAGCCCGTAGTGGCCCTCCGAGTGCCACCCGTTTCGATGGCTGGACTCGTCGGTGAATGTCGGGTTGAAGCTGCACTTGAAGCCGCAATCGCTCATCAGTTGCGGATTGGCCTCCCGGAAGTGGCGGATCGTCGGGATCACGATGTCCGGCGCGAACGGCAGCGAGGCGACCGCCGCCCAGGGAGCGATCGTGCCGTCGTCCGGCCCGTACGGGATGCCGCGCGCCGTGTAGTCGTAGAAGCGGCGCTCGATGCCGTCGATCCGGCGCCTCGCAGGGCCGGGGCCGTCGCTGGCCGTGATGCCCCAGGAGTGCTCGCCGTAGCCCTTGAACCGTCTCGGGTTCCGGATGGCGTATTGCTGCTGGACCAGGGTGGCGCGGCGGCTGTTCTCGAAGTAGTCGATGCCGCGCTCGCGCATGTACCGGTCCTGGATACCTCGGAAGTCGATCCACGCGTGCGATGCCTGGTGGATGAAGAGCGGTCCGGCGTAGAGGAACTCCTGGCCGTAGAGCTTCTTCCAGCGGTACGCACGCGTCGACGCCTCGTAGCTCCCTCCCGACAGCGGGAGCGTGGGCGAGCCGAGACCCAGCACGTACAGGAGGATCGCTTCGGTGTAGCCCTCCCACCGGTACCGGAGGAACCCGCGCTCCGGCGTCCATCCCAGCGCGACCGCCTCGCCGCCGTTCTGCGCCCATCGCCAGTCGACACGGCGATACAGCGCATCGGCGAGCGCCCTGACCTCAACCTCTTCGCTCTCCCGGCCGTCGAAGTACGTCCCGGCCGCCAATGCCCCGGCGATCAGGAATGTCGTGTCGATGGTCGACAGCTCGGACTTCCGCGCCCGCCGACCGGTCCGCATGTCGAGGAAGTGATAGAAGAACCCCCGGTAGCCGGTCGCGTCCGGCGCCTCGCCCTGGGGGCTGTCCCGGAGGAACCGGAGCGTCGTGAGCACCCGCTTGCGAGCTTCGATGCGTGTCACGACATTGCGCTCGACGGCGACCGCGTAGGCTGCCAGCCCCAGCCCGACCGCGGTGATGCTCGAGGGCGCCCCGTCCCGGGTGTTGTCCGGAACCAGCCCGTTCCGAGGGTTGGTCTCCTCGAGGAAATAGCCGAGCGTGCTGCGCTGGAGCCGCTCCAGATCCGCGTCGGCCGCTGCCTTGCCTGTCATGCGCGATTCGCCTCGATCGTCCGTTGCTCCTGGTGTCTACGTTGAGTCGGCACATCATGGTTTCGAAGGGCCGAAGCACGCGCCGGCGAGAGTGGGCACGATAGTGGTCAGCGGTTGATGCGGCGATCAGGCCCCGACACCGCTGGACCGGGAGATCTGCAGGCATGTGCGGCGTCTTCGGCTACGTGACCGACCGGGATGAGGCCCTCGGGCCGATCCTGGTCGAGGCCGCGCAGCGGCTCACCTACCGCGGCTACGACTCCGTGGGGGCGGCGACCTTCCGGGACGGCGCCATCGACCTGCGCAAGGATGTCGGCAAGGTCGACTCGGTCGCAGCGCGCCTGGATTTCGCCGCCATGCGCGGCAGTCGCGGGATCGCACAGCTGCGCTGGGCGACGTTCGGCGAGCCGTCGCAGGCCAACGCACAGCCGCACTTCGACTCGGACGGTGCGATGGCCGGTGCGCACAACGGCAACGTCGTCAACAACGCAGAGCTGCGGGTCCAGTTCCTGGACGAGGGGATGACGGTCCGCTCGGACAACGACGGCGAGAGCTGCGTCCATGCCGTCGAGCGCTACGTCCGGCGAGGCCACGAGCTCGTCGAGGCGATCCGGCTCGCGTATGAGGACCTCGAGGGCGACTACGCGTTCGTGATCGGGCGGGCGGACGACGACCGGCTGTGTGCGTTCAAGAAGGGCTCCGGCCTCGTCGTCGGCATCGGCGACGGCTTCACCTGCGTCTCGTCGGACCTGCCGTCGATCCTGCCGCTGACGCGAACCGTGATCCGACCGCTCGACGGCGAGATCGTGACGCTGTGGGCCGACCGCGTCGAGGTTCGATCCGTGGGCGACGGCGGCCTCGTCGATCGCCCCGCTGAGGTCGTCACCGACTCCATGGACGCGGTTCGGAAGGGTGGGTACGCGCACTTCATGCTCAAGGAGATCCACGAGCAGCCGCAGGTCGCCCGCGAGCTCCTGCACCTGCTGGACGCGAGCGCGGACGTGGCGCCCCTGGTCGAGCAGCTGCGGAGCGCCCGGCACCTCTACCTGATCGGCTGCGGCACGAGCTACCACGCCGCCGCGGTCGGCTCCGTCTACCTCGCCCAGCTCGCCGGGCGCGCGGCGATCCCCGTGCTGGCGCCCCAGTTCATCGCCCAGTACGCACCGGCGGTGGGCCCGGAGGACGTTGGGATCTTCGTCAGCCAGTCGGGCGAGACCAAGGACGTCCTCAACGCCCTCGAAGCGGCCGAGCGCCAAGGGCTGTCCTGCTTCGGACTGGCCAATGTCGTCGGCTCCACCCTGACCCGCGCCGCCCGGCTCTGCCTGCCGCTCGGCTGCGGCTACGAGATCAGCGTGCCGGCCACCAAGACGTTCGCGAACGAAGTCCTGACGTTCCTCTATCTCGCCTACCGCCTGGCCGGCAGGGATACCGGCCTCCTGGCGCACGTGCCGGACCTCATGGAGGAGACGCTCGCGGCCGTGGCCGGCCAGATCGAGACGATCGCCGGTGAGATCAACGCCTGGGACAACCTCTACTGCCTCGGCTACGGCGCGACCTACCCGATCGCCCTCGAGGGCGCCCTCAAGCTCAAGGAGATCACGTACGCGCACTGCGAGGGGATGCTCTCGACCGAGTTCAAGCACGGGTCGTTGTCTGCGGTGACCGCCGGCTTCCCGATCATCTTCGTCGCGGGCCCGGCCGACACCCCGCTCATCATCAGCGGGATCAACGAGGTCAAGGTGCGCGGAGCCCGGACGATCACCATCGCCGAGGAGGATCCGCGCCTGCGCGCCAACGGCGACATCCTCGTGCCCATCCCGAGGTCGGACCCGGAGGTCAACGCCCTGCTCGGGGTCCTGCCGCTGCAGCTGCTCTCGTACCACGTGAGCGTGCTCCGCGGCTTCGACCCGGACTTCCCGCGGAACCTGTCGAAGACGCTCACGGTGGACTGAGGGGCAGGGTCAAGCCTCGACCGGCGAGCGGGCCAGGCCGCCGTTCTGGGCCCATCGCGAATCGACAGCGGCCGTTGCAGAACGCTGCCTCATTGACCATCATGAACGCGTTGGCAGGAGGCTCTGACACGCGGTCCACACCCCGGCCGCCGGGGCCGCGCCGAGCCACTGGCGAGACCGTCCTGCTGTGTTGCTCCGTGGAGAGAGGACATGCGCAAGCTCAGATTCGTGGCGCTCGTCACCATCGCGCTCCTTGCCAGCGCGGCGGTCGTCTACGCCGGCAACGGCAATGCCGTGCCGGGGTGGCACGCCAACTCGGATAAGTACACAGCCATGCCGGTCGAGAATCCAAACACGCCCGGCGAGTGGTCGGACGTGCTGGTTCGCGAGAGCACGCCGGATGCCGTCCTCGCCCAGCACATCGCGGCCCTCAACGACTGCGACTGGAAGGGGCTGATGCAGCAGTATCCGGACACCTACCAGCTCCGGCTGCCGGGCGGAGTCGTCGTCACGGGTCGCGAGGCCACCGCCGCCGTCTTCGCGGGGTTCGTGAAGAGCCCCGCTGACGGCGGGCTCTGCGGGGTCACGTTCAGCGAGGAGTCGCGACAGGTGACCGGCGGCACGATTGCCGTCAATTGGCTCGCCACGTCCGACCTGTACGAGGATTATCGCGGCGCGGACGCCTACATCACGGACGACGGCCTGATGGTGCAGATGGTCAGCACCTTCGACGGAGCCGAGCTCGTCCTCAAGTAGCATCACCGCTTCGTCCGGGTCCAGGGCCCGAGGGGCGCGGCCACGGCCCGAGCCGGCGGCGACGTCCGGGCGATCGTCACGTACCCGGCCGACGACGGCTCGAAGGCGGCCGTCTTCCTGAAGGTGACCGGTCTATCGAGCGACCAGCTCAGCTCGGCAATCCGGACCCACGTCGAGCGGGTCGATGAGGTCCGGGAGAATGGAGGCGGTTCCTAGGAGCCTCCGCCCGCGTCCCGGCGCGTCCGCGAACGTGCCCGGATGAACGTGGGCACCTCGAGGGAATCGGCGGCGGCCACGTCCGGCGCGGAAGGCGTCGGCAGGGCGCCTGCCGGACGGGCCTCGAACCGGGCTTCGCCGTCGCCCGCGACGTCCGAGCCGGCGGCGATCAGGGTGACCTGGACGTCATCGCGGAGGCGCTTGTCGACCGTGGCACCGAAGATGACATCGGCGCCCGGATCGGCGGCGGCCCGGATCGCGTCGGCCGCCTCGCGGACCTCGGCCAGGCGCAGGTTGGGCGGCCCCGCGATGTGGAAGAGGACCGACCGGGCACCGCCGACGCCACGCTCGAGGAGCGGGCTCGCCAGGGCCTGACGGGCGGCCTCGATGGTTCGCTCGTCGCCCCGAGAGCGACCGACGCCGAACGCGGCCGGGCCGCCGTCCGTGAGGACGGTCCGGAGATCGGCGAAGTCGAGGTTCACGAGCCCCGGCACCGAGATCAGCTGGCTGATCGAGTCGACGACCTGGCGGAGGACGTTGTCGGACACGGCGAATGCGTCGAGAAGCGACGCGCCATCGGGGGCGACGTCGTGGAGGCGATCGTTCGAGACCACGATGATCGTGTTGACCGCCGCCCCGAGCTCCGCCGCGGCGGTGGCCGCCACGGCCGCGCGCCGCTCCCCCTCGAAGGCGAAGGGCATCGTGACGACCCCGACCGTGAGGGCGCCCCGCTCGCGCGCGATCGCCGCGATCACCGGCGCGGCGCCCGACCCGGTGCCGCCTCCGAGACCGGCTGCCACGAAGACGAGGGCGGTCCGGCTCACGACCTTGGCGATCCTCGAGGCGTCCTCCTCGGCGGCCAGCCTGCCGACCGCCGGGTCCGCGCCCGAGCCCAGCCCGCCGGTCGCCCGGTGGCCGATCTGGACCTTGGTCTTCGCCCGTGAACGGCGCAATGCCTGGACGTCGGTGTTGCAGGCGATGAACTCGACGCCCTTGATCCTCGCCCTGACCATGGCGTCGACGGCGTTGCTGCCCGCACCGCCGATCCCGATCACCGCGATTCGCCGGGGCCGCGGCCGGTTCGGGAGGCGGAGTGACACCCGCCCCACGGCCAGCCGCAGCACGAGCAGGACGATGACGAGGGCGGCAAGGATCTGGACGACGAGGGTCGCGAGGTCCGGCATTAACCGAGACTCTACTCGCTGCAGGCTTCGCGGCGAAGGAGATCCTCGGCTCTGGCGACCGAATCGCGGAGGGTCAGCGGCGGCCTCGGGCTGGCCCACCCGAAGGCGACCCGGCCACCCCGCGGTGCGCCGGTCGGCTCAGTCCCCGCCGGTGTCGCTGGCGAGACGATCCTCGGCTGTGGCAACCGCCTCGAGTAGCGACGACGAGGTCGTCGCGCTGGCCCAGCCGAAGGCCATCCGGCCACCCGCCGCCCGCGCCGCCATGACTCGATCGCATTGGGCACGCACGCGCTCGACCATGTTGATCGCGGCGATCTCGTCCGTCTCGGTCAGGATCAGGCCGAGCCGGTCATCGCCGAGTCGCGCCACGTAGTCGCTGGCACGACAGCCGGACCGAAGCTTGACGCCTACGTCGGCAATGCTCCGCTCGGCGGCGTCGACGCCCCACAGGCGAACCACGTCCGCGAAGCCGATCGCCTGGGCGAGCACGATGGTCGCGGGACGCTGAAAGCGCGCACATCGAGCCGACTCCGCGCTGAGGACAGCCTGCCAGAACGCGCGACCCGGCAGACCGGTCGCGTCGTCGAACCAGGTCCCCGGAGCGTCTGCGCTCTCCGAGCTGTCGTCGGGTCTCGATGCGTCGTTGGGCATCGCCTGCGTCCTTCCGTCCATGCGCCCCGTTCATCCTACGTCGGGGAACGAACCGCTCGCACCATGCCTTCGGTGCCGGCCGACCTGCAAATCGGGTGCTCCCTCGGCCCGATCCGCGCCTAGGCCTCGGCGATGACGCCGATCGAGACGCGGAAGCCGGCCCGGCGATGTGAGAGCGGCAGCAGCGTGCCCTGGCCGCCCGGGGCGTCGCCCGGGAACCAGCGCAGCCATTCCTCGTTGAAGACGTCGAACTCGCTCGCCTCGCGCAGCGACCAGTTCGCCCAGACGACCTTCTCGAGCGAGCTGCCCGCGCCCTCCAGCTTGGCCTTGAGATTCGTCAGGCACTGGTGGGTCTGCTCCTTGATGCCGCCGCGAACGACCTGTCCGGTTGCCGGATCGATCGGCCCGACGGCCGAGAGGTAGACCATCCCGCCGGCTGCGATCGCCTTGCCGTGCCCCACGAGGATCGGCCGGGACTCCGCCGTGTCGGTGGCCCCGACCGACCAGCGACCCTTGCCCTTCTGGGTCGGCTTGCTCGGGTCGTCGGCCGGGATGCCGAACTCGCCGGCCGGCAGGTCCAGCCCGGACGTCTTGAAGACGCCCATGAATGCCGGCCGGATGCCGGTCGGCAGGAGATCGCCGATGACCTTGCCGTCCGTGTAGTCGGTCTGCTCGAAGGCGAAGATGTCCTGGGTCAGGATGTCGTCGTCCTCGCTGCCGTAGACCTCGGTGATGTTGACGATCTTGCGGCTGCCGTCCCGGAGCCTGGCGGTGTGGACGATGACGTCGACCGCGGAGGCGATCTGCTCGCGGATCGCCCGCAGGGGCAGCTCGTAGCCGGCCATCAGGATCATCGTCTCGAGGCGCCGGAGCATGTCCTGCGTCGTGTTGGCGTGGCCGGTCGAGAGCGACCCGTCCTGGCCGGTCATCATCGCCTGGATCATGTCGAGCGCTTCGCCCGAACGACACTCGCCGACGATGATCCGATCGGGTCGCATGTGGAGGGCGTTCCGCAGGAGGTCGCGGATCGTGATCTCGCCGCTGCCCTCGGCGTTGGGCGGGCGGGCCTCGAGGGTCACGACATGCTCCTGGCGGAGCTGGAGCTCGGCCGCGTCCTCGATCGTGACGATCCGCTCGTCCTCGGGGATGAACGACGACAGGACGTTGAGGAACGTCGTCTTGCCGGAGCCGGTGCCGCCCGAGACGAAGATGTTGAGCCGGGCCAGGACGCAGAACCGGAGGAAGTTGAAGATCTCGGCGGTCCCCGTCCCGAAGCCGATGAGGTCGCTCACCGTGTAGGGCGTCGCCGCGAACTTCCGGATGGTGATGACCGGGCCGACCAGCGAGAGTGGCTCGATGATCGCGTTCACGCGCGACCCGTCGGGCAAGCGGGCATCCACGCGCGGGCTGGACTCGTCGATGCGTCGGCCGAGGGGGGCGATGATCCGATCGATGATCCGCCGGACGTGCTCGTCGTTCAGGAAGGTGACGTTGACGCGCTCGATCTTGCCCTTTCGCTCGATGAAGATGTTGTTCGGGCCGTTGACCATGACCTCGGTGATCGTCTCGTCCTGGAGGAGCGGCTCGAGCGGCCCGAAGCCCGTGACTTCATGGACGATGTCCTCGACGAGGGCCAGCCGCTCCTGGCGGGTCAGCGAGAAACCGTGCTTGACGATGATCCGGTCGATGATCGCCGCGATGCGGGTCCGAAGCTCGTTCGGATCGGTGATGTCGAGGAGCGTTTCGAAAGCGCCGATGGCCTCGCTCTGGACGCGAGCCCGGATCTCCGCGTGGAGGGCCTCCCGGCCCGGGACCAATGCAGCGGCCAGGGGGGAACGAACTCCAGGGCGGTCGGCCGGTTGCCCGGCCTGGCGCTCCGCCGGGACCGCTTCGGCGGCCTTCTCGGCCGCTCCCTTCAGGGCCTTCTCAACCCGCTGGCTGAGGGACATGAACCGGACCTCCCTCGGGCACGCGTCGGGGGCCGGATGGACCTCGACCGTCCCGCCCCCGCTGACTGGTGCAGAGGATAGTCCCAGCGCGCTCGGACGACCAAGGGGCCAGAGGTCATGGGTAGGTTCGCGGAGCGTCGTGCCATGATCCGCCCATGCAGCGGCCGAGGATCCTGGTCGTCGATGACGAGGCGCCCATCCGCGAGCTCGTCCGCGGCTACCTCGAGCGGGAGGGCTTCGAGGTCGAGGCGGCGACTGACGGGTTGGCGGCCGTGGATGCCGCTCGCGCGTCGGCGCCCGACGTGATCGTCCTCGACGTCATGCTGCCGGGGCTCGACGGGATCGAGGTCTGCCGCCGGATCCGCACCTTCTCCGACGCCTATGTCCTGATGCTCACGGCCCGCGGCGAGGAGATCGACCGGATCGTCGGCCTGACCGTGGGCGCCGACGACTACCTGGTCAAGCCGTTCTCGCCGCGCGAGCTGGTCGCCCGGGTCCGGGCGCTGCTGCGAAGGCCTCGCGGGGCGGCCGACGTGCGGTCGACCACCCCGGTCGGGTTCGAGATCGACGAGAGCCGGCGGGTCGTCCGGATCGACGGCGCGCCTGTGGCGCTGACATCCCTCGAGTTCGACCTCCTCGCGGTGCTGGCGCGCGATCCGGGGATCGTCATCGGGCGCCAGGCGTTGCTCGACCGCGTGTGGGGTCCCGAGTTCGTCGCGGACGACCACCTCGTCGACGTCCACATCGCGAACCTGCGCCGGAAGCTGGGCGACGATCCGGCGCGGCCGCGGTTCATCGAGACGGTCCGCGGCGTCGGCTACCGGCTCAGCGAGGCGCAATGATGCTGCCCCGCTCCCTGCGCGCCCGCCTCCTGGTCGCCTTCCTCGTGGTCGTGGCGGCGTCGCTCGGGACGGTCGGCGTGGCGGTCCTGTTCGTCGGCCCGGGCTACTTCGCGGAAGCCATGGGCCACCTCCCCGGCGACCCGATGGGCGAGGCCATGAGCGTCGCCACCGAGGCCGCTTTCACCGACGCGATGCGCCAGGCACTCCTCGCGGCGACCGTGATCGCCCTCGTCACGGCGACGGTCGTGAGCCTCGCGGTCGCGGCGCGGATCGCCCGCCCGATCGGCGCGCTTGCGGCCGCGGCCCGTCGGCTGGCCGGCGGGAGCTACGCGGAGCGGGTCCCGGTGGAGGACCCGGGCGAGCTGCGCGAGCTGGCGATGTCGTTCAACGACATGGCCGGGTCGCTCGAGGCGACGGAGCGGCGCCGACTCCAGCTCGTCGGCGACGTCGCGCACGAGCTCCGGACGCCGCTCACCACCCTCGACGGCTACCTCGAGGGCCTCGAGGACGGGGTGATCGAGCCGAGCCCGGAGACGTGGCGCCTCCTGCGGGCCGAGACCGGCCGGCTGGCCCGGCTCGTCGCGGACCTGTCCGAGCTCTGGCGCGCCGAGGCACGGCAGCTCCCGCTCACGACCGAGGCCCTGGATCTCGCGGCGGTCGCGGCGCAGGTCGTCGAGCGCTTCGCACCCCTCGCCTCCGCTCGCGGCATCCGGATCGACCTGGGTGCGGTCGAGTCCTTCGCTCGGGCGGACCGCGATCGCGTTGCCGAGATCGTGGACAACTACCTCTCGAACGCCCTCCGCCACGCGCCGGACGGGTCGACGATCGGCGTCGTGGCGAACGCCTCCGGAGAGGGCGCGGCGCGCATCTCGGTGACCGACCATGGGCCGGGCCTGGCGCCGGACCAGCTCGAGGCCGTCTTCGAGCGCTTCTACCGGGTGGATCCGGCCCGCAGTCGAGCCGCCGGCGGGTCGGGAATCGGCCTCGCCATCGTGCGAGCGCTCGCCACCGCGATGGGCGGGCGGGCCTGGGCCGAGAGCCCCGGCCCGGGGCACGGCGCGACGTTCGTGCTGGAGCTGCCGCCCGCCTGAACGGTGGCGCGCTCCCGTCCGTTCGAGCCCCCGTGCCGCCCACTTGACCGAATCTTGAGGAGGCCTTGCTCATACCGCCATGGCGGCCTGAGCCCGCCGCGCGACGCTCGTCATCGGCCGGACCCGTCCCCGCCGGCCCTGGACGAGGAGTCACGCTCATGATGACCGGCTGGACGATCGGCCTCGAGGGATGGCTCTGGATGGGCGCCTGGGCCGTCGTGCTGGTCGCCGTCGTGTGGCTCCTCGTCCGTGAGCCACGCCACTCGGAACGCCCGGACGCGGTCGAGCTCCTCCGAGGCCGTCTTGCCCGCGGAGAGATCACCCCCGACGAATTCGAGCGGGCGTTGCGCCTGCTCGAGCCTCGTCACGACACCTGACAGGAGACCCGATGACCACCCTGCCGGAGGCGCGCGCCGAGCGCCGGGCCGCCCTCCTCGCCAAACGTCGAGCCGAGCGAGATAGGATCCGGGCGACGTCACGGACGAGCTCGGATACGACCCGCAAGGTCGTCTTCGGCGCGATCGTCGCCGTGGTCCTCGTGGTCGGCGGCTTCCTCGCCTTCGGTGACTTCCTCGACCGGCCGACCGCCGCAGCCGGGACCATCGAGGTCCAGAGCTCGATGGCCGGCTTCACCCCGTCCGAGATCCGCGTGAAGGCCGGCACGACGGCGACCCTCGACTGGTGGACGGACGATGCCGCGGTCCACCTCCAGGGCGGCGTCCACACGATGATCGCCCCCGAGCTCGGCCTCGCCGAGTCCCTGCCGGCCGAGGGTCGCCGGATGGTGCTCTGGCAGGTGCCCGACAAGCCCGGCACGTATGACGTCTACTGCGACTCGTGCTGCGGCGGCGTGGACAGCCCGCAAATGCACGGCAAGATCGTCATCGAGGCCGCCTGATGTCGACCGGGCCGGTGGCGGCGGGGATCCCCTCCTCGCCGCTCCTCCTCGGCTGGCCCCGGCCCGCGGTCGCGCTCGCGTCGTTGATCGTCGGTGTCGTGCTCGCGGCGTCGGCCTACCTCGTGATGGTGCCGCTCACTGCGGGTGCGTTTGGCGGCCTGACCATTCCCACCGTGCTAGCCGCGGGTATCGCCGACGGGTTCAACCCCTGTGCCTTCGCCCTGCTCGTGCTCTTCGCGACGTACACGTTGACCCTCCTGAACGCCGTGACCGCCGCGGGAACGCCGACCCTCGAGGCCCGAAGGCGCCTCCTGGGCGCCGGCTCGCTGTACGTCGGCGCAGTCCTCGTCACGTACTTCGTGATCGGCCTCGGCCTCCTCAGCTTCCTGGGCTGGCTGGGACGCGACCATCTCGTCGCCCGCGGGGCGTCGATCCTCGCCCTGCTCATGGCCCTCTGGATGCTCAAGGACGTCTTCCTGCCGGGCGTCGGCCCGTCGATGATCGCCCCCTCCGGCACGCACGGCCGGATGCAGAAGGCGATGGAGCGCGGCGGCCTGGCCGGCATGCTCCTCGCCGGGGTGCTGGTCGGGATCTGCACCGTGCCCTGCTCGGGCGCGATGTACATCCAGATCACCGCCGTCCTGCACGCCTCGGGGAGCGGCCTCACCGGCATCGCGCTTCTCGCCCTCTACAACATCGCCTTCATCGTCCCGCTGCTCGTCCTCCTGCTCGCGGTGAGCAACCGTCGCGTGCTGGGCCAGATGGGGCGCTGGAACCGCTCGAACTCGCCGTGGATCAAGGTCGGGCTGGCGCTCGGCGTGATCGCGATGAGCTTCGGCCTGATGGTCTCGATGTGACCGAGATCTCGCCGACCATCGAGGCCATCCGCTTCCCCGTCTCGGGGATGACCTGCGGCTCCTGCGTCAACCGGATCACGAGTGCGGTCCGGAAGCTGGACGGCGTGACCAGGGTCACCGTCGACCTCCGCCGGGAGACCGCCACCGTCAGTCGCGAGCCCGCGTTGGTGTCGAACGCGGCGCTCGCGGCGGCGGTGGCCGACGCGGGCTACGAAGCGGATCTCGTCTCCGCGATCGTGATCCCGGCGTCGGCCACCCGGGGAATGCTGGGGCGCCTGTTCGGGCGGTGATCGGCCCCTCGACTCAGCCCCGAGCGGCGCCGCTCGGGACGAGATGGGAGCGTCCGGCTGGCGGTGCCGCGAGGCGACTTCCGCGCTCGATGCCCGCCTGCACGATCTGGTAGGCGACGATCAGCTGGGTCAGGGCGAGCGGGTCCGAATGGCGGGCCGTCGTGCCGTCGAGGTAGGCCCCGATCTCGTCCGGCCGGAGGTGGCGGTGACGCTCCATGTGGGCCCAGATCCGCTCGTCGAGATCGCGGGCCCGGTCGGGCGGCACCGTGCCATCGATCTCGAGGGTCGCGAACCGGGCCTCGGCCGGCGCTCGCCCGTCGCCGTCGCGGAAGCGGATCGCCGGCCGGTCGCCGCCGTTCCCGGCCGCGAGGACGTCGTCGAGATCGAGGCGCGGAAGTCGCTCGTGAAGGTCGATACGCGCATCGAGGTGGGCATCGTCATGGTCGACCGCCGTGCCCGGCAGGAAGTAGCCCGGCGGCGCCTCGAAGCGGACGACCAGGTCGGCGTGAGCCCGCTGCGGGGCGACGAAGGCCAGCTGGTCCTCGCGACGATCCATCAGCTGGCGGATGACCTCGGGCACGCTGTAACCGCGCTGGGCGCAGTCGCGACGGACCTTCCACGACCACTTGAGCTCCTCCTGCGGGTCGAGCCAGAT
>Ga0326597_10007017_pt1 | contig 15364 bp, 12 predicted proteins | sample RVTome_12_FD_203789 | JGI IMG/M metagenome (GOLD analysis project Ga0326597, IMG submission 203789) | Soil microbial communities from uranium-contaminated site in the Upper Colorado River Basin, Wyoming, United States - RVT100D185 | ecosystem: Environmental > Terrestrial > Soil > Contaminated >... | reverse complement strand
GACTCGTATGCTCGAGCAGGTCGTCGATCTGCACGATCGCCTTCGACACGCCGCGCACCGTCCGATCGATCATATCTTCGAACTCGCGGCCGTTGCCGTGCCACGGCAGCGCGGTCAGCAGCGCCAGTGCCGACCGGCTGAACGCCTTCGGCGTCACGCCCGCGGCGCGACAGACCCGACGCAGCCTCCAGGCCGCCAGCGCGGGAATGTCCTCCCGCCGGCGACGCAGGGGCGCCAGGTCGATTCTGCCCTGCGACAGACGTTCGTACAGATCGGCCTGCAGGCGCCCGACGGCCACGACGTCGTCGGCGGCTCCGTCCAGGGCCGCGATGGGCCGTACGTCGAGGTCGATCAGGGTGCGGCCGTTACCCAGCCACGCTTCACGGTCGCGCAGGAGCCGCGCGAGCGTCGATTGCACGCGAGCCGGCAGCTCCGTGACGTTCCTCAGGTACAGCGTGCCGCCGCGCGCCATGACAATGGCCCCGCCCTCGCCCACGCGCAGAGCGGACGCGGCGTCGGGCTTCGCGGACGGCCGGTCGAGCACCACGCCGAACAGTCGCCGCTCGATGTCCTGCGGGGCGCCGTCACCGCAGTCCACGTCCACGAACGGTCGCGCACGGCCACCCAGCCGATGAATGGTTCGAGCTAGAATCGACCGGCCGGTTCCAGACTCGCCGCGGAGAATGAGACCGGCGCGGCTCGGGGCCAGCTCGGCGGCCTGCTCCATCACGTCGCGCATCGCCGGCGACTGCGCGAACAGGGGCTCGTTGCCGTCCTCAGGCAGCTCTGGGTACCCCGAACGCGCCGGAAGGCGATCGCCGAGGTTCGTCAGCGCGACGAGCAGGTCGAGGTCTTCGAACGGCCAGGGCAGAAGCGCCGACAGCCCGCTTTGCATCGCCTCACCCGCGTCCTCGGGACTGGTCGGATCGGCGACCCCGATGAGCGCGACATCCGGATGACCGGCGCGCAACATGCGCACAGGGGCGACCGACGAACCGGCCGTCAAATCGACGATGCACACGTCGACGAGGCCGGCCTTCAGATCCTCGAACGCGCGCGACAGCATGGGGGCCTCGACGACGGAGGCGGCCACACGCCCGACCCGCTCGACGATCCCGGGCCTCACCCGACCCGTGCCCGCCGCGCACACCACGCGCAGCGCCGGCCGGTTGTTCTCAGACCGCCGGGTGTCGGCCGACGGCCGTCCGACTGCTGGTGTGACCGTTCCGCTGGCTGACATCGTTATCCCCCGCCGCCCTTTCCGGCCGGGGAGACCGCTTCGAATCGACCGTCGCCGTCCGGGTCGGCTTCCACGCGCTCGACCTCCCCGTTCGGACCGTAGATGAGCCGTCGGGTTGGACGACCGACGCCCTCGAGATCCAGCTCCAGCCGCCTGAGGAGACCGCCCTCGAAGATCTCCCACTTGTCGACCTTGCCGTCGAGAGTCGTGTCTTCCTCGACCCGCGTGACGACCCCGTTCACGTAGAACTCCCATCGCGTGAGGCGCTCGTCGCCGCCGTTGGCCTCCTCCGCGTGGTCGAGCACGCTGCGCCCATCGGGAGACTGCGCCGCCGCCGGCGTCCCGGGCGCCTCGATGTAGTACTCGAAGCGGTCGAAGCGGCCGTCGAAATCCCGATCGACCTCGATGTACTTGAGCTTCACGCCGTCCATGTGCGCGATGGCGTCGATCTTGCCGTCGAGATTCGAGTCCGATCGCAGCTCCTCGAGACGGCCGGTGCGCTCGTTGTAGACGGGCGTCGCGGAGCCGGCGAGCGCCGGCCCGTCCGCCGGTGCGCCACAGGCCGGGCTGAGCAGGAACGCGCCGGCCGCGATTGCCGACAACGCGCCAAGTCGAGTCAGATTCGTGTTCAATGCCGTTGGTTCCGGGAGGTTCCGGCAGGAACGCCCGGAGCGTAGAGACAGCTTCGCCCCGTCACTTACAGGCCCCATGCAAACGCCGGAGGGGCCGGCTTCAGCCGGCCCGTCGCCGGGCGGCAAAGCCCGCCCCTTCAAATGGACCGACCGCTCACCCGATTAGTACGCCCGGACGTCCGCCGCGTCGACTTCGACGCTGACGCCCTGACCGATCAAGTCAACCGACAGCGTGAGCCTGGCCCGCGCACCCTTGCGGACGAGCCGGCCCACCACGCCCCGCAGCGGCCCCGACACCACTTCGACGAGATCGCCTTCATGAATCAGCGGGCACGGGTCGTACCGCAGATCGCTCGTGACAAGCGTCCGGATGGCTTCGATCTCCGCATCCGGAATCGGGGCGAGCTGACCGCCCGTGGCCACGATCGTCACGACACCCGTGCACCGCCTCACCGACAGCGAGTCGTCTGCCGTGATGCGGGCAAAGCAGTAGCCCGGAAACAGCGGCCAGTCCACGCGCTTCCTGCGGTCCTTCCATCGGCTCCATCGCGGGAGCGTCGGCAGAAACGCCTCGATGCCCTTCCCCGCCAGTTGCCCGGCAACGGTCGCCTCGTGCCGGGACCGGGTCCAGACGGCATGCCACGCGCGCGTTGCGGGACCCGCCTGGCGCGCCCCCCAGTCTTCCTGCAGGAAGACATCAACCTGGAGGGGGACATCAACGCCAGCGGCTGGGAGAACGGAGGGGAGCGACATCGGTGAATTCACTCTTGTATCAGTTCCGATACCGGGCCGCAATCGACTGAGCCGACGGTGGTTATCCCGGCGCAATCGCTATGAAGGCAACCTCGATGCCATCGGCCCGCCGGGCCGCGGACGTGGCCTAACTGATTCACCTGTCGTCGGTTCGATACACACTGCGGGTCCTGCCGGCCATGATCCTCCGCGGCGGGCCGCTTGCCCAGACCCGAAATCCGAGGGGGACCTTACAGCCCTGTCATGACGGGCCGTCCGGGCCGGAGGCCCCGGACTCGAGGGGTTCGTCCGGCTGCGCCCCCTGGCTTCGGGCGTAGAGCAGCGAGACGACGAAGATCACGACGACGAGGCCAAGCGAGATCACCTTCGGCACTTCCCAGTCGACCCATCCCATCTTGTGGACGTAGTCGAACAGGAGCTTGATGCCGATCCAGCCGATGATGATGAACACCCCGTCGATGATCGCCGGATAGCGTCGGATGAGGACGATGAACCTGCCCGCCACGAATCGCATCGCGATGATCCCGAGCACCCCGCCCGTCACCACGACCCAGAGCTTGGGCGAGAGCGCCACCGCCACGAGGATGGAATCGACCGAGAACACGATGTCGACCACCTCGACGCGGACCACGGTCGCCCAGAAGGCGGACAGGCCGAAAGCCGGCGTGGCCGGCGGCGGGTCTCTCCGGGTTCCCCCCGCACCGGGCCGGAGAAAATGCGCGTACGCGAGGTAGATCAGGTAGAGACCGCCGGCCAGCGCCACCCAGGGAACCCGAATGAGGTAGGCGGCCAGCAGAACCGCGGCGGTGCGGAAGGCAAAGGCCCCGACGATCCCGTAGCGCAGCGCCCGCGTCTGCTGGCGCCGCGGCAGGCCCATGACGAGGATCGCAAGCACGAGCGCGTTGTCGGCGCTGAGCAGGCCTTCCAGGACGACGAGCAGGCCGATGGTTGCCAGGTCCGCGGCTTGGAGATCGAGGGGCACGAGGTCGGCGCCCTCAGTATCCGCTGAAATCCGCCTCGGTGTCATGTTCCGCGGCCCGCCGTCCCGGAGGCAATCAACCTTGACACGTATCGTATCAATCCATAAACTCGATCCGTAGCATGGGCGACAGGGAGGATCTTTACCTGATTGGCACGGCCGCCGAGCTGCTGGAGATGCACCCGCAGACGCTGCGCAAATACGAGCGGCTCGGTCTCGTGCGGCCGCTCCGAACGCTCGGCAGCATGCGCGTGTATTCCGGGGAGGAGCTGGACCGGATCCGCCTGATCAAGGCCATGGTAGACGACGCCGGGATCAACCTGGCGGGCGTGCAACGGCTGCTCTCCATCGCCGAGGTCGCGCGGCGGCTGCGGCCGCTGGTCCAGCAGGACGCGGCCGCGCGGCGCCGTGACATCCGCCGCCAGCTGGCCGCCGAGCTGGACGAGCTGTTCCGGCTGCTCGGCTTCGAAGACGAGGCGTAGCGCGCGGGGCGTGCGATGGAGTTCAAGGACTATTACAAGACGCTTGGCGTGGACAAGGGGGCCTCCCCCGCGGAGGTCAAGCGCGCGTTCCGGAAGCTCGCCCGCGAGTCGCACCCGGACCTGCACGCCGGCGACGCGGCCGCCGAAGGTCGCTTCAAGGAGATCAACGAGGCGTACGAGGTACTCGGCAATCCCGAGACGCGCAAGAAATACGACGAGCTCGGCGCCAACTGGCGGATGTACGAGCAGGCCGCGCGTGACGGTGGCGGCACGGCGCCGGCCGGCTGGTCGGTCCATGCCGGCGGCGGCCCCTGGCAAACGAGCTACCAGACGGTCGACGCCGATCGGATGCGCGATCTGTTCGGCTCCGAGGACCCGTTCTCCGACTTCTTTCACACGTTCTTCGGCGGCCGGGTGTCGTCGCGCGGGAGCGGCCGGAGCGCGCCGCGCGAGCGGCGGGGCCGCGACGTCGAGCATCCGGTCGATCTGACACTGGAAGAGGCGTTCACGGGCGCGTCGCGGCGGATCCGCCTGGCCGGGTCCGGCGCCAACCGGACCATCGACGTCCGGATCCCGGCCGGAGTCCGCGACGGCAGCAAGGTGCGCGCGGCCGGCGAAGGCGGCAGCGGCCAGGGCGGGGGCCAGGCCGGCGATTTGTTCCTCGTTGTCCGGATACTGCCGCATGCGCGCTTCGAGCTGCGCGGCCAGGACTTCCACACGCGGGTGTCGGTGCCGGTGACGACCGCGGTACTCGGGGGTGAAACGGCCGTCCCCACGCTGTCCGGCACGACCCTGCGCCTGAAGATCCCGGCCCAGACGCCGGTCGGGCAGGTCTTCCGGCTGAAGGGCCACGGCATGCCGACGCCGGGTCGTCCGGAAGAACGTGGCGACCTGTACGCGAAGCTGGACGTGCAGCTTCCGGCGACGCTGTCGGACGAGGAACGTGCGCACTACGAAGCGCTGCGATCCCTGGGAGGACGACCATCATGAACCTGAATCGCTACACCGAGAAGGCCCAGGAGGCGGTCCTGGGCGCTCAACAGGTGGCCGAACGGGCGGGCCACGCGGAGATGACGCCGGAGCACCTGCTGCTGGCGCTCATCGCGCAGCGGGACGGTATCGTGCCGGCGCTCGTGGGCAAGATGAACCTCGATCCGTCGCGGCTGGGCCCGGCGGCGCAGAGCCTGGTCGATCGGCTGCCGCGCGTCGGCGGCGGCGCGCAGCCAGCGCCCTCCGCGCGGCTGCGCAAGGTCGTGTCGGCCGCCGAGCAGGAAGCCGAGCAGCTCAAGGACGAGTACGTCAGCACCGAGCATCTGTTCCTGGCGCTCGCCTCCGAGGCCGGTCGCGTGCCGAGCGCGGATCTGCTCCGCCAGCAGGGCATCACGCGCGACACCGTGCTGCAGGCGCTCTCGTCGGTGCGCGGGTCCCAGCGCGTCACGGACCAGAACCCCGAGGGCAAATACCAGGCGCTCGAGCGGTACGGGCGGGACCTCACGGCGGTCGCGCGAGCCGGCAAGCTCGACCCGGTCATCGGACGCGACGACGAGATTCGCCGGGTCATTCAGGTGCTCGCTCGGCGCACGAAGAACAACCCGGTGCTCATCGGCGAGCCCGGCGTCGGCAAGACGGCCATCGTCGAGGGGCTGGCGCAGCGAATCGTGCGGGGCGACATCCCGGAAGGGCTGCGCGAGAAACGGATCGTCGCGCTCGACATGGGCGCGCTCGTCGCGGGCGCGAAGTACCGTGGTGAATTCGAGGAGCGCCTCAAGGCCGTGCTCAAGGAGATCGGGGCCGCGGAGGGCCGGATCATCCTCTTCATCGACGAGCTGCACACCGTCGTGGGCGCGGGGGCCGCGGAAGGCTCGCTCGACGCCTCGAACCTGCTGAAGCCGATGCTCGCCCGCGGCGAGCTCCACACGATCGGAGCGACGACCCTCGACGAGTACCGCAAGCACATCGAGAAGGACGCGGCGCTCGAGCGTCGCTTCCAGCCCGTGTCGGTCAGCGAGCCGAGTGTCGAGGACACCATCAGCATCCTGCGCGGCCTGCGCGACCGGTACGAGATCCACCACGGCGTGGAGTTCAAGGACGCGGCGCTCGTCGCAGCGGCGGTCCTCTCCGATCGCTACATCGCCGACCGGTTCCTGCCGGACAAGGCCATCGACCTCATCGACGAGGCGGCCTCTCGGCTCCGCATGGAGATCGACTCGATGCCGGCGGAGCTCGACGAGGTGGAGCGCCGCATCATGCAGCGGGAGATCGAGCGCGAGGCGCTGCGTAAGGAAACCGACGCGGCGTCGCGGGAGCGGCTCCAGCGCCTCGACAAGGAGCTGGCCGAGCTCAAGGAATCGCGGACGGGCCTGGCCGCGCAGTGGCAGCAGGAGAAGGAGGCCATCCAGGCCGTGCGCTCGCGCAAGGCGGAGCTCGAGCAGCTGCGCCTGGAGGGGGACAAGGCGCAGCGGTCCGGCGACTACGCGCGCGCCTCGGAGCTGCAGTACGGGCGGATCCCGGAGCTGGAGAAGGCCATCACCGCGCACGACGATCAGGCGGGCGGCGGCCAGCGGATGCTCAAGGAACAGGTCGACGGAGAGGACATCGCGGAGGTCGTGTCGCGCTGGACTCGCATTCCTGTCAGCCGGCTCCTCGAGGGCGAGATCCAGAAGCTGGTGCACATGGAACACCGGCTGCACCGCCGCGTCGTCGGGCAGGACGAGGCCGTGGTCGCGGTGGCCAACGCGATCCGGCGGGCCCGGGCGGGCCTGCAGGACCCGAACCGGCCGCTCGGCAGCTTCGTGTTCCTCGGCCCGACGGGCGTCGGCAAGACGGAGCTGGCGCGCGCGCTGGCCGAGTTCCTCTTCGACGAGGAGCACGCCCTCGTGCGGATCGACATGTCCGAGTACCAGGAGAAACACACCGTGTCGCGGCTCGTCGGCGCGCCGCCCGGCTATGTCGGGTACGACGAGGCCGGCCAGCTCACCGAGGCGATCCGGCGGCGGCCGTATGCCGTCGTCCTCTTCGACGAGATCGAGAAGGCGCACCCCGAAGTGCTCAACGTGATGCTGCAACTGCTCGACGACGGCCGACTCACCGACGGGCACGGCCGGACCGTGGACTTCCGGAACACCGTCGTGATCATGACGTCCAACGTCGGCAGCCAATTCATCGCCGACCGCGCGCTGCGGGGAAACCCGGACCTGGACGAGGGCGCCCGTCGCGGGCTGAGCGAAGCGCTGCGAGCGCACTTCAAGCCGGAGTTCCTGAACCGGATCGACGACACGATCTTTTTTCACTCGCTGGGGCGGGATCACATCCGGCAGATCATCGACATCCAGCTGGCCGGGCTCCTGGAGCGCCTCGCGGATCGGAAGATTGGGCTCACCCTCACCGACCGGGCCCGCGATATGCTCATCGAAGAGGGCTACGATCCAGTGTACGGCGCGCGGCCACTCAAGCGCGTGCTGCAGCGACGCGTGCTCGATCCGCTCGCGATGCGCGTGCTGCAGGGTGACTTCAAGGAACAGGATGTCGTGACCGTCGATGTCGAAGACAACCAGATCGTGCTGGCGAAGCTGACGCATGCCTGAGCCCCGCCCGTCCAAGCGCCAGCCGCCCCGGCCGCGGCCGCCCACGCGGCGGCCCGTCTCGCCGCTCTGGGTCGGCCTCAGCCTGCTCGCCGCCTTCCTGCTGGTGAACGTCATCTCGGCCGGCCTGCAGAGCGGCCGGACCCTGCCCTACTCGCAGTTCAAGTCGCTGCTGGCACAAGGCCAGGTCACGGAGATCGTGATCGGCGTGGACACGATCCGCGGCACCTACCAGGACGGCGCGGGCGGCGACGTCCCGTTCCAGACGACGCGCGTCGACGACCCGGGCCTGGTCGAGCAACTCGAGAGCGAGAACGTCGTCTACGACGGCGAGCCGCAGAACCGGGTCTTGACCGAGGTCATCAGATGGATCCTGCCGGTCGCCCTCATCGTGGTGCTCTGGATGTTCCTGTTCCGCCGGATCGGGGGCACGGAGGGCGGCCTGATGTCGTTCGGCCGGAGCCGCGCGAAGGTGTTTTCCGACGACGACGTGAAGGTGAGCTTCGCGGACGTGGCCGGGGTCGACGAGGCGGCCGACGAGCTGCGGGAGATTGTCGACTTTCTCAAGAACCCGAAAAAGTACACGGTGCTGGGCGGGCGGATTCCGAAGGGCGTGCTCCTGGTCGGGCCGCCCGGCACCGGCAAGACGCTGCTCGCGCGCGCGGTCGCGGGCGAAGCCAAGGTGCCGTTCTTCAGTCTCAGTGGGTCGGAGTTCGTGGAGATGTTCGTCGGCGTCGGCGCCGCGCGGGTGCGCGACCTGTTCCGGCAGGCCGACGCCAAGGCGCCGTGCATCGTGTTCATCGACGAGCTGGACGCGCTGGGCAAAGTGCGCGTCCAGTCCCCGATGGGCGGCCACGAGGAGCGCGAGCAGACGCTGAACCAGCTTCTGGCCGAGATGGACGGCTTCGGCTCGAAGAAGGGCGTCATCATCATGGCCGCGACCAACCGGCCCGAGGTGCTCGACCCCGCCCTGCTCCGCCCGGGCCGGTTCGACCGCCAGGTGCTGGTGGACAAGCCCGACCGCCGGGGCCGCGAGGCCATCCTGAAGATCCATGCGAAGTCGGTGAAGCTGGCCGCCGACGTGGACCTCGACATCATCGCGGCGCGCACGGCCGGGTTTGCAGGGGCGGACCTGGCGAACCTCGTGAACGAAGCCGCCTTGCTCGCGGCCCGGCGCGACAAGCCGGCCGTCGAAACGGACGACTTCGAGGAGGCCATCGACCGGATCATCGCGGGCCTCGAGAAGAAGCGGGTGATGACGCCCGCCGAGCGGCGACGGGTGGCGGTCCACGAGTCGGGGCACGCGCTGGTCGCGAGCCTGCTGCCCAGTCTCGATCCCGTGCACAAGATCTCCATCGTCGCGCGCGGCTTCGGCGCGCTGGGGTACACGATGCAGCGGCCGACCGAGGAGCGCTACCTGATGTCGAAGGGCGATCTCGAACGCCAGCTGGCCGTGCTGCTCGGCGGCCGCGCCGCCGAGGCGCTGGTGTTCGACGAGGTGTCAACCGGCGCGCAGAACGACCTGCAGCGCGCGACCGACATCGCGCGGTCGATGGTGACCGAGTTCGGGATGAGCGAGGCCATCGGCCCGGTCAATCACGAAAACCGGCGGCGCCCGACGTTCCTCGACGTGGCGATCGGATCGGAGCGGGGCGCCTACGCCGAGGAGACGGCTCGCGTGATCGACGCGGAGGTCCGCACGAGCATCACCGACGCGGAAGCCGAGGCGCGGCGTCTGTTGACGGAGCACCGCGAGTTGCTCGAGGCCGTGTCGGAGCGCCTGCTCGAAAAGGAAGTCCTGGAGGGCGACGAGCTCCGCGCGATGATCCAGGACGCGCGCTCGGTGGCCGACGCGAGCGCCTGACCTACCCCATCTTCTGCATCGCGGCGAGGAACTCGGCGTTGTTCTTCGTCTTGCCCAGCTTGTCGAGGAGCAGCTCCATCGCCTCGACCGGCGACAGCGGCGTGAGGACCTTCCGGATGACCCAGATCCGGTTGAGATCTTCCTTCGGGATCAGCAGCTCTTCCTTGCGGGTGCCGGACTTGATGATGTCGATCGCCGGGAACACGCGCTTGTCGACGAGCTTGCGGTCCAGGTGGATCTCCATGTTGCCGGTGCCCTTGAACTCCTCGAAGATCACGTCGTCCATGCGCGAGCCGGTGTCGATGAGCGCGGTCGACATGATCGTGATCGACCCGCCTTCCTCGATGTTCCTCGCGGCGCCGAAGAACCGCTTCGGCTTCTGGAGCGCGTTCGAGTCGAGACCACCCGACAGGACCTTGCCCGAGGGCGGCGCCACCGTGTTGTAGGCGCGCGCCAGGCGCGTCACCGAGTCGAGCAGGATGACGACGTCCTTCTTGTGCTCGACGAGCCGCTTGGCCTTCTCGATGACCATCTCGGCGACCTGCACGTGGCGCTGGGCCGGCTCGTCGAAGGTCGACGAAATGACCTCGCCCCGCACCGAGCGCTGCATGTCGGTCACCTCCTCGGGCCGCTCGTCGATCAGCAGCACGATCAGGTAGACCTCGGGATGGTTCGTCGTGATCGACTGCGCGATCGACTGCAGCAGCATCGTCTTGCCGGTGCGCGGCGGCGCGACGATCAGGCCGCGCTGGCCCTTGCCGATCGGCGTCATCAGGTCCATGACGCGGCCCGACAGGTTCTCGGCGGCCGTCTCGAGCTTGAGCCGCTCCTGCGGATAGAGCGGCGTCAGGTTCTCGAAGAACAGCTTGTTGCGCGCCTGGTCGGGCGACTCGAAGTTGACGGCCTCGACCTTGATGAGCGCGAAGTAGCGCTCCCCGTCCTTGGGCGGCCGCACCTGGCCGGAGACGGTGTCGCCGGTCTGCAGGTCGAACTTGCGTATCTGCGACGGCGAGACGTAGATGTCGTCCGGACCCGGCAGATAGTTGTAATCGGGCGCCCGCAGGAACCCGAAGCCGTCGGGCAATACCTCGAGCACGCCCTCCGAGAACATGAATCCGCTCTGCTCGGTCTGCGCCTTGAGGATCTGGAAGATCAGATCCTGCTTGCGCATGCCCGTCGCGCCCGCTACGTTCAGGTCCTTCGCGATCTGCGTGAGCTTCTGGATGCTCATGTCCTTCAGATCGTTGATGTTGAGGGTCGGAGTCTTGGCCCGGGCCGGAGCCGCGTCGGGGCCGGTCTGAGCGTCGGGGCTGGTCGGAACGTCGGAGGCGGCCTGGCCGTTTCCGGCTTCGACGGCGTCAGCCGTCTCGATCGTCTGGTCAGCGACGGCCGGTTCGGCAGGCTGCCGCCCGGATGAGCGTTTGGATTGGTGAGCCATAGGGGTTGGAGCTGGACACGGGTTTTCTTGGAGTTGTTACGGTTGGCGCGGCCTCCAGGCGGCCGCAACTGCGGACGGACCGGGAGCAGTATAGCACCGGTACTGGGTAAATCAAACTGCCGTTCGGTAACACCTATCCATGGCTCGACCAGCCAGGCACCATCTCGACCGCATGAGCTTCTCACGGAGCGCGTGCGGTACGGCGTCCGGCGCCGCTACGCAGGGTTCCTTCGGTAGACCCGCACGATCGTAACCGGAGGGTCGAGGCTCTCGGTCCCGTCACGCACCGCAGCGGCCTGAATCGCCCGGACGACGTCCATCCCCGCCACGACCCGCCCGAACGCGGCGAAGCCCTGACCGTCGGCGTTACGGCGCCCGCCGAAGTCGAGCTCGGGCTGGTCGCCGACGCAGATGAAAAAGTCGCTCGTGGCCGAGTCGGGCGAGCTGCGCGCCATGGAGAGCGCGCCGTCGAGATGCTTCAGACCCGTGACGCTGGTGCGCTCGAGGGGAATCGGGCCGAAGCCGGCCGGCCCGTCCCCGCGGCCACGGCCCCTCGCCCGCCCGCCCTGGATCACCTGGATGCTCACGTCCTTCCGCAGCTCGGTGTCCGGCCGGACGGCGCGGTGGAACACCCCGCCGTCGTACATCCCCGCGTCCACGTATCTCAGGAAGTTCGCCGCCGTCACCGGCGCCCGCTCGACGTCGATCTCGGCCTCGATGCTGCCCTTCGTCGTCTCGATGACGACTCTGGCAGCGGCCGGCGGCGCCTGAAACGCCGTGGCGCTGACCGATGCTCCGGCCGCGACGCCCGCGGCGAGCACCAGCGCGCCCATGCCCGCAACCGACCGTGGTCTCATCGTGTCCCCCCTCGACTGGCGCGCCGCGTGCGCGTCAGTGCACGTCCGGCGGAAAGATCTTGCCCGGGTTGAGAATGCCGGACGGGTCGAAGGCGGCCTTCACCCGTTTCATCACGGCGATGGTCTCGGGCGTCAGCTCGAGCCCGATGAACGGCGCCTTCGCGAAGCCGATGCCGTGCTCGCCGCTGATCGACCCGTCGAGCGCGACGACGCCCTCGAACAGGCGGCGCTCGGCGGCCGCCACCCGCAGGCGTGCCTCCGGGGTGTCGTCGGCCATGAGGTTCACGTGGATGTTGCCGTCGCCGACGTGCCCGAAGCACGGCACCCGAAGACCCGACTCGCGCCGGATGTGCTCCACCAGATCGAACAGGTCGGCGACCCGCGAGCGCGGCACGACCACGTCGTGGTTGAACTTCAGCGGCGCAATCGTCCGCAGGGCCGGCGACAGCTCGCGTCGCGCGCGCCAGAGCGCCTGCCGCTCGCCCTCGTCGGTGGCGAGCCGGAACTCCGTGCACCCGGCGCGCCGGCACGCGTCGGCCACCCGGGCCTCGTCGCCGCGCACCTGCTCGGGACTGCCGTCCACCTCGATGAGCAGCAGCGCGCCCGTCCCGAGGGGCGCGAGCGCCGCCTCGCCCAGATGCGCCGCGACGGCGTCAAGCGACTCAGCATCGACCAGCTCGAGCGTCGCCGGCACAACCCGGGCGCGCAGCAGCAGCAAGACAGCCGCCACCGCCTCGCCGACCGATCGGAACGTCGCGCGCGCCGTCGCACGCGCGGCCGGCTTCGGGATCAGCCGCAAGACGGCCTTCGTAATAACGGCCAGCGTGCCCTCGGACCCGACCAGCAACTGCGTGAGGTCGTAGCCGACGACGTTCTTGACCGTCCTGCCGCCGGTCCGGATGACGTCGCCGGTCGGCAGCACGGCCTCGAGACCAAGCACGTAGTGTTTGGTCACGCCGTACTTGAACGCGCGCGGGCCGCCCGCGCACTCCGCGACGTTGCCGCCAATGACCGAGCGGGCCAGGCTGGCCGGATCCGGCGGGTAGAACAGTCCCTGCCGTTCGACGGCGGCCTGCAGCTCACCGGTGACGACATGCGGCTCGACCACGGCCAGCAGGTTGTCGGCGTCGATTTCCAGGATGCGGTTCATCCGCTCCAGCGTGATGACGACGCCGCCCCGCGTCGGCACGGCGCCGCCGGTGTATCCGCTGCCGGCGCCGCGAGGAACGAGCGGCGTGCGGGCAGCGTGGCATGCGCGCGCCACCGCCGAGACCTCTCCGGTGTTTCCGGGCCACGCCACCGCGTCGGGCATCGCGCCCCGGCCGAGCGCGTCCACACCGTAGGCCGAGAGCGTCGCCGGGTCCGTGCGCACGTGACCGGCGCCGACGGCCTGACGGAGCTGCGCGACGAGCGCTTCGTCAATCACGGGAGCGGCCTAGGCGTGACGTCGCGCGTAGCGGATGAGGCGCGTGATGCCTTCTCGCAGGTGCTCGACCGAGGTGGCGTAGGACAGACGCAGGAAGCCCGGCGCATCAAACGCCTCGCCCGGTGTGGTCACGACGTGCTCTTCTGCCAGCAAGCCCTCGCAGAACGCGAGCGAGGTCCGAATCCGGTCGGGCGATAACCAGTCGCCGATGAACGGAAACAGGTAGAACGCCCCGCGCGGCACGGCGCAGACGAATCGGGGATCCTCGGCCAGCCAGCCGAGCGCCAGATCGCGGCGCCGTTTGTATTCCGCCAGCATGTCGGCCACGCACTGCTGCGAGCCGGTCAGCGCGGCGATCGCGGCCTTCTGCGCAATCGAGTTGACGTTCGAGGTCGTGTGGCTCTGCAGCGCGCCCGCCGCGGCAACGACGGGCGCCGGCGCCACCAGCCAGCCGCAGCGCCATCCCGTCATGGCCCAGGCCTTGGACGCCGAGCCCGCGAGCACGAGCCGATCGGCCATCGCGTCGGCGAAGATCGCGGGCAGCCGGTGCGGCACGCCGTCGTAGATCAGGCGCTCGTAGCACAGGTCGATCACGACCCACAGCCCGCGCCGCGCGGCCTCGCGGGCCAGCGTCGCAGCCTCGCGCTCCTCGAGCAGAGCGCCCGTCGGGTTGCACGGCGAGTTGATGATGATCGCCCGCGTGCGCGGCGTCACGGCGGCCACGAGCGCGTCGGCGTTGACCGCGAACCCCTCCTCGGGCCGCGTCCGGACGATGACCGGCGACGCCCCCGCCAGTTTGATCTGCTCGACGATCGACGGCCATCCGGGGGCGTGCGTGATGACCTCGTCGCCGGCCTGGACGAGCGCCTGGGCGGCGTGGTGCAGCGCCTGCTTCCCGCCGGCCGTCGCGATCACCTGCTCGGGCCCGACGTCGATCCCGTAGTCGGCCCGGTACCGGTCCGCGATGGCCTGGCGCAGCTCGAGCACGCCGGGATTCGCGGTGTACTTGGTGAATTGGGCGTCGAGCGCCTGATGCGCCGCTGCGATGATGTGGTCGGGCGTCGGAAAGTCCGGCTCGCCCGCGCCGAGATCGATGACGTCCACGCCCGCCCGCCGCAGCCGCTCCGCTTCCATCGTCCCCTTGATGGTCGGCGACAGGGCGATGCGGTCCATGCGCTCGGCAAGGTGCGGCGTCTTCGTGGTCATGCGTTCCTGCGCGTCGCGGCCCCGCGCCGCCGGAGCAGCCGGGCTTGCACGGCCTCGGGGACCAGACCGTCCACCGAGCCGCCGTGCGCGACGATTTCCTTGACGAGCCTCGAGCTGATGAAGGCCACGCCGGGAGACGGGGTCAGAAAGACGGTCTCGACATCCGCGTCGAGGTGGCGGTTCATGGAGGCCATCGCGAGCTCGTAATCGAGATCCCCGCCGCTCCGCAGGCCGCGGACCACGGCCGTCGCGCGCCGCCGGCGGGCATAGTCCACGAGCAGTCCGTCGAAGGTGTCCACTTCGATCGACGGCCGGCTGGCGAACACCTCCTGGATGATCGACTTCCGCTCGTCCACGCTGAAGAGCGGGGACTTCGCCGGGTTGACGAGCAGGGCGACGACCAGGCGGTCGAACAGGCGGCTGGCCCGCTCGATGACATCCACGTGCCCGAGCGTCAGCGGATCGAACGAACCGGGAAAGACGGCGAGGCGCGGGGCGTCAGTCATGGGACGCCGGCGACTCGGTCGCCGCCGGGCTATAGAAGGATAACGCGCTATCACCCGAGACGAGCAGGCGAACCCGCCGGAGCCGTCCGGCGGCCTCAGGTGACGCCTGCCGGCGGGTGTGTTCGAGAATCACGCGCCCGCCCGGCGCCGCGAGCTCGCCCGCAGCCGCCACGATCGCGTCGAGCCCACTCGTGTCGTAGGGCGGATCCAGCAGGACGATGTCGAACGGGGCGCCCGGCAGCCCCACTCCGGGAAAACTGCCGCGCACGACGGCGCACTGCTCCGCCGCGTCGCAGCGTCTCAGGTTCTCGCGGACGACCGCGAGCGCGCGCGGATCGCGCTCGACCATCGTGACGTGCGACGCGCCCCGGCTCAGCGCCTCGAGGCCGAGCGCGCCGGT
>Ga0326597_10007016_pt1 | contig 15365 bp, 12 predicted proteins | sample RVTome_12_FD_203789 | JGI IMG/M metagenome (GOLD analysis project Ga0326597, IMG submission 203789) | Soil microbial communities from uranium-contaminated site in the Upper Colorado River Basin, Wyoming, United States - RVT100D185 | ecosystem: Environmental > Terrestrial > Soil > Contaminated >... | reverse complement strand
AAGTCGGAAAGCTGCACGAAAACGACGTCCGCTTCAAGGTGATCGGCGACTTGAGCCGGTTCGAGCCCAGGCTCGTACGGCTGGCGCGGGAGGCGGAAGCGCTCACGGCGGCGAACCAGCGGCTGACGCTGACCATCGCGGCGAACTACGGCGGGCGCTGGGACGTGCTGCAGGCGGCCAACCGCATGCTGCGGGAGCATCCCGGGCTGGCGGCGGGCTTCAGCGAGGGCGATCTCACGCCGTACCTGGCGTTGAACTATGCGCCGGAACCCGATCTCTTCATCCGGACGGGCGGCGAGCAACGCATCAGCAATTTCGTGTTGTGGCAGCTGGCATACACCGAACTCTATTTCACCGACACGCTGTGGCCGGACTTCGATGCCGCGGCCCTCGATCGCGCCATCGTTTCCTACCAGCAGCGCGAGCGGCGCTTTGGACGCACCAGCGAGCAGCTGCCCGCCGGCACCGGGCTGGCTGATTACCGCGTCGTCCCCACTCGTTTCGCCGAGTAACCGCGCCCGGGGCCGTTGCGGCGTATGTTCAACGCGCGCCTCGTCACCGCGCTCGCCCTCCTCGCCGGCTGCATCGCGGCGCTGTTGTTCCTGCCTAATCGGTGGTGGGCCGCGCTGCTGCTGCCGGTGCTGGCGTTGGCCGGGTGGGAATGGGGAGCGCTTGCGGGCATCAGGCCGGCGCAGCGGTGGCTGTATGTCGGGTTCCTGCTCGGCTCGGCGGGCGTGATCGGTTTGACAGCCGAGAGCATGGGGGGCATCACGATCCGGCGTTCCTGGATGGACATCGCCGTCTATGGTGCCAGCACTGCTTTCTGGTTGCTGCTCGCGTTGCCGTGGCTGACACGGCAGTGGCAGGTGCGATCGCGGCTCGCGCTGGGAGCTGCGGGCTGGATGGTGCTGGTGCCGGCCTGGCTCGCAGTGGCGCGCTTGCAATCGGAACCGGAGCGGCTGCTGACCGTTCTGGGAGTCGTCTGGATCGCCGACACCGCAGCCTTTCTTGCGGGAAGAGCGTGGGGGCGGCACCGCCTGGCGCCCAAGGTCAGTCCGGCCAAGACCTGGGAAGGCGTGGCGGGCGCCTGCGCCGCAGTGGCAGTGTATTATGTCGTTCTGTCGATCCTCGCGCCTGATGGGCGCGGGTGGCACGGGTGGAGCGGTGCGTTTCTGTTTGCAGGTGTCACGCTGATGAGCATAGTGGGGGACCTGTACGAGTCGTGGATCAAGCGCCAGGCAGGGGTCAAGGACAGCGGCGCATTGCTGCCGGGGCACGGCGGCGTCCTCGACCGGATCGACAGCATGAATTCGAGCATGCCCTTTGCAGCATTGTTGCTGCCGTACGCCCTCTAGTCCCCTCATGAGCGACAGGAAGCGCCTCACCATACTCGGATCCACCGGCAGCATCGGCGCCAGCACGCTGGACGTGGTGGCGCGCCACCGTGAGCGGTTCGAGGTCGTGGCGCTTGCCGCGCGGCATCAGGCCGAAGCCCTGTACCGGCAGTGCCTCGCCTTCCAGCCAAGAATCGTGGTGCTGCTGGAGCCGGGGCCGGCCCAGGAATTGCAGCAGCGCCTGCTGCAGGCGGGCCTCCGCTGCAAAGTATTGAGCGGCGCCAAGGCGCTGGAGGAGGTCGCGAGCCTGCCCGACGTTGACACCGTGATGGCGGCGATCGTGGGCGTGGCCGGACTGCGGCCGACGCTGGCCGCGGCGCGCGCCGGAAAGAGGATTTTGCTCGCGAACAAGGAGTCGCTGGTGACGGCGGGAGCGGTGCTGATGGACGCCGTGCGCGCGAGCGGCACGACGCTGCTGCCGATCGACAGCGAGCACAACGCCGTATTCCAGGCGCTGCCGCGCGCGAGCGGCGCCCCTGATACGGCCGGTGTTCGCCGCATATTGCTCACGGCCTCGGGCGGGCCGTTCCGGTCGGCCTCGCTGCGCCAGCTGGAAGACGTGACTCCGGCCCAGGCGTGCGCGCATCCCAACTGGGTGATGGGACGCAAGATCTCGGTGGATTCGGCGACCATGATGAACAAGGGACTGGAGGTCATCGAGGCGCACTGGCTGTTCGGTGCGCGCCCCGACCAGATCGAGGTCGTGATCCATCCCGAGAGCGTGGTCCATTCACTGGTCGAGTACGTAGACGGATCGGTGATCGCGCAGCTCGGCAACCCCGATATGCGCACGCCCATCGCTTATGCGCTCGGCTTCCCCGAGCGCATTGACGCCGGCGTGGAGTTTCTGGATCTCCCGCGCATCGGGGCACTGCACTTCGAGCGGCCCGATCGCGATCGATTCCCGTGCCTGCGATTGGCGTACGAGGCGCTCGCGGCCGGCGGCATCGCGCCGGCCGTGCTCAACGCTGCGAACGAGGTCGCGGTGGCGAGTTTTCTCGCCGGCACGACGGGGTTCCGGCAGATTCCGGCCCTGATCGAGGCGGTCCTGTCGGACGTGGCGTGGCGCCCGGTGGGCGGCCTCGAGGACGTGCTTGCCGCCGACCGCGCTGCGCGCGAGAGTGCCGGCGTCTGGTTGCGTGCAGCCCGCCACGCATCGTTCGCCGTTCACGGCTCCTGACGCATGACGCTCCTCATCACCATCGCCGCCTTCGTGGTGGCGCTCGGTTGCCTGATCGTGTTCCATGAATTCGGCCACTACGTCGCGGCGCGCGCTTGCGCGGTCAAGGTGCTGCGTTTTTCGGTCGGCTTCGGCAAGCCGCTGTGGATGCGGCGCTATGGGCGGGACGCAACCGAATGGGTGATCGCCGCCTTCCCGCTTGGCGGATACGTCAAGATGCTGGATGAGCGCGAGGGACAGGTGGCGCGCGAGGACCTGCCGCGCGCGTTCAACCGGCAGTCGGTAGCGCGCCGGGTCGCGATCGTGGCTGCAGGGCCGGCGGCCAATTTCCTGCTGGCGGTCCTGCTCTACTGGGCGCTGTTCATGTACGGCGTCCCGGGAGTCAAACCGGTGCTGGGGGAGCCGCCGGCCGGCACGCCCGCGCACCAGGCGGGTTTCGCGGCGGGAGACGTCCTCACCATGATCGGCGAGGAGCCGGTCGCGACCTGGCAGGACGCGCGCTGGATCCTGCTGCAGCACGCCGTCCAGAAATCCACTGTTCGGGTCACCGTGCTGCCTGCCGGCGGCGGGACGGGCACGCGCCAGCTCGATCTCTCCGGCTTGACAACCGCCGACCTCGACAGCGATTTCCTGCGCGCACTCGGACTTACGCGCTATCAGCTGCCCCTCAAGCCCATCATCGGCGAGGTCGTGAGCGGCGGCGCGGCCGAGCGCGCGGGGCTGATGGCGGGCGACGAAATCGTGGCGATCGGCAATCAGCGCATCGAGAACTGGGATCAAGTGGTGAAGATCGTGCGCGCGCACCCTAGCGCCCAGCTCCTGATCGAGGTGAGGCGCAGTGGCGCGCTGCAGCCCGTCATCGTGGTGTCCCCGGAAACCGTGGTCGAGGGCGGGCGCAAGATCGGCAGAATCGGGACGGCGCCGCGGGTGGACCGCTCGGCGCTGACGGGCATGATGGTCGAGACACGCTACGGCCCGCTGGAGGGCTTCGCGAAGGCCTTGCAGAAAACGTGGGATACCTCGGTCTTCAGCCTGAAGATGCTCGGCAAGATGATCGTCGGCGAGATCTCGCTCAAGAACCTCTCCGGCCCGATCACCATCGCCGACTACGCCGGGCAATCCGCGCAGAGCGGGGTGGCTTCGTACCTCCTGTTCCTCGCCCTCATCAGCATCAGCCTGGGCGTGCTCAATCTGCTGCCCATCCCGTTACTGGACGGCGGCCATCTCATGTATTATGCGATCGAAATTCTCACGGGTCGTCCACTTTCGGACCGGGCCATCGAGATCGGCCAGCACGCCGGCCTGGCGCTGCTGTTCACGCTGATGGCCCTTGCCCTCTACAACGACATACACCGCCTGATCGGCGGCTGAGTTCATGCGCCGGTTCCGCGCCGCACTGCTGTCGCTTGCGTTCCATGCAGCCACGGCGACCGCCATCGAGCCCTTCGTCATCCGGGACATCCGGGTGGAAGGCATACAGCGCACCGAGGCCGGCACGATCTTCAGCTACCTTCCGGTCAAAGTCGGCGACACCATGACCGATGAGAGGGCGGCCCAGGCCATTCGAGCGCTGTTCGCAACCGGCTTTTTCCGGGACGTCAGCCTGGAGCGCGAGGGCGAGGTGCTGCTGGTGGTGGTGCAGGAGCGGCCGTCGATCGCCCAGATCGAGTTCTCCGGCCTGAAGCAGTTCGAGAAGGATCAGATCACGAGCGCCATGCGCCAGATCGGCATCGCCGAAGGCCGCATCCTCGACCGGGGGTTGCTCGACCGCGCGGAGCAGGAGCTGAAGCGCCAGTACTTGAGCCGCGGGTATTACGCGGTCAGCGTCAGCACCACGGTGACGCCCCTTGAGCGCAACCGGGTCGCGATCAACTTCAACGTCGAGGAAGGGGCGGTCGCCAAGATCCGGCAGATCAGCATCATCGGCGCCCAGGCGTTCAGCGAAAGCGAGCTGGTCGGGCTGTTCGTGCTGCGCACGCCGGGACTGCTGACCTGGTTCAGCAAGCACGATCAGTACTCCAGGGAGAAACTGTCCGCCGACCTGGAGACGCTGCGCTCACACTACCTCGACCGCGGTTATATCGAGTTCAGGATCGATTCCACGCAGGTCTCGATCACGCCCGACAAGCAGGACATCTACATCACGATCAGCATCACCGAGGGGAGTAAGTACACCGTGTCGGACGTGCGGGTGGCGGGCGAGCTGCTGGTCCCGGAGGAAGAGATCCGCAAGCTGATACAGGTCAAGCCCGGCGAGGCGTTCTCCCGCGCGCGCCTGACCGAGTCGACCAAGCTCATCGGCGACCGCCTCGGCAACGATGGCTACGCTTTCGCCAACGTCAACGCGGTGCCAAGCCTCGACCAGGTTAAGCGCGAGGTCGCGTTCACGTTCCTCATCGATCCGGGGCGGCGCGTCTACGTGCGCCGCATCAACGTCACCGGGAACACCCGCACGCGCGACGAGGTCATCCGCCGCGAGGCGCGGCAGCTGGAAGGCGCCTGGTACTCGGCGCAGAAGGTCACTCTCTCCAAGCAGCGCGTCGACCGGCTCGGTTACTTCACCGAGGTCAACGTCGAGACGCCGTCCGTGCCGGGAACAACGGACCAGGTCGACGTCAACCTCGCGGTCGTGGAGAAGCCCACCGGGCAGATCCTGGCAGGCGCGGGTTACGGCAGCGACGGCCTGCTGCTGTCGGCCTCGATCGCGCAGCAGAACATCTTCGGCAGCGGGCGGCACCTTGCCCTGAGTGTCAATACCAGCAAGATCAACACAGTCTACTCGCTGTCCTACACCAATCCCTATTACACGGTGGACGGCGTGAGCCAGGGCTTCGATATCTATTACCGGGAGCTCGACCCCTCGGCGAACGACCTGGCCCGATACCAGACCACCACCGTGGGAGGACAATTGCGATTCGGCGTCCCGGTGTCCGAGCGCGACACGATCCATTACGGGCTTGGCTACGAGGACACCAGCATCACGGTCTTTCCCGACAGCCCGCTGCGCTACCAGGAGTATGTGGCGGTTTTCGGCCCGCAGAATTCCAACGTGTTCGTGACCACCGGCTGGACGCGGGACGGGCGCGACAGCCTGATCTATCCGACCAAGGGCACGCTCCATAAAGCAAGCGGCGAGCTCGGCACGCCGGCCGGGGATCTGGAATATTACAAGCTCCACTATCAGTACCAGCGCTATTTCCCGCTGACGCGTTTTACGAGCTTCATGGTCAACGGCGAGCTTGGCTACGGAGACGGCTATAATGGCCTGCCGTTGCCGTTTTTCAAGAATTTCTATGCCGGCGGCGTCAACTCGGTGCGCGGCTTCAAGTCTTATACAATAGGTCCCAAGGACAGCAACGGTGACCCCACGGGGGGGCCCCGCAGGCTGCTCGGCAACGCGGAACTGTTGTTCCCGTTTCCGGGACTGCAGAATGACCGGTCGGTGAGGTTGAGCGCGTTCGTCGATTCAGCCGTGGTCGGAGAGAGCATCGAGTTCGACCAGGTGCGCGTTTCCACCGGCCTGGCGCTGCTGTGGGTGTCGCCGATCGGCCCGCTCAAGATCAGCTTCGGCTGGCCGGTCCGCAGCGATCCGAGCGATGATCTGCAGAAATTCCAGTTCACCATCGGCGGGGTATTCTGATTGCGACCGGGCACGGCCGGACCGCCGCGAAACAACCGTAAGGAGAGCGTAGTGAAGCATATATTCCCGAGCATCACCGTCCTGTTGCTTGCGTGCGCCGCCGCTGCGGCCGTGGCCCAGGACATGAAGATCGGTTTCGTGGACGTGGAGCGCATCCGTCGCGAATCGGCGCCGGCGGAGCGCGCGAGCAAGCAGCTCGAGAAGGAGTTCGCGCCCCGCGCCCAGGAACTGCAGCGCCGCGAGGCTCAGATCAAGACCCTGCAGGGGCAGCTCGAGAAAGACGCGATGACCATGAGCGAGAGCGAGCGCCGGGGCAAGGAGCAGGAACTGTCGCGCATGAGCGTTGACTTCCAGCGCCTGCAGCGCGAGTACCGCGAGGACCTCAACATGCGCCGCAACCAGGAGCTGGCGACGCTGTTCGAGCGCGCGGACCGCGTGATCAAGCAGATCGCGGATGCCGAGAAATTCGACCTGATCCTGCAGGAGGCGGTATTCCGGAGCCCGCGCATCGACATCACGGAGCGGGTGCTCAAGGCGCTCGCGGCGGACAAATAGGCGGCGATCGTTTGCGAGGCGGGCCGCCCGGCGTGGCGATCGCGACCGGCAGCATCCCGCGCCTAGCAGCCTGTCGGACCTGGACGTGCGACAGGCTGCTAACAGCAAAACCGCCTGCGGATTTTGAATAAGACCAAAACCCAGGATAGCGACCCTTCTTGGCCTCCAACAAGCTCACGAGAAGCTGGAAATGAGTTTTTGCTGCCTTTTGCTCCCGTTTTCGTTCAGGCGGTTTTGCATCAGGAGTTTGTCGGATCCAAGTCCGACCAACTCCTCGCGCCCATGACAACCAGCGCACGCAAGTCCTACAGATTGCGCGAGATAGCCCGGCGCTTCGGCGGCGAGATTGCCGGCGACCCCGCGGTCGAGGTGCGCCAGGTCGCGACGCTGGAGAACGCGGCCCCGGACGCCATCGCCTTCCTCGCCAATGCGCGCTACCTCCCGCAACTCAAGGCGACGCGCGCCGGCGCGGTGATCGTAGGCGAGGCGGGCCGCAATGCCACACAGCTCCCCCGTATCGTGTGCGCGAATCCCTACGCTTATTTTGCGCGGGTGTCGGCGTTGTTCAATCCTGCGCCGGTCGCGCAGGCGGGAGCGCATGCCACCGCGGTCATAGACGGTTCGGCGCGGGTGGCCGGCGATGCCGAGATCGGCCCGTGCGCGGTGATCGGGCGCGGGACGGTCATCGGTTCGGGCTGTATCGTCGGTGCCGGCTGTTTCGTCGGGGAGGGGGTGGTGATCGGCCCCGGCACGCGACTGTACCCGAACGTCACCGTCTACCATGACTGCGTGATCGGCGACCGCGTGATCCTTCATGCGGGCGTCGTGATCGGCGCCGATGGCTTCGGCATCGCGCTGGAGGAGGGCCGTTGGATCAAGGTGCCGCAGATCGGGCGCGTGGTGGTCGGAAACGACGTGGAGATCGGCGCCAACACGACCGTTGACCGCGGCGCGCTCGACGATACCGTGATCGAGGAAGGTGTGAAGCTCGACAACCAGATACAGGTCGCTCATAACGTGCGCATCGGCGCCCACACGGCGATCGCCGCCTGCACCGGCATCGCCGGCAGCGCGAAGATCGGGAGGCACTGCCGGATCGGCGGCGCTTCCGGTATTGCCGGACACATCACCATTGCCGATCACGTGGAAATCTCCACCTATACCCTGATCACCAAATCGATCGACCGCCCGGGAACCTACACCGGGGCCTATGCATTCGAGCCGCACCGGGAATGGCTCAAGAACGCGGCCCAGCTCCGGCACCTTGCCGAACTGGCGCAACGCGTACGCGAGCTGGAAAAAAAATCGAGACGGGCCAAGAGGAGCAAGCCGTGAGCGGCATGGACATCAACCAGATTCTCGAGTATCTCCCGCACCGCTACCCGTTCCTGATGGTCGACCGGGTGCTCTCCTGCGAGCCGGGCAAGCGCCTGGCTGCCCTCAAGAACGTCACCATCAACGAGCCGTTCTTCCAGGGCCATTTCCCGCATCACCCGGTGATGCCGGGGGTGCTGATCGTCGAGGCGATGGCGCAGGCCTGCGCGATCCTGACGTTTCACAGCGAACAGCATCGGGCCGACGAACGCCTGGTCTACTACCTGGTCGGGATCGACAACGCCCGGTTCAAGAAGCCGGTCATGCCCGGTGACGCGTTGCGCCTGGAAGTGGCCCTGGAACGCCACGTTCGCGGCATCTGGAAATTCAAGGCGCAGGCGCTGGTGGCGGATGCACTGGTGGCGGAGTCCGAGATCATGTGCACCGTGCGCTTGCTCGAGGAGGAGGCGCAGGCGGGCCGGGCGCCGCATCCATGATCCGGCGGCCCTGGCCGTGAAGATCCATCCCACTGCGATCGTCGACAAGCGGGCCCGGATCGCGCCGGACGTCGAGATCGGCCCCTACGCCGTGATCGGGCCGCACGTCGAGATCGGAGCGGGGTGCTGGATCGGCCCTCATGCCGTGGTGACCGGCCACACGCGCATCGGCCAGCGCAACCGCATCTTCCAGTTCACCTCCATCGGCGAGATTCCCCAGGACAAGAAGTACCAGGGGGAGGCGACGCGGCTGGAAATCGGCGACGGCAACACCATCCGCGAGTTCTGCACCTTCAATTGCGGGACCTCGCAGGACGTTGGCGTGACGCGGGTCGGCAACGACAACTGGTTCATGGCGTATGTCCATCTCGCCCACGACTGCCAGGTCGGCAGCCACACGGTGTTTGCCAACAACGCGCAGCTCGCCGGGCACGTGCATATCGGGGATTACGTGATTCTCGGGGGATTCACCGGCGTGCACCAGTTCTGCCGCGTCGGCGCCCACAGCATCACCGGGATCAGCTCGGTCGTGCTGCAGGACGTCCCGCCGTTCGTCACGGCCTCCGGCAACACCGCGAAGCCGTACGGCCTCAACGTGGAAGGGCTGAAACGCCGCGGTTTCTCCGCCGAGACGATCACGCGGCTCAAGCGGGCCTACAAGACGCTGTACCGCTCGGGCCTCACGCTCGACCAGGCGCGGCGCAGGCTCGCGCTCCAGGTCAAGGAATGCCCGGAAATCCAGGTCATGCTCGATTTCCTGGCGGGCGCGCAGCGCGGCATCATTCGATAGGTTCCTCATGACCCGGGCGCCCTTCACCATCGGCGTGGTCGCAGGCGAGGCGTCGGGAGACCTGCTCGGATCTCATCTCATCAAGGCCCTGCGCGGACGCCTGCCGCAGGCGCGCTTTACCGGCATCGGCGGGCCGCGCATGCAGGCCGCGGGGATGGAGGTGCTGGTTCCCATGGAAAAGCTGGCGGTGCGGGGATACGTCGAGGTGTTGCGCCATTACCTGGAGATCCTCGGCATCCGGCGGCGGCTCGTCGCGCACTTCCTGGAGCATCCGCCCGCGCTGTTCGTGGGCGTGGATGCGCCGGACTTCAATCTCGATCTGGAGGTGAAGCTGAAGTCGGCCGGCATCCCCACCGCGCACTTCGTGAGCCCTTCGATCTGGGCGTGGCGGGGCAATCGCATCGGCAAGATTCGACGCGCGGTGTCCAGGATGCTGGTGCTGTTTCCATTCGAGGCGCCGCTCCTCGAGCGGGGCGGCGTGCCGGCCACCTACACCGGCCACCCGCTCGCGGAAATGCTGGCAGAGGTCCCCGGCCGTGCCGCGATGCGCGAGCAGCTGCGACTGCCGGCTGCCGCCAAGGTCATTGCGCTGCTGCCGGGCAGCAGGGTGAGCGAGATCGCGCAGATGGCCGATCTGTTCCTCGAGACCGCCGCGCAGATTGCCGCCGGCGCGCCCGATGCGCAATTCCTGGTGCCGCTGGTGAGCCGGCCCACGAGAGAGCAGTTCGAGACCGCGCTCTACCGGCGACAAGGCGGCGCGCTGAATCTGACCGTGCTGTTTGGCCATGCGCACGATGCCATGGCCGCGGCGGACGTGGTGCTGGCCGCTTCCGGCACCGCGACTCTGGAGGCGGCGCTGCTGGGCCGGCCCGTGGTGATCGCCTACCGGATGCCGCGCCTATCATGGTGGATGATGCGCAATCGTGGCTACCTCCCGTACGTCGGCCTGCCCAACATCCTCGCGGGAGAATTCATCGTGCCGGAGTTCCTGCAGGACGAGGCCACACCCGAGAACCTGGCGCAGGCGGTGCTCAATCTGCTGTTCGACGGCACCGTGCGCGCCCGCCTCGAGACGCGCTTCGCCGCCTTGGCACGCGAGCTGCGCCAGGACAGCGCCGAGCGCATCGCCGCGGCCCTGATACCCCTGATACGGGACGGCGCCGCGCCATGACACTGGTCTGCGGCGTGGACGAGGCGGGCAGGGGACCGCTTGCGGGCCCGGTCTACGCCGCCGCCGTCATCCTCGATCCGGTGCTTGCCATCGAAGGTCTCGCCGACTCCAAGAAGCTCACGCCGCGCCAGCGCCGGACGCTGGCGCCGGAAATACGCTCCCGTGCCGTCGCCTGGTCGGTCGCAAGCGCGAGCGTGGAGGAAATCGACGCGCTCAACATCCTGCAGGCGAGCCTGCTCGCAATGCGCCGCGCGGTGGAGGGGCTGGCGGTGACACCGCACGAGGTGCTGGTTGACGGTCCGCACCGGCCGCGGCTGAGCCTCCCGGTGCGGGCGATCGTGAGGGGCGACGCCACGGTCGCAGTCATTGCTGCGGCCTCGATACTCGCCAAGGTGACGCGTGACGAGGAGATGCTGGCGCTGCATCGCCGGCACCCCCAGTACGGTTTCGACCGCCACAAGGGCTATCCCACCCGCGCGCACCTGGCGGCGCTGCGCGAGCACGGCGTTTGCGCCGCGCACCGGCGCAGCTTCGCGCCGGTGCGCGTGCTGCTCGCCCTAGGAGTTTGTCGGACTTAGGGCCGACAAACTCCTAATGCAAGACTGCCTGCACGAAAACGGAAGGAAGAGGCAGTGAAAATCTCATTACCAGATTGCTCGCATGCTCGTTGTAGGCGAAGAGGGGTCGTAATGCCGGGTCTCATTCGAAATCCGCAGGCGGTCTTGCTGTTAGCAGCCTGTCGGATGCCTAAGTCCGACAGGCTGCTAGGCGAATAGCGGTCGACAAGCCGCTTCGCAGCGCCCGCCATGAAGCAAATCACCTCCGCCGCCAACCCGCACTACCAGGCGCTGCGCAAACTCGTGCAGTCGTCCCAGGAGCGCCGGAAAACGGGGCTGTCGGTGCTTGACGGCGTGCGCCTGGCGGCGGCCTACCGCGAGCACGTCGGGCCGCCGCGGAGAATCGCAGTCAGCCGCAGCGGGCTCGGGAACCCGGAAGTGCAAACGCTGCTCGACGGAATGAAAGGGGTGGAGATCTTCGCGCTCGGCGATGCGCTGTTCGCGGGGCTTTCCTCCGTGGCGACGCCGACCGGCATCCTGACCGTGGTCGAAACGCCGTGTCCGCAGACCGTGCCGCGGGACATGGATGTTTGCGTGATGCTGGAAGACCTCCAGGACCCCGGGAATCTCGGCTCGATCCTGCGCTCCTGTGCGGCGGCGGGCGTGAGGCACGTGTTGCTGTCGAAGGGCTCGGTACAAGCGTGGTCGCCGCGCGTGCTGCGCGCAGGCATGGGGGCGCATTTCATGCTGAGCATCCACGAGCGGACGGACTTGCGCGCCGCTGCACGGGATTTCCCGGGCAGGCTGATCGCGACGCGCGCGCCGGCACCGCGGACGGTATTTGATGCCGATCTGACAGGCAGGCTCGGATTCGTGTTTGGAAACGAGGGCGCCGGTCTCAGCGCCGGGCTGCTGGCGGCCGCAGACTCCGTGGTTTCGATCCCGATGCCGGGCAAGTCCGAGTCGCTCAACGTCGCCGCCGCGGCCGCCGTCTGCCTCTTCGAGCGCGTACGGCAACTGCGCGCAAGCCGCCAGCCGCCAGCTGCCAGTCCCCAGCGTGGGGAGGAAAAACTCGCAGGCGATTAGCTGACGGCTGACAACTGACGGCTGACGGCTAGTAGATGCGGCGCACCAGCTTCGCCTCCTGCAGGATGGTGGTGGCGAGCTCCTCGACCGACTTGCTGGTGGCGTCGAGGTAGGGGATGCCTTCCTGCCGCATCAGCGCCTCGGCTTCGCGCACCTCGAACTCGCAGTTGGCGAGCGTGGCGTACTGGCTGCCGGGCCGGCGCTCGTTGCGGATCTGCTGCAGCCGTGCGGGCTTGATGGTGAGGCCGTAGAGCCTGCTGCGCAGGGGTTGCAACTGCGGCGGCAGCCGCATGTGGCTGAAGTCCTCCGGGATCAGGGGATAGTTGGCCGCGCGGATGCCGAATTGCATCGACAGGTAGAGGCAGGTCGGCGTCTTGCCGCAGCGTGAGACGCCGACCAGGATGACGTCTGCGTCCGGCAGGTCGCGGTTCGATATCCCGTCGTCGTGCGCCAGGGTGTAGTTCACCGACTCGATGCGGTGATGGTAGTTGACGAAATCGGAGACGCTGTGCGTGCGCCCGATGGCGTGCGAGGCCCGCAGCCCCAGCTCGCGCTCGAGCGGCGATATGAAGATCTCGAAGCAGTCGAGGAACAACGCATGAGCCTCGCCCAGCACCTGCGCGATTTCGGTGCGGGCCAGCGTGCTGATGACGATCGGCCGCTCTCCATCGGCGGCTCCCTGCAGATTGATCCGGTCCACGACCTCGCGCGCCTTCTCGACGGTGTCGACGAACGGCAGGGTCACCTCGTTGAAGCGCACGCCGTCGAACTGGGTGAGCAGGCTGTGGCCCAGCATCTCGGCGGTGATGCCGGTGCGGTCGGATACGAAAAAAGCCGTGCGTGCTCGCGCCATGGGTGCTGCCTGCAGCCTGATTTGCCGGTAAAATAGCTTCTTTCCCCGCAATGCACAATTGAATTCCGCGACCGCAGCCGTGAGCGACACCAGCCTGGTCCTCGATTTCGCGGCCTTGCGCATGAAGGATGTGGCCGAAGTCGGGGGCAAGAACGCGTCGCTCGGCGAGATGATCAGCCAGCTCGGGGGCGCCGGCGTGCGGGTTCCGGGCGGATTTGCCACCACGGCCCGGGCGTACCGCGAGTTTCTGGCGCAGGGCGGGCTCGACCGGCGCGTCGCGGGGCGCCTGCAAGGTCTGGACGTCGCCGACGTCACGGCGCTGGCGCGGGCCGGCGCCGAGATCAGGAGCTGGATCCTGGCGCAGGACATCCCCCAGCGGCTGCAGCACGACATCTCGGATGCCTATCGCAGGCTGGCGGATGGCGCCGGGGCGGACGCCACATTCGCGGTGCGGTCGTCGGCGACGGCCGAGGACCTTCCGGATGCCTCCTTCGCCGGTCAGCAGGAGACCTATCTCAACGTGCACGGACTGGACAATCTCTGCGCGGCCGTCAGACAGGTCTTCGCCTCGCTTTACAACGACCGCGCCATTGCCTACCGCGTGCACAAAGGCTACACGCATGACGAGGTGGCCCTGTCGGCAGGCATCCAGCGCATGGTGCGCAGCGACCTCGGAGCGAGCGGCGTGATGTTCACGCTCGACACGGAATCGGGCTTCGACCAGGTCGTGCTGATCACCTCCGCCTACGGGCTCGGCGAAACCGTGGTGCAGGGCAAGGTCAACCCGGATGAGTTCTATGTCTACAAGCGCGCCCTGCGCGAGGGAAAGCGCGCGATCCTGCGCCGCGGGCTCGGCTCGAAGGCGGTCAAGATGGTGTACACCGACGCGCGGCAGGCGGGGCGGTCGGTCACGACGGTCGAGGTGCCGGAGCCCGAGCGGCGCCGCTTCTCGATCAACGACGCCGAAGTGGAGGAGCTGGCGCGTTATGCGATGATCATCGAGGATCATTACCGGCGGCCGATGGACATCGAGTGGGGCAAGGACGGCATCGACGGCAGGCTCTACATACTGCAGGCGCGTCCCGAGACCGTAAAGGCGGCGGAAAAGCTCGACACGCTGCGCCGCTACCGGTTGAAGCAGCGCTCCGAAGTGCTCGCGACCGGAAGGGCAATCGGCCAGAAGATCGGGAGCGGCGCCGTGCGCGTGATCGGAAAGGCCGCCGAGATGTCGCGCGTGCGCGAAGGCGACGTGCTGGTGACGGACATGACCGATCCCGACTGGGAGCCGGTGATGAAGCGCACAGCGGCGATCGTCACCAACCGCGGCGGGCGTACCTGCCACGCCGCCATCATCGCGCGCGAGCTCGGCATCCCGGCGGTGGTGGGTTGTGGCGACGCCACCCAGGTGCTGAAGGACGGGCGCCCGGTCACCGTCTCCTGCGCCGAGGGCGATACCGGGTTCGTCTACCGCGGCATCCTCGAAGTCGAGGTGCTGGACCTCTCGTTGAAGAGCATGCCCAGGGCGCCGGTGAAGATCACCATGAACGTCGGCAATCCCGAGCTCGCCTTCGAATTCCAGCGGCTGCCCAACGAGGGCGTGGGGCTGGCCCGGCTCGAATTCATCATCGCGCGCATGATCGGGGTGCACCCGAGAGCGGTTCTCGCCTATCCCGACCTCCCGTCGGATCTCAAGCTCGCGGTCGAGGAGCACAGCGCCGGCTACCCCGACCCGGTGACGTTCTACGTGGAGAAGCTGGCGGAGGGCGTGGCGACGCTCGCCGCGGCATTCTGGCCCAAGCCGGTAATCGTGCGGCTCTCCGACTTCAAGTCGAACGAGTACTCGAGCCTGACGGGCGGCGCGCGCTACGAGCCGCGGGAGGAGAACCCGATGCTCGGTTTCCGCGGCGCCGGGCGCTATGTCGATCCCGCGTTCCGCGACTGCTTCAAACTCGAGTGCCGCGCGTTGAAGAAGGTGCGCGACGAGATGGGCCTGACCAACGTCGAGATCATGGTGCCCTTCGTGCGCACCGTGGACGAAGCGAAACGGGTGCTGGCGCTGCTGGCCGAGAACGGGCTCGGGCGCGGCGAGAATGGACTGCGCGTCATCATGATGTGCGAAATCCCTTCCAATGCGATCCTGGCCGATCGCTTTCTCGAGCACTTTGACGGCTTCTCCATTGGTTCCAACGACATGACGCAACTGACCCTCGGGCTCGACCGGGATTCCAGCATCATCGCGGCGCAGTTCGACGAGCGCGATCCCGCGGTCAAACAGATGCTGCACCTCGCGATCCAGGCGTGCCGGAGAGCGGGCAAATACGTCGGCAT
>Ga0326597_10007015_pt1 | contig 15367 bp, 12 predicted proteins | sample RVTome_12_FD_203789 | JGI IMG/M metagenome (GOLD analysis project Ga0326597, IMG submission 203789) | Soil microbial communities from uranium-contaminated site in the Upper Colorado River Basin, Wyoming, United States - RVT100D185 | ecosystem: Environmental > Terrestrial > Soil > Contaminated >... | reverse complement strand
ATCGCCCGAGAAGAAGAGGCTTTTTGGGAGACTTACCTGCAGCCTTTTTGCGATTCTTGGATTCGCTGGGAAAACGGCAAAGCCTTGGTGGATATCGACCGCCTTCGCGATGCCCCTCCGGCGGTTGCCTATCGGGTACTTCGATGGGCCATGGGACGAGTTGCGGCAGCCGGCCGGCTGGATCGAGCCAGCCAGCCCGGCACGATGGATTTTCTTCACGTGGAGCTGTTGCTGAAATGGGCTCTGAGCGGCCAGAGTGGGAAAAGCTTCTCCCTGCCTCAGAAACTGGAAGCGCGCAAGGAGTTCTCGCATCTAATCCTGGAGAGGCGCACTGAGAATGCGAAGCTGGCTCAGGGCCGGGTTTCCCCGGAATATGGGTACACGATTCATGTTCCGTGTACGGTAACGGTTAGAGAGATCGGCCATTGCTATCGCATCGAATATGTTACGCTGGAATCAGGTGCGGCGCGGTATAATGAAATGGGAAGTATTCTGCTGGACGCCAAGCTGGGCGAGTCCCCCTTATTGCTGCGAAACTGGCGGATGGGCGATGCCTATCAACCGGAGGGGCATCGAAGTCCGAAAAAGCTTCAGGACCTGTTCCAGCGGAAGCGCATCCCGCTCCGGGAGCGCGCAGGATGGCCGGTGCTCCTGGCCGGGGGGCGCATTGTTTGGGTTCGGGGACTGGCCGCGGCTAAAGGGTTTTCTCCTGGCCCATACAGCAAGCAGGCCATAGAGATTCACGAAATTGTCCCGGAGTGAGAAGAAGGTTTGGAAACGATATTCTCGGCGGAACGGATTCTGGAACGAATCGAGCTGATGGGGAGGAAGATCTCCCGGGATTATGGGCAGGAGATGATGGGCAGGAATCGATACACGCCATCGGTTTAGATATCGGCGCTAGCGGGAGGTCCGCTCGGGGCTGGGGTATGTTGAACGAGGGAGGCAAGGAAAGCAAGTGAACTCCACAGTCAAAACCGTCGTCTTCTGGGTGGTCATGCTGGCGACCGCCTTGCTGCTATGGCAGGTGGTGCGCACCGGAAGCCCTTCGCGCGAGCGTGAGCTCTCCTTCACTGAATTCATGAACCAGGTCGAGCAGGAAAACATAGGCGAAATCACTCTGTACGGCGCGACCAATGAAGTGCGCGGCCAGTTCAAGAAAGAGAATGTGCGGCTGAAAACCGTGGTTCCCGCCGATTACCCGGACCTGATCCGCATTCTGCGCGAAAAAGGCGTGGTCATTACCGTCAAGGACAGCTCGACCAATTCGTGGGTGGGTTATCTGGTGCAGGCGGCTCCATTTCTGCTCATCATCGGATTCTGGATATTCATGATGCGGCAGATGCAGAGCGGCGGGAACAAGGCGCTTTCGTTCGGAAAGAGCCGCGCCCGGCTGCTTTCCTCGCAGCAGAAAAAAATCACCTTCAAAGATGTCGCCGGAGTAGATGAAGCCAAGGAAGAGTTGCAGGAGATTATCGAGTTCCTGCGCGATCCGCAGAAGTTCCAGAAGCTCGGCGGACGCATCCCCAAGGGTGTCCTGCTGGTCGGGCCTCCGGGCACCGGAAAGACCCTGCTCGCCCGCGCCATCGCCGGTGAAGCAAGCGTACCGTTCTTTTCCATCAGCGGCTCGGATTTTGTGGAAATGTTTGTCGGTGTGGGCGCCAGCCGAGTGCGCGACTTATTCGACCAGGGCAAGAAACATGCGCCCTGCATCATCTTTATCGATGAAATTGATGCCGTCGGCCGGCACCGCGGCGCGGGTCTCGGCGGCGGGCACGATGAACGCGAGCAGACGCTGAATCAGTTGCTGGTCGAAATGGATGGTTTTGAATCCAATGAAGGCGTCATTCTGGTGGCAGCCACCAACCGCCCGGACGTGCTCGATCCCGCGCTTTTGCGGCCCGGACGCTTCGACCGGCGCGTGATTGTCCCGCGTCCAGACGTCAATGGACGCGTGGGCATTTTGCAGGTTCATACTAAGAAGATTCCTGTGGCCGATGATGTAGAGCTTTCCGTGCTCGCGCGAGGCACGCCGGGATTCTCCGGCGCTGACTTGGCGAACGTCGTGAATGAGGCGGCATTGCTCGCGGCGCGCGCTGGCCGCAAGACTGTCGCCATGTCGGATTTTGAGAAGGCCAAAGACAAGGTCCTGATGGGCGCCGAGCGGCGCTCGCTGATCATCAGCGAGGATGAGAAAAAGACCACCGCCTATCATGAGGCTGGCCACGCTTTGGTGGCCGCGCTGATGCCCTACGCCGACCCGGTCCACAAAGTAACCATCATCCCGCGCGGGCTGGCGCTTGGCGTCACTATGCAATTGCCTGAGGATGACAAGCATAACTACACGCGCGAGTACCTGGAAACGCGCATCGCGGTCATGATGGGCGGCCGCAGCGCCGAGGAGATTTTCTTGAACCACCAGACCACCGGCGCCGGCAACGACATCGAGCAGGCCACGGAACTCGCACGCCGCATGGTTTGCGAGTGGGGCATGAGCGAGCTGGGGCCCATGACCTACGGCAATAAAGAGGAACAGATTTTCCTGGGCCGCGAGATCGCCCAGCACCGCGATTACAGCGAGGACACGGCTATCCGTATCGACAAAGAGGTTCGGCGCTTCGTCGGCGCCGGCTATGAAAAGGCCAAGCAGGTGATCACGGAAAACCGCGAGGCGCTGGTGCGCATCGCAGAAGCGCTCCTGGAGCGCGAAGTGATTGACGCCCACGAAGTGAAGCTGCTGGTCGATGGCCAGCCACTTCCGGCGCTCCCCATCCCCATCATCGTAAAGCCTCCCGATGAACCAAAGGAAACGCAGAAGGTGATCAAGCCTGCGGCGGTCCGCTCACAAGACAAACCACTGACCGAAGGCGACCGACCGGCCCACGCCTGACACAAATTTGGACCATTCGAATTCCCACAAGCCGAAATGTGGCCATACCCCGAATTCGGATCGAAGTTCCCCATGGAGCAGATTGAACCAATCCTTATCGGCCACAACCTCTGACCATTCCGGCCTTCAGGAATCAGACTCGACTTGCCTCTGAATCATCGCAGCATTCGTTCTCTCCAACTCCCCAATCGGACCCTGCCGCTCGGCAAACGCACGCTGGTCATGGGTATATTGAACGTCACGCCAGATTCGTTTTCCGAACGGGGAGCCTACTTCGATCGCAAAGCAGCCATCTCCAGGGGTCTGGAGATGGAGCGCGAAGGCGCCGACATCCTCGACATCGGCGGCGAGTCTACGCGCCCGGGCGCCACGCCGGTTTCTGAACAGGAAGAACTCGATCGCACCATCCCGGTGATCGAAGCGCTGCGCCGCAAGGGATTGAAAATCCCCATATCCATCGACACCTATAAGTCTGGAGTGGCCGCGCGTGCTCTCGGTGCTGGAGCGGAAATTGTCAACGACGTGAGCGGCCTGCGCTACGATCTGGCGCTGGCATCAGTGGTAAAAAAATATCACGCCGCAGTGATTCTCATGCATCTGCGCGGTACGCCGCGCACCATGCAGCAGCTCGCTCCGGTAGGGAACATCGTGAGCACGGTCCGGCAAGGGCTTCGCGTTTCGCTGCGCCGCGCGCTCGCGGCAGGCATCCACCCACGGCGGATCATTCTCGATCCCGGCATCGGTTTTGGGAAAACCCCGGAGCAAAACTTTGAATTGATTCGCCACCTCGCGCGCTTCGCCCGCCTGGGCTACCCCATCTTGCTCGGGCCGTCCCGCAAATTTTTTATTCGCCAGACGGTCGAAGAATTAGCATCCCCTGGAAGCAGAATGAGGACGCCGCCGGGTGGTCTCGCGGAAAATATTTTATTCGGAGTGGCGGCGGCGGTTACCGCCGCGATCCTGAATGGCGCGCATATCGTGCGCCTCCATGACGTCCGGCAGATGCTCCCCGTCGCGCGCCTCGCCGACCGGCTGCTAACCACCTGATTTTCCTGGGAAATTACCTGTAGATTTCTCGCCTATGCCCCACAGCGAGAACCACAATTTCGTCCGCCTCGACGTCGAACAAGACCCGATATTCACCGATCCGAAAACGCCACTCGCCAAACCGGTGGTCAGTCAACCGCTCCGCAAAGTTCAGCGGCTCGTCCTGAGAACAGTAATAATCCAATTTTTCGGTGATTCTCTTCTGAATGTGACGTTCCAGACGGGACAATTGGCGGAAAGCAGCCTTGGCAAAACGAATTTTCATGGAAGGCCCTCAAAAAACCGAAACAAGAAACTCCTCACACATCCGGGAAAAGGGTTCTAGTTACGGTTGCGTTGGGGCCTTGGGCGATGGGGCCGTTACATACCGCCCGTACTACACATCGGAATCGCAGCACACACTGTTCAATCACTTCCGAAGATTGTATTGTGCCGAACCTTCTTTGAAGAGTCAAATAGAATCTCGATGTTACCGATCAGACAAGCGCAGCTTTCGTTTCACCTCGGCTAGCGTCATAACCTGCCCCTTTTGCGATTCCAGTCTTGCCCTTTCGATCTGGCGCGGAAGATTCTTGGAGGAGAGCATTTCCAGGTTCTCTCTCATCTGCTCATAGTCCTCAAGAGGCAGGATTACCACCGGCAGTTCACCGATACGTGCATGTCTAGGCTTCTTCCGACTCGTCAAAGCTTTCATTGACGTTCCTTTTCCAGCCGTCGCAAATCGCTTCATGATTTTACTTTATCACAGAAACATGGGGGCCATGACCAGCAGGTTTAGACCGCAAAGATGTCGGCGATCCTGACGCGGAAGCCCGGCAGGACTGCGCCACCGTCCAGTTCTTGATCGGCTGTCAGCACCCGAACGTCGTCTAGCGACCGGTACACAGTCACAGTCTGAGTGACGGGATCGGCAATCCAGATGAGGCGCACGCCGGCAGCAAGATACTCTTCTATCTTTTTCAGCACTTCGCTGGCGGAATCATCGGGGGAGAGAACCTCGACCGCAAGGTCCGGCGCGAGCTCCGCAAACTTGAGTGCCGCGGCTCCCTGTGGCTCGCGCTCCTTAGCGACGAACGCAATATCGGGAGCCCGCAACGTATCGGGGTTGCGTGCAAGATGAAATCCAATTTCGGTTCCAACTGCCCCCAGTTGCTGCCGCTGCACGAACTGATCCAGCAAACCGCCAAACCGGATCACGATTTTGCCGTGCTGGAAATTAACCGGAGTCATGGGGACCAACTCCCCTCGGGACAACTCGTAACGGCTGCCGTCCGCCACAAGTTTGGAAAAATCCTCGATGGTCAGGAGCGTCTTGGTTGCCATGGCCACATGTTATCACATCGGGACTTCCTGCCCACAGATGCGCTGTACACAGCGCAGCCCTACAGGAACATGGGGGCCATGACCAGGGTGATGGTTGACAGCAGCTTGATCAGCACGTGCAGCGACGGCCCGGCAGTATCCTTGAACGGATCGCCCACGGTGTCGCCGACAACGGCGGCTTTATGCGGCTCAGATCTCTTCCCGCCGTACTGACCGGTCTCGATGTACTTCTTGGCGTTGTCCCATGCGCCCCCGCCATTGTTGAGGAACAGGGCCATGAGGATTCCGGTAATCGTGCCCACCATCAGGAAGCCACCTACGACCTCGGCACCGGTAGCCCCATCGGCGGGCTGGCCCATTGCGTAGTACAGCCACTTGAATGCGAGTCCCACGCCGATCGTCATGCCCACGACTAGCAGGCCCGGAAGAACCATCTTCTGCAGAGCAGCGCGCGTGGCGATGTCCACGCACTCGCCGTAATTGGGTTTGGAAGTTCCTTTCATGATCCCCGGGTCCCGTTTGAACTGGTCGCGCACGTTGTTGATGATGGCGTAGGCGGCGACGCCGACGGCTTTGATAGCGAGCGACGAGAACAGGAAAACCAGCACCGCGCCGAGCATGGCGCCGACGAAAACCTCCGGCTTGTTCAAATTGATGGAGTGCTGGAAACTCGGCATGTAATTGTGGACTTCATCGAGATACGCGCCGAAAAGCAGGAAGGCCGCCAGTCCCGCCGATCCCACGGCGTAGCCTTTGGTCAGCGCCTTGGTGGTGTTGCCCACGGCGTCGAGACGATCCGTTTTCTTCCTGATTTCCTCCGGCTGCTGGCTCATCTCGACGATGCCGCCGGCGTTGTCGGTAATCGGCCCAAACGTGTCCATCGCTAATATGAATGCGCATGGCCCGAGCATTCCCATGGTGGCGACCGCAGTACCGAATAGCCCGGCTCCCGCGAGTCCCGACGCCTTGCCGAGAAAGTAGGAGCTGACGATGGCGATGGCGATGGTCAGGATCGGAAAGCCAGTGGATTCCATGCCCACGGCCACGCCCGCGATGATGTTAGTCGCCGGGCCAGTCTGCGATGCCTCCGCGATGGACCGCACCGGGCGGTAGCGATACTCGGTGTAGTACTGCGTGATGAATACGAAGGCAATCGACATCAGCACGCCAATCACTCCGCACAGGAAGAAGTTGAAATAGTGTTGCGGACCAAGCAGCCAGCGCGAGGCAATAAAAAAGCCGACAATGGCGAGGAACGAGGTGATGTAGTAGCCGCGATTGAGCGCCTGCATGGGGTCTTCGGTTTCCTTCGCCCGAACGCACAGGATGCCCACCGCCGATGCGATGATCCCGAACGCGCGGGCCACCAGGGGAAACATCAGCACACCGAGCAGGGTTAAGCCTTGTTCCTGAAAAGTTTCTTGATTGCCGCGGTAGAGCGCCGCGGCGAGGATCATGGCTCCGATGTTTTCCGCGGCAGTGGATTCAAACAGGTCGGCTCCGCGTCCGGCGCAGTCGCCGACGTTGTCTCCAACGAGGTCAGCAATAACGGCGGGGTTGCGCGGGTCGTCTTCCGGGATGCCCGCCTCTACTTTTCCGACCAGGTCTGCTCCAACATCGGCGGCCTTGGTGAAAATGCCTCCGCCGAGCTGCGCAAATAACGCCACCACGCTGGCCCCGAACCCGTAGCCAACAATCAGCAGCGGAATATGGGTGACGTCATCGGTTACACCGATGGCGCGGATGAGAGCGAACAGCCCCGCGACGCCCAGCAGACTCATGGCCACGACGAAGAATCCTGAGACCGCGCCGCCGCGCAGCGCCGTCTGCAGGGCGCTATTCATGTCTTTGGTTGCCGCCACGGCCGTGCGGATGTTGGAACGGATGGCCACCCACATGCCCATGTACCCTGCGGCCACGGAGCAGGCTGCTCCCAGCACGAACGATAGAGTGGTCCACAAAGCCAATTGAGCGGCGCTGGCCGGATCATGTTCAGTCGGCGTGCGGACGAAGGCGTAAAGAATATAGATCAGCGCGGCCAGGGCCACGGTGATATAGAAAATGGTCCGGTTCTGGCGGCGCAGGAAGGCTTCGGCGCCCTGCTTGATCGCGTCGGAGATTACCCGCATCGAAGCAGGTCCGGTGTCGCGCCGCAGCACATCGCGCATCAGGTAGACGGCAAACAGTAGTCCCAGGATGCTAATCCCGAGTATTAGATTCAGTTCCACGGTATTGGAAAAACTCCTTTCAGAATTTCGGCTGGCTGTACAGGAAGGATTCGCGCGAGAGGGGTTCCCTAGGCGAAAAGATCTTCCTCCCATTGTTCCAGATAGTTCTTTACGCTGGCCAAGAACTGATCGGCCACGGCTCCGTCAATGACGCGGTGGTCGTAACTGAGCGAGAGATGCACGATGGTGCGGATGGCGATGGCGTCGTCAATCACCACGGCCTGCTTATGGGCCCCTCCGACGCCGACAATGCCCACCTGCGGAGGATTGATGATGGGCGTGGCAAACAGGCCTCCGTAGGCACCGGGGTTGGTGATGGTGAAAGTGCCTCCCTCGACTTCCGAGACAGCGAGCCTCTTCTGGCGGGCGCGCTCAGCCAGGTCGAAAATCGTCCGCGAAAGACCCAGGAAACTTTTCTCATCGGCATGCGCGATGACCGGTACGATCAATCCCCATTCGAGCGCCACGGCGATTCCCATATGGATGTCTTTCTTGTAGATGACGTCTTCGCCCGAGACGGAGCTGTTGAGGATGGGGAACCGCTTCAGGCCGTCAATCACTGCGCGAACGAAAAATGGCGTGTAACTCAGCTTGACGTTTTCCTGCTGCTCGAAACGGTCCTTCTCGCCCTTGTAAATGCCGGCAATCTTGGAGAGGTCCACGGCAAAGACGGAAGTTACATGCGCGGCAGTATGGCGGCTGAGCACCATGCGCTCGGCGATCTTCTTGCGCATGGGCGTCATGGGAACTATTTCAAAGCGAGTTTCCGGCCCTCCTGCCTGCGGTCGAGGTGAAGGCGGCGGCGAACTTCTCCCGGTGCTCGGGGGCGGGGCTGGAGCAGCAGATGGAGGCGCGACTTTTGCCGCGAGGGGCGCCGCTTTATGGCGCTCCACATAGGCCAGCAGATCTTCCTTGGTGATCCGGCCTGCCGGGCCGGTTCCCTCCACTTCGGCCAGGTCCACATTGTGTTCTGCGGCCAGCCGCCTGACCAAAGGCGAGCTGCGAACTCTACTTTCGCCATCGGCGGCTTCTTCGGATTCGGATCGCGCCGCGGTCGCGGGAGTCGTGGCGGGTTGAGCAGGCCCAGTTGGGGAAACCGGAGCCGCAGCGGGCTTTGGCGGCGCGACTGGCGGCAATTTGGCTTCGGAAGGTCTGGGAGCGGCGGCAGTGGCTGGTGCTGGAGCGGCGGAAGAATCACCGGTTGCTTCAATCTGAGCCACGACGGTGTGCACTCCCACAGTTTGCCCTTCGCTCACCAGGATCTTCGCGACTGTTCCTGCCGCCGGAGAGGGGATCTCGGCGTCGACTTTGTCAGTGGAAATTTCGAACAAGGGTTCATCCTTGCCTACCCGCTCACCGACCTTCTTCAGCCACCGCGTGATAGTTCCTTCAGTGATGCTTTCACCCATCTGTGGCATTAACACATCGGCGGTCGGCATGATTCCCCCCTTTCTCGCCTGTCAACCTTCTCCAGCGAAGTCCACTCCATCTCCAGATGGAACAACTCTCCCATGTGGAACGCTAACCGCTCTTCAAGCCGGGCGCGGTCCACGGCAAGCCGGGACAGGTCCACGGCATGGCCCAGGAGTTCCCGAAGCGAGGTAACCGGATAGCGCGCAATGCCGCACGGGACGATATGGCGATAGTAGTGGAGATCGGTGTCTACATTCAGCGCGAGGCCGTGCGAGGTGATCCACCGGCTGATGTGAACACCAATGGCTGCTACTTTGCCGTCTTCCACCCAGACGCCGGTCATTCCGGCGCGCCGTTCGGCGGCAAGGTCCAGCTCTCGCAAAGTCCGTATGACAACCTCTTCGAGTGTTCGCACGTACCACACAACATCTTTGCGGATGCGGCTGAGATCGAGGATGGGATAGGCCACCAACTGGCCAACGCCATGAAATGTGACATCCCCTCCGCGGTTGGTTTCGACGAGATCAATCCCCTCTGCAGTGAGCACGTCGGCTGAACTTAATAGATGCTCCCTGCGGGCATTGCGCCCGAGCGTAATGACCGGCGGATGCTCGAGCAGCAGAAGGCGATTTGGAATTTCACCCGCCCGGCGCAGTTCGACGTATTCCCGCTGCAGCGCCCACGCATCGCTATAGGGAACGCGGCCGAGCCGGATTACTTGACACGCGCGCGCGTTGCAGACCGCCGCTGCGGCAGACATCTCCATTAGAGATAGTCCAGTCTCCATCCCGGTTCTCACTCGATGCTCCCTGCCGGAGCGGCCTTCCAGTTGGCCGCGCTTGCTAGGCGTTGATGGTAAGCGAATAAACTGAGTTGGCTGCATCGAACAAAGCTTCCGAAAGCGTCGGGTGGGCGTGAACGGTGTAGAGCATATCCTCGGCGGTCACTTCCAGCCGCATAGCCAATACCATCTCTCCGATCAATTCGGTAACGCCGGGGCCGATCAGATGAGCCCCCAAGATCTCTCCATATTTCTCATCACAAACCAGTTTGACGAAACCTTCTTCGGCGCCAAGCACGCTGGCCTTGCTGTTGGCCTTGAAGGAAAACCGGCCGACCTTCACCGCATGACCCATCTCGCGTGCCCGTGCCTCGCTCAGCCCGACGGATGCCACTTGCGGCTCGCAATAGACGGCATCGGGAACGTGCCGAAAGTTCATTGCGGGAACCGGCTTTCCGCAGATTCGCCCCACCGCCGTAATTCCTTCCATGGAAGCCGCGTGCGCCAATTGCGGCGCCCCCGCCACAATGTCCCCCACGGCGTAGAGTCCCGGCTCGGCGGTTTCCATGAACAGGTTCGTCTTGACGTAACCGCGCTCGGTCTCGACGCGCGTCGTCTCCAGGCCAATCGCCTCCGTATTCGGCTTGCGCCCCACTGCGACCAGGGTCTTCTCCGCCTGGATCACCTGCTGGTCGGTACCCTGGGCAACGTGCACTTCCACACCCGCGTCGGTCCGCTCCAGCTTCTCCACCTTGGCCCCGGTCAAGATCTTGATCCCCTGCTTCCGCAGTGATTTTTCGAGTTCCTTCGAGATCTCTTCATCCGCCAGAGGGAGGACGCGCGGGAGCATCTCAATGACGGTGACTTCGCTCCCGAAGCGGCGGTAGATGGAGGCAAATTCCACTCCCACAGCTCCCGCGCCGATGATGACCAGGGAGGCCGGCACCTGCTCGACTTCGAGTATCTCGCGGTTGGTCAAAACCTTTTTCAAATCCGGCTCCAGCCCCGGCAGCATACGGGCTTCCGAACCTGTCGCCAGAATAATATTCTTAGCCTGCACCTCACGCGAGCCGCCGGAACCCTGCACGGAGATCCGGCCAGTGCCCATCAGCTTTCCAACTCCCCGGATCGTTTCGATCTTGTGCTTGCGGAATAGATATTCGAGGCCCTTATTGTGTTTGCTGACGATACGCTTCTGCCGCGCCTGCACTATAGACCAATCGAGCTTGGGCGTGCCGCAATCGATGCCAAATTCCTTACTATTGTTTATAAGGTCATAAACCTCGGCGTTAACTAGCAATGCCTTCGTGGGGATGCAGCCGACATTCAAACAGGCGCCGCCCAGCCGGTCATCCTTTTCGACAACCGCGGTCTTCAAACCCCACTGCGACGCGCGGATGGCCGCAACATATCCTCCTGGGCCGCTGCCCAGGATTATTAAATCGAAGTCTTCTGCCACTGGATCTCTTTCCGAGGGTGCGAATCCTCCACTACTTGCCAGCTCGACCGGATGCCTCTACCCGATAAGGATTTCTATGGAAGCCGAAACAAATACGAAATTCTAGCATCATCTTACCGTCTGAACAAGGTCCACAGCAGTAGCAATCGAACCCGCGAGCTTGGTCAATGAGCCCACATCCAAAAGTAATATTCCGGCCGATCGAAACCAACTGCTCCGAGCGGTCGCTCGCCTCTTCTCCATTCCGACTCGCAACTAGAATCGCTCAGCTCCTATCTCCAAGCCTCATCTCAGTTTACGAACCATGCTGGTATAACGGGAACACAACTGTTGCAATTTAGACACATCTAGGGAGTGAACATTATTTGTAACTTTTTATTATTAAAGGGCTTGCCAAACATGCCTCGCTCGTTATTCAATTGCTCTCTTGTTAGTATGAGAGTGGGAGGTTGCGTCCCTGTTGGCTTATCAACACTCCATCGAGAGGCCCGTCGAGGTCTCTGGCATCGGGCTGCATAGCGCAGTTCCCGTCCGCATACGATTGCTCCCTGCTGCTGCAAGCCGCGGCATTGTTTTTCGCCGCACCGACCTGGACAATTTTGAGATCCCGGCGTCCTGGAAACACATCGCGCGGGTCAGTTACGCGACCAGCCTGATGCGCAAAGGTGTCCTGATCTCGACCACGGAGCATATTCTCTCAGCCCTAATCGGCATGGAGATCGACAACGTCACGATTGAAATCGACGCACTGGAATTGCCCATCCTGGACGGCAGCAGCGCTCCGTGGATCAGATTGCTGGAGGCCGCCGGCCGTCGCCGCCAGCGGGCTGCGCGATCGATTCTCCGAGTAACCCACCCAGTTGAGGTCGTCGAAGGCGCCAAACGAATCGCACTTTTCCCCGACTCGCGGTTTCGGATCACTTCTCAGGTGGATTTTCCTCATCCGCTGGTCGGCCGGCAGGAGATGGAAATCGATATCTCGCCGGACACTTATGCCCGCGAGATCGCCCCTGCCCGAACCTTCGGATTCTTGGATCAGTTGCCGCAGATGAGGGATATGGGCTTGATCCGCGGCGGCTCGCTCGAAAGCGCGGTAGTGTTTGACCGCGATTCTGTGATGAACCCGGAAGGACTGCGATTTCGCGACGAATGCTGCCGCCATAAGATTTTGGACCTGATTGGCGACCTCGCCCTGATCGGCCATCCGCTGCGTGGGCACGTAGTGGCGGAGCATGCCGGACATGCCATGCACACAGCCCTGGTTCTTAAGTTGATGCGAGATCGTTCACTCTGGGAGCTCACCACCGCCGCGCCGCTTCCCGCCGAGGCCCCTTCCGTCGCTCGCGCCGCCGTCATGGCAACCCAGGCCGCCACCGACTAGCTAGACGATCCCATCTCTGCTTGCACCACTTTGTTTCCTGCGTAACTGGAGTGTTTCGCTGACTCCCCGTACCGCACTGCCGTATGTTTCCAGCCGATCTATCCGGTAGAGACTTGCAGCCCCGGCGCGCCTCCGCTTCCCCAGGGGGGGAATCCCCACGCCTTTCGGCAGAGCGGCGGACACCCTCGGCATTCGGCGCGTTGCAGGGCAACAGCGGTTCGCCTATACTCGCTTCGGAACGTATAAAATTTGTCGGGAAAAATGGAATGCCAACGAACCCTCAAGAAATAGAACTGAACCCGTGGGAATCCCAGGCAGCGCTGTTTGACGAAGCGGTGAAGCGGATGAATCTGCCCGCCGGCTTGCAGAAAGTGCTGCGGCTGCCCGGCAAAGAGGTGATCGTTCACATTCCGGTGCACATGGATTCGGGCGAGCTGGAAATCTTTACCGGCTACCGCGTGCAGCACAGCATCGCGCGCGGCCCCGGAAAGGGCGGCATCCGCTATGCCCCTGACGTTACGCTCGATGAGGTCCGCGCCCTGGCCTCCTGGATGACCTGGAAATGCGCCGTAGTAAACATTCCATTCGGAGGGGCAAAAGGCGGCGTGGTGTGCGATCCGAAGAAACTATCGCGAGGCGAGATTGAGCGCATCACGCGGCGCTACACGGCGGAGTTGCTGGACGTAATCGGGCCGCAGCGCGACGTGCCCGCCCCGGACATCAATACCGACGAGCAGGTGATGGCCTGGATCATGGACACCTACTCGATGCATGTCCGCCACACGGAAACCGCCGTGGTTACCGGAAAACCCATCGCGCTGGGGGGCTCGCGCGGACGCCAGGACGCCACCGGACGCGGCTGCATGATCGTGTGCGACGAGGCGCTCAAGAAGTTCAAGATGGCGCGGGACCGCACCCGCGTCATCGTGCAAGGATTCGGCAACGTGGGCTCGGAGGCCGCGCGGCACCTCTACCAGCAGGAATACTGCGTGATCGGCATCATCGAAGTGGATGGCGGCGTCTATAACGCCAAGGGCATCGATATCACTTCACTGATCGAATATCGCAAAAAGAATCGCACTTTTGCCGGCTTCCCGGGTGGCGAAGCGGTGGACCCCAAAGAGCTTCTGATCTCCGAATGCGACATCCTGCTCCCGGCCGCGACGGAAAATCAAATTACTACGCAGAATGCCGGGAAACTTCAATGCCGCATTATTTGCGAAGGCGCCAATGGCCCCACGACCTTTGCCGCCGATGAAATCCTGCACCAGCGGGGCATCTTCGTCATCCCGGACATCCTGGCGAATGCCGGCGGCGTTACCGTCTCCTACTTCGAGTGGGTCCAGGACCGCCAGGGATTTTTCTGGACGCTGAACGAAGTCCGCGAGCGGCTGGACCAGATCATGCGCTTCAGCTTTTACGACGTGATGAGCTACGCCGAGCAGCACAACGTCCGTCCCCGCATCGGCGCCTACATGCTGGCCATCGAGCGCGTCGCCACCGCCGTGCAGCTCCGCGGCATCTACGCCTAACGAACGAATTCCTTGACATACCATATTTACGATATCTATAATATAGTATGTGGAGCGTCGAAGAGCATCAGCGGGTTGACAAACAACTGGATGGCGTACCGCGGGAGATACTGAAACGTTACGAGAAGTGGAAAGACATAGCAATGATCTCCGGCCCGCCTGGATTGCGAATGATAAAGGGATTTCACGACGAAGTCCTGCGGGGGAAATGGAAGGGATTTCGTTCCTCCAGACTGGGTTTGCAATACCGCGTGATCTATCGAGTGATATCTGAGCAATCCTTATTCCACGTGGTTCAGATTACTCCGCATGATTATCGGAGGGTATAGTATGAAGAATTTTCGTCCGGCGAGAAAGCGCATCGAAGTATCAGTCGGGGAGTCCGTGCGCATCATTCGAGAGCTGCAGGGCTATAGCCAGAACGCACTGGCGCGGCTGACAGGAATTCCTCAAGCGACTCTTTCCGCCATTGAAAATGACCGCGTCCGCCTCGGAGTCGAGCGAGCCAAGATGCTGGCGCAAGCGCTGAAGTGTCACCCGGCAGTGTTAGTGTTTCCCGGCTGGGAGATTCGCCGCGACTCTGCCGCCTAACCGCGGAGGGCGACGATGCGGAGGCGGAGGTAGTCGGCGGTCCACTGGTCATCGCGGAACATCGTTGGGCGCAGTTTCTCTTCCACCATTTTCACAAATGTATTGCGATGCTCGGGCGCGATGCGGCTTAGCGTAACCCCTTCGAACATCTCGAGCCACATGCGCAGCCCGTCGGGGCCGCCATCGAGCGGCGTGGGACGTTCAAACAACACTGCCGAGCGCACCTTCAGCCCGTGCTTGTGGAGTAAGCCGGAATATTCCTCCACGCTCGGAAAATATTTCGGGTTCCAGTGCTTGCCCTCGGGATAGCCCAATTCATCGAGCGCGGCGTGAACGGCGGTGCGAATCTGCGCGATGTTTCCCTTGCCACCCAACTCCAGCACGAATCGCCCACCCGGCTTCAGACACTCCGCCACGCATTCGACAACGCGCTCGGCCTGGAGAATCCAGTGCAGCGCCGCATTTGAAAAAACGGCATCAAAGGGACGGGCGAAGGCCATCCGCGTGGCGTCCCCGGCAATCAATTGCAGTGCGGGATAATTCTTGCGCGCCCCGGCGAGCATGGTCATCGAGCGGTCGAGCCCAATGACCATCGCGCCGGAATCGGCCAGGCGCTTGGTGAGATGGCCCGTCCCGCAACCCAGATCGAGAATACGCTCGCCGGGTTGTGGCCCGAGCAGTTCAATCAGCTCAGCGCCGTATCGCCATACGAAAGAGTGCTT